>Ga0302320_10009228_pt1 | contig 21248 bp, 11 predicted proteins | sample Bog_T0_3_FD_202130 | JGI IMG/M metagenome (GOLD analysis project Ga0302320, IMG submission 202130) | Peat permafrost microbial communities from Stordalen Mire near Abisko, Sweden - Bog_T0_3 | ecosystem: Environmental > Terrestrial > Soil > Wetlands > Peat | place: Sweden: Abisko, Stordalen Mire...
CTTGCGACTTCTTGTCCGAGTGCGGGGAGCGCTGGACGGTGAAGCGTTCGATGCGTGTGGGCAGCGGGATGGGGCCGGCGACGCGCGCGCCGGTGCGCTTGACGGTGTCGGCAATTTCGCGGGCCGACTGGTCTATGACGCGGAAGTCATAAGCCTTGAGGCGAATTCTAATACGTTGAGCCATACAAAGAGCAATTGTCTGTTAATGGTTGTCTAAAAAATCCCGCTTCGCATTTTTGCGAAAGCGGGCGAGCAGAATAGCAATAACACGCTACCTTGCAATACTTTTTTTCAGGAATCTTTGCGCCTTGGCACCTTCGCGTCGTTGCGCTGATTCAGGACACAAGCTTGCCATACGAGCATCCGGCGGGTGAGGGGCGTCAATTTGAATTGTTCGCCGATGCGCAGGCCCTCCACCCAGAAGATCGCGCCCGCCGCGGTGGCGGCCAAAATCAGTCCCCGCCGGAGCGCGGCGGGGATTTTCGCGTTGACGAACAAATCCTGCAGTTTCGCCTCCGAGGTCAGGCCAATCGGTTGAAATCGATCCCCAGGCCGCCAATGGCGTAAAGTGATTTCACCAGCAATTTTCTCGGCGTCGAAAAACTCCTGGAAGGTGAGCGGCCCGCCCGCGCGTTGCTTTGGCGGCAATTGAAAACCTTTCCGCAACTCCACCCGCCAAAGGAACTTTCGCCCGCCAAACTCTGCCCGCCCCTGTTTGCCGGACAATTTCAGACTAAGTTCGGCCGGGTTGAACTCGCTGGCCAATTGTTCCCGGCAGGAAACCTTTCCCGCCGCATCGCGCGCCACGGTCAAGCCAGCGCAAACACTCACGGCTTTTCCGGGCGCGGCGCGGAGCTGCTCGATGAGTTCAAAATCGGCCAGCAAACCGAAGCCGGCCAGTTGTTGCTGGATGACCTTGCGCTGAACCGCCAGGGGCAACTCGTTGAAAATGACGAATGACGGCCCAAGCTGCGCAGGGGCAAGTCGGCGATGGCCAATTTCGATTGGCCGCTTTCGGCTCTTTGTTGGAGCCCCGTCACTCCGGCTGCCACGAAAGTCGGTTGCGGCGGCGCTGACAAACTCGGATTCCGCGCCAACGATGTCCATGAGGCGCAACACAATGCGGTCAAGGCCGGGCTGGTATTCTCTGCGGAGCAGCGGCAACAGCTCATGGCGAATCCGGTTGCGCAAAAAGTCGGTGGAAAAATTCGTGGCGTCGTCCCGGAAGCTGATTCCGTTCGCACGCGCATAGGCCAGCAACTCCGCCTTGGAAATGTCCAGCAGTGGACGAACCAGCGAGATTTGTTTGTCCGCAGGCGATGGCGAGCGCCACTTCATGCCGGCCAGTCCTTCGCCGCCCGCGCCGCGCAGCAGCCGCAGGAAAAACAGTTCCACCTGGTCATCCGCGTGATGCGCCAGCGCGATGGTGGAGATGCGGTGTCCGCGGGCCACGCGGGCCAGGAATTCATGACGCAACTTGCGCCCGGCCATTTCGAGGGAGATTTTTGATTGCGCGGCATGTCTCTTCACGTCCGCCCCGCCGCCAACAAATTGCAAGCGCCTCCTACCCGCGGTTTGGCGGACGAGTTCGGCGTCGGCCGCGCTGGCGCGGCCGCGCAGCCGGTGGTTGAAGTGGGCCACCGTGATTTTCCAGAAATGCTTTTTGGCCAGCGCATCCAGCGCCTGGAGCAATACCATCGAATCCACACCGCCCGAGACGGCGACGAGGATTTTTTGGCCGCGCGCCAGCAAACACCGTTGGCGCACGTCATTTTCGACCCGCTGAAGGAATTCGCTCACGCGGACAGCTTGCTTGGTTTTGGCGCCGCGGGCAAGCAGCGGGATGGCTGAGCGGGGGCGCAATTCGGATCTTGGAGCTGGGGCGATGCCCGGCGCTCCAAACCGCGGCAAATATTACAAAACGATTTTATGACAGAAAAATGGAAGCAAAAAAAGACGACTAACCACGCAAAGAAGCCCGAGAACATGCAACCTTCAACATGCCAGGCCCAATTTAGATGGCAGCGCTCTGCCGAGACGCCGCTACGGTGCGAGCAGGAGACGGTAAAACTGCTGGGCAAAGTTCGTGGCCTGTAAATCGGTGAACTGCCAGATGCCATTGGTGCCCAGCGTATTCGTGGCCAAATAAAGCCAGGCGACGGGCGAGGATAGATTCGTCGCGGCTTCCAAAACATAGGTGTCGCCGGGCCCGCCAGTGAGGTTCAAAGCGATGCTGCCATCGGGATGGGCCGCCACTCCGCTGATGCCGGGGGGCACATAGATCATCAACGTCACCACCGCGCTGGTCACGGAACCACCGGCGGCGCTCACCACCACGGCATAATTTCCCGCGGCAGACAGGCTGAGATTGGACAGAATGAGCGTGCTGTTGGTCTGTGCGGTCAGCACGGCATTATTGGAAAACCACTGGAACGCGAGCGGCGTGCAGGCCGTGGCCGCAACGGTGAAATTGGCAGTGGCACTGGTCGCATTCGTCTCACTCAGTGGTTGAAGCAAAATCAGCGGCGGCGTTTGATCTTCCACCGCGATGGTGTTTGTCGAATACGCGGTGTTGTCGTAAGGATCCGCCACGGCAATGACCACCACGTTGCTGCCGAGCGGCAAAATCGCGCCGTTGGTGGGAGTTTGCACAATTGAAGCCACGCCCGAGAAGTCCGTGGCTTGAATAAAATTTGTCCCCGTTACGTTGGGCATCACGGCCACGCAGTTTGAATTCGCCGCCAGCACGAGGTTCGTGAAGCTCCACAAGATCGTTGGCGGCGTGGTGTCGAGAACCAAAACCGTGCGCGCGGACATGGTGGTGTTGCCGCTGCCGTCCACGGCAGTGTAAATCACCGCGTTGGTGCTGACCGCATTGGTATTGACCGCGCCGTTGATGCTCACCGGAACCAAGCCGGCGCAAAGGTCGTAAGCGGTCGCGCCCGGTTCGACGTAGGCGCCGCCCAATTGGACATAAAACGGATTCGTCCCGCTCAGCGTAATGACCGGGGGAATGGTGTCTTGCACGATGAGCGGCACGGAACTCGTGGCGCCGCCGTAAAGATTTGTGACGATCACCGCGACGGTGTGGCTGGGCAGATGCACATTCGTCAGCAACAGACTGGTGTTGGTCGCGGCGGGAATGGCCGCACCGTCCAGAGTCCACTGATATTCCAGCGGCGCGGTGCCGGTGGCAGTGACGGTAAAGCCGGGGTTGCTGCCGCATTGGATGGTTTGCGCCACCGGCGCATTGGTGATGTTGACCGGTGTGAACTGCACCGCGATCAACGCGGCGCTATTGTTGGTGGCGGAAATTTGCGGAGTGACGGTGGCGACGGTGGCGACATTGGTGAAGACATTGCCGGAAACCGGGGCGAGCGTAAGCAGGAAATTCGTGGCCGAATTGACCGGCAGCAACGCGAACGCGAAGACCACTTGCCCGCCAGCATAATTCCCGCCGGGCGCGGAAATGAAAGCCGCATTAGCCGGGATCGCGTCGGTCACGACGACGCTGGCGGCGGCCTGCGGGCCGAGGTTGGTCACCGCGAGGGTGTAAATCAGGTTCTGGCCGGTCTGCAGCGAACCGGCCGCCAGCGACTGGCTGATGGCCAGGTCGGCGAAAACGGACAGGCACTCTGGCGTGGAGTTGGTGATCGAAATGGTATCCACATACCAGCCGACCGCGCTGCCGCCAGCGTTACCGGTGTCCGTGGCACAGTTCCAACGCAACTGGATGGTTTGGCCGGCAGCGGACGGCGGCAAATTCACCGTGACGCTTTTCCATCCGCCGGAACTGCCGACCCATGCGGCGCGGCCGCCAATGGGATTGTCCGACGTGGTGGTAATGGATCCGCTATAGCCGCCGGTCACAAAACTGCCACCGGCCGAGACGATGTCGGTGAACACCCCGCCGCCAATGCTGATTTCCAATACGCCACCGTCGTAATAATAAAAAGTCCCAAAGGTATGCTTGTATTCCAAACTGTAGTTCTGCCGGAAGGCAAGTTGCGCGTTGGTGCTGGCAATGGGAATCACAGGCGAAACGAGAGCATTCTCGCCGGAACTGGCAGAGTCGGAATCGAATGCCGAGTTCGGCGCGGTGTCGAAAGAACTGGCAATGGTCACCCAATTGTTGGCGGTGTTGGTGACAGTCACGACCGTCCAACCCGACGGGAGCGAGGGCGCTGTGATCCCATCAAAGTTCTGGGCGAAACCGCCGGACTGGCCAAGCGGCAAGGTGAAATTGGCGACGCCGAGAATGTTCGTGCCATCCTGCAATTGCAAGCTGGCGACGATGTTTGCGCCGCAGGCACCGGCGGCGGTGAAGGAGAAGGCTTGATTGGCCGCCCCGCCGAAGCCGGCCAGCGCGCCATAAGACTGAGGTGAACCAGGTTCCAGGATGTTGGTGCTGGCCAGCAGTGTGGCGACAAGGTTGCTGGTGGAAACCGTGCCTTGATTTTGCAGGGTGAAACTGACCGTCACCGTTTCACCGGGATTAACCGCGCCGTTGGTGGGGGTGGCATTTCCTGCCAGCAGCGCCCAGCCGGCGTTAGTGATGGAAGGCGGCACGACCACGGTGAGGGTGGCAATGGTGCTGGTGGCAGCGCCATAATAATTGGACACCAACAAATTATAATTGCCGGCGCTGCCGGGCGTGACGGCGGCAAGCGTCAGCAGATTTGAATTGGCGCCCGAAATTCCCGCGCTGTTGACAAGGTTCGTCCCATTCTTAAGCCATTGATAAATCAGGGTGGCCGAGCCGGTGATGCCAGCGCCAAAGACGGCGTTACTGCCGCCGAGCACGGTCAGATTGGTCGGCTGCGTCGAAAAAGCAGGGGGAAAACCGATGCCCAGCACCGCTACGCTGCTGGTGATGGAACCATAACTGTTGGACAGGACGAGGTTATAATTGCCGGCGTTGTTGGCCGTGACGGCGGTCAGCGACAACACATTGCCGGAACTGCCGGAGACATTACCGCCATTGGAAAGATTCGTCCCGTTGAACAACCACCGGAAAAACAACGGCGGCGCGCCGAGCGCGGTGATACTGAAGGCAACGTTCGCGCCATTCGTCACATACTGGCTTGCCGGCTGGCTTAAAATGCCAGGGAACGGTTCAAGAGTATCAATCAAATTGGTTCCGTTCGGTGTGCCGAGGCCGGTGCAAAGGTCGTAGCCGGCGACCGCGACATACAAACCCGACGTGTTCGTGCCGATGTTGTTGCCGGCGGTGACGTCATTAAAAAACAAGGAATAATTCGCATTGGTGCCGAGCGCATAAATGGCCGGATTTAGAAAACCAACGGAAGATTTGCCACCCAGCGAGGCCTGCTGATTCACGAGCGCCGTGAAGCCGGCCCACAAGGGGGCGGCCGCACTGGTGCCCATGAAATATTCTGATCCGCTGGTGTTACCGTCGCCATAGCAGACGAAAATGTCGTCAGCCGTGAGCGCCACGTCCGGAGTATTCCGCAAGGTGGCGGAACCACCGTTGTTCGCCATATTGACGTTGGTTTGCCACCAAGGCTGGGCGTAGTAGGTGCTGACGCCGCCGCCGGAACCTTCGTTGGGAATGCCATTATCGTTGTAATTCCAGACCGTTTCCGAGCTCCACGCCACGCCATAGCTGCTCATCGTCAAACTGGTGCCGCCGACCACGGTGGCATACGGACTGTCCGCCGGCACGGTGGTGCCCGTGTCCAAGGTCTGATTGCCGGTGTAGGCGTCATGGTCGCCGGAGGACTGGAAATAGGACTGCCCTTGGGCTGCCATCAGTTGGAGAATATTGTCCCAAGTCGCAGCGGTGGAGCTGGACCACGGCCCCACCGTCCAGGAGCTGCTCACTTGTCTGGCGAGGTTGTCGCTTTGAATCTGGCTCAAGACCGAAGACGAGGCGCTGCTTTCCTCATACACCAGCACCCGCGACAGATTGGGCGCCATGGCGACGGCCATTTCGATGTCCAGCGAGACCTCATCATCTCCGTTGGTTCCGGGAACCACGCCACCCACCACCACGTTCGTCAAGGGAACATAATTGGTGACGCCGTTGAGAGCGCCAACGTAGTTTTCGTAATTCGTGACGTCCAGTTTGAAATAATCCGAATACTCGAGCAATGCCACGGTCTGGCCGGCGCCGTTCAGCGGACTGCCGGGCACATAGGCGCTTCGGAAATCATTGCCCGCATATTCGTGATTTGGCCCGGTGCCATTGAAACTCAAGGGCTGGCTGGCTGCAGCCCTGCGCTTCGTGCTCGCGGGCCGGGGCGGGCTGAAATCGTTCAACCCTTCAACCGAAATGAGGTTCAGCCCGGCCGGCACGGACGGCTCCACATCCGGCGCATAGAAATCGCGAGCTTCGACCGGGTGCCGGTAGAGCTTGAGCTGGATTTGGAACGCGCGCTCGATGTCAGCGACACGACCTTTTACATCCAACACCATCCGATTTGAATAAGTCGCCACCACCATCAGCCCATTGCTCTCGGCAAATTGCCGCACAGCCTGATAATCCTGCTCCGTCGGGCCAAAACGCGCGGCCAACTGCGGCGGGGTTAGAAACCGGTGGAAGTTGGTGCTGCCCGGATCATAAAGCTGGCGCAACAACTCCTCCAGTCCGGCCGAATCCCGCAGCTGCAAGCCGAGGGCGAGACGCAGCTCGTTCGTGGCCGGCATCCTGGATTGGGCAACCAGCCGGAAAACCACCGACGGCACATGACCGGACAACGTCTTCCGACCCAGGTCAGCCGCATGGGCTGCGCAAATGGCGAACGACAAGGTAACCCAGACCGCGGCAAAATGCCACAGTCTTGCCGCGGACATCCCAGATAAAAGGCGCTTCACCGGTTTTTGCAAGGTTTCAGTTTTACACCAGCAGCTTGAATGCCGCTTAGAAAACCATAATCTACCACATAAATTTCCATAATTTGAATAAAAACTCAACCGGGCGGTCAACCCCCGGAGCGCGGGACGGTGACCCGCAGCAATTCTGCCAGTCAGAATGCGCAGGAAACAAGTTTGGAGCGTCCGGGAGTATGGATGTTGCCGCGGGTCACAGACCCGCGCTCCGCAAATCAAGCCGCCGCCCGCGAGGAGAGGAGCAACAACTTTGCAACGCGCTCACGGTGACACGGAAACGCGATAAAACCGCTGGGGCGACGTGCTGATGGCGTTCGTATCCACCGCAGTCAGCGTGTTGGTGGCGGCGATAAGGGCGCTGCCAAAGTTCACCCAGTTTGCCTGCGCCAAATTGGTCTTGTACTGGAGCAGATAACCCACATTGGCCAGCGTGGTCCACGTGAATGCCGGCCCGTTGGTGCCCAGGCTGAAGGCGGAAAACGACGGCGCAGGCACAGGCACCACGCTCACATCATCCAGGCCAAAATAGTTGGGCTGGTTTTCCGCAGCGAATTGAAGGGAGGAGTTGGTGCCCGTCGCCGTGACCACGAAGTTGAAATTGGACCAGGCAAAAGCGGGAGTATTGGGCAGAGTCGGCAGCGAGTAGATCGTATTGGTGGCCGCGCCATTGGTATTCCAGTTGACCTGAAACTGCTCGATGTGATTGTTGACAGGCGAGCCGCCGGTTGGATTTTCAAGCCAGAACGAGAGCAGATATTTCTGACCCGGATACGTCGGCAGCATTTGCGACAAAATAGCCAGCGTTGAATCAGCAAACATGGCGCCATAATTTCCAGCGTGAACGGGATTGTAACCGTTGTGCGGACTCTCAACCGCGTTTTCAATGACTGCTCCGCTGTTTATGACCGTTCTGCCAGCCAGCGCCCAATGGCAGAAGCTCCCGGATTCAAAGCCGCCGTCCGTCACCAGCGACTGGTCCACCCGCAGGGCAAACAAACGCGGTTGCGCCACCTGGGTGGTCTGGTTGGTAAAGAAAACGACGGCGCTGTAGTTTCCCGCCGCCAAAGCATTAGCGGCGGACGAGAGGCTAACGGCGACATTCGTCTGATTGCCAGCGCCCAGGGTGCCGCTCCTGGCTGAAACGGCAATCCAAGCTGAAGTATTGATGAGACTCCAATTCAGGGTTCCCGCCCCGGAATTATTCACAGTGAATGTCTGGAGGCTTCCGCTGAAGGGTCCGCCCTGCGCGCCGTTGGCGACAAAACCGGCCAGCGGCGAAATGACCAATGGATCAGGCGCGCCGCCAGCCAAGGCGTTGATCAGATTCGTACCGCCCGGCGTTCCCCAGCCAGTGCAGAGATCATAGCCCGGCACAGCATAATACAGATTGGGGCTGCCGCTCCAGGTGTTGCTGCCCGTGGCAATGTCGTTAAAGCACGCGTTATAGTTGGTGCTTTCTCCCAAGGCGTAGATGGCCGGATTGATGAATCCGGCGGGGGGATGGTTTATGCCGGATGCCTGCTGGTTTTCCAGTGCCATGAATCCCGCCCAAAGCGGCGCCGCGCAACTGGTGCCGCCAAGAACCTCGTTTTCGCCGCTGGCGTGAGTCACATAAACATTATCCGCGGTCAGTGCCACGTCAGGGATATTGCGCATCGTCATGGAACCGAGATTGGTCGTCATGTTCACATTGGTCTGCCAATAAGGCATGCCGTTGTTGGCGCTCACACCGCCGCCGCTGCCCCAATAGTCATTGGTGGCGCCATTGAGTCCCCAAACCTGGCCAATATTACCCCAGTTCCACACTTTTTCTCCCAGATAGCTGCCGCCAGACCCGTTCATGAACAGGGTGGTGCCTCCCACCACGGTGAGGTTTGTGCTTTCCGCCGGTTCCATGAGCGGGCTGGTCCAAGCGTCGCCATCACCGGATGCTTGAAAGAAAGACTGTCCCTGTGCCGCCATTTCCTGAAAAATTTGCTCTGAGGTCTGGTTGGGACTTCCCCCAAATCCCCAGGAGGAACTGAACTGCTTGATCTGGTTGCTAGAAACCATGGTGTTCAACACATCATTCCAATAAACCACATTAGCCGCATTAGTGTAGGGTGTCTCAAACACCACCACCGCCGCCAGATTGGTGGCCATCGCCAAGACCATCTCGATATCCAGGCAAACTTCGACCTCCGCGTCAGGGATGCCAACTTCATCCCCGATGGAACCGTCCAGCAGGACATTTTGCAACGGCACGACTGGCAACCCGGCTTGGGCTTCATACGCAAAAATGTCGTTGGGATCGTAGCCGCTAAATTCAATCAGCCCCACCATTTGGCCGAAGCCATTGAGGGTCGTGCCCGGCACATAGGCGTTGCGAAAGTCGTTGCCGATGTAGCCATTGCCGGGACCTGAACCCGCCGCCGGCTCGTGCTGCTCGCCGACAGGTTTCCGGTGCAGCATGGGTCTGAGCTTGCCATAATCGTTTAGTCCATTGATTTCCAAGACCGGCAAGTCTGTAGCCACCGTCGGCTCAGTGTCCGGCGCATAAAAACTCCGGTCTTCGGTAGGATGCCGGTAAGTACGCAAGGTGAGGTGAAAAGCCCGTTCAATATCCGAAACCCTGCCGTTCACATCCAGCAGCATGCGATTGCCGTGCAGATGCTTGACGGACAATCCATTGGTCCGTGCAAACTCGATGACGGCGGCATAATCCTGCTCCGTGGGCCCAAATTGCGCCGTAAATTGTTCAGGGTCCAAGTAGTGGTGAAAACTCGCGCTGGCCGGGTTGTAAAGGTCCCTCAGAAACCAGTTCAACGCCGCCTGGTTCCGCAAGGGCAGGCCGATGGCGAGATCCAGCCGGTTGGTGGCGGGCAGCCGCCCGTTGGCTGCCAGGCGGGCGACCACCCCCGGCACGTGACCCGGTAACGTTTTCAAGGCGGCGCTCGCGACGGGGCAATATGTGATGGCGGCCAACGCCGCCAACAAAATCACCGGATGATTTATCTTGGACATAAAACTCGGGTTTATTTGCCGATTGATGGCCTCTTCCAGGCCGAAATCAAAGTGCAACAATTCAATTTAACCGTAGGTCAAGCCGGATCAACACAAAAGCGGTTGATGGAAAATCTCAACTACGGATCACATGGATGGGCTCGGATGGGCCGCCGATGGTTTTCACATTATTCCGTGTCTATGATTGTGCCCAGTTGCCTTTCATTGCGCTCCCGCTTGCTTCCGCGAGCCAGGGGGCAGGTTTAATCGGACCAAAACAGAATCAAGAACGGAGTCGGAATTCGCCGCCTCACGGCAGTTCCAACAGGCGGTAAAACCGCTGGGGTGAACTTTGGAACGCGTTCGTATGCGTCAGCGTGAGCGTGCCGGAACCGGCCGTGGCGGGGTCTCCCAGATTAATCCAGTCGGACTGGGATAGATTCGTTTTATATTGCGCCTGATAGACGGAATTGGGGCTGGTGTTCCAGACCATCTGGAAATTTCCGGCCTTGCTTGCCGCGTCCTTCACAGACGCCGTGGTCGTCGCCTTCAAGCTCACGTCATCCAGACCCAAATAATAGGGGTCATCCTGAAATCCCAGTTGCAGCACCGAGCTGGCGCCGGTCGCCGTGACGACGAACTGCAAATTGGTCCAAGCCGTGGCGGCCCAATCCTGCTGTTCAATAATGGTCGCGCCATTCCATTGCACCTGAAACCAATTGGGCGTTTGACCGCTGGCATTGCGCAACCAGAGCGACAGAACGTAGGCCTGCCCGGACACCGTCGTCACCGTTTGCGACAAATAGCCCGGGGAGCCGGACGGCCCCAACTGCGCGCCATACAGACCGCTGTGAACATAGGATGAATTACCGCTGGCGACCGAGGTGTATTCAGTATTGCCCGATTGCGTCCAGCCGCTGAAGCTGCCGGTTTCAAATCCGCCGTTTTGCAGCAAGGGCTGGCCGATGGACAGGACGAAAGGCACCACCGCGATGGCTCCCGACGCATTGGTGAAGTCAAGGCTGGCATCATAGATCCCGGCCTTGAGCGTTTTCGCCGAGGACGACAAGCTCACGGTCACATTCGTCTGGCCGTCCGCCGCGACCGCACCATTGGTTGCCGAGACGGTCAGCCAGGTGGCCGTTTTCACGAGCTTCCAGCTCTGCACGCCGCCACTGGCATTGGCGAGGACGAAAGTTTGCGAGTTGGGCGCGAAGGCCCCGCCGACAGGACCGACCGCAGTGAACCCTTGGGCCGGCGATACCGTCAGCGGCTGGTTCACCTGCAAGGTGACCACGACTTTCTGCACCGCCTTCTGGGATTGGTTGGTCAAGGAAAGGGAAGTGGAGTAGGTTCCCGCCTTCAAGGTGTTGGCCGAGGATGAAAGGCTTACCATCAGGCTGAACGAGGCGTACGCCGCCAGCGTGCCGTTGGTGGCTGCCACATGAAGCCACGCCACCGGGGTGGCCAATGACCATTTGACCGCCGCGGCGGAAGAATTGGTCAACAGGAGGCTCGCCGAAGACGGATTGAAAGGCCCGCCCGCGAAACCGGTGAGGACAGAAATGGCCTGGGGCGAAACGCTGAGGCCGCCAGTGGGAACGGCGAGGGTGACGGCGCTGGCGAGGGCGCTAATCAGATTCGTGCCTTTTGGCGTCCCCCAGCCGGTGCAGAGATCGTATCCGGACACAGCGGGATATTTGGTGCGACTGCCAGACCAAAAATTATTTCCCGTGGTGGTGTCGTGAAAACAGGCGGAGTAGGCATAGCCGGCGTTCTGGCCTTTGCCGATGACATATATCGCCGGGTTAATGAAGCCGGCGGGCGACTGGCCCAGATTGGCGGCCTGCTGGTTGACCAGCGCGATAAAGCCCGCCCACAGCGGCGCCGCGCAACTGGTGCCGCCCAAATCATCGGGCGAACCTCCGCTGTCATACACGAACGTGTTGTCCGCGTTCATCGCCACGTCTGGGATGTTGCGCTGGGTGGTGGAACCCAGGTTGGCAGTCATGCTGATGCCAGACTGCCAGCTGGGAATCGCATAGTAGGAACTCACGCCGCCGCTGCTGCCGCTCCCCCCGCCCCAGTTCCACACCGTTTCCGACGCAAAAGAGGCGCCCGCATTGTTCATGGCAAGAGTTGTACCGCCCACCTGCGTGATATATGGCGAGCTGGAAGGCGCGTTGAAATTATTGGGATCGTCAACGCTGTTCGCCGAATTCACGCCAGCGGTGAAAGCGTCGCTGTCGCCAGAGGCATTGAAAAACGATTGACCCTGCGAAGCCATCTGCTTAAAAATGCTGTCGGTGGTCGTGCTGGGGCCACCGCCCCAGCCCCAGCAGCAGCTCAAGCTTTTTACCGCGCTGTTCGCCGCCATGGAATTGAGGATGTCATTCTGGAAGCCATTCGGCCCGCCTTCAAATACCATGATTTTAGACAGTCCGGGCGCCATGGCCATCGCCATTTCGATGTCCAACGCCACCTCCGATTCACCGCTGTCCGGACCGGTGGTTGGCGCCCCGTTAAAATCATCCAGCAACACGGGCTGAACGACGATGCTGCTTCGCCCGCCGCCCGCCGCTGAGGCGTAGGCGGTGATGTCACTGTCATAATAGCCGTCGAATTCCAATACGCCCACCATCTGCCCCGCGCCGGTCAAAGTGGTTCCGGAGGCATAAGCGTTCCGAAAATCATTGCCGAAATAGGTGCCAGACCCGTCTGGAGCCGAGCCGTCCTTGGAAACGAGTCTCGATCTGTCCATTTTTTGTACCTTGGGATGTGGTCGGGAAAAATCGCTCAAGCCCTGAAGGTCGGCCACCGGCATATCCGCCGCCACAATGGGCTCGGTGTCCGGAGCGAAGAATTGCCGCCCCTCAGTTGGATGTTGGTAGGTGTGCAGCGTGACGTGGAACGCCTTTTCCACCGCTGCCGCCGGTCCGGCCACGTCCAGCACCAGCCGGTTGGCATGCGTTGCCAAAATGGTCAGGCCATTCGTGCGGGCAAATCCTTTGACCGCCTCGTAGTCCTGCTCCGTCGGGCTGAATCGCGCGGTAAACTCCTCTGGCGTAATGTATCTTCGGAAATTCGGGCTGGCGGGGTCGTAAAGCTGCGCGAGGAATTCATCCAGTCCCGCCGGATCACGCAGCGGCACCCCAATGGCAAGGCGCATCTGATTCGTGGCCGCCAAGCGGCCGATGGGATTCAGGTTTGACAGCCCTCGCGGCAGGTGGCCCGGCAAAACCTTCCAGTCCGCTCCAAAGGCAATACCACTCGCCAGCACGCCGACATGCGCCAGCACGCTGAAAAGCAACCCACAACGTCGATTAAGATCCATGGTGATATCCAATGCGCATTACTCTTTTTTCTGGTTCAGAATATAGCAGTTTACGTTCCAAAACAAAAATAAATTTGCGACAGCTCAAGGCACTATCCCAATTTGAATCAAAGTAAATTTGGTCTCGGAGCGCGGCCCTGTGACCCGCAACAACGTCCCAGACGTTTCTGTTTGGTTATAAACACCTCAGGCCGCGCAAAGTTGCGGCGGCTTACAGAGCCGCGCTCCGCATTTATGGCGGCGCGTCAGCCGTGATTTTTCTCGCCGAACATTTGCGCCCGGTGGCCAATCCCGCCCCAGTCCAAGATGCGAAACTCCGCAGCCAATATTAATCATGGTCTGGCAACCCTTCGAAGCGCGGGACAATCGGCAGCGGACAGGGGGGTATCGTTTCCCTTATCAGGTCCGCCCGAAAGCGGCGGTGAACGCGCCGCACTCCATGCGCTTCGCGAGGCTCGAGGCCGCATCGCAGTCGCGCCAGCGTTTGGAGTGCGGCGGCGGGCCTCCTTGCCTGACGCCAGCCGCCAAAAACTTTTGTGTCTTTTGCATCTTTTCGCGGCTAGACTTTTTCCGTGAAACCGCTCACTTCGCATACCTGCAAGCTGACTGATGAACAGGCCTCGGCGCTCCAGACCGGGCTGGTGGCGCGGGATTGGAAGCCGCGCACCGTGCCCTATGCGCGGTTCGCCTTCGAATCGGACAAGTGCAATATCGTTTTTTACGAGAGCGGCAAGCTGGTCGTGCAGGGCAAGGGCACGCAGGAATTCATTGAGTTCGTGCTGGAGCCGGAGATTTTGAAGGAAGTCAAACTCGGCTACGAGACGGTGCTGAACCCCGACTTGCTGCTGCCGCGCTTTGGCGTGGATGAAAGCGGCAAGGGCGATTTCTTCGGGCCGCTCTGTGTGGCGGGCGTTTACGTGAACGAGAGCGTCATCAAAGCCTGGCAGGACCAGGGCATTCGTGATTCCAAAAACATTTCGAGCGACCAGAAGATCCACCAACTGGCGGGGCTCATCCGCCAGACGCCTGGCTGCGTGGTGGACACGGTGACCATTGGCAATGAAGCGTACAACCGGCTTTATGCGCGCATGAAAAGCGTGAACGTCCTGCTGGCCTGGGGCCACGCGCGCGTGATTGAGAATCTGATGGGCAAGCGCTACCAGATGAACCCGGCGCCGGTGCGCGCCATCAGCGACCAGTTTGCCGCGAGCAAGACCGTGATTGAAAAGGCGCTGATGACTTCCGGGCGCCAAATCGAGCTGGTGCAGCGGCACAAGGCCGAAGAGGATATCGCCGTGGCCGCCGCCTCCATCCTGGCGCGCGATGAATTCGTCAAGGGCATCGCCCGGCTGGAACAGCAATTCCAGCAGAAATTTCCGAAAGGCGCGAGCGCGGCAGTGGATGCGGCGGCGAAGCAATTCGTGGGCACGCGCGGCGCGGAGGAGCTCGGGAAAGTTTCCAAGCTGCATTTCCGCACCGCCCTGCGGGCGCAAGGCCTGCCGGAGCCGCCGAAGATGGAATGGCGGAAACGCTGAAGGTATTTACGATTTGCGATTTGCGATTTGCGGTATGGTTCGGCCATTACCGTCGCGAGTCTTTCACAAAGTCTGCGGGCGATGGATCAACTCCGGTGAACTACAGCAACACCGTCAGCGGCTTGACCGTGGGGACCCTTTATCATTTCAGCACGGTTGCCACCAATGCCACGGGAAACAGCTCTGGCGCCGATTTTACCTTCACCACCCTGCCAGCAACAACTCCGACGATCACCACCAACTTCGCGAGCATTCCGGGCGTTACGAATGTGACCCTGAATGGAGGGTTGAATGCCAATGGGCTCCCGAGCGGCGCCTGGTTTGAATGGGGCCTCACCACGAACTATGGCAATGCAACGATGGCGACTAATCTGGGCGGCGGCACCACCAACCAAACGTTCAGCCTGAGCGTTGGCGGCTTGGCGGTTGGAGCCACTTACTACTTCCGCACCGTGGCGACGAACAGGCTGGGTGCCGCTTACGGCATTGGGCAGAGTTTCATCACGGCACTTTTTGCGAATGTGACGAATGTCCCGGGTGGCCTGACGGGCGTTAACAGCAGCTCGGTGATCTGGGGCGACTATGACAATGACGGGCTGCTGGACTATTTGGCGGTGGGAACATCGTATTCTGGGATGGCCCAAATTTGGCATAACACCGGAAGTGGTTTTGAAAATGTAACCGCGACGGTCGCGCCTGGGTTGCAACAGGGTGCCTATGGTTTTGCGGCCTGGGGGGATTTTGACAATGATGGGCGCTTGGATTTCATCATCGGCGGGGAAGTCTTAGGATCACTTTGCGTCGGCTAATAAAAAAGGGGGGCTGGGGCGAGGACTTCCTTCCCTTAACGATCGGCCGCTCAATCCGGGTAAGCCGTGGTCAAAACTCGTGGCTCAACTTTGGCCTTTGAACTTTGGAGTTTGTGCCCCTAAACTTTCCCCATGCCGGTTTTGTCATACGTTATTACTGCGCTGGGCGCGTATTTGCTCGGCTCGATACCCTTTGGGTTTCTGGCGGCCAAGGCCAGGGGCATTGACATTCGCACCGTGGGCAGCGGCAACATCGGCGCGACCAATGCCATGCGCGTGCTCGGCAAGCCGATGGGAATTGCCGTGCTGCTGCTGGACGCATTCAAGGGTTACGCGGCCTGCGCCTGGCTTCCTCCCCTGGTTTTCAATTGGCTGGCGCCTCATTTTTCCGGATTCTTTGCCTGGTTTCAAGACACGCCGCCGGAGGCGCAGATCCGCTGGCATGTGCTCGCCGGCATTTTCGCCGTGCTCGGCCACAATTACACCTGCTGGCTGAAGTTCAAGGGCGGCAAAGGCATCGCCACCACCACCGGGGTTTACCTCGCGCTCGCCTGGCCGGCCTTGTTGATCGCGCTGGCCATTTTCATCGTGGCGCTGCTGGCGACGCGGTATGTTTCGGTGGCTTCCATTTCGGCGGCCCTCGTCTTGCCGGTGGCGGTCTGGATCCTGGAACCCCGCAATCTGTTGCTCGGCGGCGTCACGACGGCGCTGTGCGCGCTGGCGATTTACAAGCACAAATCCAATATTCAACGGCTTTTGGCTGGAACCGAAAACCGATTTGGAAAAAAGAAAGAGGAAGCGGCATGATGAATAATGGCCTTTCCCCTGAAACCCTCATCCGCCCTTCGGGCACCTTCTCCCATTCCCACGGGCGAAGGAATATAATCCGCTTATGAGAATCTGTGTATTGGGCGCGGGCGCCTGGGGCGCGGCGCTGGCGAAAATCCTGCAAGAAAACGGCAACGCCGTGACACTCTGGGACATCAACGCGGCGCTGCTGGCCGAATTGCAGCAGGGCCGCAGCGAAAAATTGCTGCCCGGGGTGGCGCTGCCGACGGATTGGAAAACCGAACCCGATTTTGGCAAGGCCATCGGCGGACGCGAAGTGCTGGTGCTGGCGATTCCATCGCAGTTTTTCCGGGAAGTGGCCATGAAACTCAAAGGGCATCCCGGAATGTTCGTCAGCGTCACCAAGGGCATCGAATTTGAGACGGGCGAGACCATGAGCCGGATTTTGCGCGAGCTGGCGCCGGCGGATCGCGTGGCGGTCCTCTCCGGCCCCAGTTTTGCCCGGGAGGTGGCGCTGGGCATTCCCACGTCCCTGGTGTGCGCCTGCGAAAGCGAAGGCACGGCGAAAACGGTGCAGGGGCTCCTGCACCGGCCGGAATTCAGGATTTATCGCAGCCGGGACGTGCTCGGGGTGGAATATGGCGGCGCGCTGAAGAACGTCATCGCCATTGCGGCGGGCGTGGGCGATGGCTTGGGCTTTGGGGACAACACGAAAGCGGGCCTGGTGACGCGCGCGCTGTCCGAAATTCGCCGCCTCGGGGTGGCCTGCGGCGCGCAGGCGGAGACCTTCGCCGGCCTGAGCGGGCTGGGCGATCTGATGCTGACGTGCTTCTCGAAGCAGAGCCGCAACCGCGATTTGGGCGAGCGGCTGGGCCGCGGCGAGACGATGGCGGCGATTGAAGCGTCGCATCCCAAGCTGGCGGAAGGCTATCCCACGGCGCGCGCCGCGCACCGGCTGGCCCGGCAAAAAAATGTGGTGACGCCGGTCATTGATGAAGTCCATGCCATGCTCTACGAGGGGAAGAATCCCAAGCAGGCGGTGCGCGATCTGATTTCCAGGGCGTTCAAAGCTGAGGACTGACCCTCACCCATCTCGCATCAGACATCAATCGCGCCCGCCTTGCTCCAGGCCGCAAACGGCGAGGAGGTTCCGCAATCCAGGCATTGGGTGGCGTTGAACTGTGTGCCACAGTGCGGACAGGCTCCCTGGGCCAGGAAGATGTCGAAAGCCTGGCCGCATTTGCCGCAGCGCCAGAGTTCGCCCAGCGGTGGCGCGGTCTGGCACGAGGGACAGGCGAATCCCTCGCGCCGGGGCAGCTTGGCCAGGCGCGCCAGCGCCCGGGCCTGCTTGAGTCCCCCCCAGCAGTTCATCAGGATGAACGCCGCCATGATGCCCAGCCAGAAGGATTTCCCCAGAACCGCCACCAATATCAATCCCGCCACGCCGATGAATCCAATGATACTGGCCGCCAATAGGCTGTTCGCGCGGCCAAAGACGAACCAAAGCAGCGAGCGCAGAATTTGTCCGCCATCGAGCGGATAGACCGGCATCATGTTGAAAATGAGCAGGACGAGGTTGATCAGCCAGACGCTTTGCAGGTATTTATCCGCATCGGGGAAGGTTTCCTGCCAGCCCAGGTGCGAGCTGAGCAGCGACAAAACGGAAAACACCGGGAACAACGCCACATTGACCAGCGGCCCGGCGGCAATGCTCCAAAGCTGCGCGCCCGGACGCTGCGGGGGCGTGACGTAAGCCACGCCGCCCAGCGGCCACAGCACGATGTCGTGGGTCTGTCCCCCCACCGAACGGCAGGCCAGCTGATGGCCGAATTCATGCGTCAGCACGATGAGGAAGAGCGTGAGATATTCCGCCGCGTTCCAAATCATCGAGGAATACTCGTGCGTGCGATATTGAATGGAGTAAATCGCCACAAGGAACCACAGCCAGTGGATATACACGCCGATGCCGGCCAGCGTGAAGATTTTAAATGATCCGCGCCGCGTTGGCATTTACAGCGCCCCCTTGATCAGCGCGAGCAGTTCCGCGTGGCTCTCCACGGCCTGGAACTGCGGGAATTCTTTTTTCACATTTTCCGGCGCGTGGATGAGAAATCCCGTGTTCGCCTCCTTGAGCATCGCGGTGTCGTTGTAGGAGTCTCCGGCCGAGATGACGCGGTAATTCATCCGCCGGAAGGCCGCGACCGCCTCGCGCTTTTGTTCCCGGATGCGAATCTGGTAATCCACGATGCGGTCGTGCTCCACCACGAGCCGGTGGCAGAGGAGCGTGGGAAAATTCAGCTGGCGGAGCAGCGGCGCGGCGAACTGCTCGAATGTGTCCGACAAAATGATCACCTGCACCAGCGTGCGCAGTTCATCCAGAAACTCCTTGGCCCCGGCCAGGGGACGCAGCGAGCCGATGACGTTCTGGATGTCCGAGAGCTTGATGCCGTGCTGGTCGAGGATGGCCAGCCGGCCGCGCATGAGCTGGTCGTAATCCGGTTCATCGCGCGTGGTGCGGCGCAATGCCGGGATCCGCGTTTTTTCGGCGACGGCAATCCAGATTTCCGGCGTCAGCACGCCTTCCATGTCCAAAGTGACGATTGATTGATTCACGGGCGCGCAGTTTTCCAGAATCAGCGCGCGTTGTCGAGCCGATCGCGGGCCTCGTATTCCGGATGCGCGGCGAGGATCTGGCGGAGCGCGGCCGCGGCTTCGGGAAAATCCGGCGTCAGGCGCAAGGCGGCCCGGTAATGGACCGCCGCCGCCTCCAGCTGGTTTTGCGCCTGCAACGCCTGCGCCAGACGATAATGCGCCTTGGTTGCGTTGGGTGTCAGCTTGAGTTCGCCGGCAAATTGTGCGGCGGCGGCGGCCGCCTGATCCGCATTCAGCAGCGCGAGCCCCAAGTCAAACCGCAGGTCACTGTTGGCGGGCTCCAGCCGCACGGCCTCGGCAAATTGAGGGATGGCGTTGGTAAGCCGGCCCTGCCGGGCCAGGGCCACCGCGAGGCTGTGATGCGCCTCGGCGGAATCGGGATTCAAGCGCACAGCCTCCGAGAGTTGCGCCACGGCTTCATCCCAGCGGTTGCTATTCATCATCATCAAGGTCGCACCCAGGGCGCTTCGCGGTTCATAGCGGTCGGGCAGGAGTTTTGCCGCCGCCGCAAAATGTTCCACCGCTTCCGGCAGACGGCCCCGCTCGCGCAGGGCCGCGCCGAGATTGTATTGCGATTGGGGAAAGGTCGGATCCATCCGCACCGCCTCCAGGTAGCAGTCAAGCGCCTGGTCTTTCAGGCCCAGATCGTTCAGGGCGCGGCCAAGGCTATCGTAGGCCACGTAATTGTTGGTGGTCACGTCAATGGCGTGCCGGGCAATGGTGATGCTGTTTTGCCAGTAGCCCAGTTGCAGGGAGGTGGCGGCCAGGCAACCGGCGAGCGCCGCCCCGCCCAGCACCGGCATTATTCGCTTCCCCCCCGGCCAGCGGTCAAACCAGCTGTCCAAACCCCACACCACCACAATGAACAGGCCGATGCTGGGGATATACATGTAGCGATCCGCCCGGGAGATGACCCCGACATGAACCAAACCAATGGTTGGAACCAAGGTGCCCAAGAACCAGAGCCAGCCTACGAGCAGCCAGGGTTCCCGCCGTGCGCGCCACACAAACCAGCCGGTGACGGCCAGCAGCAGCAGCGCCGCGCCAAGCACCTGGCCGACAGGCCAGACCGGACGGTACGGATAAACGTACGCCAGGCCGGCGGGCCAAAAGGTGTTGCCCAGATAGGTAACGTAATTGACCAGCGAATTGGCCACGCGCTCCCACAGCGACATGCCGCCCAGGGAAGACAAAGCGCCGCCGGCCTTTTGGGCCAGCAGGGTGGCCACGCTCATGGCGGCGGCGAGCGCAAAAAACGGAATCTTCTCCAGCACCAGCTTATAGATATCCCGGATTCCGAATTCCGAATTCCGCACTCGATTAAGTGGCCAAAAATCCAGCAGGAGCAGCACGCACGGCAGCGTCACCACCATCGGCTTGCTCATCAGGCCAAGGGCGAAGCAACCGAGCGACAGTAGATAGAGGATGGAAGACGGCCTCCGACCTCCGCCCTCTGGCCTCTGACCTCCGCCCTCTGACCTCTGACGTTTGACCTCTGACCTCCGGCTTCCGTCTTCCGCATACCTGACGTACGCCAGCAAGGCCAGCAGCCAGAAAAAAGTGCTCAACACATCCTTGCGTTCACACGCCCACGCCACCGATTCGACGTGCAGCGGGTGCCACGCGAATAGCGCCGCCACCAAAGCGCTGCGCCACGCCGCCTGGGTCAGGCCGTTCAGCCACAGAAACAGCAGCAGCGAGTTGGCCACGTGAAACAGCAGGCTGGTCAGATGATGTCCGCCGGCGTTCAGCCCGTACCACTGGCAATCCAGCATGTGCGAAAGCCACGTCAGCGGCTGCCAGTTTTCCGTCGCAAAACTTTGAAACGCCCAGACCGTCCCCGCCCAGGTCAAACCGGCCTCCGTATGCGGATTCTGGTAAATGAACCTCGGATCGTCCACGTTGACGAAATCGTGATGGGTGACCGGCCAATAGAGCGCCAGGGTGACCGCCGCCAGCCCCACGCAGAGGAGGGCGGCGCGATAGCGTGAAAAAAATTGCGCTCCGCTGGTCTCAGTGGAATGACACGCTATCATTGCATGAAATAGTTAGCCGCCGTTCCGCAATCCCAAAGGGGTTATCCATATCCACAGTGGCTAGTGGTGCTTTCAACTGAAGCGCAGTTTTGCAAAAGGTCGCCCCTGTGTCCAGCGCACGAACGATGAAGCCAGAATGGAGAATGCAGTTGGTAAGTTCGAAAGAGGTGCTGAAGTCACCGCACTCCAAGCGCTGGCGCGACTGCGGTGCGGCCTCGGGTTTCGCGAAGCGCCTGGAGTGCGGCGCGTTCACCGCCGC
>Ga0302320_10009229_pt1 | contig 21248 bp, 18 predicted proteins | sample Bog_T0_3_FD_202130 | JGI IMG/M metagenome (GOLD analysis project Ga0302320, IMG submission 202130) | Peat permafrost microbial communities from Stordalen Mire near Abisko, Sweden - Bog_T0_3 | ecosystem: Environmental > Terrestrial > Soil > Wetlands > Peat | place: Sweden: Abisko, Stordalen Mire...
TGAACGCGAATGCGTTCAGAGACAACGACCAGGGCGAAATGGAGGAACCCGGACCATAACCTGGTCAGGCTCCTAGCGCCCCAGCCACCTGCCCAGGTACTCCCAGCAGGCCAGCTGGGTGGTCAGGAAGCCGCTTCCCTGGGGCACCAGCTGGTGGATCTGGAAGGCCTGGCGGCGTCCGACCCGGTCCGCGCCCAGGGGGGTGAAGTCCAGGCCGGCCCTGGACGCCAGGGCCATGGCCCGGGGCAGGTGCGAGGCCGAACTCACCAGCGCCATGCGCTTCCAGCCGTGCCGCGCCTGGAGCCGGGCGTAGGCCTTGATCTCGTCCCTTGTGTTCCAGCAGGGTTCCGGCACCGGGAGGATGGCGCTGTCCGGGACGCCCACGGCCCGCCACAGGGTCCGGGTCTCCTGGCCCCCGTCCCGGATGCCGGCGGCCCCGTCCCGGGAGGCCCCGCTGGCCACCAGCAGCCGCGCCTTGCCGGCATGCCACAGCCTGGCCGCCAGGAAGACCCGGTCGCCGGCGGAGCTCAGCTCGGGCGCTCCGGCGTCGTCCAGGCCGCTGCCCCCGCCCAGGACGCACACCGCGTCGAAGGGCCGCAGCGAGGCCGCGTCCACCGGCGCCACCCGCCGCTCCAGGCTCGCGATCAGGGCCCCGGCCACGTAGGTGTTGCCGGCCAGGGCGTACATGATGGCGATGCCAAGGCACAAGGCGCGCTGGCCCCGGCCCCGGCAGAGCACGGCCAGGGCCAGGATCAGCAGCCAGATCAGCCCGGCCGGCATGACCAGCAGCGCAAGGGCCTTCTCCAGCGAGAGGAGGGTCACCTACCCGACCTGGAGGAAGCCGTTCTCCACGGCCTTGGCGAAGTCCGGCTCCGGGACCCGCAGGGCGGCGACGATGGCGTCGGGGTCGCCCTGGCCCGCCAGGAACCCCTCCAGGCGGTTCCGGCCTTTGTCCTTGGCGCCGTACAGGCTCTGGTCGGCCAGGCGGAACACCTGCTCCCAGCCCAGCCCCTCGGGCCGGTCGGGATGGAAGGGGAAGATGGCGTAGCCCACCGAGCAGGTCTGCCGGAGGGTCTGCCCTCCCGGGAGGATGAACTGGTGCTTGGCCATCTGCTCGTGGACCCGGACCGCGATGACCGGCGGGGCGATGCGGTCGGAATCCAGGGCCAGGATCAGGAACTCCTCCCCGCCCCAGCGCAGCACCAGGTCGGGCTTGCGCACGATCTCCTTGAGCAGCCTGGCCACCTGCTGCAGGACCGCGTCCCCCGCGGGGTGGCCGTACTCGTCGTTGACGTGCTTGAAGTGGTCCAGGTCCACCAGGATCAGGCTGATGCTGCGCCGGTTCTGGACCTCCCCCTCGTTCAGCAGCCAGCGGCGCAGCACCCGGGGCGTCTCCTCCTGCATGAACTCCTGGAGGTAGCGGCGGTTGCGCAGGCCGGTGAGGGGATCGCGCAGGGCCAGGTCCTCCAGCCGCTGGGTCAGCACCAGGGTGCTGAACAGGGCGTGGTGGACCTTCAGGGCGGTGGCCAGCAGGGCGAAGATGTAGACCAGGACCGCCATGGAGAACAGGTAGCCCATGCCGAAGGGAGGCTGGATGAAGCCCGCCACCACCAGGCTGCCCAGGCTCGGCACCATGGTGGCCGCATAGGCCACGGGGCTCCCGGCCATGGTGGTGCAGCCCAGGGAGGTCAGCCCGGTGAGGCAGAGGGTGAGCAGCAGGAACTGGCCGGGCTCCAGGTGGGCCATGACCGCCAGCACCACCCCGCCCAGGAGCAGCCCGAACGCCGCGCCGGCCGCGGTGAACAGGGTGAAGCGGCGGATCGGCTGGCGCATGGCCCGTTCCAGGTCGTCGGCCCGGAACACCAGGACCGCCCGGGCCAGGGTCACCAGCGCCAGCACCGGGTAGAGCCACCAGAGCCAGCCCAGGCTCCGCACCTGGTGCTCGAGCAGGAAGTAGAACAGGCCGATGAAGGCCAGGTGCATCAGCACCGGCAGCCGGTTGCGCCGGTACAGCTCCCGCACCAGGGCCATGTGCACGGTCCGGGTGTGGGGGCGGTCGCCAGGGGCGAGGCTGAAGGGGGTGATCCAGTTCATGCGCGGCATTCGTCCAAGGTCGGAACTGCTAGGAAAAAGATGAGTTCGTGAAGCCATTTGACAGTAACCAGGGAGTCCCGGCAAGGAATTCCCTTGCGGAAATCCCGTCAGGGGACGAATAGTGGAGCCTCGTCGAGGAGGGTGCCATGAGACTGGCGGTCCTGGGGGGAAGTCTGCGCAAGGGGTCCTTGATCCGCCGTCTGCTTGATCACCTGGCCGGGCTCCTGGAGGCAGGGGGCCACGACGTGCCGGCCTTCACCGGCGAGGCCCTGCGCCTGCCCCTGTACGATGCGGACCTTTCCGCTCCCGCCGAGGTGCTGGCGCTGCAGGCCGGCCTGGCCGGGATCCAGGGGCTGGTCATCGTCTCCCCCGAATACAACGCCGGCATCCCGCCCCATCTCAAGAACGCCGTGGACTGGCTCTCCACCATCGCCCCGAACCCGCTGCGGGGCCTGCCGGTGCTGCTGGCGTCGGCCTCCCCCGGCGCCTTCGGCGGATCCCGGGCCCTGCTCTCCTGGCGCCCGGTGCTGGCCAACCTGGGGGCCCTGGCCCTGCCGGGCGCCATCACCGTGCCCCTGGCCGACCAGAACCTGGACCCGGACGGCGCGCCCAGCGACCCCCGGGCCCAGGGGCAGATCCGACAGGCGCTGGCCGCCTTCGTGGCGCTGGCGGAACGGCTTCGGTGAGAGATGACCGGCTTCAGTGGGAAATATAGTGCTCCAGCTGGCCGATGATGAAGGTCTGTTCGGTGAGGGTCTCCTTCACCAGGTCGCCGATGGACAGGAAGCCCGCCACCGACCCGTCCTCGGCCAGCACCGGCAGGTGCCGGATGTGGCGGTCGGTCATGATGGCCATGCACTCCTCCACGGTCTGGGCGAGGGTCACGTAGATCACCCTGTCGCTCATCACCTCGCTCACCGGGGTGTCCTTGGAGTTCAGTCCCAGGAGCACCACCTTGCGGGCGAAGTCCCGCTCGGAAAAGACGCCGGCCGGCTTTCCCCCCTCCATCACCAGCAGGGCGCCGATGTCGTACTGGGCCATCACGCTCAGGGCCTGGAAGACGGTGGCGTCAGCCTGGACGGAAATGAGGCGGTGAGGTTTCCCGTTGATGATCTGCTCCAGTAGTTTCATGGGGATCTCCTTGCTGCCCAGCCCCGGGGTGCGGGGAGTGGGGTAAAGGATAAGCCATATGTGGCGTCGCCGGGACAAGAAAAAACCTACTTGATGTCCACTCCGTGGGCCTTGATCTTCTGGTAGAGGGTGCTCCGGGGAATGTTCAGCCGCTTGGCCGTGCGCTCCACGTGGCCGCCCTCCTCCCGCAGAACGTTGCCGATGTGGATGCGCTCCACCTCCCGCAGGGTCAGGTGCGTGGCCAGGTGCGCCTCGCCGCCGGCCCCTCCCCCCACATTGCTGCGCGGGCTGCTGGCGAAATCCAGATCGGTGTCGTCGATGCTGGACCCGGTGGCGCCCAGCAGGGCCCGCTCCAGGACGTTGCGCAGCTCCCGGATGTTGCCGGGCCAGCCGTGCTTCTGCAGCTGCAGCAGGGCGGCCTTGGTGAACAGCACCGGGTCCCGGCCCCACTCGTCGGTGAGCCGGTCCATCAGGTTCTGGGCCAGGGCCGGGATGTCCTCGATCCGCTCCGCCAGGGCCGGCATCACCAGCTGGATCGCGCTCACCCGGTAGAACAGGTCGGCCCGGAACAGCCGCTCCTGCACCAGCCGCTCCAGGTTCTGGTGGGTGGCGGCGATGAGGCGGAAATCCACCTTGCGGTCGTGGACTTCGCCCAGGCGGCGGAACCGCTTCTCCTCCAGGGCCTTGAGCAGCTTGGGCTGGATCTGCATGTCCATGTCGCCGATCTCGTCCAGGAACACCGTGCCCCGGTGGGCCGCCTCCAGCAGGCCGATCTTGGCCGTGACCGCGCCGGTGAAGGCCCCCTTCTCATGGCCGAACAGCTCGGTCTCCAGGAACTCCCGGGTGAACCCGCCGCAGTTCAGTTCCAGCATCGACTCCGAGCCCCTGGAGCTGTGCCGGTGCAGCCAGCGGGCCAGCTCGCTCTTGCCGGTGCCGGTCTCGCCGGTGACCAGGATCGGGCTCTCGGCGGCGGCGGCCCGGCGGGCCTGCTCCTCCATCCTGCGGATGGCCGGGCTCAGGCCCAGGAACAGATCGAGGGCGCGCCGGGGCTGGTCGCGGGTGGCGTTGGCCAGCTCCTTGCGCCGGTTGCGCTGGTTCTCCACCGTGCGGTCCAGCACCGTCAGCAGCGCCGGCAGGTTCAGCGGCTTGACCAGGAACTGCTCGGCCCCCAGCTGGATGCTCCGCACCGCCAGCTCGATGCTGCCGTGGGCGGTGAGCAGGATGACCGGCACCCCGGCGTCCACCGCCTTGATCCGGGGCAGCAGGTCCAGGGCGTTGCCGTCCGGCAGCGAGTAGTCCAGGGTGACCAGGTCGTACACGTCCCGGCGGTACTTGGCCTCGGCGTCGGCGCAGGTCCCGGCCTCGTCCACGTCGTAGCCGTTCTGTTCCAGGAAGTCCCGGATGGCGAAGCGGATGGCCGCCTCGTCATCCACCACCAGGATTTTCGGTTTCGCCATTTCCAGGACCTCTCAAAGCGCCGGCAGGGTGAACGCCAGGCGCACCCCGCCGCCGGGATTCGGGGCCGCCGTGAGGCTGCCGCCGTGGTTCTCCAGCACGCGCCTGGCCACCGGCAGGGCCAGCCGGCCGAACCCCGAGGCGCGGTAGTAGAAGGGCTCGAACAGCCGGGACAGGTCCACCCCAGGCAGTTCCAGGCCGGGGCATTCCACCCGGCCGCTGATCACCGGCCGGTCCTCCAGGATGCCGGCGGCGGCGGTCACCGTCACCCCGCCGCCCCGGGCCTGGCGGCAGAGGGCCACGCCGATGAGCCTCGCGAAGGCCCCGCACAGCGCCTTCTCATCGGCGCGCACCGGAGGCAGCGGGCCCGCAAGCTCCATCCTGAGCTCGACCCCGGCCTCCGCCGCCCGCGGCCGGTGCTGCTCCACCGCCTCCCGCAGCAGCATCTCCAGGCTGGCGTCGGACCGGGCCTGTCCCTTGGGATCGCCGTAGTCCCCGAGCTCGTCAAGGAACGCGTTCAGCCGCTCCAGGCTGTCCCGCATCACGCTGTGGTAGCGGGCCACCTCCTCCATGTGCCCCAGCCGGGCCTGCATGGCGTCGAGGCTGCCGGAGATGCCGAAGATGAAGTTGCGCAGCTCGTGCACCAGGCCCGGCACGAAGGAGCTTCCGGACGGCCCCCGGGAAAGGGCGCGCAACTCCTCGGGCGGGAACGGGTTCGGATGCTGCAAGGATCCTCCGGCCGAATAGCATAGCGCGGCCTAAGTCGTTGCAAGCAAAGGGGCAAGGGTGCGCACGGGCGGGGCCCGAGTTCTGGTTGCGCCGATTCCCCAATGCCAAAACCGCCCAGAGCCGATAACCTGATCGGATGCCTGTTCTTTGGGTCACCGATCATGAGCTCGACCAGCTCCGCCCCCTTCCCGAAGCCCTGCTGATGGCCATGGGCGCCATCGGGCAGCCCTCGGCCAGGAGCCACCTGGCCCAGACCCTGGTGCGGGCCAAGGTCGCGCCCCAGGCCGAGCCCTGGATCACCAACCCCGCGGGCATGGTGCCGGTGCTGAACCTCCTGCGCGATTCCGGGCTGGCCCGGGAGGTCAACAGCGGCTACTGGACCCTCACCCCCGCCGCGCTGGAGCCGGTGTGCCGCCGGGCCCAGCGCAAGGGCCAGCTCAAGGCCCTGGCCGCCGCCGGCCAGGCCAGCTACGACTCCGGCAAGCTGCTGCTGGACAGCCTGGGCCGCGACCTGGCGGCGTTCCGCCTGGCCTTCCTGGAAGGGCGCCCCGAGGACTGGCTGCCGGCCCAGGAGCGGCTGCGCCAGAGCCACCGCGCCGCCCTGGGCCAGCGCGACCCCCTGGCCCTCATCTGCGGCCAGCCATTCGACCCCGTCTGGTTCGAGACCCTCCCTCCAGCCCAGCAGAGCCACGCGGCCTGGGCCCTGCTGCACGACCAGGTGGTGCGCGGCCAGCCCGGCCCGGCCTTCCACGCCTGGCTGGAAGCGCGCAGCGCCAAGCTGCACCCCCTGGGGCCCATGCTGGAGTACCTGATCCTGGAGGGCCGCCTGGACGAGGCGGAAGCGCTGCTGCAGAGGCTGAGCCCTGCCCAGTGCGCCCTCACCCCCATCGCCCTGCTGCGCTCGACCCTGGACCTGGCCCGGGGCAACCCCGCCGCGGCCGCTTGCGGGTTCGAGGCGGTCCTGGCCGAACTGGGCAAGGGTCCCCGGCGCAAGGCGGTGCACCTGCCGGGCCTCATGGACCTGTTCTGCATCCTGGCCTTCACCGGCCTGGAGCGCGGGCGCGGCCTGGCCTCCGCCTTTGACCGGCTGGAGCTGCTGGAACGGCGCCAGGACGGCGATCCCATGTCCGCCCTGCGGGAACCGCTGCGCCGCCTGCTGGAGCACCAGGAACGGCTGCGCACCGGGGAGGGGCCCGACCGCACCGAAGCCCCCCGCCCCCCGTCGACGGCCCCGGCCACCGCCCTGGCCGGCTTCGTGGAAGCGCTGTGCGCCTATCTCTGCGCCGAGCGGCTGGACGTGGAGGCCCTGGACCGCACCCAGGCCGGCCTGGCCGGCCTGCCCATGGGCCTGTTCCAGCGCGAGCTGGCCGAGCTGCGCCGCCGCGCCAAGGGCGGCATCACCGCCGCCCCGTTCCCGTTCCTGGACCTGGTGCCCCACGCCGAGACCTGGGAGAAGGCCCTGGCCGACCTGCACGGCCTGGCCAGGCCCGTGGCCGCCAGGCGCCCGGGACGCCTGGCCTGGTGGGTCTGGCGCGACCCCGAGGCCCGCGCGCCCTACGTGATCGAGCCGCGGGAGCAGCGCCGGGACGCCCGGGGCCAATGGACCCGGGGCAAGGCCATCTCCCTGAAGCGGCTCAAGGAGGAAGGCCGGAGCTGGAGCTTCCTGCTGCCCCAGGACCAGGCCCTGATCAGCTGCGTCCGGGAGAACTGGCGCGGGCACGAGCTCAACTACGAGGCCGCGCTGCAGGCGCTGGTGGGACATCCCCTGGTGTTCTGGAGCGAGGCGGAGGTGGACGCCGCCACGCGCATGGAGGTGGTGGCCGGCCAGCCCGAACTTCACGTGACCCGCAGGGGCAAGGTGCTGGAGCTGCGGCTGGACCCGCCGCTGCAGGAGGGCGACGTCATGGTCCAGCCCGAGGGCCTGTTCCGGGTGCGGGTCATCACCATCACCGCCGCCCACCGCAAGCTGGCCGAGATCCTGGGCGACGGCCTGTCGGTGCCGGCCGGGGCCGAGACCCGGGTGCTCCAGGCCCTGCGCGCCGTCGCCCCGATGGTGACGGTGCACTCGGACGTGGCCGTGCGCGAGGAGGCGGCGCGCCAGGCCGGCCTGGTGAGGGTGGACGGCGACCCGCGCATCCACCTCCTGCTCATGCCGTTCCACCAGGGGCTGAAGGCCCAGCTGCGGGTGGAGCCGCTGGCGGGCTGCGGCTACCGCGTGCCCGGGGAGGGCGGCGCCAGCCTCATGCTGGAGCGCCATGGCGAGATGCGCCTGGTGGCCCGGGACCTGGCCGCCGAGGCCGCCGCCGCCGAGGCCCTGCTGAAAGCCCTGCCCACCCTGCCCCTGGACGAGGGCCGCAGCGAGTGGATGATCGACGATCCCGAGCGCTGCATGAACCTGCTGCTGGAACTGGAGGCGGCCAAGGGCCTGGCCGCGGTGCAGTGGCCCGAAGGCGGCCGGCTGAGCCCGCCCCGGACCCTGGGCCTGGAGGCCATGAGCCTCACCGTGAAGCGCAACGGCAGCTGGTTCGACGCCGAGGGCGAGGTCCGCCTGGACGAGGGCCGGGTGGCGAGCCTGCAGGAGCTGCTCACCGCCACCGAGCAGGCCGGCCGCTTCGTGAACCTGGGCGACGGGCGTGTCTACGCCCTGGCCGAGACCTTCCGCCGGCGCCTGGACGACCTGCGCGCCCTGGGCGAGGCCCGCGGCGAGGGCATGCGCCTGCACGGGCTCAGCGCCCTGGCCCTGGACGGGCTGGACGGCGAGCTGGGCGCGTTCCACTGCGACCAGGCCTGGAAGGGCATGCTCGAGCAGCTCCAGGGCGCCCCGGGTCCGCAGGCGCTGCCGCTGGATTTCCACGCCCAGCTGCGCACCTACCAGATGGAAGGCTACCAGTGGATGCTGCGGCTGGCCGGAGCGGGCCTGGGCGCGTGCCTGGCCGACGACATGGGCCTGGGCAAGACCGTGCAGGCCCTGGCCCTGCTGCTGAACCGGGCCGCCGGCGGGCCCGCCCTGGTGCTCGCCCCCACCAGCGTCTGCGCCAACTGGGAGAGCGAGGCCGAGACCTTCGCGCCCGGGCTGAAAGTGCGGCGGTTCGGCGAAGGCGACCGCGAGGCCGCGCTCCAGAACGCCGCCCCCTTCGACGTCTTCCTATGCAGCTACGGCCTGCTCCCGCTGGAGGCCGAGCGGCTGCAGCGGGTGCCGTGGAGCACCGTGGTCCTGGACGAAGGCCAGAACATCAAGAACGCCCTCACCAAGCGCAGCCAGGCGGTGATGGACCTGCAGGCCGGGTTCCGCCTGGTGCTTTCCGGCACCCCGGTGGAGAACCACCTGGCCGAGCTCTGGAACCTGATGCGCTTCCTCAACCCCGGCCTGCTGGGGAGCATCGAGCAGTTCCGCAAGCGGTTCCAGGAGCCCATCGAACGGGACCAGGACACGGCCGCCCTGTCCCGCCTGCGGCGCATGGTCTCGCCGTTCCTGCTGCGGCGGACCAAGGGCCAGGTGCTCAAGGAGCTGCCGCCGCGCACCGAGATCGTGCTGGAGCTGGAACCGAGCGAAGCCGAGAGCGCGTTCCTGGAGGCCCTGCGCCGGCAGAGCCTGGACGCCCTGGACGGCGGCCCCAACCAGACCCTGCAGGTGCTGGCCGCGCTCATGCGGCTGCGCCGGGCCTGCTGCAACCCGGCCCTGGTCCAGCCAGGCGTCGCCATCCCCAGCAGCAAGCTGGAGGCCTTCCTGGACCTGGTGGAGGAGCTGCTGGAGAGCGACCACCGGGCCCTGGTGTTCAGCCAGTTCGTGGACCACCTGGCGCTCCTGCGCGAAGCCCTGGACGCGCGCGGCGTGACCTACCAGTACCTGGACGGCTCCACCCCCGTGCGCAAGCGGGCCGCGGCGGTGAAGGCGTTCCAGGCCGGCCAGGGCGACCTCTTCCTCATCAGCCTCAAGGCCGGCGGCACCGGCCTCAACCTCACCGGCGCCGACTACATCATCCACATGGACCCCTGGTGGAACCCCGCCGTGGAGGACCAGGCCTCGGACCGCGCCCACCGCATCGGCCAGACCCGCCCGGTCACGGTCTACCGGCTGGTGCTGAAGGGCACCGTGGAGCAGAAGATCCTGGGCCTGCACAAGCACAAGCGCCAGCTGGCCGAGGACATCCTCAGCGAAAGCGCCATGGCCGCGAGCCTGGACGCCAAGACCCTGCTGGCGCTGCTCAAGGAGGGCTAGCTTCCAGGGCCGGCCCCCAGAAGCCGGCGGGCACCTGGCGCAGCACCGGATGTCCCGTGAGGGTGAACGTGAAGCCTTCAGCGTCGCCCACGACGCGGCCCCGGCCGCCCACGGGGAGCGATGCCAGGTTGGCGATGTGACCGCAGGGAAGACCGGTGAAGATCGGGATGCCCAGACGGGAGCGGAACCGCTCGACCACGGCCTGCAGCGTGAAGTCGTGGTGTTCGCTGTCCACGCCCTGATTGGTGAAGGCCCCGAGGATGATGGCCTGCTGTTTCCCCAGGATGCCCGCGTGATAGAGCTGGTACAGCATCCGTTCCAACCGGTAGGGAGCCTCGCCGACATCCTCCAGGAAGAGGATGCCGTCCTGGACGCTGGGCAGGCAGGGTGTGCCCACCAGGGAGGCCAGGGTGCACAGATTCCCGCCCCAGAACAGGCCTTCACGGGTCCCCGTGTCAAGCTGCGGCTCCTTCACCTTGACCTCGATCACGGGCCTGGTGATGGCGCTCCGGAAGCTGTCCACCATGCCAGGGTCGGGCTTGGGAACGCCGAAATTGGTGTAGACCATGGGGCCCGAGAAGGTGATGACGCCTCCCTTGGCCAGCAACGCCATCTGCAGGGCCGTGAAGTCGCTGTGGCCCACGATGACCGTTCCCGCCTCCCGCAGCCGCGGGCACAGACGGGCATAATCGATGCGGTCCAGAAGCGCCATAGCCGCCCCGAGCCGGCATGATCATGTCCGGCAACGGAACGCCCGGGTCGCAAAGCGCATTCAGATCCTTCAGCCGTTCAGCTTCGGTGCCCGCGAAGCGGGAATCGCGACGCAGGCCGCAGCCCGGGTTGAGCACCTGGAACCCGGCAGCTTCCAGGCGCGTCAGCCCCAGCCGGTACCGCCCCTCATCCCTGGGCCAGCCGGAGGGGGCGATGACGAGCACCCGAGGGGCCGCCTGGGCATGGGTCTTGACGGAAACCGGTCGGCAGGCCAGCAGGCCGATGGAGGCCAGGAGGGCAAAACCTCGGATGGATCGAGAAAAGGGTTCCCCCTGATTCATTGCACGACCAGCGGGATGGAAGTCGAGACCTCCGCGGCCCCGGGCGCGCTTGCGGTGACGGTGACCGTGTAGGTGCCGGGAGGCGTTCCGCCGGCGGCGCCGGTGGCACCGCCGCTGAAACTGCCGCCGCTGATGGCGCAGGCCATCGTCCCCGCCAGCAGGGCCATGGCCACGCCGGAGAGGCAGACGCTGGCCAGCTTCCTGCGCCTGGAGAAGGTCAGCAGGAAGAGGCCGAAGGCCATCAGGGCGCCGGCCCCCCCGAAGGGAGATCCGCTCCGGGTCTGGCCGAGCGCCGGGGTGTTCCGGGTGGTGGAGATGGTTACGGTCACGGTGGCCGGGCCGCCGGCGACATCGACACTGGGGCTCGAGAAGGTGCAAGTGGCGCCAGTGGGCAGCCCGGTGGCCCCGAGGGTGACCGGGCCGCCCAGAGTCCCGAGGCTGTCCAGGGTGAGCGCAGTGCTCACGGAGCCGCCGGAAGGTTCCGTAAGGGGTCCTGGAGATACCGAAACCTCGATGACGGCAGGGGAGACGATCACGTTCGCGGGAAGAGAGGCTGGCTGCCCACGCCCGGCGTTGCCGTGACGGTGTTCGTCAGCCCGGCGATCACCGTCACGGTGCCGTCGTATTCATTGGCGACATAGACCAGGTTCGTCACCGGGTTCACCGTCACCGCGATGGGGTTTGTGCCCACGGTCACCGTCGGCGACAGCGCCACTGGCGGGTTCGCGCTCCCATTGAGAACCGTCACGATGCCGTCGACGAAGCTGGCCACATAGGCCTCGTTCGTCACCGGGTTCACCGCCAGCGCCAGCGCCTGGGGAGTGGTGCCCACGGTCACCGACGTGGTGCTGTTGGTCGCCCCATCGATCACCGTCACCGTGGGGTTGGCGATGGTGTGGCCGGAACGGGTGGCGCCGTAATTGGCGACGTAGATCTGGTTCGTCACCAGGTTCACGGCCACCGCGTCGGGAAATGTCCCCACGGTCACCGTCGTCGTGGCGTTCGTCACGCCGTTGAGCACCGTCACGGTGTCCGTGCCGAAGTTGGCCACGTAGACCCTTTTCGTCACCGGGTTCACTGCCAGCGCCTTTGGATCGGATCCAGCTGGCACGGGAGTCCCCACCACGCCCTGCGCCCACCCCGCCCCTGCCCCCAGGAACAGCACCACCGCCATGCCGCGCAGGGCAGCGGCCATCCGCAAAGGCCACTTCGTTCTTTGGCCAGAACGACCGGGCGAAGAGAGAGAATCAAATATGCGTGCATCATCATTTTCTTTTGAATTAGCCATGCTAAAAGTCAATGGTATCAATGAATTTATCAATGATATGATTCTTTTAACAGACTGCTTGCTTCAGGTATAGCCCTTGATTGCCTCGCCGCAACCTCTGAAAATTCGCGGTGGCTTTTTACCAGCCATGGTTCGTTAGCATGGAAAATTCACGGTAGACGCGATGCAAGTCCACATTCGGACTGGACGGAACACCGCGATCTTCAATCCCTAAAACGTATCGGCCGGGTCGGCCGAGCGCAGCCGGCGCTACGCGACTGATGCTAGGAAACGATGGCGATGCCGGAGCTGGTGCCGATCCGGCTGGCGCCGTTGGCCACCATGAGCTCCGCCGCCTCGCGGGAGCGGATCCCGCCGGAGGCCTTGACCCCCATGCCCTCGCCCACGGTGCGCCGCATCAGGGCGACATCCTCGGAAGTGGCGGCGCTGCCGGGCACGAAACCGGTGGCGGTCTTGACGAAGGCGGCCCCGGCCCGCTGGCTGATCCGGCAGGCCAGGATCTTCTCGGCCTCGGTGAGCAGCCCGGTCTCCAGGATGACCTTCACCGCCCGGCCCCTGGCCGCTTCGACGACGCCGCGGATGTCCCGCTCGACCGCCTCGGCGTCCCCGGACTTGAGCGCGCCCAGGTTGATGACCATGTCGATCTCGCCGGCCCCGGAGGCCACCGCTTCCGCCGCCTCGAAGGCCTTGGCCGCGGCCGCCATGGCGCCCAGGGGGAAGCCCGCCACGCAGCAGAGGTAAACCCCCGAGCCCTCAAGCAGCGGCCGGCAGCGGGGCGCCCAGAAGCCGTTCACGCAGACCGAGGCGAACCGGTAGTCCAGGGCCTCCTGGCAGAGCCGGTCGATCTCCGCCGCGGTGGCGTCGGGCCTGAGCAGGGTGTGGTCGATGATCGCCGCCAGTTTGCGGTCGAAGGTCTGCTCGGCCATCGTGGGAATCCTCCTGGGTGCATTCTACGGCAGTACCAGGCTTGTCATTTGCCAAATGGCACATATACTGTAGTCAAATGACCGAGGCCATCATGGACAAGGCCAGATCGAAAACCGCCGCCCCCCCGGGATCAACGCCCCCGGATGGCGGATACTCCCTGGCGAACCCATTGTCCCTGGTGGACCTGATCCGTGCCGGCGTGCCCTGGAGCCTCTACCGGGGCGTGGTGACGGGACTGGGCCTCACCGACCAGGTTGCGGCCTGTGTCCTGCATATCCCGCCCAGGACTCTGGCCCGCCGGAAAGGCGGCCGTCTGGAACCTGGCGAGGGCGAACGCCTGATGCGCCTGGTGCGGCTGGTCGCGCAGGCGACCGATGTCCTGGGCTCCCAGACGAAGGCCGTGCGTTGGCTGGAAGCCCCCAACCGGGCGCTGGGGGGCGCCACCCCCATGTCCCTGCTGGACACCGACATCGGCACCCAGGCCGCGGAGGCCGTGCTGACCCGCATCGAGTACGGGGTGTTCTCCTGATCATCCACCGGCTGGTGAAGGCCCGGCACGCCGCCACCGCCCTGGACGGCGAAGGGGCACGGCGGGTCGGAGGCCGCTGGAACCCCCCGGGAGTCCCAGTGGCCTATGCCGCCTCCAGCCTTTCCCTCGCGGTCCTGGAGTTGCTGGTCCATGTGGACCCGGCCGACAGCCCGGATGACCTGATCGCCATCCGGTTCGAGCTTCCGGATGATGTTGCCGTCAGCCATCTGCCGCCGGCCGAACTTCCCAAGGACTGGAGACATGATGTCGGGATAGCGGCGCTCCGTTCCCTGGGCGCGCGGTGGGTCCAGACGAGGCAAACCGCAGTCCTGATCGTTCCCTCGGTGATCGTGCCGGCCGAGGCCAATGTCCTGGTGAACCCCCGGCATCCCGATGCCGCCAGGATCAGGGCCGTCCACCAGGAGCCGTTCCCGCTGGACCCGAGGCTGCGGTAGCATCAGGACCGTGAGGTGAGCATGACCGCCCGGGATCCGATGGTCTTGACCGCCCAGCGGGGCCGGGTGGCCCTGCGCATGGTCTGCGTGCCCATGGGCAGGGACCTGGCCGTGACCCTCTGCGGCGGCGACCGGGCCCACATCGGCGCGGTGGCGGTGGCCCAGGCCCGGGCCAGCCTCAGGCCCGGAGGCGGGACCAGCGCCTCCACCTCGGTCATCACCCTGCCGGGGCACAAGGAGGACGACCTGGCCCGCACCCTGGCCGCCAGGTTCGCGGCCCAGCTGGACGCCGTGGTCTCGGTGGCCTGCGGCATCCACATGGACGCCATCGGTCAGGGCGAGCTGGAGGACATCCTGGAACTGGCCGAGGAACTCGCCGGGCAGGCCCTGGGGCTGCTCACGGCTCCATGGAAAGGCTCGGCGCCTCCCGGCTGAGCATGCCCTGGCTGATCCGCCCGCCGCAGTGGCGCGCCACCAGGTCCGCCAGTTCCGCGCCGATGGCCTCCAGCTCGGCCCGGGTCACCGGCGGCAGGCCGTCCAGGTTGAACTGGATCGCCGTGGTCTCCGGCAGCGTCAGGCTGTGGTTGGCCTGGCGCCAGCTCCAGCGGCGGGTCAGGACGGTGTCGCCCTCGGCGTAGATGATCTCCCCCGGATCCGGGCGCTCCGGCTGGTCGGTGCCGAACGGCACGAAGGTCTCCCCGCCGGTGGCCGGCCGCAGGCAGTAGCCCTCCAGGGCGTGGTCGATGGCATGCCCGCCCATGGGGATCAGGTGGCGCAGCGAGAGGATGTTGCCAATGTCCACCAGGGCGTTGATGGCCGGCAGCTGCTGGCCCTTGAGCGCCCGCCGGGCCATGGCCTCCACCGAGCAGCGGAAGTCCTTGGGGTTGACGCCCAGGGCCTTGAAGGCGGCGCGCCAGGAGGCGATCCGCGGGTGGGCGGCGATCTCCTCGGCCTGCAGCCGGTCGCGCACGGAGGCCTCGGCCTGGCGCAGCAGTTCCACCAGCTCCGGCGAGGACGGGCCGTTGCGCACCCCGTGGGCCACCACCACGCCCCGGAGGTAGTCCGGGAACCGGTCGAACACCGCCGCGGCGACGGAGCAGGTGAGGGCCATGGCTACTTCAGCTTTTCCAGCACGCTGGCGCTGCGTTCGGACACATGGATGATGTTCTGGTTCACCTGGTTGATCTCCTGTGTGAGGTTGCGCACCGCGTCCACCGACTTGCCCAGGTGCTCGGCCACCACCGAGAAGCCCCGGCCGTGGACGCCTGCCTTGGCCGCCTCGATGCTGGCGTTCAGGGCCAGCATCTGCATGTTGGACATGATCGAGTTGATCCGGCTCACCACGCTGGTGCTGGTGGCCAGGCTGTGGGCCAGGTCGGTCTGGATGGTGCCGACGATTCCGGAGATGTCCTCCCGCACCCCTTCGGCGTTCATGTTCAGCACGTCCACCATCATCCGGCTGGTGACCGGAGTGATCAGCCGGGTGGCGGTGCCACGGAGCCGTTCCTTGATCCAGGTCTCCAGCGCCTCGTCGCCGGTGGTGTCGAACAGGAAGTCCGGCAGGTGGTCCCGCAGCGCTGCGCCGCCCTCGGCGAAGGTGGCGATGCCCTGGGCGCGCGCGGCAGCGATGCCGGGGGCGCTCTCGTTGGCGTCCACCACGAAGGTCACCTTGGTCACCTTGTTGTTGCCGAAGAACTTGATCAGCCCCAGCCCGCCCCGGCCGCCGCCGAAGATGCCGATGGAAAAAACCCGTTCGCCGAACCATTCACTCATGCACACCACCTGATTGGAATGGTCCATCCTACCTCATTGACGCGGCAATGGCTCCGCCAATCATGCCCCGGCGGGGCCCAACCCGTGCCCTAGCACCACCTCGAAGGCTTCGGCGAAGGCCGCCATCAGGGGCGGGATCAGCGCGGTCTCCTGCCGCTGGATGGCCTGTTCCAGCGAGATGGCCGCCCGGTGGGCGTCACCGGCGGACAGATTGCCCAGGGCGCCCTTCATGGTGTGGATGATCCGCCCGGCCCTGGCCCAGTCTCCCTGGTCCAGGGCATGGCGCAGATCCCGGTCGCCGCCGGCGAATTCCCGGGCGACCTCGTCCAGCAGGTCCAGGAGCAGCTGGCGGTTGCCGCCCAGACGGCGCATGGCCGCGTCCAGGTCGATGCCGGGCAGGTCCGCCGCCCCGGGCGGCCGGGCACCGGGGCGGACCCAGAGGGCCAGGGTCTGGATCAGCCGCTCGGGGTCGATCGGCTTGGCCAGGAAGTCGCTCATGCCCGCCGCCAGGCACTGGTCGCGGTAGCCGGTCACCGCGTGGGCGGTCATGGCGATGATCGGCAGGTCCCGGTGGCGGGCCTTCTCCCGGATCCGCCCGGTGGCCTCGCAGCCGTCCATGTCAGGCATCTGGATGTCCATGAGGACGGCATCGTAGGCCTTCTGGTCCACCATCCGGACCACCTCCTCCCCGGTGGCGGCCACCTCCACCTGGACCCCGGCCCCCTGCAGGATCTCCATGGCCACCTGCTGGTTGATGGCGTTGTCCTCCGCCAGAAGGACCCTGGCGCCCCGGACCTGGGCCGCGGCGAGGGTGGCCTCGGCACCCTTGGGCTTGGGCAGCGCCGCGTCCACCACCGGGAATTCGGCGCTGAAGGAGAAGGCGCTGCCAAGGCCCGGCTCGCTCTCGACCACGATCTCGCCGCCCATCTTCTGCACCAGGCGCCTGGCGATGGTCAGGCCCAGCCCGGTGCCGCCGAACCGCCGGGTGGTGCCGCTATCGGCCTGGGAAAAGGCCTGGAACAGCCTGGACATCTGCTCCGGGGTCATCCCGATGCCGGTGTCGGCCACCGAGAACCGCAGCCGGGCGCGCCCGGGCGGGGCCTCCTCCAGTTCCACCCGCACCCGCACGTGGCCGGCCGGGGTGAACTTCACGGCGTTGCCCACCAGGTTGATCAGCACCTGGCCCAGGCGCAGGGGATCCCCCAGCAGGCCGGCGGGCACCTCGGGCGACAGGTCCACCCACAGGCCCAGACCCTTTTCCGAGGCCTGCTGGGAGAACAGGTCCACCACGTGGTCCAGCACCTCCTGGAGGCTGAACGGCGCCGATTCCAGCTCCAGGCGGCCTGCCTCGACCTTGGAGACATCCAGGATGTCGTTGACGATGCTCAGCAGGTTCTGGCCGGCTGCGGTGATCATCTGGAAATAGTCGCAGGCCTTGCGCGGCAGCTCCAGCTTCAGGCCCAGGCCGGAGAAGCCGATGATGGCGTTCATGGGGGTCCGGATCTCGTGGCTCATGTTGGCCAGGAACTCGCTCTTGGCCTCGTTGGCCGCGCGGGCCAGGGCCTCCAGCCGGCTGGTTTCGGCCAGGGACTGGGACAGGGACAGGTTGAGGCTCTCCAGCTCCTCCTGGTTGTCCATGAGCGTCTCCATGGCCTGGCCCAGCTGGCGGATGGAAGGCCGGAACACCAGCGCGAACTCCAGCAGCAGGATCAGCAGGCCGACGGCGAGGATGATCGCCTCCAGCCGCTGCAGCCGATCGTTGCGCGCCCGGGCCTCCTGGTCGAAGGAGAAAGTGATCCGGTCCATGAGCCGGAGGAAGGCCTGCTCGTTGTGCAGGAGCACCAGGGCGTTCCAGCCGGCGGCCGCCTTGCGTTCGGCGGCCGTCCCGGCCTGGCCCCGGCCGATGGCCAGCAGCTTCGAGGCGGCCTGGACCATGTTCCCGTAGAACCCGTTCATCTGGATGAAGAGGGCGTGGATGGCGGGGGTGTCCCGCCGTGCCGGGAGCCCCAGGGCCGGATCCCCGAACTGCAGCCCGGCCTGGACCCGGGTCCAGTCGTTGAAGGAGACTTCCAGTTCCCTGAAGCGGGGGTCCGAGGCGTCGAAGGACGGCTGCTGGGCCAGGGCCAGAGCGCACTTGGTGAGGCGCTGGCTGAGCATCCCCTGCCGTCCGGAGAGGTTGATGATCCTCTCGAAGCCTGCGCTTCTGCGGATGGAGAAGTGCATCACCAGAGAAGAGGTGACGAGGGCCAGGGCGATGAAGCTCAGGGCGAACCCATAGATCAGCCTGATCCTGGAGATCCGCTTGCGGCTGATGAAGGGTGGGGCCATGGGTCGGTATCCGGGGTTAAGCTGGCGGCAGCGCCGTCCAGCGGTTTCGGCCTTGCTTCTTGGCTTCGTAGAGGGCGCGGTCGGCCCGCTCCAGGAGCAGGTCCGGCTTGTCGTCGCCGCAGGGGACGCAGCCGGCCAGGCCCAGGCTGATGGTGACCCGGTCCGAGGCGCCGGAGGCCGCGTGGGGGATGGCCAGGGCTTCCACCGCCCCGCGCAGCTGCTCGGCGACCAGGGCCGCCCCCTCCTGGTCCGTGCCCGGAAGGATGCAGACGAACTCCTCGCCCCCGAACCGGGCCATCAGGTCGGTCTTGCGCTGGGTGCACCGCTCGAGGGTCTGGGCCACCTGGCGCAGGCAGTCGTCGCCCGCCAGGTGTCCGTAGTGGTCGTTGAAGGCCTTGAAATGGTCCAGGTCCATCAGGATGACCGCGATCGGTCCGCTCAGGCGGAGCGCCTGGCTCCACAGGAGGTCGAGGAACCCCTCCAGGTGGCGGCGGTTGGGAATGCCGGTGAGGCCGTCGGTCATGGACTGCCGCTCCAGGTCGTCCCGGTATCGCTTGAGCTCCAGGTGCGTCCTGACCCGGGCCCGCACAATGGATAGACTGAAAGGTTTGATGATGTAGTCCACGGCGCCCAGCTCGAAGCCCCTGAGCTCGCCGCCCTCCTCGGTCTGGCCGGTGACGAAGATGACCGGGATCTGCTGGGTGCGCGGGTCCGCCTTGAGCAGCCCGCACACCTGGTAGCCGTCCATCTCCGGCATGACCACGTCCAGCAGGATCAGGTCGGGCCGTTCCTGGATGGCCAGTTCCAGGGCGGCCGGGCCGCTGGCGGCCACCAGGATCTGGCAGTCCTCCCGGAGGAACTGGATGAGGGTGCGGACGTTCGAGGGCGAATCGTCCACGATCAGGATCAGAGGCTGACCGGCCGGGGCCGGGAGAGCCAGCCCGGCCGGGTCCGGAGGAGGTTGGTTGGCCATGGGGCGATCCGTGGGAAGCGCTTCACTGTATCGCGTCCGGCCCCAACGGCAAGATTTCAGTATCGGCCCGGCGGGGAGTACGGTAGTCCTGGAGCCCATGGCCTTGACCCTGTTCGACCTCCTCCCCCGCGACGGCGACGTCACCAGCGACAACCTGCTGGGGCGGTTCCTGGAGTACGCCGAGGGCAGGAGGCTCCAGCTCTACCCGGCCCAGGAGGCGGCCATCCTGGAGCTGTTCGAGGACAAGAACGTCATCCTCAACACCCCCACCGGGTCGGGCAAGTCGCTGGTGGCGGCGGCCATGCACTTCAGGTCCCTGGCCCAGGGCCGGCGCTCGGTCTACACCTGCCCGATCAAGGCCCTGGTCAACGAGAAGTGGCTGGGGCTGTGCGCCGAGTTCGGCCCGGAGAACGTCGGCCTCTCCACCGGCGACGCCTCGGTCAACCGCGACGCCCCGATCCTGTGCTGCACCGCCGAGGTGCTGGCCAACATCGCCCTGCGCGAAGGCGCCGGCACCGACGTCCAGGACGTGGTCATGGACGAGTTCCACTACTACGCCGACCGGGAGCGCGGGGTGGCCTGGCAGCTGCCCCTGCTCACCATGCCCCGGGCGCGGTTCCTGCTCATGTCCGCCACCCTGGGCGACACCACCTTCTTCGAGCAGGCGCTGACCCGGCTCAACGGGCTGCCCACGGTGGCGGTGAAATCCACGGACCGGCCGGTGCCGCTGCAGTTCAGCTACGCCGACTCGCCCCTGTCGCTCACCCTGGAGCGGCTGGTGGAGAACGGCCAGGCGCCGGTCTACCTGGTCCACTTCACCCAGCTGGACGCGGCCCAGAGCGCCCAGGACTGCACCAGCCTCAACTGCTGCTCGCGCGAGGAGAAGGCCGCCATCGCCCAGGCCATCGAGGGCTTCAGGTTCAACAGCCCGTATGGCCCCGAGATCAAGCGCTGGCTGCGCCACGGCATCGGCCTGCACCACGCCGGCCTGCTGCCCAAGTACCGCATCCTGCTGGAGCAGCTGGCCCAGAAGGGCCTGCTCAAGATCATCTGCGGCACTGACACCCTGGGCGTGGGCATCAACGTCCCCATCCGCACCGTGCTGTTCACCCGCCTGTGCAAGTACGACGGCCAGAAGACCGGGATCCTGAGCGCCAGGGACTTCCACCAGATCGCCGGCCGGGCCGGGCGCAAGGGCTTCGACGACGTGGGCTGGGTGGTGGCCCAGGCCCCGGAGCACGCCATCGAGAACCTCAAGCTGGCGGCCAAGGCCGCCTCCGGCGGCAAGAAGTTCGTCAAGCGCCAGCCCCCCGAGAAGAACTTCGTGAACTGGGACAAGCAGACCTTCGAGCGGCTCATGGCCGCCCAGCCGGAGCGGCTGGTCTCGCGCTTCCAGGTGAGCCACGGCATGCTGCTCAATGTGCTCAGCCGCAAGGGCGACGGCTGCGGGGCCATGCGCCAGCTCATCCGCGACTGCCACGACTGGGACACCCTCAAGGACGCCCACCGCAAGCGCGCCTGGCAGCTGTTCCGGGCCCTGGTCGCCCGGAAGATCGTGGAGTTCAGCGATGACCCCGAAGGGCCCAGGCTGCGGGTGAACGTGGAGCTGCAGGACGACTTCTCCATGAACCAGACTCTCTCCCTCTACCTGCTGGAGACCCTGCCCCTGCTGGATCCGGAAGCCCTCGACTACGGCCTCAACCTGATCACCCTGGTGGAGGCCATCCTGGAGAACCCCGAGATCATCCTGCGCAAGCAGCTGGACCGGGTGAAGCAGAAGAAGCTGGCCGAGATGAAGATGGCCGGGATCGAGTACGAAGAGCGCATGGCGGAGCTGGAGAAGCTGGAGTACCCCAAGCCCCAGCGCGAGTTCATCTACGGCACCTTCAACGAGTTCGCGGCCCGGCACCCGTGGGTGGGGGAGGAGAACATCCGGCCCAAGTCCATCGCGAGGGAGATGTTCGAACTGTACTGCTCGTTCTCCGACTACGTGCGCGAGTACGACATCCAGCGTTCCGAGGGCCTGCTGCTGCGGCACCTGAACAGCGTCTACAAGGTGCTTGCCCAGACCGTGCCCGACTCGGCCAAGAACGACCAGGTGCGGGACATGGAGATCTACCTGGGCGCCCTGATCCGCCAGGTGGACTCAAGCCTGCTGGACGAGTGGGAGAAGATGCGCGACCCGGCCTTCATGCGCGGGGAGACCCAGGAGCTCCGCCCGCCCGGGGCCGAGGAGGCGGACCGGGACATCACCCGCGACCCCAAGGCCTTCACCGCCGCCATCCGCAACCGGGT
>Ga0302320_10009231_pt1 | contig 21246 bp, 15 predicted proteins | sample Bog_T0_3_FD_202130 | JGI IMG/M metagenome (GOLD analysis project Ga0302320, IMG submission 202130) | Peat permafrost microbial communities from Stordalen Mire near Abisko, Sweden - Bog_T0_3 | ecosystem: Environmental > Terrestrial > Soil > Wetlands > Peat | place: Sweden: Abisko, Stordalen Mire...
CTTCAGTCGACTATCGCCGCACGCGTTTCGAACCAGATCAAGCCACTCCGCTGAGGAATCAATTGATAAGATCTTGGTTTTCACTTTATTCGAGGCCACAAATGTACTGCCGCCGGTCCCGAATTCAGTGTAAATTTCCGAATGCTCCACGTAGGAAATAAACAAATCGTACTCTTTTTGACTCATTCGCGGCTGCATTGGAGCTTCCTCCTGTAACGCTTCGCTTTCAGAAAACTCCTAACCTTGGCTTGAGGTTGCAAACAACAACGCGACCAAGGAAATCAGAGATGAGCGACGAAATGATAAGCCTTCGCGCGCTTGCGGAAAAGGCTCGACGGTGATGGCCCCGCAGGGCGTCTTTCGACGCCCTGCGGCTTCCCCGAGCGTCAGTCGCCGCTCGGCTGTTGCATCATTTCGTTGGCCTTTTCGACGGTGAAGGACGCGGCCTTCTGGCGCGGCGGGAAATCCTTGAAACTCGCCATGAACCTCTGGGTATAGGCTTGCGCCGGAACCAGCAGGAAGGCGTGATCCAGAACCCAGTCGAAATAGGTGTTGGATGTATCGCTGGCGCGCTCATAGGGGTCGAGACGAAGATTGAAGATCTTCGGCACGCGCAGCTTGGTGAAAGGCTCCGCCCAGACCTGGAACGTGCCTCTCGCGCGCTGTTCCGCGAAGACGAACTTGAAATTGTCGTAGCGCAGGCCGGTCAGATCGCCGTCATCCGAGAAGTAGAAAAATTCCTTGCGGGGGCTCGTCTCGGATTGCCCTGTCAGGTAGGGCAGGAGATTATAGCCGTCGAGATGGACTTTAAAGGTCCGGTCGCCGATCTTGTCGCCCTTTAGGAGTTGTTCGGTAACGTCGGGAACGCCGGCGGCGGCGAGCAGGGTCGGCATCCAGTCGAGATGCGAGACGATGCCATTGGCGACGGACCCCGGCTTGATCTTGCCAGGCCAGCGCACCATGGCTGGGACACGATAGGCGCCTTCCCAGTTGGAGTTCTTCTCGTTGCGGAACGGCGTCATGGCGGCGTCCGGCCATGAGTTCATGTGCGGGCCGTTGTCGGTCGAATACATCACGATGGTGTTGTCGTCGATGCCGAGGGCCTTGATCTTGTCGATCACCGTGCCGACGTTTTTGTCGTGGTCGATCATGGCGTCGGGATAGGGCCCCATGAAGCGGCCCGACTGGCCGAGGCTTTCAGGCTTCACATGGGTGCGGAAATGCATGTGGGTGAAATTGACCCACAGGAACACCGGCTTGTCGGCCTTGACCTGTTTCTCCAGGAATTCCGCCGAGCGCGCGGCGATGTCGTCGTCGATGGTCTCCATCCGCTTTTTGGTCAGCGGGCCGGTGTCCTCGATCTTTTGCTTTCCGCCCGGCAAGGCCCAGCTGTGCATCACGCCGCGCGGCGCGAAATTCTTGCGGAAATTAGGGAATTCGGGATCATTGGCCTTGGGATAATCGGGAAGCTCCGGCTCCTCCTCGGCGTTGAGGTGGTAGAGATTGCCGTAGAATTCATCGAAGCCGTGGTTGGTCGGCAGCATTTCATCCTTGTCGCCGAGATGGTTCTTGCCGAATTGTCCGGTGGCGTAGCCTTGGGTCTTCAGCAGTTCGGCGATGGTCGGATCTTCCTTGCGAAGGCCCAGATCGGCGCCGGGCAGGCCGACCTTGGAAAGGCCGGTGCGATAGACGCTCTGGCCGGTGATGAAGGCCGAACGGCCCGCGGTGCAGCTCTGCTCGCCATAATAATCGGTGAAAATGACGCCGTCTTTGGCGATGGAATCGATATTGGGCGTGCGATAGCCCATCAGGCCATTGGTATAGGCGCTGAGGTTGGACTGTCCGATGTCGTCGCCCCAGATGATAACGATGTTGGGCTTGTCCGATTTGGCGCTCGCCGGGAGCGCCCCCATCGTCAAAAAGCCCGCGCCGAGCGCGAGCCAGGGAATGAACCTGCTAATCCGTTTCTTCATATTTGATTCTCCCAAAATACTCGCTTGATTTGCGGGCCTTGAATTTTGCCTTTGGCAGGGGGAGTCTGCCTGTCAAACAATAGGGCGTCCAGCACCAACAATGGTATTAGGATAATTGCCGTGGACGCGCCCGGACTTCGAGACTTGATCCGACTTTACGCTTCGGCGCTGTCAGGCTCTGACTCGTGATATTCCAGCGTGACGACGCGATGGTTTTCAACCGTCAGCGCCAGTCGCCCGTGCTTCAATTGCAAGGCCTTGACGCCGAACAACTCGCGCCGCCAGCCTTTTAGTGCGGGAATGTCGGCCTTGTCGTCCGCCGCCAGCGCTTCGAGTTCTTCGCTGGTGGCGATCATCTTGGCGGCCACGCCCTGTTTTTCCGCCACCTGACGCAGCAAGACCTTGAGCAGCTCCATGGTCGCGCCGCCGCCATTGCCGCGCCGCTCGCGATCTATGCGCGGCAAGGTCTTTGGGTCGCGGGCGAGGCCGCGCTCGATGGCGGCCAGTATATCCACACCGGCGCGCGACTTTTCCATGCCGCGCGGAAATGCGCGCAGATCGCCGAGCGTCTCCGTGCTGCGCGGCGCGGCCAGCGCGACTTCGATCATGATGTCGTCCTTGAGAACGCGCGAGCGCGGCACATCGCGCGTCTGCGCTTCATGCTCCCGCCATGCGGCCAATTCCATCAGCACGGCGAGATCGCGCGGCTTTCTCGCGCGGTGGGCGTGGCGTTCCCAGGCGCGGTCGGGGCGCTGCTCATAGGTGTCAGGGCTGGACAGGGTCGCCATTTCATCGGTCAGCCAATGCAGCCGGTCGGTCTTCTCCAGCCGCTGGCGCAAGGCCTTGTAGATGTCGCGCAAATGGGTGACGTCGGCGATGGCGTAAACGATCTGGGCGTCGGAGAGCGGCCGGCGCGACCAGTCGGTGAAGCGCGACGATTTGTCGAGCGTGACCTTGCAAATGCTCTGCGCCAATTCGCCATAGGCGATCTGGTCGCCATAGCCGCAAACCATGGCCGCGACCTGGGTGTCGAACAAAGGCGCGGGAATGATCTTGGCCAGATGCCAGATGATCTCCAGGTCCTGCCGCGCCGCGTGAAAAACTTTCACGACGTCCGGATTGGCCATCAGCTCGAAAAACGGCGTGAGGTCCAGATCTTCGGCGATGGCGTCAATGGCGAAGGCATGATCGTCGCAGGCGACCTGGATCACGCAGACTTTTGGCCAAAAGGTCGTCTCGCGGAGGAATTCCGTATCGACGGTGACGAAGGGGTATTTTGCGAGGGTCTGGCAAAGGGCGGCCAGAGCGCCGGAATCTGTGACAAGGCTCATGAAATCTTCTTAATCCATGCCCGGCGCGGGGGCTAGGGCTTGAAGACCTAGTCTTTAGGGTTGAAGCCACTTCTGGGTGAGAATGCCGCGAAAAACCCGCGCCCCCTTCACCCGGACGGGTTTTTCCGCTAAGCCGCAACAAAATCTTCCGGAACTGGATAAACCATGCACGCCTATCGCACCCACACCTGCGGCGACCTCCGCGAATCCCATGTCGGTGAAACCGTCCGCCTTTCCGGCTGGTGCCACCGCATCCGCGATCATGGCGGCGTGCTGTTCATCGATTTGCGCGACCATTACGGCCTCACCCAATGCGTCGTCGATCCGGATTCGCCGGCCTTTAAAATGGCCGAGACTTTTCGCGCCGAATGGGTGGTGCGGCTCGATGGCGAGGTCAAGCGCCGGCCCGCAATTGACGGAAAAAGCACGGACAACGCCGAGATGGCCACTGGCCGGATCGAAGTCTATGTCCGCGAGGCGCAAGTGCTGGGGCAGGCGGCGGAACTCCCGCTGCCGGTGTTCGGCGACCAGGATTATCCAGAAGAGACGCGCCTAAAATATCGCTTCCTAGACCTGCGCCGCGAACGCATCCACAACAACATCATGCTGCGCGGCAAAGTGGTCGATTCCATGCGCTCGCGCATGAAGGACGCCGGCTTCAACGAATTCCAGACGCCGATCCTGACCGCCTCCTCGCCGGAAGGCGCGCGCGACTTTCTGGTGCCGTCGCGCATCCATCCCGGCAAATTCTACGCCCTGCCGCAGGCGCCGCAGCAATACAAGCAACTGCTGATGATGGCCGGTTTCGACCGCTATTTCCAGATCGCGCCCTGCTTCCGCGACGAGGACCCGCGCGCCGACCGTCTGCCGGGCGAATTCTACCAGCTCGATCTGGAGATGAGTTTTGTCACGCAGGAAGACGTGTTCGAGACCATGGAGCCTATCATCTCCGGCATTTTCGAACAATTCGGCGAGGGCAAGCCGGTCACCAAAAAATGGCCGCGCATTCCCTATGCCGAGGCGATGCGCAAATATGGCTCCGACAAGCCCGACCTGCGCAATCCGCTGATCATGCAGAATGTGTCCGAGCATTTCCGCGATTCCGGCTTCAAGGTTTTCGCGCGCATGCTGGAGCAGCCGAAGAACGAAGTGTGGGCGCTGCCCGCGCCGGGCGGCGGATCGCGCACCTTCTGCGACCGCATGAATTCATGGGCGCAGAGCGAAGGCCAGCCGGGGCTGGGCTATATTTTTTGGCGCGAGGCAAATGGACAAACTGAGGCGGCGGGTCCCGTTGCGAAAAACATCGGTCCGGAGCGCACCGAAGCCATCCGCACACAGCTTGGCCTCAAGGAAGGCGACGCCGTGTTCTTCGCGGCGGGCGACCCCGAAAAATTCGCCAAATTCGCCGGCGCCGCGCGCACAAAAGCCGGCGAGGATCTGAAGCTGATCGACACCGAAAGATTCGAACTGGCCTGGGTCGTCGATTTCCCGATGTTCGAGTGGAATGAGGACGAGAAAAAGGTCGATTTCGCCCACAACCCCTTCTCCATGCCGCAAGGCGGGCTGGAGGCGCTCAACGGCGGCGATCCGCTCAGCCTCAAGGCGTTCCAGTATGACATCGCCTGCAATGGTTTTGAGATCGCCTCGGGCGGCATCCGCAACCATCGCCCGGAAGCCATGGTCAAGGCTTTCGAGATCGCCGGCTATGGCGAGGAGACGGTGATCGAGCGCTTTGGCGGCATGTATCGCGCCTTCCAATATGGCGCGCCGCCCCATGGCGGCATGGCGGCGGGCGTGGATCGCATCATCATGCTGCTGGCCGGCGAGCAGAACCTGCGCGAAGTGGCGCTGTTCCCGATGAACCAGCGCGCGGAAGACATACTTATGGGCGCGCCTTCCACGGCGACGCCCCGGCAGTTGCGCGAATTGCACATGCGCGTAAACTTGCCCGAAAAGGCGTGAGCTTTCTCCCTCGCCCCCATTATAGCGGGCGAGGGCCTTTCAGCGGAACGCCGCGCGCAGCGCCAGGAGCCCGACTTTCGGGTCCTTCAGGCCGTTATAGAGCGGCGGAATGGGTTTGGTGACGCCGAATAGCTCGTAGACCGCCAGCATCGCGCCGTGCACGGAATATTCAACGGTGAAGACCGTATCGCCCGGCATTTCGACGAATTGCCCCAAGAAGGCGAAGTTTTTCGCGCCTTGCGGGACGACCAGCGGACGGTCCTTGACGTTGCGGCGGCTGAACAGCGCCGAGGCGTAGGGCATCATGACCGTGGTGACGTCGGTGGTCGCCATGACCTCGTCGAAAATGTCGTCGAAGCCAAGATGGCGCAGCAATTCGGTCAGAATTTCCTTGCCCGTGCATTGCGCCATCGGTTTTTTGACGTAGTCGCCCTTGCGGTCGATGAGCAGGCCATCGCCCCACATCGTATAAGTCTTGGCGGCCATGTCAGGAAAATGCGGCTGGTAAGGGTTGACCAGCGACATCAGCCAGGCCGACTCGAAAAACGTCATCAACCCGCCGGTTCCCGGCTGATTGCCGCTGTAGTCGACAAGGCGTTTCAGGAATGTGTCGCCATGCAGGGTCAGCGTAAAGCTTTCCCATTTGTTTTCGTCGATATTGCCGAAGAATGTATTCGGGCGGCCGAAATCACGACACTTTTCGGCGAGGGTCTCCCACAGGCTCCAACCGCCGTCGCGGCGGTCGCGGATGAGTTCGGGAACGGTGTCATTGCCGCCATAGGTCGCGTCGGCCGTGATCGAGCCGAGCGTGATCAAAATGGCGTCGCCGGCGCCGAGATCGAGGACGGAGTCCCCGCTCTTGTCCCGAATATGAAGGCGCGTGGCGCGACGGGGACCTTCCGTATCGTCGAAGTCCACATCCAAGACGCGGGTCGCAAAACGCACATCGACGCCTTTTTCCAGCAGCCAATTCTGCAAGGGGCGGACGATGGAATCATATTGATTATACTTGGTCCGGCGAATGCCAGTCAGCGTGTGCAGGCGAGGGAATTCCTGAATGAAGCGCAGGCAATAGCGTTTCATTTCAATCGCGCTGTGCCAGTTCTGGAAGGCGAACATGGTGCGCCACATTTGCCAGAACGGCGTCTTGAAGAAATCCTCCGAAAACATTTCGTCGATGCGCCGCGCGCCGATCATGCGCTCCGGCATGGCCAGCAGGCGGGTCAGCGCGAGCCGGTCGGAACCGTGCAGGCCATAAACCGAGGAATCGACAATGCGATGGTTGCGGTCGATCAATCTGGCGTGGGAGTAGCTCTTGACCTGCCGGTTGAAGGCGAGAATCTCGCCATAGGCCGACACCCCCGGGTTCTCCAGCGAGGGAATCGTGTCCAGCAGGTCCCAAAGGCACTGGTAGGCCTCTTCCTCCAGCATGCGCCCGCCGCGCGTGACATAACCGGACTGGACTGGCGACTTGGCGCCGTCGAGCGCGCCGCCGATCAGGCCGAGTTCCTCAAAAATATGGATTTTCTCCCCCGGCACGCCGGCGTCGCGGATCAGGAAAGCAGCGGCGGCCATCGAGGCGATTCCGCCGCCGACCAGCCAGACATGGGCCTTTTTCGCGTCGATCATGGCAAAGCTCCAGTTTAAAAAAGTTGTAGCCGCGAGCGCGTCTGGTCTGCAATGCGCCAGATCAGCCCGCCTCGTTTGCAGGGGCGCAAAAAGCCCTTGTTGCCGCCATAGATTGCGGCGCGGTCACGAGCGGCTAAGCTGGGGAACAAGCCTCTGACCTCTGGCGTAATGAGGTCTGTCTGGAAAGATAATTTTGGGAGCGTGTCATGGTCAAGGCAATCCGGGTTCATCAAACGGGCGGACCGGAGGTGTTGCGCTACGAGGACGTCGATCTGCCGGCGCCGGGACCCGGCGAGGCCCAGATCCGCCAGCACGCGGTCGGCCTCAACTTCATCGACGTTTATTTTCGCACCGGGGCCTATCCGGCGCCGCTGCCCTTTACGCCCGGCAATGAGGGGGCGGGGGAGGTCGTGGCGCTTGGCGCGGGCGTGACCGGCTTCAAGATTGGCGACCGCGTCGCCTATGCCGGTTCGCTCGGCGGCTATGCGGACACGCGCAATATCGAGGCGAAATTTCTCGTTTCGCTGCCCGACGCGATTTCCTACGAGACCGGCGCGGCGATGATGCTCAAGGGCCTCACCGCCGAATATCTGCTGTTCCGCTCCTATCCGGTCAAGCCCGGCGATGTGGTGCTGGTCCATGCGGCGGCGGGCGGCGTGGGCCTAATCCTGTGCCAATGGGCGCGACTGCTCGGCGCGACGGTGATCGGCACGGTGGGCAGCGAGGACAAGGCGAGGCTGGCGCGCGAGGCCGGCGCGCATGACGTCATCAATTACAATAAGGAAGATTTCGTCGCGCGAGTGAAGGAGATCACGGGCGGCAAGCTCTGCCACGCGGTCTACGATTCGATCGGCAAGGCGACTTTCCCGGGCTCGCTGGACTGCCTGCGGCCTTTCGGAACTTTTGTCAGTTTCGGCGCGGCCTCGGGGCCTATCGACGCCTTCAACATCGGCTTGCTGGCGCAAAAAGGCTCGCTCTACGCGACCCGGCCTACCCTGTTCACCCATCTCGCTGTTGAAGGCCGTTTGGCGGAAATGGCGGCGCGGCTGACCGAGGTGGTCGGCTCAGGCAAGGTCAAGATCGCCGTGCATTCGAGGCTGCCTCTGGCTCAGGCGGCGGAGGCCCATCGCGCGCTGGAGGCGCGGGAAACGACAGGAGCGACCGTGCTGCTGCCGTGAAGTTAGATTGATGGGCGCTCCCTTCTCCCGCACAGGGAGCGCCCAAACTCGTGGCTCGCGCCCGAATTATCATTTGACATATCGTAAGATACGTTTTAAAACACAAATCGTAAGATACATCTTACGTGCAAACAGGAAATGAAATGAATCATCAACATCAAGACAGACACCGGGGCGAACATCGCCATCACCCCCATTGCGGCCAATTTTTCCAATTCGGAAGCAGGGGACATGGGGGGCGCTTTGGCAGGTTTATGGGCGGATTCAAGGGCGGCATGGGCGCCGATGGACCCGGCTTTCGGACCGGTCGGAAGCTCGGCGGCGACGAATTGCAGCTGTTGCTGCTGGCGCTGCTCGAAGAAAAGCCCAGCCACGGCTATGAACTCATAAAACTGCTGGCCGAGCGTTCTGGCGGCTTCTACAGCCCCAGCCCCGGCATGGTTTACCCGGCGCTGACCTATCTCGAAGAAATCGGCTACGCCAGCGTCGCGGCCGAGGGGACGAAAAAGCTTTACAGCCTGACGCTTGAAGGCAAAGCCTTCCTCGACGAGCATCGCGACGAAGCCAAGGCCATCCTTAGCCAGTTGGAAACCATCGGCCAGCGTATGGGCGACGTGCGCCGCGCCTTTTCGGGCGAGGAAGATGACGCGGCCTCTCCCGCCGGCGTCCGGCAAGCCATCCACGCCTTGCGCCATGCCCTGCATGAAAAGCGGCGCTCTTCGCCGGAAGAACAGAAGCGCGTGGTAGAAATCCTGCGCCGGGCGACCGAGGACATCCTCGGCAAGCCGCAACAGTAATTTAGACTTTTTGGTTTGACGCGTTTTCCTCACGCGAACCGGCAGCCACTTCGCTTGAAAACGCTTTATACCGCGGTTCCGTGCAGGTCGTAGGCCTCGGCCCGGTCGATCTTCACGGTCACGATGTCGCCGACCCGCAAGGGCCGGCGTGAGGCGACAATAATCTTGCCGTCGATTTCCGGCGCGTCGGCCTTGCCGCGGCCCTCGCCGCCGCCCGGGAAAACCTTGTCGAGGATCACCGGCAGCCTCTTGCCAACCTTGGCTTTCTGCCGGGCGAAAGAAATCTTCTGCTGCTTTTCCATGAAGCGGCGCCAGCGGCTTTGCTGGATCTCCGGCGGAACCGGGGGCAGGCCGAGATCGTTGGACGCGGCGCCGGCGACGGGCTCATATTTGAAGGCGCCGACCCGGTCGAGCTTGGCCTCGTCGAGCCAATCGAGCAGGATCTGGAAATCCTCTTCGGTCTCGCCGGGAAAGCCGACGATGAAGGTGGAGCGGATCGCGAGATCCGGGCAGCCGGCCCGCCAGGCGTGAATGCGGTCGAGCGTCTTTTCGACATTGCCCGGCCTCTTCATGGCGCGCAACACGTTGGGCGCAGCGTGCTGGAAGGGAATGTCGAGATAGGGCAGCACCTTGCCCTCGGCCATCAGCGGGATGACCTCGTCCACATGCGGATAGGGATAGACGTAATGGAGCCGCACCCAGGCGTCCATTTCCCCCAATTCGCGCGCCAGGTCGAAGAAGCGGGCGCGCACCTCGCGGTCATGGAACAGGCTGGATTCGTAGCGCAGGTCCTGCCCGTAGGCGGAAGTGTCCTGCGAAACGACCAGAAGCTCCTTCACCCCGGCTTTGACCAGCTTCTCCGCCTCGCGCAAAACTTCGGCGGCGGGGCGGGAGACGAGATCGCCGCGCAACTTCGGGATGATGCAGAAGGTGCAGCGATTGTGGCAGCCTTCGGAAATTTTCAGATAAGCGTAATGCCGCGGCGTGAGTTTGATGCCCTGCGGCGGCAGCAGGTCGATGAAGGGATTTTCGGTCGGCGGCGCGGCCTTGTGTACGGCCGCCATCACGCTTTCGTAATCCTGCGGGCCGGTAATGGCGGAAATCTGGGGATAGGCGTCGAGGATCGGGCCGGGTTCGGCGCCCATGCAGCCGGTGACGATCACCTTGCCATTTTGCTTGAGCGCCTCGCCAATGGCGGCCAGCGACTCGGCCTTGGCGCTGTCGAGAAAGCCGCAGGTGTTGACGATGACCGCATCAGCGCCCTGGTGGTTGCGGCCGATCGCATAGCCTTCCGCGCGCAGGCGGGTCAGGATGCGTTCGGAATCGACCAGCGCCTTGGGGCAGCCCAGCGAGACGAAGGAAATTTTCGGCGCCGCGTTTTTTTCCGCGTCGGCAAAGGGCAGGATCAAATCGCTGGTGTGGGTCATTTTTGGCCGTGTCTGTCGTACTTCAGGCGAACCCGTCGCGACTTCGCCCGAAACGCCGTGAAACGCAAGAGGCCGCCGCGAGGGGCTGTTTCGCATCGCCCTGAAATCGGGCCTTATCATGTCCGGTTGGGCCTGGCTCCACGGCGTTTCCACCAAAAGGGGCGGTTGTGTTCCCGTCAGGACGCATTAAATTTTTACAGAATAATTTTACAAGAACGCCGTCCCAATGAGCGCAGCCGATATGAAATCATTTTTTCCGGTCGTCGGCATCGGAGCCTCCGCAGGTGGCCTTCGCGCCCTTGAGGGATTTTTTGCCCCCATGCCCGCCAATCCAGGCATGGCTTTCGTCGTCATCACGCATCTCGCGCCGGATCGAAAAAGCCTCCTCGTCGAGATTCTTGCCCGCCATGCCGCGCTGCCCGTCGAAGTCGCCGTCGATGGTCAAATGGTCGAGGCAGATAAAGTCTATGTCATGCCGCCCAATGCGACCTTGACGATTGGCGAAGGGCGGCTCCGGCTGGCGGTGGTCCCGCATGATCGGCATGAGCGGGCGCCGATCGATATATTTTTCAGTTCCCTGGCGCGCAGTTGCGGCGAATTCGCTGTCGGCGTGGTCCTGTCCGGCAGCGGCGCCGATGGCGTCCTTGGCGTCAAGGCGATCAAGGAGAACGGCGGTCTGACCATGGCGCAGACCCTGGATGGGTCAGGACCCGGTTTCGCCGGGATGCCCGATAGCGCCATCGCGACCGGCCTGATCGATTTTGCGGCGCCGGTCGAGTCGATGGCGGCGAGACTTGTCGAAAACGCCCAAGCCCTTGAAGGCGTGGAGGCTTTCGTCAGAGTACAAAGTGATTCGGAAAGCAAGTCTTCAAACCATGCGGAAAGCCCTTCGGGCTCGGGCGATCAGGCTTGGGCGGAGGCCAAGACCCCAGTCTGCTCGGTTTTGCGCGCCAGGACCGGTCATGATTTCAGCGGCTACAAGACCGCTACCTTCCTGCGCCGCATTCATCGCCGGATGCGCATCCAGCAATGCGACAGCCTTGCCGCCTATCTGGAGCTTCTCGAGAAGGATCCGGGCGAGGCGACGTTGTTGTTTCGCGACCTGTTGATCAAGGTGACGAGTTTCTTCCGCGACGTGGCGGCGTTCGAGGCCTTGAAGAAACACGTGATTCCGCGTCTGTTCGAAGGGCGCGACGCGTCGGACGCGGTGCGGGTCTGGGTGCCGGGCTGCGCCACCGGCGAAGAAGTCTATTCCCTCGCCATGCTGTTGCGCGAACATGTGGACACCCTGCGCGCGCCGCCGCGCGTCACGATCTTCGCCACTGACATCGACGAGCAGACGCTCGCGGTGGCGCGCGCTGGCCGCTATCCCGAAGCTTTACTGACGGGCGTGTCGGCCGAAAGGCGACGCCGGTTTTTCACCTCGGACGGCCAGACCGGTCAAATATTCGTCGTGGCCAAGGATGTGCGCGATCTTTGCGTCTTCTCGGCCCATAGTCTTCTGCGCGATCCGCCCTTCTCGCGCATGGATCTTATTTCCTGCCGCAACCTGCTGATTTATTTCGGCGCGGAAGCGCAACGGCAAGTGATGCCGATCCTGTTTTACGCCTTGCAGCCGCGCGGATATCTGTTTCTCGGCATGTCGGAATCGATTGGCCGCTTCTCCGACAAATTCATGCCCGTCAACAAAAAGCACTGCGTGTTTCAGGCTCGGGACATGGGCGGTCCCCGCGCTCGCATGCCTCTCTTGGTGGGCGGGACGGATCCTGCCGGCTTTTCCATCGCTGTCATGGACCGGCGTGGTGCGGCAGGCCCAGCGGTATTTCGCCAAGGCGTCGAAACGCGTATCGCCGAAAAATTTGCGCCCCCGCATGTCGTCGTCTCCGGGGATGGCGATATCGTGTATTTTTCGGCGCGCACCGGGAAATATCTTGAAATTCCGCCGGGCGCGCCGTCCCAAGCCTTGCTGACCACGGCGCGCAAAGGTCTGCGCCTCGATCTGCGCCGCATGTTGCGCGAAGCGATCGAGACCAGCCGGAGCGTAACGCGCCGAGATATCTTGATCGAAAGCGACGACGGCGACGCCGAAAGGATTGACCTGACGGTCGAACCTTTTGAGCATCCCGGCCCGCAACCCTTGTTTCTAGTGGTGTTCAACGCGAGGGAGGCGGCAGCCCCTGCGACGCGCGTTGCGGACCCATCCAACGACAACACCGTGCTCGAAAGCGAATTGCGCGACACCCGTGAGCGTTTGCAGGCAACAATAGAAGAATATGAAACAGCGCTGGAGCAGCTCAAATCGGCGAATGAAGAGCTTGTCTCGCTCAATGAGGAAATGCAGTCGAGCAATGAAGAGCTCGAATCCTCCAAGGAGGAGTTGCAATCGCTCAATGAGGAATTGCAGACAGTCAATCACGAGCTTTACGCCAAGATCGAAGACCTCGACCGCGCCAACGCCGATTTGAGCAATCTGTTTGAGAGCAGCCAGATCGCAACGGTCTTCCTCGACCGTAATCTCGTCATTCGCAGTTTCACGCCCGAGGTTTCGCGGCTGTTCAACATCATCGCCACCGACAAGGGGCGCCCGCTCACCGATCTCGCCATAAAACTCAGCTATCCGGATTTGCAGGCCGATATCCGCCATGTGCTGGAGACGGGAGAACCCTTCGAGCGCCGCGTGCGGCGGCAAGAGGTCGGCGACGAGATCGACGCGCCCTATTATCTTGCTCGTTTCACGCCCTATCGCAACGCCGCCCAGGGCGTCGATGGCGTGGTGGTGACTTTCGTCGATGTCACAAGCGTGGCCAAATCGGAGGAGCGCCAGCGGACCCTGGTCGCCGAGCTTAACCACCGGGTCAAGAATGTCCTGGCCGTGATCCTCGCGATCGCCCAACAAACGCTGACACGCTCCGCCTCTCCCGAAGCATTCGCTCCGGCTTTTTTTGCCAGGTTGCAAGCGATGGCGCGCGCGCATGAACTGTTGTCGCGCAAGAATTGGGGCGAGGTCGCCATTGAGGAGCTCGTCGGACAGGCGCTCGCGCCTTATTTGGCGGCGGGAAATGAGCGCATCGCGACATCGGGGCCATCGCTGTCCCTGCCGGCGAAGCTGTCGCTTGGCCTTGTCATGGCGCTCAATGAATTGGCGACCAATGCTGTTAAATACGGCGCCCTGTCGAACGAATCCGGCCGCATCACGTTGACTTGGGAGGTCGTGGACGAAAACGAAGGACCGGAGCTTGATTTCACGTGGCGGGAAAGCGGAGGCCCCACGGTCGCTGCGCCTGGGAAGGACGGCTTTGGCTTGACGTTGATTAAGCGAGAAATCGAATATAGCCTCGGCGGCGCAGCATCGATCGATTTTGCGCCCGACGGCGTGGCCGCAAGATTGCGGATACCCTTAAAGCGATTGCGCGGAGTTCAAGAGTGAATCGAACCCCAGCAGGGCACACCGACATCGGACGGCGCGTGCTGATTGTCGAAGACGAAGCGATGATCGCCATGCTGCTCGAACTCGTCTTGCAGAACGCCGACTGCGCTGTCGTGGGGCCAGTTGCTTCGGTGCGAGGCGCCTTGCGCCTGATCGAGCGCCAACAGCTCGACGCCGCCGTGCTTGATTTTCGTCTGGGCGACGATGACAGCGGTGAAATCATGGACCGTCTCGATCAACGCGGGGTTCCTTTCCTGCTCATGACGGGCCAGTCGATGGCCGATTTGCCGGCAAAACTGCGCCATCTCAATCTTCTGGCCAAGCCTTTCGAACCAGAGGCGCTGGTCGAGGCTGTCGAAAAAATATTGAGCGCGCCCGTCCGCATGGGCAATTGATCCGTCAGGCGACCTTCAGCGAAAGCGCGGCCATCGCCGCGCCGCGGATGGCCGCGATGTTGCGGCCATAGATTTCCGGCGTCTCCACCGATCCGCCCTTGAATACCGCCGATCCGGCCACCAGCACGTCGGCCCCGGCCGCGACGACCAGCGGCGTGGTTTCCGGCGTCACGCCGCCATCGACCTCGATATGGATCGGGCGCTCGCCAATCATTGCGCGCAATTGCCGTATTTTTCCGATCTGGCTGTCAATGAAACTCTGGCCGCCAAAACCCGGATTGACCGTCATCACCAGCACGAGGTCGATGCGGTCCAGCACGAATTCGACGGCGCTGACCGGCGTCGAAGGATTTAACGAAACGCCGGCTTTGGCGCCGAAAGACCGCACCAGTTGCAGGGAGCGGTCGAGATGCGGTCCCGCTTCGGCATGGACGGTGACGATATCGGCGCCGGCCTTGACGAAGGCTTCGATATAGGGATCGACCGGCGCGATCATCAGGTGCACGTCCATCACGCCGCGCACGTGTTTTCTCAACGCGGCGCACGTGCCCGGCCCGAAGGTCAGGTTGGGCACGAAATGGCCATCCATCACGTCGCAATGCACCCAGTCGGCCCCCTGCGCCTCGATGGCGCGGCATTCGGCGCCGAAATTGGCGAAATCGGCGGAAAGAATAGAGGGCGCGATCTTGATCGACCTGTCAAAGGGCGTCATCGAGCCTCTCCCCTTTCATGAGCCAATCCGCCTTCGAAAACGCGGCTTGCCCGGATGTCGCCTTCCGTGATGGTGGAGAGAGACGCGGCGTCGACTGGACCAGCCTCTTCGAACAGGCGGTTGGCGTGGCGCAGCCTCGCCCGGTCCAGTGCGTTGCGGATCGAGCGCGCGTTGGCGAAATGCGGCAGTTTTTTACGCGCGGCGATATAGTCTCGCATGGCGGCGAAACCTTCGTCGTCGAACATATATTGCTGCTGCTCCAGCATGCTCGCGGCGATCCGCAGCAATTCCTCGTCTGTGTAGTCGGGGAATTCGATGTGATGGGCGATGCGTGAGCGAAAGCCCGGATTGCTGGCGAAAAACCTGTCCATGCGGTCGGCATAGCCGGCGAGGATCACCACCAGATCGTCACGATGGTTCTCCATCACCTGCAACAGGATTTCGATCGCCTCCTGGCCGTAATCGCGTTCATTGTCGGGCTTGTAAAGATAATAGGCCTCGTCGATGAACAGCACGCCGCCCATGGCTTTCTTCAGCACTTCGCGCGTTTTGGGCGCGGTGTGGCCGATATATTGGCCGACGAGATCGTCGCGTGTCACCGAGACCAGATGACCTTTGCGGACATAGCCGAGGCGATGCAGCAGCCCGGCCATCTTGAGCGCCACGGTGGTTTTTCCGACGCCGGGATTGCCGGTAAAACTCATGTGCAACGTCGGCGTGTCATGCGCCAGCCCGAGTTTCTGCCGCGCGCGATCAACCAGCAGCAGGGCCGCCGTCTCGCGGATGCGCTTTTTCACCGGCGCGAGGCCGATCAACTCGCGGTCCAGCTCCTCGAGGATTTCCGCGACGCCCGAAGCGCGGAAATCTTCGGCTAGATTTACACGAGCGGGCGGCGGTTCGGGGCCGCTTTCAACCACGATGCTTTGCTCATTCATCTTTTCACCGCGCCTCGGTCAGCGTCACATGGACGGCGCGGCCGTTGCCTTCGGTGCGCGTCATCAGGAATTTTGGTTCGACCTTCGGGCGCTGGACCATGAAGGACATTCGGATGGTTTCGAATCCGCGTGTGGAATCGAAGGCGTTGAGCTTGATGTAGCTGTCGGGAAAAGCCTTGCGGCAGGCGTTCAGCTCCATCATGACGCCGGCGGCGTCCCGAAGGTCGAACATGGGTTGCGACCACATTTCCCAATAGGTGTTTCGGGGATGCGGGTCGTCGGTATATTCGACGCCGATGGCCCAGTCGTTGCCGAGGCAATATTCGATCTGCCGCTTGATCTGGTCGTCGTCGAGATCGGGGAGGAAAGAAAAGCAACCTTGCGTGATGCGCATGTCATGGTCTCCTGAGTTCACTGGGCGGCGACGGAAGTCGGCACGAAATCGGACGTGTCGGTCGAGGCGTAGTTGAAGGAAATATTGCCCCAGACATCGAGCGCGGCTTCAAGCGGCTTGCACCATTTGGCGGCGGCGCGGAGAATTTCCGGCCCTTCCGAGATGAGGTTGCGGCCCTCGTTGCGCGCCAGCACCATGGCTTCGAGCGCCACGCGGTTGGCCGTCGCCCCAGCCTGGATGCCCATCGGATGCCCGATGGTCCCACCGCCGAATTGCAGCACCACGTCGTCGCCGAACAGGTCGAGCAATTGGTGCATCTGGCCGGCGTGAATGCCGCCCGAAGCCACCGGCATGACCTTCCTGATGTCGCACCAGTCCTGCCGGAAGAAAATGCCGCGCGGCAGATCGACTTCGGTGACCGCCTCGCGGCAGACGTTGTAATAGCCCTGCACGGTGGCGGGGTCGCCTTCGAGCTTGCCGACGGCGGTGCCAGCGTGGATATGGTCGACGCCGGCGAGCCGCATCCACTTGGCGATCACGCGGAACGACACGCCATGATTTTTCTGCCGCGTGTAAGTGCCGTGGCCGGCGCGATGCAGGTGCAAAATCATGTCATTCTGCCGCGCCCAGGCAGAGATAGACTGGATCGCCGTATAGCCGATGACCAGATCGATCATGATGATGGTCGAGCCCAACTCCTTGGCGAATTCGGCGCGACGGTACATTTCCTCCATCGTCCCGGCGGTGACGTTGAGATAATGGCCCTTCATCTCGCCGGTTTCAGCGATGGCGCGATTGACCGCCTCCATGCAGTAGAGAAATCGGTCGCGCCAATGCATGAAGGGCTGCGAGTTGATATTCTCGTCGTCCTTCATGAAGTCGAGGCCGCCCTTGAGGCCTTCGTAAACCACGCGGCCGTAGTTCTTGCCCGAAAGGCCAAGTTTCGGTTTGGTGGTCGCGCCGAGCAGCGGACGGCCGAATTTGTCGAGACGCTCCCGCTCGACCACGATGCCAGTCGGCGGCCCCTTGAAAGTCTTCACATAGGCGGGCGGGAAATACATGTCTTCGAGGCGGATCGCCTTGAGCGGCTTGAAACCGAACACATTGCCGATGATCGAGGCCGTGAGGTTGGCGATGGAGCCTTCCTCGAACAGGATGTAATCATAGGCGACATAGACGAAATACTGGTTGTCCTGCCCTGGCACCGGATCGACGCGATAGGCCTTGGCGCGATAGGAATCGCAGGCGGTCAGGCGGTCGGTCCACACCACCGTCCAGGTGGCGGTGGAGGATTCGCCCGCGACGGCGGCCGCAGCTTCGATGGGATCGACGCCATCCTGCGGCGTGATGCGGAACAAGGCGATGATGTCGGTCGGCTTGGGCTCGTATTCGCCGTTCCAATAGCCCATCTGGGCGTATTTCAGCACGCCGGCCTTGTAGCGTTCCTTGCCTTTTACTTCCTTGACTTTGGTGTCCATGGACCGAAGCTCCCTGTCAGGATCGGCTTGGCGCCGACCGATTGCATTGACTTTTTTTACGCCGCGAGAGACCTTTCGATAAGTTCAATGTTTCGATCGTTATCATTTACTGGAGTAAATAGTGCTGCGACGAGTGACGCTCCATCAATTGCGCCTCATGGCCGCGCTCGCGCGCGACATGAACATGACGCGGGCGGCGGAAGAGATGCACATGACGCCCTCGGCCTTCTCAGTGCAGATCAAGCAGCTTTCGGAAAGCTTAGGGTTGCCGCTGCACGAGCAGGCGGGCAAGAAGCTTTTCCTGACCGACGCCGGACGCGCCGCCGCGGCCGCCAGCCGCGACATGCTCGAGCGGCTGGAGCTTCTCGGCATGGAGCTGGCCGAAATGCAGGGCCTCGAGCGCGGCTGTCTGCGGCTGGCGATGATCACCACCGCGCGCTATTTTGCGACCAAGATCATCGGGGATTTCTGCCGCGAACATCCCAAGATCGAGCTGGTGCTGGAAGTGGTCAACCGCGACCAGATCCTGGAACGCATGAGGCAGAATCTCGACGATCTCTACATCATGGGCCGGACGCCGGAAGACATGGATGTCGTCGCCGTCCCCTTCATCGAAAATCCGCTGGTCGTGCTCGCCCCGGCCGGTCATCCGCTTTGCACGGAGAAAAACATCGCGCCGGCGCGGCTGGCCGGCGAACAATTCATCCTGCGCGAGCCAGGGTCGGGGACCCGGCAGGCGACGGAACGGTTTTTCGCCGAACACGACATCCGCCCGGCGACACGCATGACGCTTGGCAGCGACGAAACCATCAAACAGGTCGTCGCCGCCGGGCTTGGCCTCGCGGTCCTGTCGCGTCATATCCTCGGCCTCGACGCGGGCGCGGGCGCCTTGCGCGAGATCGACGTTCAGGGTTTCCCGCTGCTGCGGCAGTGGTATGCCGTGTATCTGACGCAAAAAAAACTGTCGCCGCTGGCGACGGCTTTTCTGACTTTGTTGCGACAATCGCACCAACGCGGCTCCTCGCAATGACGTTGAGATTCACGCCGCCGCGCGCACCGCATTTTGCGGGTCGAGCGCGCCGCTGGCATAGGCCTTGGCCATTTCGCTCATCGGCTTGACTTTTATATGCGCGGCCTGGCCGGTGCAGCCGAAGGCCTCAAGCCTGTCGCGGCAGACTTTTTTCATCGCGTCGAGCGCCGGCTTGAGGAATTTGCGCGGGTCGAATTCGTCACGATTCTTCGTCGCGACGCGGCGGAATTCCGCCGTGGCGGCGAGGCGCAAATCGGTGTCGATATTGATTTTCCGTACGCCATGACGGATGCCGCGCACGATCTCTTCGACGGGCACACCATAGGTCTCGCGCATCTCGCCGCCATTCTCATTGAAGATGGCGCGCCATTCTTCCGGAACCGATGAGGAACCATGCATGACAATATGGGTGTTGGGCAGTTTGGCGTGGATTTTTTCGATCACGTCCATCGCCAGCACGTCGCTGGTCGGCTTGCGCGTGAATTTATACGCGCCATGCGAAGTGCCGATCGCCACCGCCAACGCGTCCACCTTGGTGTCGGCGACGAAGCGCATGGCCTCGTCGGGGTCTGTCAGCAGACTGGCGCGATCGAGCTTGCCTTCAAAGCCGTGACCGTCCTCGGCTTCGCCATGGCCGGTTTCGAGCGAGCCGAGACAGCCAAGTTCGCCTTCGACCGACACGCCGACCATGTGGGCGAGACGGGCGACTTCGGCGGTGATGGCGACGTTATAGGCGTAATCGGCCGGGGTCTTGCCATCTTCCTTGAGCGAGCCATCCATCATCACGGATGTAAAACCGTTCTGGATGGCGGAGAGACAGGTGGCGACGCGGTCGCCGTGATCCTGATGGATGCAGAGCGGGATTTCCGGATAGGTCAATTCCAGCGCCTCCATCATCTTGGCGAGCATGATGTCGCCAGCGTAAGCGCGGGCGCCGCGGCTGGCCTGGATGATGACCGGCGCGTTGCAGGCGCGCGCCGCCTCCATGATGGCGATTCCCTGCTCCATGTTGTTGATGTTGAACGCCGGCACGCCGTAGCTGCGTTCAGCGGCGCAGTCGAGCAATTGCCTGAGTGTGATCCGAGCCATGTGTTTCTCCTCAGGCCAACAGGGATTTGGCGGTGGCCGCGACGGCGTCGGCGGTGATTCCAAAATGTTTGAACAGTTCCGGCGCGGGCGCCGAGGCCCCGAAGGAGTTCATGCCGACAAAGGCGCCGTTTTCGCCGATCCAGCGATCCCAGCCGAAGCGCAGGGCCGCCTCGACGCCGACGCGCGGCGCCGTTCCGAGCACGGCGCGGCGATAGTCGGCGCTCTGCTGTTCGAACAATTCCCAGCAAGGCAAGGACACCACGGCGGCGTTGACGCCCTGCTGCGCCAGAAGGTCGGCAGCCGCCAGGACGGTTTCGACTTCCGAGCCGCTGGCGATCAGGGTCACGTCGCGGTCGCCGTCGGTTTCGCGCAGGACATAGCCGCCCAAAGCGCTGAGGTTTGCTGCCGTGTCGTGAAGACGCAAGGCGGGAAGGGCCTGACGTGACAGGGCGAGCACCGATGGGGCGTCGTGATGCGCCAGCGCCGCCTGCCAGCATTCGGTGGTCTCGACCGCATCGGCCGGCCGGAAAACCAGAAGATTGGGCATGGCGCGCAGGGCGGCGAGATGCTCGACCGGCTGATGGGTCGGGCCGTCCTCGCCAAGTCCGATGGAATCATGGGTCAGCACATAGACCACCTGCTGCCGCATCAGGGCTGAGAGACGGATGGCGCCGCGAGCGTAATCGGAGAAGATCAGGAACGTCCCGCCATAGGGGATGAAGCCGCCATGCAGCGCCAGCCCGTTCATCGCCGCGCCCATCAGATGTTCGCGGATGCCGTAGTGAATGTAGCGGCCCGAAAAATCATCGGGACGGATCGGCTCCATGCCCTTGGTGATGGTGAGATTGGAATGGGTGAGGTCGGCCGAGCCGCCGATGGTCTTGTCATTCGCGCCATTGATCGCGCCCAACGCGATCTCCGACGCCTTGCGCGTCGCGATCTTTGGCTTTTCCGTCACTTGCTTCTGCTTAAGGTCGCGCAAGGCGGCGTCGATTTCCTGCGGAACGCCGCCAAAAATCTGTTGCTTGAATTGCGCGGCCTTGCCGGACGCCTCCAACCGCTTATTCCATTGCGCATGCGCCTCGGCGCCGCGTGTGGAAACCTTGCGCCATTCGGCGCTGATTTCAGCCGGGATGACGAAAGGCGCAGATTCCCAGCCAAGGTTTTTCCGCGCGCCGGCATTTTCCTCGGGTCCAAGCGGTTCGCCATGCGCCTTGGACGTGCCCGCCCGGGTCGGGGCGCCAAAACCAATGGTGGTGCGGCAGGCGATCAGCCAGGGCTTGTCCGTCTTCTCAACCGCTTCACTGAGCGCGGCGGCGATCTGCTTCTCGTTGTGACCATCGATGCGCGCGACATTCCAGCCAGCGGCTTCGAAGCGGCGGATCTGGTCGGTTGAGGTCGAAAGATTGGTCGCGCCGTCGATGGAGATGTGATTGTCATCCCACAACACGATCAGCTTGCCGAGTTTCAGGTGGCCGGCGAAATCGAT
>Ga0302320_10009235_pt1 | contig 21245 bp, 17 predicted proteins | sample Bog_T0_3_FD_202130 | JGI IMG/M metagenome (GOLD analysis project Ga0302320, IMG submission 202130) | Peat permafrost microbial communities from Stordalen Mire near Abisko, Sweden - Bog_T0_3 | ecosystem: Environmental > Terrestrial > Soil > Wetlands > Peat | place: Sweden: Abisko, Stordalen Mire...
GCCATCTGCCTGACGCTCGAGAAGCGTCCTCGCGGAGTCTTCAACGTCGCCGGGCCGCAGCCCGTGCCGCTCTCCGTCATCATCCGGCAGACGGGCCGCCACATCCTCCCGTTGCCGGAGCTACTCGTGTCGATGGCGATCGGGCGCTTCGGCCTCCCGAAGCTCCCCAAGGGCGCGCTCGAGCACATCAAGCACCCGGTCATCGTGGATGGCTCGGCCTTCAAGCAAGCCACGGCCTTCCAGCACAAGTTCGATGACGCAGAGGCGATGCGAGACTTCCGCGAGGCGTTCCCGCCGCCCGTGAAGGGCACGAAGGGCTAGACCAGCAGCTCCCGTCCGCGTTTGTTGCAAAGTCGACCGGGCGAAATGCGCGGAGTAACCTTTGTAGGGCAACGAAGCCGTGCCGACTCACTCCAAAAGCGCACTCCCTCGGACCCTTGCGCGGCTCGCGGCGCGCTTGCTCGTCCTAGGCTTGTCCCTCGCTGGAATATCGTGTCGCAACCGCTCGGAGCCCCGCCTCCCGCCGGCGGAGCTGACCAGCGCCATGGAGCCCGTGCACCTCATCGGGCGCTTCGACACCTCCGATCCCTCGGGTCCACGCTTCGCGTGGTCGGCGAGCGCCGTCCTCGCGAGGTTCACGGGGAGCTCGCTCGCCGTGCGGTTGCGTGACGAGGGGAACAACTCGTTCCTCGTCGTGATCGACGGCAAGCCGTCGGGGCTCGTCGCAAGCTTCCGCGGACGGGACGTCTACCGCATCGCGAGTGGGCTGGGCGAGGGCGAGCACGAGGTGATGCTCTACAAGCGCACGGAGGCCCATATCGGAGAGGTCCAGTTCGGCGGCTTCGTGACTGCGGACAACGGCAAGATCGTGCCCATGCCGCTCCGGCATCCCCGGCGCATCGAATTCATCGGAGACTCGATCACGGCCGGCTACGGGGACGAGGGGACCGTGCCCACGTGCCCGTTTCGTCCCTCGGGAGAGAACGAGTACCTCGCGTACGGCGCCATCACGGCGCGGAACCTGGCCGCCGAACACACGACGATCGCCTGGTCCGGCAAGACGGTGCTCGGCATGGCCGAGCTCTACGACCGTACCCTTCCCGCCCGGACGGACAGTCCGTGGGATGCGCACGTGTGGGTGCCCGACGTGATCGTCGTCAACCTGGGCACCAACGACTTCAGTCGCGGAGACCCGGGAGAGACCACGTTCGTCAACGCCTACCTCTCCCTGATCGGCCGCGTCCGCACGAGCCACCCGCACGCGCTCATCGTCTGCGCGCTGGGCCCGATGCTCACCGACACCTACCCGCCTGGGGCCTACAACCTCACCCACGCGCGCAAGTACATCACGGGGGCGGTCGACACCATCCGTCGCCGAGGGGACAGCCGCATCACGTTCCTGGAGTTCCCGGTGCAGGACCCGACGACGTCCGGCTGCGACTACCACCCGAACCTTGCAACACACCGGCAGATGGCCGACGAGCTCACCGCCGTCATCCGCCGCCAGACCGGCTGGTGACGGGAGATGCACATGCGACCTCCTCGTGCGCGCGTGCGCCGGTGCGCCGCGGCACTCCTTGTCGGGGCGATGCTCGTCGCGTGCAGCTCGAAGCGAGCGGTGCCGGACGCACCGGCCGATGGTGCCGTCGGGCTACCGGAAGCGGCTCCTCCCTCGCCGGTCAGCGCCGCGTCGGTCGCCAGTGCGGCTTCCTCTCCGGACGCGAAGGCACCGGCGGATCCCAGGGCCGCCTTCGGGGACTGGCTCCGGGCGCACCTGCCGCGAAACGCGTCGGGGAAGGTCGTGCCGAAGGAGGGCGGGTTCGCCGTCGTTCACAAAGCCGCGAGCGGTGACTCGGCGCTCTCGATCGCCACCGCGTACCTGGACCTCACGGACGTCTACCGCGCCAAGGATCTCGCGGCCGAGATCAGCAAAACGTACCAGGCGTTCTCGGAGGGGGCCGACATCGAGATCCCCCACCTCCTGACGGCCCCGTACAAGGAGCCGGACGAGGGCCGCCTAGGCTGGCCTGCCGACCGAGCCTTGAAGGGCGTCTTCATCACGGGCGTCTTCGCGGGGCTCTTCTGGCCCGATACCATCGAGAAGGTCGCCGCGCGCGGCCTGAACGCAATCGTGCTCGACGGCAAGGACTACCAGGGCCCCGTCACCCACCCGACCGAGGTGAAGATCGCGCTCGAGATCGATGCCGCGAAGAACGCTCCCATCCCCGACTTCAGGCGCGCCATCCGCTTCGCTCACGACCGCGGGATACGCATCATCGTCCGCATTCCGTGCTTCCACGACCCCTGGGCCGCCAAGCGCGCTCCCAGGCTGTCTCTCATGGGAAACTGGGGAGCCCCGTTTCCCATGGGGTGGCTGGATCCGACCAACGTGGAGGCCGAGGACTACGCCATCGAGCTCGCGAAGGAGGCCATCGCCGACGGCGCGGACGAGATCCAGCTCGACTACGTGCGCTTCCCCGTGACCGGCCAGTCGCTCAAGGCCGCCGTGATGCCCCCCGCCGACGGACACCGCTCGCAGGCCATACGCAAGTTCGTGGACAGGGTCCACGAAGTGACCAGCGCAAAGAAGGTCGCGCTCTCGCTCGACATCTTTGGAGTCGCGGCGACGGGCGACCTCTCCGACATCGAAGCGCTCGGTCAGAACATGGCTACGATCGGAGGAGGGGCAGAGGCGCTGAGCCCGATGGTCTACCCGTCGCACTACTCGAAGGGCTACCTCGGCTTCGACGAGCCTGGCAATCACCCCGAGATCATCGGCATCGGCACGCGCTCGGCGCTCGCGAAGCTGGCCGCGGCGAAGAACAAGACCACCGTGATCCGACCGTGGCTCCAGGCATCGGCCTACAAGGCGAGCGCGTACGGGCCGAATTACATCCAGGACGAGATCAGGAGCGCCGAATCGAGCGGCGCCGTCGGCTGGCTGATGTGGGATCCCGCCAACAGCTACTGGGCGGTGTGGCAGGCAATCCCGAAACTCCCGAAGGAGTAGTGTCCGGCCGGAGGAAACCCGAGGCCGGCCTTTTCACGCAGCGAGCCGCACCACGCACGCCACCACCGCGCAAGTCGCGAAGGCATCGACGGCCACGATCCGGAGGATCTGGCGCCGGGCCAGGGTGACGGATCCCCGCAGGCGAGTCACGTGGATCCGCTCGGGGCGGTACGCAGAGGCGGCCCCGGTCCACTGCTCGGCGAGCAGCTCGTCCCCCACCCCGAGATCGAGAACCTCGCGTCCCTGCGGCGATTCGACCGGCGCGTCGACGGGGGTGGTCGCGAGCCGGGCAAGTCTCGATGCACCGACCAGCGCAACCACGTCAGCCACCAGGACCGCGACGAGCGTTGCAACGCCAATCCCCGCGACGGACACGGCCACGGCCGAGACGTGCTGAGGGAGCTCGCCGGGCGTCCGATGGACTGCCCAGACGGCAATGGACGCCGAGGCCGCAGCGGCGCCCCACGGAGCGCGCCGGTGCATGGCATCGAGCAGGCTGCCTGGGCGCGCGCTGCCGACGCGTACGGCGGTAAGGAACGCCCAGAGCATCGGCGGAATGAAAGCCACGCCGCACATGGCCCCGAAGAGGAGCCCGAAGAGCACCACGGGCTCGTGCTGGCTGCCCATCATGAGGGCCAGCCCTATGCACCCGCCGTTGAACGCACCCGCGCCGACGACGAGGAACGGAAAGCCCAGCGCCGCCGCCACCCACCGGCGCCGACCGCGGGCCAGCAGCGCTCCGAACAGGCTCGCCGTGATGGGCGTCATCAGCAGCAGCGCGATGCTCGCAGCGTCGGGGGCGCTGCTTCCGTCGAGCTTCACGAGCGTGAGCCACCCGCCGACCGCCCCGATGCAGGCAAACGGGCCGACGAAGGGTAACCACTCCTTGCGCATTGCTCCTATACGGCTCGCGGGCGCGTCCCATTCCCGCGAGGCGTTTCAAGGCCCTGCCAGCCGCCGCAGCTCCTTCTCGATGGCGGGAAGCTGCGGATCGTCCTTCGGCGCGACGTCGAGGTACTTCCTCCACGCGGTCGCCGCACGCGTGCGCTGCTCCGGGGTATCGAGCCCCGCGCGGCCCAGCGCAATGGCGAGGTTCTTGTAAACGTGAGGTGCCGAAGCGGGGTTCTCGTTGACGATTCCCTGGAGGATCGTCGCCGCGACCGTGATGAACGGCTGGCGTGTTGGATCCGCTCCCGCCACGGCCAGTAGCTGAACCGCCCTCGCCTGGCGAACCTCCCAGTAGTCGCCCCAGACGACGCCCTCCCAGGACCCCTCCGGATGCGCCTGGCGTGCGAAGTCGATGCGCGGCAACGCAACCTCGCTCGAGGAGATCCACTCCGCTACGTTCATGGCCTCGGACCCGGGGTGGACGAGCTCGCAGAGGCCCCAGGGCCAGCGCCCGTACGACGCGTCCGCCGAGGTGTCGAACGGCTTGACCCCTCCGCACAGGAGCACCGGAGAACGGGCGATATTTGCGTCGAACAGCTGCTTGGCGGTGAAGCCGTCGGGCGCACCGGGTGCGTAGCGGGCCCCCGGGACGATGACCTCGGGATGCTCGGCGACGAGCCTCGGGCGCGCCCACGAGAAGCCGAGGAGCTCCGTGTCCACGACGCGGACGTCGGGGCGCTGCCCTTCCGCGGCCTGCAGGTAACGCAGCGTATTGGTGATCAGATCACCCTTCGTGAAGAGCAGCGCGCCGGGGGGCGCCGCTCGCAGGATCTCGCTGCCGTAGCTGCGGACGAGCGTGCTGGCGTGCATATCCATCTCGCCTTCGTGGAGCCCCAGCGGCAGGAGAACGCTCGCCGCGACGACGGCCGCCGTCGCCGCGCGAGGCAGCCGCTTCTCGAGCTCCGCGACGCCGAGCCCGCACCACACGAAGACGAAGATGTCCGGCTCTTGCCAGAACCGGGCGACGATCGCCCGGTGCAAGAGATCGCTCGTTGGCAGGTTGCCGAGGAGCGCGATGACGCCGACGGCCAGAACCGGTGCCACGAGGAGGACCATCCCGAACGATCTCCGCGAGACCGACCGAGCGCACGCGAAAGCTCCGATGGCGCCGAGCGGGAGGCCCAGGAAGCCGACCTGCTCCATCAGATCACGCGCCCACGCCATCGCGGTGGCCCCGGTCGTGGTACCGGCGGCAACACCCGCCGGGGCGAGCTGAAAGGTGCCGTACTCGCGCCGCAGCACGTGCGCCCAGAACCCGGACCACGAACCGGTCGCGCCCCACGAGATGGGGGACGCTCCCGCGCCGGCGAGCGGTAGCCAGAGGTACGGAAGGAGACCGACCGCGAACGGGACTACGAGCAGACCGAAGTCTCCAGGCCGCAACCCTTCGCGGTGGCCGCGCCACGCCGCCCAGGCAACGAGCGGGAGGGCGGTGAACACGATCGTGTGGTGGTTCGAGAGCCCCAGGCCGAAGACGAAGGCGCCGATGAGCGCGTAGCGCCTCCCCGCGCGTGGCGCCTGCTCGGCCCACCGCACCGCGAGGAAGACGAGCAGCGCGTTCACGAGGTTGTTGAGCGCGAACACCTCGGCGCAGATGGCGTAGCGCCAGATGCCTGGCGCCGTCGCGAAGAGCCCAGCCGTGGCGACGCCGGCCCATGGCGAGCGGGTCCAGCGGGCAACGGCGAGGTAGAGGACCGTCGCCGCGGCGGAGTCGCATACGGCGGAAAGGAGGTTCAGCCGCCACGCCACGCTGCCCAGGGGCAGGTGGACGAAGAGGGACCCTACCAGCGAGTAGAGGGGGTAGCCCGGCGGGTGAATCACCCCATGCGTGAAGACCGCGCCCACGAGCTCGCCGCTGTCCCCTCCCGCCACGTCGGGATAGAGAGTCTTCAGGTAAATAATCAGCGTGCCGAGCGCGACCGCGAACGGAACGGCCGCCGCGAGGCTCCTTGGAAGCTTGGGGGGGCTCGTGCCCACATCCCCACGTCGCATGGCGTGGCGGCCTGGGTCAAGAACTGGCCGCGCTGCCTCGAGACAAGCGAGCTCAGAAGATGTGGTTGAAGTTCAGATACAGCCCTGTGCCCTCCGCGCTGACCCCGTAGTCCGCAAAGAGAATAGTCGCCTCGTTCCATGCGATTCGAAAGCCAGCGCCCTCCGAGTGCTTCCATCCCTGGAGCGACGTCTGCTGGACGTTGTCGAAGACGCGACCCATGTCGAGAAACGGGACGACCATGAACGCGAACCCCTGCCGGAGGACGTGGAACTTGACGAACGTGTAGCGGACTTCGTAGTTCGTGAGCACGATGACGGGGCCGACGAAGCGATTCTGGTCGTAGCCGCGCAGGGTCCGGAAGCCGCCCAGCCCCGCGTGGTTGTCGTCGATGAAGGGCAGGATCTCCTCCGAAAAGAAGGGCACGCCCGGCGTCTGGAGCTCGTAGAGCCCGCGAACCGCGAGAACCACGTCGGCGAGCTTCGGGAGCGGGCTGTAGAAGCCGCGCACCGAGAGCATGAGGCGCATGTACTGGTACTGGGAAGCGAGCGCCTTGGTGGAGTACTCGCCCGAGAGCTCGGCGTAGATGCCGGAGTTCGGATCGGGCTCGAAATCGCGCGTGTCGAGAGAGAGGGCGAGGCGCAAGACGTCATCGCGCCCCCCGCCACAGCCCAGGATCCGCCCCGCCTTGCAGTCGGAGGCGAGCAGGGTCGTGGCCTCGGGGGCCTTGGCGGATCCACCGCCCTGGCCTGTCGCGGTCACGAGCTGCCCCGTGTAGTCGGTCAGCGCGAAGTAATCGAGGTTCGTCCCGAACGTGGATCGCACGATCCCGCCGAGCAGGATCGGCTCGACCGCGAGCTGCAGCGTGGGCTCGCGAACGCCGTAGATGTTGTAGTTCGCGTACGTCATGCCGTTGGGCTGAACGGCCGAGGTCGCCGCCTGGAAAGCTGACAGCTTCGCGTAGGTCTTGCCCGGCGCGCCGGGGAACGAGAGGGGCTGCATGCTCCGCGAACCCGTGCCGAAGTAGGGCCAGTTCGTGTCCGCGTTGTATTCGAGCGTCGCCCGCACCCGGTAGAGCGAGCCCAGGAAGGTGGGTGCGTCGTAGTCGATGACCTGGTCCTGCGCCCCGCCGGTGCTGAAGAAGACCTGCGCGAACACGCGGTCCTGGTAGGGCGTGTACCCAAAGAGGGGGTCCTTGCGGTAGCCGTCGTAGTAAAAATATGCGCGCGCACCGAAGCCGAAGCCCAGGGTCGGATCGTACGAAAATAGCGGCAGGCCCGTGAAGTAGTGGCCCTCCTCCTTGCGCCGATAGTCCTCGTCGCTCAGCCGGTGCTTGGCGCCGAGGCCGGGCGGCGGCCGGGACAGCGGAGGGGCGGCGTCCGGTGCATCGGCGGGCTGGGCAAGGACCGCCGGCTGGGTGCCGTCGGTCTTCGGCGGCTCATCCGCACGCGCCGAACGCGCCGCGACGCTTGCGGAGAGCAAGACCGCGACCCCCGTCGTGGCCCGACGCAGCATCGTGCCACCCTATCTCATCCGAAGACCCTAGCGCCGGGAGAACGCGATGGGCGAGCGAGGCGTGGGCCCGCTCTGCGCCTCACCGGCGACTTGCCAGACGACGCAGGCGGAAAGCACGAGCCCGAGCACGAGCGTGATGACGAGAGGCCGGAGGGCCTTCGGGGTTGCGGCGGGGCCGTGCAGAGGCCCCGTGAGCGCGGTGGGTTCCATGTGGACCCCATGGACGCTCGAGCCCGGTTCCGTCACGGGGCCGCGCCTCCCCGTGCCCTCAACCGAGAGCGACGCCCCGCGTCACGCCGGGTCGATCCCGGGGAAGGGACTCAGCACCGCCTGCCGCTTCGTCTGCCCGAGATCATCGGGGAGCACCGCGAGCAAGGCTTCCACCACGGCGTCGGCGATCTGGCGCCGAAGATCCTCGCGGATCCGCAGGAAGCTGACCTCGCGTACGGGGGTCGACCCCTCGAACGGCCGGATCCGCGCGCGCCTCGTGGCGGCAGGGAGCGTACGGACCACGAGCTCCGGAAGCACCGTCATCCCGAGCCCCGCGTCGACAAGCTTGATCAAAGTCTCGAACGAGCCACTCTCGAATCGGATGCTCGCGCCATCGCACGGCCTCTGCGCCCCGCGCCGCAGTTTGCACAGGTGCAGCACCTGCGTGCGGAAGCAGTGACCCTCAGGCATCAGCCACACGCATTCGTCGGTCAGCTCGCTCTGCCGTATGCGGGCTCGTCGCGCCAGGGGATGACCGGACGGCAGATAGATCCAGAGCGGCTCGCGGCACAGCGGCCGCTCGACGATCATGGGCGATCCGAGCGGGGTCGCAGCGAGGCCGCCGTCGAGCGACTCGTCGTGAAGGCGCGCGATGAGCCGGTCCGTCTGGACCTCCTCCATGACGAGCTCGACCTTGGGAAAGCGCTTCGCGAAATGCGGCAAGAGGAGCGGCACGAGCGACGACGCGAGCGTCGGTATGATGCCCAGGCGAAACATGCCCTCGATGGCCGTGGGCTGGGCCACGAACCCGAGCCGGTTCGCCTCGCGCAGCACGACCCGCGCCTGCGCCACGACGCGAGCCCCGATGTCCGTCGGCACGACCGGCGCGCGGCTCCGATCGAAGAGGCGCGCCCCCACGAGCTCCTCGACCTTCTGGAGCTGGGTGCTCAGCGTGGGCTGGGAGACATGGCACTCCTCCGCGGCGACACGGAAGGAGCGGGTCGTGTCGATCGAGACGAGGTAACGCAGGTGAGTCAGCGTGAGGGCGGACAGGTCCATCGATAGCTTCAAGCTAACAGCTCATTCATACAATTGACTGCCGCTATGACCGACCCGGAAGGATTCTCTGCCGATGCGAACGTCACCGTTCACGAGACACACCGGCCTGGCCTTCGCAGCGCTGCTCGTTCTCGCCGGGGCGTGCGGCGGACAGCAGGACGCCGTCGCTCCGAGCGCGCCGCGACCGGCGCCCCCTCCGCCGCCCGCGGGATCCATCCTGCTGAACCTGACCCCCTGCGTGGGTGACCGGGCGACGCCGCTCGTCCAGCGCGTCGCGGCGGAGATCTACGAGAAGTACGGCGGCAGCCGCGCGGACGAGGAGTGAATTGAGCCCGGCGCCGCGCGCTTCGTTGAATGTCGCCGACGCCGCGCGACACCCAATGGCGATGAAGCGACGCGGGGGCATGTGTGGTGCTGGAGCAGCGGCGCGGAGCCTGGCCCTCATTGGCGCGGCCGGTGGCGTGGCGCATGCGGACGAACCTGCCCGCCCCCTCGAGACCACACCGGCGGAGGCCCCTACCGTCACGGCAACCGCCGTCCACGATCCGCTGGCAGAGAAGCTCGGAGTCTTCGCCGGCGTGGGGTACCTCGCGAGCCCGGGAGCGTCCGGCACGGCGTTCACCTCCGGGCTGAGGGTGAGGGTCGCGAAGCACGTCGCGGCGAGCCTGGACCTCGGATACGGGATCCTGGAGGCCGCGCCTACGGTCCAGGATCGGTGGTGGGTGATTCCCTCCGCCGCGTTCGTCCTCACGGCGGGCGCCGCTCGCTTCGACGTCGGCGCGGGCGCGGGCGTCGGGACGTCTTCGGGGTATGCGTCCTGGGCCAGCTACAAGGCAGCTCCTTTCACGCCCGGCTGGCACGCCACGGTCCCCGCCGTCCGTGCGCACGTCACCGTCACGCTCCCTCTCACCGTGAGCGTCGACGTTTTCGCCCGAGCCGACGTCGCATCGCTCGTGCTCGCCGGATCGGGCAGCTCCCATACGGACTCCACCGACTCAGCTTGGCTTACACTCTCGCTTGGCTTTCAGCACCGACTGCTCTGACCGCTCCGGCACGTCCGTCATAGCGTCGTCCGACCGAGCCGGCGCAGCCGGTCGACCCCCTCCTCCACGTCCGCGCGCGTGATCTCACGGAAGCGGAGCGGGGGCGGGCCGTGGCGGGTCGGGTCGTACGCGACGCCACGCGGGCGCACGTTCGCCTGGCGAAGAACGTCGGTGACGAAGCGGAGCCGCTCCTGGTCGTCTGCCGGACGCAGCACCGGCTCGTAGGTCGCGAGCACGTCGGCGATCCGCTCCTCGATTCGTTGCTTGTCGAGCTCGGTCTCGGCCACACCCGTGATCAGCGGCACGAGGAGAGGGGCGTTCTGAAGCGGAAGGTAGAGGCCCCGCGCCGTGCGGGCGACCGTCTTGAAAACAGCCTCGGCGCCGACGTAGTTTCGCAGCGCCGGGAGACATCCAACGGCGTGAATGACTATGCCCATCTCGCGGCAGCTCTCCGCCTGCGTGTACCAGTGGTGACCGCACGGACACCCCTGCGGAAACCCGTCACCCGAGGGCTCGACGCCGTGAGGCGGCGCATCGCCCACCCAGACGACCACCCGCGCTGCGCGCGGCCGCCAGTCGAGGCGAACGAGGTCGTAGAGACCGTCGGTCACCGACTCCGGCCCGTCCCCGCCCCCCTGTGCTTGCATCCGTTCGACGCCGGTTCGCACGGCGGCAACGTCGTCCGTGAGAGGAACGACACGGCTCACGAAGCTCTGATCCTGCGGTGGATGGTCACGGTAGCTGACGAGCCCGAGACGCAAGTTCTTGCAAAGCGGGGCGGCGCGCAGCGCGTCAATGATCGCGAGCAGGTGCTGCTGGACCTCGTGGATGAATGCCCCCATGCTCCCCGTCTCGTCGACGAGGAACACCAGATCGAGGTCGCCTACCGGACGGCCCCTCGCCCACGCGAGCTCGTCGTTCGAGTACGACTCCGTGTCCTTGGCCGCCATCGGAGGCGGCGCCTGGGGGCGCGCCTCGGCCTGGGCGGGAGGTCCGTATCCCCGGGGAGGCAACGGAGACGTGGGTGGAGCCATCGGCCGCGCGTAGTGCGACGTCGACATGCGGGTCGCCGGCGGAGCCGAGGCCGTCAGGGTGGGCGAAGGCGCCGGCGACACGGGATACGGCGTTCCGCCGCCCGCCATGGGGGGACCGGCACCGAATGCGCCCACGCCTCCCCGCTCAGCGGCCGGAGCAGCCGCACGCGCCACCGGTCGACTCGGTACTGCGCGCGTCGCTGCGGTGATCGGCTCGGAATCGGAGAAGGTATCTGCCGCAGCGCCCTTGCCGTGAGCCGCGCTGCCGTCCGCCTCGGCCAGGTCCGCTGCATCTTCGAGCACGGCCGACGACGACGCCCGCATCTCGACCCGACGCGGCGGCCCGTCGACGCTCTTCTCGCTGTCCTCGGCGACGAGCGACGTATACGGGCTCACGAGCGAGTGCTTGAGCGCGAGCCCCAGGACCTCGAGGCGTACATCCGCAGCCACGCTCGGATCCTCGATGAGACGGTCGAGACGGGCCTCGATCCGCGCACGCGCCCAGACCCGCTCGAGGCCGGGAACTGCGGTCGACGCCTCCGGCAGCGTCACGTCGATCTGCTGACGGAACGGGGCACCAGCCGCTGTCTCACCGGTCAGGACGAGACGGGTCGGCCCGTCCCCCGCGAAACGTCCCACGACTTCTACGGGCTGACCGCCGAAGAGCTCCGGGATCGGGCTGGGGTAGACGTCGGCCGGCAAGGCGTCGTCCCAGGCGAGCCTGAGCCCTCGCAGGACGGGGCCGCCGTGACGGACACGCCGGGCGAACCTGGTCACTACCGTCTCCACGTCCTCGGTCGGCAACAGCACGTCGCTCGCGCCGCCGCCTACACGTGCCAGGCGCGCGATGAGCCACCGGTGCACCGAGGGACCGATGCCGAGGACGAACAGGCGCGTCTTGGCGGACACGAGTGCAACCTGTTTCGGCGCGGCCAGAGCCGTGCCGTCCAGGATCTCGCGGGTCCTCCGCAGGAGCCGGCCCTCGTCGCCCACCGCCGCATCGGTCAGCAAGACCACGAGCTTCGCCCGACCCTTGCGGACAGGGAGCGCCGCCCCGCGCTCGAGCGCGGCCTCGAGCTCGGATCCTCCGCGCGCCGTCAGCCCGGCCAGGAACGCGTCGACACGGCTCGTCGTGTCGGTGCCGACTGGCAAGTAGAGCGCGGCCTCGTCGAGCACGATCCGCTCGTGGTCGAAGGCGACGACCTGCACGGCATCGTCAACGGCCAAATGCTCGAGGACCAGGCGCACGGCGCGCCTAGCCTGCGCGACGCTCGCCTCCCGCATGGATGCCGAGCGGTCGACGAGGAACACCACGTCGCGCGGCAGCCCCACCGTGATCTCGGGAGCCTCACGCGATACGGCCGAGACGACGCCGCACCACGTGCACCTCCACGATGGCCCGATGCCGGGAACCTCCTGGATCTCCCCCATCGCACGCACCGTCCCCCCGCAGTTTCCACACTGGACGGGCCGTCCTTCCCCCGGGTTGCCGCCGAACACCGCCTCGCGCGGCGCATCCGGCGGGGCCGGCGCGGGAGGCGTGACGACCAGGAGAAACGTCCCCGGCCTGCCGCGCTCGCGCTGAAACCACACGGCGGGCCGTACGCCGCGCTCCCTGGTGCCCCACGCGAGGACGAAGTCACGGTTCGGCATCGAGCCGGACTCGGCGAGGATCATCCGGAAGCCCTCCCCCTCCGGAGCGACTGTCACGCGGTGCGAAGGCGAACGGGCCGGCTCGGCTCCGCGCACGACGACCTCGACCGAGACGTCGGACCGGCGTGAATCGGTCCTCGGGCGTGGGGGCTGCAACGGCGCACCTCGCGCCCCGGAATCACCCTCCCATCGATCCTCGGCCACCATCGGAAACACGAACCGCCATTCACCGTCGTCGAACGCGACGCGCTCCTGGTAGCCGAGCGTCACCTCGATCGTCTGCCCCGGCGGCACGTTCGCCACCGACAGCGTGAACACGCTCGGGGTGTCCTGCTCGAGGAGCGTGGCCGCCCGGCCCTCGTGGCGCGCCTGGGCATACGCGCGCTTGGCCTCTTCCTTCTCCTTCACGACTGCGGTGACCGTGCGCTCGCCGATGCGAAACGACATCTTGAAGACCGACGCCTCGTGCGGCAGCGGGAAGAGGTAGACGGCCTCAATGGGCTCGCACGTGTCGTTCTTGAAGCGCTGATCGACGACCACCTCGGCCATGGGACCGTCAATCCGCGCCCGAACCGAAGTGTGCTCGAGCGGAAGCGCACGACCGGTGGACGTTCGAAGGCTCCCCTGCGTCACCTGCTCTGTGTCAGCCATGGTGGCAGGATCACAGGAAGCTGCGAGGACGGGAAGAGGCAAAGGCCGGCCCGCCTCCTCCGGCGACATCAACCAGCACCGGCTGCGCTCCTGTCGGCGACGGCTGAGAGTCGGCCATGGGCGAGCGTGGCGCGCAGAGCACGACGCGTTCCAAATGGCATACCCGGAAGTTCAGCCCATATCGACAAAAGTGAATGGCCTCATGCGAACGCCACGTTGCGCGGGTCCATCCAGGGCCATATAGGCTCTCTGACGCCGTGAGGTCTTGGTGCAACCCGTCTTTCCAAGATGGAGCAATTCAATCTACCGGTGGACCATCGCGGCGCTCCTCGTGGGCCCCGCGAGCTTCATCGCGCTGCTGTGGGTGCTGGCAAGAACACCCTATTACACCGGTGAGAACGCCGTCCGAGATCAACCCGTGAAGTTCGACCACCGCCACCACGTACGGGACGACGGGATCGACTGCCTCTACTGCCACTCTGGAGCGAAGACATCCGCCTACGCTGGAGTCCCGCCGGCTTCGCTATGCATGAATTGCCATAGCCAGATATGGACCGACAGCCCCGAGCTCTCGCTGGTCCGCACCAGCTTCTACACGGATACGCCGATTCGCTGGAATCGCGTGAACGCAGTCCCCGATTTTGTATTCTTCAACCACTCGATCCACGTCGCCAAGGGAGTCGGCTGCGTGACGTGTCACGGACGGGTGGACGAAATGGGCCTCGTCTTTCAGGCACGAAGGCTGAGCATGGGATGGTGCCTCGACTGCCATCGCGCGCCCGAGAAGTTCTTGCGTCCGCCGGATCAGGTCACCTCGATGGAGTGGGTGCCAGCCGGGCCGCAGATCGAGCTCGGGCGAAGGCTCAAGAAGACTCTCGCAGTCAATCCGTCGGTCGAGTGCACAGGATGCCATCGCTAGGGCGCACCCAATGACCACGAGCGACGACCCCCCGATCCGCGCGAGGCGCCTCGAGCAGTTTCGCCCCGAGGTGACCCGGCGCGGCTTCATGCACGCGATGGGCGCGAGCTTCGGGTTGGCGGGCCTCTCGGCGTGCGTTCGCGCGCCGGACAAGGAGATCCTGCCCTACTCACGGCAGCCCCCCGAGGTTACGCCCGGGGTCGCCAAGCACTACGCGACCAGCATGAGCATCGATGGATATGCCACCGGGCTGCTCGTCGAGAGCCACGAAGGAAGGCCAACGAAAGTCGAGGGCAACCCCGACCATCCGGCGAGCCTCGGCGCCACGGGCATACACGAGCAGGGCATGGTGCTGTCCCTCTACGACCCAAGCCGGGCCAGGGCCGTAGCGAGAGGCGGCCAGCCGGCGCGGTGGGCCGCCTTCGCGAATGCGCACGCCACCATGGCGGCGGCGAAGGTGCACTTCCTGCTCGAGCCCACGAGCTCACCGCTCCGCGTGAACCTCATCGGACGGATACGCGAGGCCATCCCTGGAGCCACGTTTCACTTCCATGCGCCGCTGAGCCGCAATCGCGCGTGGGACGGCGCGGCGCTCGCGTTTGGACGTCCACTCGACGTGCGGTACGATCTCTCCCTCGCGAAGGTAGTCTTGGCCGTCGACCGCGACTTCCTCGCCAGCGGTCCCGGCTGGCTCGTCCTCGCGCGGCAGTTCGCGGACGGGCGCCGACTGCTCGGCCAGTCGGACTCGATGAACCGTCTCTACGTCGCAGAGACGGCGTTGACCGTGACGGGGACCGCCGCCGACCACCGCCTCGCCCTGAGGCCGAGCCAGATCGTCGCGCTCACGGCGCTCCTCGCCGAGCGGGTTCTGGCCGGGCAGCGTGATGCCCCACCGGAGCTGCTCGGAGCACTCGAGCGCGCGGCATCCCCGGCTCGCGAGCACGCGGCGTGGGCCGCCGCGGTCGCGCGGGACCTGCTCGCGAACCGTGGGGCCGGCGTAGTCACGGTGGGCGACGCACAGCCGCCCGCCGTGCACGCCATCGTGCATGCGATGAACATTGCGCTCGGCAACGTCGACCGCACGGTCCGCTACGCTCCGCCGCCCATCTTCGAGGCCGGAGAGGCGAGCCATGATCTCGGAGGCCTCGTGGGCGCCCTCGCAGCCGGGCAGGTCGACTACCTGGCCATACTCGGGGGCAACCCAGTCTACGACGCGTACGCGGACCAGGACCTCGGCCAACTCGTCGCGAAGGCTCGAGGCTCGGTCTATCTCGGCCCTTGCGCCAATGAGACGGCGCGCCCCGTCGATTGGTTCGTGCCCGAGGCGCACTTGCTCGAGTCCTGGGGGGACGGGCGCGCATTCGACGGAACCGTCAGCTTCGCGCAGCCGCTGATCGCGCCGCTCTTCGGCGGACGCACGGTCGACGAAGTGCTCGCGGTGTTCCTCGGCCAGGGAGCGCAGGCAGAGGGCAGCCACGCCCTCTTACGCGACTACTGGCGAGGCAAGCACGGCGCGACCGGCTTCGACGCGTTCTGGGAATCGACCGTGCGTCGTGGGTTGATGGATCGCACGGCGATCCCCACACTCGAGCAGCGGATCGCATGGGGCCGGCTGCAGGCCGCCGTGGAGAAGCTCCCTGCCTCGCCCGCGGACGCCCTCGAGATCCAGCTCCGCGGTGACCCACGCGTCTACGACGGAAGGTTCGCGAACAACGCGTGGCTCCTGGAGCTCCCGGACCCGGTCACGCAGCTGTCCTGGGACAACGCCGCCCTGCTCAGCGCCGCGACGATGACGCAGCTCGGCGTTCAGGACGAGGACGTCCTCGAGCTCTCGTACGAAGGGCGCTCGATTCGAGTACCCGTGCTCGCCGCCCATGGCCAGGCGGACGGTTCGCTCACGCTCTCCCTGGGCTACGGGCGCAAGGGGGAGCTCGCGGTCGGCCGTGACGTGGGCGTCAACGCTTACGCGCTTCGCACCTCGCTCGCCCCTTACGCCAACGGCAGGATCGCCCTCACGAAGACCGGCGAGCAGTTCCCGCTCGCCAGGGCCCAGCTCGAGTTCGACCTGCACGGGCGCGAGGACGACATCTTCTTCCACGAGTCTCTCGAGGAGTACCGCAAGGATCCGAGGTTCACGGCCCACAAGAACACCGCACCGGAGACGCTCTACGACCTGAAGCCGGGCGCGCCTCGCCAGTGGGGCATGTCGATCGACCTCGGCGTCTGCACCGGGTGCAGCGCCTGCGTGGTCGCATGTCAGGCGGAGAACAACGTACCGGTGGTGGGCCGGGAGGGAGTGAGGAAAGGGCGACGGATGCACTGGCTGCGCGTCGATCGGTACGAGGCTGGAGAGGAGCAGCTCTTCGCCGAGCCCATGCTCTGCCAGCACTGCGAGAAGGCCCCGTGCGAGTACGTCTGCCCGGTCAACGCCACCAACCACAGCGCCGACGGGCTGAACCAGATGGTCTACAACCGCTGCGTAGGCACCCGGTTCTGCTCGAACAACTGCCCCTACAAGGTTCGCCGCTTCAACTTCTTCAACTACACGGACGACATCACGCCGCTCGAGCGGCTCGTCCTGAACCCCGACGTCACCGTGCGCGACCGGGGCGTGATGGAGAAGTGCTCGTACTGTGTACAGCGCATACGGGAGGCCGAGATTCACGCCGGCGTAGAGGCGCGGGCCGTCCGGGACGGTGACATCCGTACGGCGTGCGAGCAGGCATGCCCGACCAAGGCCATCGTCTTCGGCAACGTTGCGGACGCCGGCGCCGAGGTGACGCGGCTCCGCCACGCGGACCGCTCCTTCGCCGTTCTGAACGATCTCGGCACGGTCCCTCGGACACGCTACCTCGCCCGGATCAGGAACCCCAATCCGGAGCTCGCGCGGTGACCGCCGCCGTTCCCGTCCAGGGCATACGCGAAGACGATCGCCCCGACGTCGTCCTCATCGGCCGTCCGGGCGATCGCGAGCTGACGGCGCAGCTAGTCGGCGCGGTCCTGTCGCCGCCGCCCTGGATCAACAAGGTCCTCCTCGTGACGGGATTCGTGACGCTCATCCTCTTCGCCGCCGTGACGTACACGGTGCTGACGGGGATAGGGGTCTGGGGAAACAACATCCCCGTCGCGTGGGCCTTCGCGATCACCAACTTCGTCTGGTGGATTGGGATCGGCCACGCCGGCACCTTCATCTCGGCGTTCCTCCTCTTGCTCGAGCAGAAATGGCGGACGTCCATCAACCGGTTCGCCGAGGCGATGACCCTCTTCGCGGTCGTCCAGGCGGGGCTCTTCCCCGTGCTGCACCTCGGGCGCCCCTGGTTCTTCTACTGGCTCATCCCCTACCCGAGCACCATGGATGTCTGGCCGCAGTTCCGGAGCTCGCTCCCATGGGACGTGGTCGCGGTCAGCACGTACTTCACGGTGTCCTTGCTGTTCTGGTACCTCGGCTGCATCCCGGACCTGGCCACCGTGCGCGATATGGCGCCCGAGAAGTGGCGCCGCAGGGTCTATGGTTTCTTCGCGCTCGGATGGCGCGGCACGGCGCGCACGTGGAGTCGTTACCGGATCGCGTATGGGATCCTCGGCGGGCTCGCGACGCCCCTGGTCATCTCCGTCCACAGCATCGTCAGCATGGACTTCGCGATTGCGCAGCTGCCGGGGTGGCACTCCATCATCTTTCCCCCGTACTTCGTCGCCGGTGCGCTCTTCTCGGGCTTCGCGATGGTGCTCACGCTGCTGATTCCCATCCGGCGCCTCTACCGGCTCGAGAACGTCATCACGACGGCACACCTCGATCTGATGGCGAAGATGATCCTGCTCACGGGCAGCATCGTCGCCTACAGCTACACCGTCGAGATCTTCCTCGCCTGGTACAGCGGCGATGTCTTCGAGCGGTGGATGCACCTGCACTCCCGCATCCAGGGTCCGCTCGCCGCGACGTTCTGGATCGTCGTCTTCTGCAACGTTCTCACGCCGCAGGTGCTCTGGTTCAAGCGCTGGCGTACGTCCCCCCGGCTGCTCTTCGTCGTCACGATCTTCGTCCAGCTGGGGATGTGGATGGAGCGCTTCATGCTCATCGTCACGTCGGAGGCCCAGGATTTCTTGCCCTCCAGCTGGCGCACCTACAGGCCCTCCGCGATCGACATGACGATCCTGTTCGGGACGATGGGATTCTTCCTGTTCCTGTTCTTCCTCCTCATCAAGTACGTCCCCTTCATCCCCATCGCCGAGCTCAAGGAGACTCGCTTCAAGATCGAGGAGGAGACGCGCGGGGGACCGGTGATGGGACCATGATCATCGCCGAGTTCGACCACGCGCAGGACATCGCCTCCGCCGCGGAGCGCCTTCACGAGAGCGGCTACACGCGCCTCGACGCCTACACGCCATTCCCGATGCCCGAGCTCGAGAAGCACCTCGGCATCCCTCGGTCGAAGCTCAACGTTTCCGTCTTCGTCGCCGGCGTCTCCGGCACGGCCTTGTCGTTTTTGATCATCTGGTGGACCAACGCCATCAGCTATCCCATCAACGTCGGCGGCCGGCCGCTCAACTCGTTCGTCACGGACATACCCATCATGTTCGAGACGACGATCCTCTTCGCCGCTGCGACCGCGTTCATCTTGATGCTTACCCTCTCGGGGATGCCTCGCCTGTGGGACCCGAGCGTCGAGCTCGAGGGCATCGAGCGCACGACGATCGATCGGTACTGGCTGCTCATCGATCCGCTGGATTCCGCCTTCGACCCTGCGGTCGTGGACGAGATGCGGCAGTGCGGAGCGCTCGCCGTGCGGCGTGTGGAGTCCTGATGCTCCGCCCGGCGTACACCTGGATCGCCGTGGCCACGGCGTGGCTCTCGCTCGGCACGAGCGCTTGCAACGACAGCGCCGTCTGGCACCGAATGCACCCGACGCTCGAGCGCATGCTCGAGCAGAGGCGCGGAGACCCGTACGCTCCCAGCCCGACCTTCGCCGACGGGCGCGCGATGAGGACGCCTCCACCGGGCACCCTTGCGTGGGGAGAGGAGACCCCGCCCATGCGCGTCGACGGCGGCTTCGTGGACGAGCTTCCCTACCCCCTCACGCGCGACCTCCTCGCGCGCGGGCGGGCCGAGTTCGAGATCACGTGCGCGGCTTGCCACGGCATCCTCGGTGACGGCGAGTGCGTCGTCGCCACCAAGATGACGCTCCGTCCGCCCCCGTCGCTCCACATCGACCGGATCCGCACGCTCCCGGTGGGAGAGCTCGCCGACGTGATCGCGAATGGCTACGGCCTCATGCCGTCGTACGCGGCGATGCTACCGGCGCCGCAGGACGTATGGGCGGTCGCGGCCTATGTCGAGGCGCTGCAGTTTAGCCAGCACGCACGGGTCGCAGCGCTCCCTCGGCCGATCCAGGACGAGCTCAATACGGAGGCACCGTGAGGCATGTCATCCTGGCCAGCCTCGGCGTCGCGGCGCTCGGGCTCGTTCTTCTCGGGGTCGAGCTCGGCTTCGAGGGTCAGCGCGCGCTCTTCGCGTACACGGCGGGCTTTGCGTTCGCGCTCAGCACGTCGCTCGGCGCGCTCATCTTCCTCCTGATCGTGAACACGGGCCACGTCGTATGGATCATCCCGCTGCGGAGGCTCCTCGAGTCCGCCGCGGCCACGTTGCCCATCTATCTCTTGCTATTTTTGCCGATCGCGCTCGGGTACCGGACGCTCTATCCGTGGGCTCACCCGGACGACTTCACGTCGGAGCACGTGCACCGTCAGCTCCTGGCGACGGCGCACTGGATGAGCCCTCGCCTCGTATTTCTTCGCGCATACGGCTACATGCTCGTCTGGGCGGCGGTCAGCCACTTTCTCCGGAAGGACTCGGTCCTCCAGGACAAGACGGGGGCGGATGCGCTCACCGACCGCCAGCGGGCGCTCAGCGCCGCGATGATCCCGGTCGTCGGCCTCACGGCAACCTTCGCCTCCTTCGACTGGTTCATGTCGCTCGTACCTGGCTGGTACTCGGATCTCTACGGCGTCTACTTCTTCGCCGGCGGGCTCCTCGGAGCCGTGGGGCTCGTGGCCGTGCTCACGTGGGCTGCCAAGCGCGCGGAGCTGCTGCCGCCGGGTGTCGGGCCCTCGCACCTGTCGGCCGTGGGGCGCGTGATGCTGATGTCCGTGATCTTCTGGACGTACATCGGCGTCGCGACGTTGATCCTCATCTGGACGGCCGACCTGCCGCACGAGGTGCTCTTCCTCGCCCAGCGCATTGCGGGTGCATGGGCGCTCATCGCGGGCATCCTCGTGTTCGGCCACTTTCTCGTGCCCTTCCTCGCTCTCCTGAGCCGCGACATGAAGAGACACGCCGAGCCGCTCGCCCTCCTCGGCGCGTGGCTCGTCCTCATGCACGCGTTCGACTCGTACTGGCTCGTCATGCCCTCGCTGGGGAGGTCTCCTCACATCCTCGACGCCGGAGGCGCTCTCGCCGTCGGAGGGCTCGTCGTGGCCTTCGGCGCGTGGCGCTCCTCGCTCGCCGATCCATACCCGGTCCGGGACCCGAACCTGGCACGTGCCCTGCGTTACGAGTCGGAATGAGCACGCACGACTTCAAGGTTCGCCAGGCCAAGGACAACGTCCCGAGCGGGAAGCTCATCGGGCTCACGATTGCCTCGATGTTCGTCGGCGGCGTGTGCGTCCTCGCCTCGAGCTTCGTGCAGTCCTGCGAAACTAAAGACCAGCGACACGGGCTCGTGTCGTATCCCGCGCCCGAGCCGCCGGGGACGGTCGAGCACTCGCTCATCGAGACGTCGAGCCGCGGCCTCGATCAGATCGCCGTGCAGCGCCAGGTCCTCGACCACTACGGCTGGGTGGACCGCGCGCGTGGCATCGCACGCCTGCCCATCGACCGTGCCATGGATCTCATGGTGGAGGACGCGCGCGGGCAGCGGCTGGAGCGACGTCCGTGACAGTCTCGGGGCTGCCTAGCATCGTCCGCGACGTGTTGGACTTGCCGCCGGAGGCGTCGACCTTTGCCTACAAGATCGACACGCTTCACTTCGCGATCATTGCCACGACGATGGTGGGCTCGACGTCCATCTTCCTTGTCGCCGTGTACTTCACTCTGCGCTACCGGCGGCGTTCCAACGTTCAGCTAACGGAGCACATCGTCACGGGACTGCCTCTCGAGCTGCTCTTCATCTTCGGAACTCTCGGGCTCTTTCTCGTCTGGTGGGCGATCGGCTACCAC
>Ga0302320_10009237_pt1 | contig 21243 bp, 17 predicted proteins | sample Bog_T0_3_FD_202130 | JGI IMG/M metagenome (GOLD analysis project Ga0302320, IMG submission 202130) | Peat permafrost microbial communities from Stordalen Mire near Abisko, Sweden - Bog_T0_3 | ecosystem: Environmental > Terrestrial > Soil > Wetlands > Peat | place: Sweden: Abisko, Stordalen Mire...
GCCGACGTCACGCCGATCGCGCCCCAGGTGGCCGGCCGCGTGCTGCGGGTCGCCGTCTCCGACAATCAGGCGGTGGAAGCCGGCGCGGTTCTCTTCGAAATCGATCCGAGCGACTACCAGGCCAAGCTGGATCAGGCCCGCGCCGAGCTCGCCGCGGATCGCGGCAAGGCGGCCCAGGCCGCCGCGCAGCTCTCCGTGGATCGGGCCAAGGTCGCGCAGGAGCGCGCCAGCGTCACCGCGGCGGACGCGGAAGCGACGCGCGCCGAGGCCGACTACCAGCGCTACCTGACGGTCGGGATCGAGGGCGTTTCCGCCAGCCAGATCGACCTGGCGGCCACCCAGGCGCGCGCTTCGGCGGCCGAAGTGACCGCGGCGCGCAACCGTCAGCTGGCGATGGAGGCGCAAACCACCCTGGACGAGGCCGACATCCAATCGGCCCGCGCCGAGGTCTTGAGCGGCGAGGCGCTTGTCCACCAGGCCGAGCTCAATCTCTCCTACGCCCGAGTCGTGGCTCCGGTAGCGGGCTTTGTCACCCATCGCGGCGTGCAACCCGGCGACTATGCTCAGGCGGGCCAGCCTCAGCTCGCGCTCGTGCCGAAGCAGCTGTGGATCATCGCGAACTTCAAGGAGACGCAGCTGACCCACATGCGGCCAGGCCAGCCGGCCGAGATCTCGGTCGACGCCTACCCGCAACTCAAGCTTCAGGGCCACGTGGACAGCATCCAGTCTGGAGCCGGAGCCCGGTTCTCCCTGTTTCCGCCGGAAAATGCATCGGGCAACTACGTGAAGGTGGTGCAGCGGGTACCGGTGAAGATCGTGCTCGATGACCTCCCCGAGGCGCTCGCGCTCGGCCCCGGCATGTCCGTGATCCCCGAAGTCCGCATCCGCTGAACGGCACTCCCACCCTCCAACCCGGCTCGCCATGAACACCGAACGTCCTTCCGGAGCGGTCAATCCCTGGTGGATCGCCCTCGCCGTGATGCTGGCGACTTTCATGGAGGTGCTCGACACCTCGATCGCCAATGTCTCGCTTTCCCACATCGCCGGCAGCCTCTCGGTTTCGACGGACGAGTCCACCTGGGTCCTGACGACCTACCTGATCTCGAACGCGATCGTCATCCCGACCACGGCCTGGTTCGGCCTGCGCCTGGGGCGCAAGCGCTTCCTCCTTGGCTGCGTCGGCCTCTTCACCCTGTCCTCGTTCCTCTGCGGCGTCGCCACGAGCCTGCCGATGCTCCTCGTGATGCGGATCATTCAGGGAGCCGGCGGCGGCGCCTTGCAGCCGATCGCGCAGGCGATCCTGCTCGAGAACTTTCCCAAGGAAAAGCACGGGCAGGCCATGGGGGTCTACGGCCTCGGCGTGGTGGTCGCCCCGATCATCGGGCCGGTGCTGGGCGGCTGGATCACCGACAACTACAGCTGGCGCTGGATCTTCTTCATCAATGTGCCGGTGGGGATCATCGCGATCCTGCTGATGCAGCAGTTCATCAGCGATCCGCCGTGGATGCGGGCCGCGCGGGCGCCCAAGCTGGACGTGCTCGGATTCGGCTTCATGTCGCTCTGGCTCGGCTGCCAGGAGGTGCTGCTCGACAAGGGCCAGGAGGACGATTGGTTCGGCTCGCCCTTCATCACCCTGATGGCGGTCCTCGCGGGCATCGGCCTGATCGCCTTTGTGGTCCGGGCGCTCACCGCCGAGCGGCCCTTCGTGGACCTGCGGGTGATGAAGATCTATAACTTCAGCGTCGGCCTGGTCCTGATGTTCTGCGCCGGCGTGACCCTCTACGGCATGACGGCCGCCATCCCCCTCTTCCTGCAAGGGCTGATGGGGTACACCTCCCTGCAGAGCGGCCTGGCCATGATCCCTCGGGGCCTGGGCGCGCTGATCGCCATGCCGCTCGTCGGAATTCTCGTGAGCAAGATGCAGGGCCGCTATCTGGTCGCCGGCGGCTTCCTCATCTTCGGCCTGGCCGCCTTGGCCTTGTCGGGCCTCTCCCTCGACCTAACTCCCGGGCGGCTGTTCCTCCCCCTCTTCGTCAGCGGCGCTTCGATCGCCTTGATGTTCGTGCCGCTGAACACGGTGTCGCTGGGCTCGTTCAAGCCTGAGCTGATCGGCAATGCCAGCGGCCTCTTCAACCTCATGCGCAATCTGGGCGGCAGCGTGGGCATTTCCCTGGTCACCACCATCGCCGCCCGTAGCGCCCAAAAGTACCAGGTTCTGCTGGCCGCCCATCTGACGCCCTACGATGCGGCCACCCGCTCCGGTCTTGCGGCCGCGGCGCAGGCGGCGGCCGCCGCCGGCTCGGCGTCCCCCCAGCAGACGGCCGTGGGCACCATGTACCGGGCGCTCGTGGGGCAATCCAACCTGCTCGCCTTTCTCGAAGACTTCCGCTGGTTCGCCTTCCTATGCATCTTCTGCGTCGCGGGAGCCCTGCTCCTCAAGAAGTCCCAGGCCCGCGGCCCGATCGCGGTCCATTGATCCTCCACTCCCATGAAAGCTCCCATCCTTGTCCTCTCCATTTTTGCCTCCCTCGCCGCCGGCTGCGCCGTCGGCCCCAGCTATCATTCCCCCCTCGTCGCCGCCCCCACCGGCGTCCAGTGGAGCGAACCGCTTGTCGGCGGCGAAAAGGCGGCTCCCGCCGATCTCACTCGGTGGTGGCAGACCTTCCACGATCCCGAGCTCGATTCGCTAATCGACCGGGCCGTCCGCGGCAGCCTCGACCTGCGAGTGGCGCAGGCCCGGATCCGCGAGGCGCGCGCCCAGTACGGCATCGCGGCCTCCGCGCTGGCGCCCTCGGCCGACGCCTCCGGTTCGGACATCCGCCAGCAGGCCAGCCACCACGAGCCGGTTCTGGGGTCGCTGCCGGTTCCCTCGGCCACGCCGTTCGACAATCAGGTCTACCAGGCCGGCGTGGACGCCTCCTGGGAGATCGATGTCTTCGGCGGCCGGCGCCGGGAACTGGACGCCGCCCAGGCCGAAGTGGGCGCCTCCGAATTCGGCGAGCGCGCGACGCTGATGGTGCTCCTCGGCGACGTGGCCCGCAGCTACGTGGAAGTCCGCGGCTACCAGCGCCGGCTGGCGATCGCGGGCGACAACCTCCAGGCGCAGCGGCAGGGGCTGGCCATCACCCGGGACCGCTTCGCCCATGGCCTTGCCACCGATTTGGACGTCCAGGAATCCTCCACGCTGCTGGCGGAGACCCAGGCTGAGGTTCCCTCCCTGCAGGCGGGCCTTCAGGCGTCCGTCCATCGGCTGGGCGTCCTGCTAGGGCAGCAGCCCGGAGCGCTGCTCACCGAACTCTCGGCAGCCGCCCCGATCCCGGCGGCCCCGGAGGTCGTGCCGGTCGGGCTTCCCTCCGACCTGCTGCTGCGGCGGCCGGACGTGCGGCAGGCCGAGCGCCGGCTCGCCGTCGCCACCGCCAACATCGGCGTCGCCACGGCGGACCTCTTCCCGAAGTTCTACCTGACCGGCGCGGCGGGCTACCAGAGCGTGAGCACCGGCGACTGGTTCTCGAGCGGCAGCAGCTTCTGGTCGCTCGGACCGTCGGTCCAATGGAAGATCTTCGATGCCGGCCGGGTGCGGGCCAACATCCGGGTCCAGGACGCGAGGCAGGAGGAGGCGCTCGCCGCCTACGAACAGACCACCCTGACGGCCTTTGAGGAGGTTGAGAACGGGCTGGTTTCCTACGCGCAGGAGCAGGTGCGCAGCCGCTCCCTCCAGGACGCCGCCGGGTCGAGTCGGCGGTCGCTGGATCTGGCGAACCGCCTGTATGCAAACGGGCTGACCGATTTTCTCCACGTGCTCGAGGCCGAGCGCTCGCTCTATAATGCGGAAGATCGGCTGGCGCAGAGCCAGAGGGCGATCTCGGGCGATCTGATCACCCTCTATGAATCCCTGGGCGGGGGCTGGCAGCAGGTCGACCTTCAGGCCGCCCCGCTTGGCTGACGACGGAGCGCCCGGGGTTGACCGGAGCGGTGCCGCTCGCTTCCAGGCGGCATGGGGGGGGCGGTGCAGGGTCACTGGCCGCGATCGTCAAAAATTTCTTCGACTGGGACTTTGAAAAGCCGCGCGATTTTAAGAGCCAGGGGCAGACTCGGATCATATTTCTCCACCTCGATCGAGTTCACGGTCTGGCGCGACACGTTGAGCTTCTCAGCCAGGTCCTCCTGGGTCCACTCCTTGCTGACCCTCAGCTCACGAAGTCTACTTTTCATCGATGGCGGCGGGACAAAACCGTGGCCCCAAGAACATAGAGGAACAGGATTACGGCCAGGGTTCTCAGGAACCCCAGTCCATGCTCCAAACTGGTGGATTGAAGAGCTCCTACCCCTCCGAGCAAACTCAAGCCGGTGGAGAAAAAGGCTGCTCCGGTGGTGGCAAAGAGGACCGCTTCCACTTGGATGCGTCGCTGAAGCTCGTCCAGGCTGCAAATCCAGCGCCAGAGGCGCCGAACATAGAGCAGACACGGAAAGAGCGGCGACAACGCCACGGCGGATCGCAAGGAGACAGGCCATGCCGGATGGCGCGGCAACATCCACTGCGCCAGGAAAGCGAACAACAGGGCAACAAAGACCCAGGCGTTCACTTTCAGGTCGGTTTTAAACGAGTATCCTTTGCCGCAGTGGAGAGCTTCAGGAAGGGAGACTTTGGTCATGCGGACAATGTAAAGGATGCTTGTCATCTGTCAAGCGCCCTTTACATCATTTGTAGGCGCCGACTTTCTGACGCGGTCATTGCTCGGCCCATCGCCATCGACCCCTCGGCCTGCGCAGGGCCGGGCGACAAGCTGGCGATTATCTCTCGACGACGATTGGCGATCGATCGATTCTCAGGTCCCAGCGCATGTCGCAGCCCATCACCCAATCCGCGTTCAGCCGCGCCAAGACCACAACCTTTGCTCCCGGGCATGCGTGGGATCGGAATTTATTTCTCGTCATGGTCGCGCTTTCTTGGGTGGGGATCATCCGGGGGTTCGGCGGCGACATCGCCGACCACCTCGCCAAAAACCTGGCGCCCTACCCGCTGATCGTTCATGTCCATGCGATCGTTTTTGTCAGCTGGCTGGTGCTGTTCACGGTCCAGATTCTCCTCATCCGCTTCAAGAAACTGCCGGTGCACCGCAAGCTGGGCATGGCCATGGTCTGGCTCGCGGCCGTCATGGTCATCCTGGGGCCGTCGACCGCCCTGACCGTGCAGCACCTCAACATCGACAAGCCCGACGCCGACCCGGCCTTTCTCAGCATCCAGTTTACCGACATCCTGGCCTTCGCCGGCCTCGTGACGGCGGGAATCCTGTTTCGCCAGGCGCCGTCCGCCCATAAACGGCTGATCTTGCTGGCGACCCTTTACATCACCGATGCAGGATTCGCCCGCTGGCTCTCCGGCGGGTTCATCCATCTTCTGGGCACCGGCTTTTGGGCCTTTTGGGTCGCGCTCTATTTTGGTCCGAATCTCCTGATACTTGCAGTGGGCGCCTATGACCTCGTCACGCGCCGCCGCCTGCACCCGGCTTATGTGATCGGAGTCGCCTGGGTGCTGGCCAATCAAATGACGGCGCTGATCCTCTTGCGGGCTCCGTCCTGGCTGGCGTGCTCCAAGCGAATTATCGCGCTCTGGCCCTGAGGCGATTTCCGTGGGCCCTGCGGTCTAGCGGGCGATGTTGCGCGGATTGATGCCTTCGGCCAGATCAAAGTAAGCTCCGACCGCGGCCACCACCGCATGCCCGCGGTCCAAGCCCAGGGCTGACCGAAACCGGTAGACCGGCTCCAATCCCGTGCAATGGGCGCCCAGCAAATTGTCGACCCCAAAGGCGCGGAGCTTGTCCGCCGTCCACGCCAGCGTTTGATCGGAAGCGGCAAATAGGTGCACCCCGCCGATGATCGCATGGATCCGCGCGGGTCGCACGATGGTCCGCGCAAACTCCAGGGTGTTGATGATGCCGGCGTGTCCGCAGCCAAAGAGCACGACCAAGCCCTGGGCGGTGTCGAACACCAAGGCTTGATCCTCGGGGATATTGTCTTCGACCCAGCCGGAGGGGGTCTTTACCCGGCCGGAGCCGCTCCAGTTGTGCTCCGGATATTTCCGCGGCACGGGCCCCGTTAGCCAGACTCCGGGATAGAGCTGCACAGGATGGTCATGGACCACAAAGACGCCGCCTGTCCGCTCGAACTCCGGCTTGAGGAGCAACGCCGGGTTGTCTTCAATGCCCGGATTGAAGGACGTGCGCGGATAGAAAATGCCTTCGGCGACGTGCACCCGCGCCAACGCAGCCGGGGTCTTGGGGAGCACCGAACGCCGGAGCGTCATCAGGCCACCCACGTGATCGGAATGATTGTGGGAGAGCACCACCTCGGGAACGGCGCCCAGATCAATGCCCAAGGTCTGGGCGTTCTTGAGGACGACATCCGGATGGGCGCCGGTGTCGAACAGGATCGGGTGCCCGTCGGCCACGACCAGCGCCGCGAAGCCCCACTCCCCCAGTTCTTCTCCATCCGCCAGCATCGTCGACAGGATCGTAATCCTGAGCGAATGGACGCGCTCAACCTCGGCGGGATAGGCGCCGGCCGACGCTCCCAGGCAAACTACGGCCAGAAGCAAGAGCCGTTTGAGGAGAGACACTTGGGAGATCGCCGCGCTCATGGCTAAGAGTGCTCCTTTGCGCTCCACGCCGCGCAATGTCCCGTGGCCGCCGGTGGGCAACTAGCAAGCTGATCCAGACCGTTCACAGCTCACGCCGGTCCACTTGCGTGATCGTCGTGTCCGGCAACGGGGTGCAATCGCGCGCCGTGAAATTCTCGACCTTCTGCAACACCAGGGTCGGAATTCCCGCCGCTGGCTGCGATTTCACCTGCCGGAAGTCGATGCCGCTCACCTGGTCGAGGACGAAAGCCGGCCGGCGGTCCTCCTGCCTGAATCCGACCTCGACGTCATTCAGCTCGATGCCGTGGGCGTGGCGGATAAAAAAGCCGTAGGCGGGCAACAGGCCGAACATGGAGGGCTCGGGATACTCCTTCTCGCGTTCCGGGGTTTCGTAGGGCTCGCGCGGCGGGACGCCGCCGGGAGCGCGGAAAAAGAACGTGCTCACCAGATTTGCCGGCTGCTTGGCGACCTGATCCAAGGTGAGGCCGCCCCGAGCCAGGATGCGGATATTGCTGAGTTTGATATCCTCCACGTCATGCCCGGGGATGCCCGTGATGATGGACGGATACCGCGGGTCGGCGTCGTAAACGACGACGTTGCTGATGCGGACGCGGCGAATCGAACCGACGTCGGTGCCTTCCGGCGCTTTCTCCCGCATGCGGCTGCCCAGACGGATGAAGATGGGGGCGTTCGAGACATCCCTCATGGTGATGTTCGAGATCGCCACGTCTTCGATGTGCGCCCCATCCACGCTCTCCAGCGCCAGGCCGCGCGAGCGGTCGAACACCGCGTTCGAGATCGTGATGTTCTTGAAGTCGCCCCCGCTCTCGGTGCCGATCTTGATCCGGCCCGTGGGGCCGTCGCGATCCGGCGCCTGCGTGAGGGTGCGCTTGTACGTGCCATCCAGCAGCGAGCCGATGTCGTAGCCGCTCACCAGCACATTGGTAATGGTGACATTTTCGACCGCACGGGAAAACCCGACGACCCCGCGGGTCTTCAGGCAGATCGCATCGTCGTTCGGCGCGTTCACGCTCACGTCGGAGACCCGGACGTTGCGGCAGGCGTCGAAATCGAGGCCGTCCCGGTTGGTGTCGATCCGGACGTTCTCGACGGTGATGTTGTCGACGCCCGTAGCCAGAATCGCGCAACTCCCGCCGTTGAGAATGGAGAAGTCGCGCAGGGTCACGTTGCGGCACGAACGCAGCGCGAGGGCTTTGTCGCCGGCGGGATGTCCCGGCCGGCCTTGCCGGACGAGCGCATTCGTGCCGCTAATCAGGCCGCCGCCGACGATGGCGATGTTTTCGACGTTCTCGCCGACGATCAGGCTGCTTAAGACCGGATCGTAGGCCGCCCCGTCGGCCGTGGCCACGAGATGGGAGCCTTGGTCGAATTGGAGCGCGACATTGCTGCGCAGGCGGATCGAGCCCGTGAGGTAGGCTCCGGCGGGGAAGTACACGGTTCCGCCGCCCGCCGCGGCGGCCGCGTCGATGGCCTTGTTGATGGCGTCCCGATCGGGCGTCGTGCCATCGGGCTTGGCGCCAAACGCCGTGACGTCGAAGACGGCGGCGCGCGTTTCGACCGGCGCAGCCAGAGAAAGCGCCAGGGCGGCGCAGCAGACTAGGGTTTTGATTCGCATTTTTCCTCCCATGATTTCGGGTTGAATCCGCCCCGGTCCCGTCTTTCCGAGGAGGAAGATTCGTGAGGTGCACGCCGGACCATAGTTGCCGCCCAACGGGGTAAGGCTTGCGGACTTACAGTCAAAGTCTTGACGATCCGTGAACACCTCACGCACTTACAGCAAAATTGAATCCAAAGTCACTTTCAAAACGGCCCCAGTCCCCCTTTCAAGCCCGGCCGTCTCGGCAGGCCCGAAAGCCAGCGAAGTTGGCTTGAGAAGGTGCTGGTGGACTCGCGCTTGAGGAACAGCGGGCCCAAAAAAGCAGGAACCCAAAAAAATGGTAAACCCGGGAATCAGGAACCAGATGGCCACCTGGGCGTGCGCGGGCGTCACCTCGGCCCGCCAAGTCCGTCTGTCTCTGGTTACCCGTCCCGGTCCGCCCGCCGGGGCGAGGGCCCCGATCCAACCGGGCTGCCCGCTTTCTACTATGCTCACCCGAAACTCATCCCTCCCCTTCTGCGTTCTGGCGCTTGCAACGTTGATTCCGTCGGCGGCCGCCGCGGGCGATGCCGCCCAACCGCCGCCGAAGTCCTGGATCGACCCCGACACCGGCCACCGCGTCATCCGCATCACGGATGAGCCTGGGTCGGCCAGCCTCTATTTCAACGACAACTCCTGCACACCCGATGGCCGGAGCATGGTCTACACCGCCGGGGGCACGATCAGGGTGGTCGACCTCGCGACCTTCCAGACGCGCAGCCTCGTCCCAGCGCCCGCCCGCGTCATTGTCGTCGGTCATAAGACGCCGACCGTCTATTATACCAAGGGCGGCATGGGTCCGGGCCCGTCGGCCCTCTATGCGACCAACATTGAAACCGGAGCAACGCGGAAAATCGCCGACCTCCCGCCGCGCGCTTCCGTTTCCAGCATCAATGCCGATGAAACTCTCGGCGCGGGCACGTTCAACGAAACGGACGCCTCCTCGGCGCCGCGCGCGCAGGCACCCCAGGCCCCCATGGCGCCCGTCAGCGAGAACGAAGTCGCAAAACGCGGGCAGGTCCTCGGCGACGCGGTCAGCAAGGTCCTGATGATGGATGCGCGCCTGGCCCAGCGCCAGCCCATGTCGATGTTCACCCTCGACCTGTCCACTGGGAAAACCACCAACATCCTCGAGCATAGCACCGACTGGCTGAACCACCTGCAGTTCTCTCCGACCGATCCGAATCTGCTGATGTACTGCCACGAGGGCACCTGGTGGAAGGTCGACCGCATCTGGACGATTCGCGCCGACGGCACCCAGAACACCCTCGTGCACAAGCGGATCATGGGTCTGGAGGCGGCCGGACACGAATCCTGGAGCCCGGATGGGAAGACCATCTGGTACGAAATCCGTTTCCCCTGGGGCGTGGACCATTTCACCGGCGGCTACAATGTCGAGACTGGCGAGCGGACCTGGTATCACGTCGACATCAATGCGTGGTCGATCCACTACAGCGAGTCCCCGGACGAAAAGTTGTTTTGCGGCGACGGCGGATCCGGATCCGTCGTGGAATGGGCTTCGCCCGAGAACGAGTGGATCTACCTGTTCCGCCCCGAGCTCCTCAACGATGCGGGCTCGTTGGGAGACCACTTGATTCAGCCGGGGGTATTTCATCCGGAACGTCTGGTCAGCCTGCATAAGAACAAATACACGCTTGAGCCGAATGCTTTTTTCACGCCGGACCAAAAGCACGTGATCTTCCGCTCGAACATGTTCGGACCGACCTATGTTTTTGCGGTCGAGGTCGCGAAGGCGGATGCGGGGCCATAAGGGCTGGACGGCGGTCCCGGCCCACTGCGCCGAATACCGGACTTCATCCGGTCCCGGATGATGATTTTATCGGATTGGGCCGCATGTCCGAGTCCCGAGGGGGACAAACTCCGGGCTTTTTAAATGGCCGTTCATCCCTCTTACTTCCTCCCCCACCCCCCATGACGGTCCGCAAAATACCCTTCGCCCTCTGCCTTTCCGTGTTCGCCCTGTCGGCCGCCGTCCTCGCCCGCGCCGCCGACCTGAATCGCCTGCTGGCCACGGACTGCGGCGCCGTGGCGGATGGCAAGACCCTCAATACCATTGCCCTCCAGAAGGGCATTGACCAGCTTCAGACCGCGGGTGGCGGCGTGCTGGTCATTCCCAAGGGAACGTTCCTGAGCGGCTCGCTCTTCCTTAAACCGGGAGTCGAGCTTCACCTCGACGCGGGCGCTGTCCTGTTGGGCTCAAATCACATCGAGGACTACCCGAAGCGCGAAACGCGCATCGAGGGACACTTCGAGTCCTGGCGGATGGCCCTGGTCAATGCCCAGGGCCTGGATCACATCCGGATCAGCGGCCCGGGCCGCCTCAACGGCAACGGCGTGACCTATTGGCAGGCCTTCTGGAAGCGGCGCCGGGAGAACCCGAAATGCACCAACGTGGAGGTCGAACGCCCGCGCCTGGTCTTCATCGACCGGTGCAAGGACGTCCATCTCGCGGACCTCGAGCTGCAGGATTCCGGATTCTGGAACCTGCACGTTTACCACAGCAGCGAGGTGACAATCGAGGGCCTGCGCATCACCGTGCCCAGCGCAGTCAACGGCCTGCGCGGCCCCAGCACCGATGGCATTGACATCGACAGCTGCCAGAACGTGACCATCCGCAAATGTTACATTTCGGTCGGCGACGACGACATCGCCCTGAAGGGCAGCAAGGGGCCCTTCGCGGACAAGGATGCCACCAGCCCGGCGGTGGAGAACATTCTGGTCGAGGACTGCGAGATCGGCGACGGCGGCGGGCTGATCACCTGCGGCAGCGAGGCGACGACCGTCCGCAACGTCACCGTGCGCAATTGCCTCATCTCCGGCCGCGCGACCATGATGACGCTCAAGCTCCGGCCGGACACCCCGCAGCATTACGAGCACATCACCTTTGACGGCATCAGACTCACCAACAGCGGCGGCCGCGTCATGAACGTCAGTCCTTGGCTCCAGTTCTTTGACCTCGAAGGCCAGCCGCAGCCGAGCCGCACCGTCAACGATGTCACGATCCGCAATGTCACGGGCCAGTCCCGCTCCCTCGGCACGCTGCAGGGCAACAAGGGGGACACGCTCCGGGACATCACCCTGGAAAACATCGATCTCAAGCTGGCGAACGAGCGCTTCGCCCCGGACGCGGTGCAAGATCTCGTGTTCAAAAACGTCCGCATCAACGGCAAGGCCTACGAATTTCCGGCCGCCGCGGAGGTTCTTCGGGCCAAAGCGGCCGGCACAGCGCCTTAAGGGGAATGGGGAGCGCAGCGGGCCGGCAATTTCCCTCTGCCGGCCTTCCCGGTCTCACCGGGCTGCCACCGTGCCATTGCTATTTTCATCCAGTTCGAGGCGCAGATAGTCGTAGACGACGCCGGAAGTGATCTCCCCGGCGGGGACCGTGAGTGTGATCTCGTTCTCGCCGGGCTTCAAGAGGGCGGCGTCGAACGGCTGGGCGTATTCATGCCAGACACCCCGGTCGGTGTTGTACCGCAGGGCATTGGTGGAGACGGGGTGAATGGTGCCCACCGGTCTGCCGTTGACGCCGATGGCCAGTCCGCCGCCGTCGGCGCCGCCGAGTGCGATCCTGAGCGTCGCCTTGCCCTGCACCGCCGCTTCCCGGTCGAACTTGATGGTCCAGGTGGTCGCCCGACCGCGGCCGATGGCGCGCCACATATCCTGGCCGGGAGTCCCCTCCTTCACCCAGCCAAAGCGCTGGTTGGCGGGGTCCTTCGCCTCGGGATTCAGCCAGGCTGTCGACCTGCCATGCGGAACCTCCTCAAAGAACCAGTCCTTGTGGTAATCGCTCTTGCCGACGGTGTAAGTGATATCGTTAGGGAAAAGCAGCGGGTAGCGCAACCCCCAACCCCAAAGCCAGTATTCGTCGCCCTTGAAAAATTCGCTGCCGTTGCGGTTGGGGTAGCCGATCTCCCAGATTTGTTTGCCGTAGCGCACGGGCTTCCATTCGATTTTTCCCAGATCCAGGTTCTGGCCCGCTGCCACGGTGATGTTGGCCTGGGCGAATTCGCCGAGCACCCCGTCGGAAAACGCGTGGAGGTTGTAGGTGCCGGGGCGGATGTTGGAAATCGTGAACCGGCCATCGTCCGTCCCATTGGCCCAAAACTGGTAATAGATGGTGTCATGGGGCCATTTGACCACATTGCCGTTGCCGGACCGCTGCGTGAATCCCCTCGCCGTGGTGGTGAAATCCGGGTGCGCCAGGCCGACGGTCAGGCCCGGCAGCCTGGTCGTGGCGGCCTGGGGGTCGTCGAGCACGAATTGGCCGGTGACGGTACCGCGCTCGCTCTTGTGCGGGTAGTCCACGCCGCTGACCCAGTCGTACGGCCACGCGGCCTTGACCTCTTTGGCCTTCGCCAGCGCGTCGTTCCAGAGCGCATAGGCGTTATCGTGCCAAGTCTGCGGCACGGTCGGATTGCCCTGCGTCGCGGCCAGCGCGTCCAGTTCGGCATCCGTCGCGTCTTTCGGGTTCTCCAGGGCGTTGAAGTAGACGAAGATCGGCCCAATGACCTTCTTCCAATCGTGGCCGGCGAGCACGTTCAAGCCCGCGCCGCCGGCATAGTGGCCAGAAGTCCAGTAGTCCTGAATGGAGTTATTCGAGCCAAAGGACCAGGGGCCGATCAGATCCATCTTCTCGGCGCCGCCGCCGATATACTCGGTGCTCGGATTGATGAAATAGACCCCCATGTGGTCCTTGGTGCTGGAAAACCCCCAGGCCGGAAGCCGGTAGAGGATGGCGCTGTAGCTGTATTTGTGCTCGACGGAGTTCTTGTAGATGCCCTCGCTCAGGATCTTCTGCTCCTTCGCGTGAATCACCACGCCGCTGCGCAGGTCTTGGGTCGTAGGCGCCAGCGTGTTGCGGTCGGCGTCGACGGAAAACCAGTCGAAGGTCGGATCGAGTTGGACGACAAACTGGCTCTCGGGCTCGCTCGCATTGGGGTACGACGCCGGGTGGGAGAACTGGGCGTAGGTGTAGAACCCGCTGACGCCGCGCTCCAGCGCGTAACGCAGTTCAATGTCCATCTTTCCGCTGTTGACCCCCTTGACGGCGACCTCCCCGCGTTCGCCCCCGTTCTTGGCCGGGTCGATTGTGACGGACGCGGTCACGGTGCCGGTCGGAGTCTGCTGCCAGGACGGGTTCGTGGTGCCGGCTGGCGTCGGCGGCGAATGGTAGGTGTCGGGCACCAGCCAGATCGACGGGCGCAGCGTCTCGACATTGTGATAAATGATCGACAGCAGGTCGCCGGTCTTCTTGTGGATCGTCACATTGAGGATGCCGTTGTCCAGCGTCCAAGTTTCGCCGTTGTCGGTCACGGTCACGGGCGCGTTGACCGCGGGCTTGACGACGGCCGGAGTACCTGCGTCCGCCCGAATCGCCAATGCGGTTAAAGTCAGCGATGCAACCGCAACTGCAATCAGGCCGTGGACAACGGACCAGAGGGGATTTTTCATGTGATTCCAGATTCCATTGCGCCATCAGCCCAACGGGTTCCGTGGTGTTTGACGAAGCAAGTGGGCTCCGGGATGCGCTCAATCGATCGCGGGAGGAAACCCTCACACCCTTAGCCCGTTGAGCCGACGTCTCCCGTCTTTTACTTCCTGGAGGAAGGGCAGGGAGGTTTATTGAGGCGCCGGATTGGAGAACCTGCGCTTCTTCCCGTCTGCCTTCGGTCGGATAACCGTTGCCGGCGGCGACTTGCTAGAATTGCTGGATGGAACGATCGGGAAACCTCCCCCGCACGGGCCCCTCCACTCATTCTTGACACTCGATCCGACGCCGACATTATGTCCGACATGAGAACATTCACCGTTCGCGACTTGGACCGCAAGCCGAGCGAAGTGCTGGCAGCGTGTGACTCCGAAGGCGAAGCTCGCATCCGCCGCCGAGATGGCCGCACCTATCTCGTTCGGCCCGAAGGGCACGGCCGAGCCACCGTCAATGGATTGCCGGATTTCTGCGCTCGCCGGGCAAGGCTCTTCTCCCAACCACTTTCAAAGGCCTTCGCCCGCAAGTTGGACGAGGCGCTCGCTGGTGAATGAAGCCCTACGCCGACACGAATTTCTTCACCCGGCTGTATTTGCCGCTGCCCGACAGCGAAAAGGCAGACCGGCTTCTCAACGCCACTCGGAACAGCTCGGCGGTTCCAGTCACCTGGCTCCATCGGATGGAGCTTCTAAACGCATTTGAACTCTCCGTGTGGCTGGGAAAACAAGGCGGGCATCCTTCCGTGAGCGGCCAACAAGCCGCCGTTGCGCTGGCCACCTTCCGGGACGACTTGGAAGCGAAAGCGTTCCTCGCACCTGTGAACCCCGACCCCGCCAAACTCAAATCCTGGTTCGAAGACACGGCTCACCGCCACACCGCCAAGCATGGCTTCCGAACCTACGACATTATGCACGTCGTTTCGGCGCGGCTGCTGGACTGCGACGTCTTTTTTAGCTTCGATCAGAAGGCTAGGAAGCTCGCGGCTCTGGAAGGGCTCCAAGTCGCAAGCTAGCGGAGTTTTGACTGCGTCCTTCAGTTTGCGCAGACAGTGTCTGCGCCATTGGCCAGTTCAGTTAGAATTGGCGCATCTGCTCCAGATTGGGCCTGGAAACGACCCGGCCCTCCGACTGAAGGCGCAGCGGTAGAGCCATCCCGTGCCATAAACCCGAACGGCGAAACGTTTCGAGCCGGAAGAGACAGAGGTTTGAGTAACCTGCGCTGCTTCTTGCGGACCCGTCACGCGCCCCCGCCCTCCCCTTCCGCACTAATCCGCCAACGGAAGATTTGCGAGTGTAGCGGCATGGCCATCGCCAGTGATTGCCCGCCGCCCAGGTCTCCTCAGAACGGGCCCGAGAGTCGGAATCTTTCCCATCTGCCGAACCGGGGCCACTGCCCCGCTATCTCTTGTTCGGCGATCCGTTGCCCGCTGGACCTCGATCTATTGCCGGAAGCGAAGGTCAGCGCCGTGTTGCGCGCGAACGAGGGCCGCATGGAGATTGTCGACTATGGGGGGCGCTACATCGTGAAGCCGCCCCACCTGATCTACGCGGAGCTTCCGGAAAACGAAGCCCTCACCATGTCGCTCGCGACGAGCGTGGGCATCGAGGTGCCGGTCCATGGACTCCTCGTCAACGGCGACGCCACCCGCTCTTACTTTGTGCGCCGGTTTGATCGCGCCGGATGGGCCAAGCGGCCGGTGGAGGACTTCGCGCAGCTGAGCGGCGCCAATCGCGACACGAAGTACGATTCCAGCACGGAGCGCCTGATCGAAATCATCGACCGGTTCTGCACCTTTCCCGCCCTTGAGCGGATCAAGTTCTTCGACCGGCTCCTTGGCGCGTTCCTCACCGGCAACGAGGATATGCACCTGAAGAACTGGTCGCTCGTGACGCGCGACGACAAAGTCGAGCTCTCCCCGGCTTACGATCTGTTGAATACCACGATCCCCAATCCCAAGAGCCGCGAGGAACTGGCGTTGCCGCTGCACGGGAAAACATCCCATCTGAAGGCGAACGATTTCTGGAAGTATTTAGCAAACGAGCAACTGGCGCTTACGCCGGCACTAGTCGCGCAAACCAAGGAACGCTTCGGAACGGCCTCCGCCGGATGGCCCGCCATGATTGCGGCCAGTTTTCTCTCCGCCGAGATGAAGGAAAGATATCTCGTCTTGCTCGCGGAACGGCAAGCTCGTCTCGGTATCGCCTAGCCAAAGCGACGGCATCCGATTCGTCCCGCGACAAATCATGCCGGACACCCGACGGGAAGAATCCGATCGGATGGCGCCAAAGCCATCGTTACCCAGAATGTCCGGGACTTTGGGCGGGGCGAGTTGCAGTTTCCCGAGGTCCAGATTTTGATTCCAAGTGAATTTCCAAAAAAGGCGGTGTGATATGTCTACAACGACCATTCGGATTCCCAATGATCGGCACGAGCGGCTGCGGCACCTCGCGAAGTATCGCGGCATCAGGGCAATCGGCGGCGTGGTCCGACCCAAATTGGCGCCGAACCATCGGACAACCGGAGAATGAGCAGCCTCGCTCCTCGCCGAGGCATTACTTCTCTCCTCGCCTCGGCATGACCTCCGACACGGGCGGCGCGGGCCGGAAATCGTTAGGATCAGGTGATGAAAATATTCCTTTGGGTCGGTGGTTTTGCGATTACCGCGGCCGTTCTGGCCGCTGAGACTGGCCGCAGCAGTTGTCCCGACGATCCGGTCAAGCTGCACGAAAGCATCGCCGCTGACCGCGCTGCTCTCGAGGAGCAGCCGAATGATCCAGGCCGCCAGGCCGCACTCGGCCTCGACCTCGTGCACCTTTCCGGCGCCGTGGAGTGGTCGCATCCGATCGAAGCCTATCGCGCGGCCAGCAAAGGGCGCGACCTTCTCGAGCGCGTAGTCGCGCGCACTCCCGGAAACCTCGACGCCCGGGAGGCGCTGTATTGCCTCTATACCAAGGCGCCCTGGCCGCTCGGAAGCCGAACTCGCGCGGCCGCGCATCTTGCCGCCATCCACGAGCGCGACCCAGCCCGCGCGCAGGCCGCCGCCGCGCGCGTCGCCGCCTCCGAATAGGAGGAGGGCCGCAGCGCTGGTTCTAGCCTCGATTGCCGGAGCACGCCGGTCGACCGAAAATCACCGCGGCCGCCGGTCGAGAAAGCTGCAGACCAGGCGGACCAGTTCGTCCTCGAATTCCGCCAGCTCGAGAAAACGGGCGCCTTCACCGGCCGCCGCTGCCAGCACGCCGTTGACCGCGCGGGTAACCACAAAGAGCGTCACCGGGGAGAGAGGGGGAGAGGCCTGGGGCACAAAGCGACCGGTGCCGCGGGCGACCAGACGCGCGATTTCATCCAAATTCCGGTCGAGCTCATGGCCCAAGCCCGCGGCCATGAGCGCCTGAAACACAGCCCGGCGCACCCGGCGTCGCTTGCCGGATGCAGCGATCAGGGCTCGGATCGCTCGGCGCGCCATGTCTTGGGAGCTGTCCGCCGAGTTCTCCGCGATTGTCCGGGTGATCGTGTCCGCCATGCTTCTGATCTCCCTCCGCGCGAGCGCCACCAAGATCGCCTCCTTGTGCGGAAAGTATTGATAGAGGGTGCCCACGCTGATCCCGGCGCACGCGGCGATGTGGTTGGTCGTCAGAATGGCCCGGCTCTCCTGTTGCAAGATCTGAGCCGTCGCCTCATAAATGATCTCGACCGTCGCGACGGCACGGGCCTGCCGGGGCTTTCGCCGTTTGCGGTCAAGGACTTGCATCGGCCACAATCCAGACGTTCCGATCCCGGAAATGCGAGTAGGAAAATCCGAGCTTTGCTCATATACTGGCGCGATGCCCAATCCCCCCCTGCGTTTATTCGACCGCTCCGCGGCCGTTCGAACGGCGGCATTCGCTGCCAGCGGGATTCCGCTCTATTTTGTCCTCGGACTGCGGCCGATATGGTGGCTGGCCTGGTTCGCCCCGTTGCCCTTGCTGGCTCTTTCCTGGCGATCCGGTGGGGCAAGCACGCGCTGGCCCGGGTATCTGGCCGCGCTGATCGGCCTAAGCGTGAATTTCCGGTACTACCGCACCGTCCTCTCCCTTCCCCTGGCGATCGCGGTTGTGCTGGTGCAGGCGTGGCTTTGGGTGTTTGTGGTCCAAGCGTCGCGCCGCGTGGTGGCCCGATACGCGGCTTGGTGGACCGCCTTCGCGTACCCGGTGATTTGGGTCGCAGTGGACACGTTTCTGGCCGCCCTGCTTCCGGACGGCAACTGGGGCAGCCTTGCCTATACCCAGACTCCCTTCTTGCCCATCATGCAGACGGCGTCGCTTTTCGGCACCGCCGGCGTGGTCTTCCTAGTTTGCCTGGTTCCATCGACGCTCGCGGTGGCCATCGTCTTCGGGCGACGCCTGCGCCGGGCCGGTTTGCTGTACGGCGCTACCTTGGCCTTGGTCGGCGGCGCGGTCGCCTTCGGCGCCGTACGACTGCGCCAGCCAATCCAGGGCCGACCGACCACCTTTGGCTTGGTGGCGATCGACGACGCCATCGGCCCGCGGGCCAGCGCCAGCTATATGAAGTCGATTTGGGATGCCTATGACCGGCAAATCGAAGTCTTGGGCAAGCAGGGCGCCGAGATTATTGTCCTGCCCGAAAAGATCGGGCTGGTGTCGCCGGAGGTGGCGCAGCAGTGGCAGAGGCATTTGAGCGCCTTGGCCGCCAGCCACAACGTGTGGATCGAGGCCGGAGCGGCCGTGTTCGGAGCCGGGAGCCAGGCCAACGTATCCTGGCTCTTTGTCGGCGACGGATCGCTCGCCGCCACCTACCAAAAACATCATCTGGCCCCGCCGGAACGCCACGCGTTGCCGCCGACCATTGCCGGCACGACCTACACGGTGCAGGCGATGGCCGGCCGCACCTACGGGTTGGCGATCTGCAAGGACATGCATTTCGCCTCGCTCGGCCGCGTCTACGGCCTTCGGGGAGTCAGCACCATGCTCGTTCCGGCCTGGGACTTCGGCCTCGACGGCTGGCTCGAAGCGCGCACGACCTCCGTTCGGGGCGTGGAGAACGGCTATGGCATCGTCCGGTGCGCCCGCGAGGGACTTATGACCGTCAGCGACGCTTACGGCCGAGTCGTGGCTGAAGCGCCCAGCGGCCCGCTGCCGGGCAAATCGCTGCTCGTCACGACCAACGTCGCGGCGCAACTGCCCGTCCTGTACACCCAGGTGGGGAACCTCTTTGGCTGGATCTGCGTCGCGGCTGCCGCGGGTTTCCTGGTGTTCGGGCGCGGCGCTGGGCAAGGAAACGCCCGGGAGCGCGGGCCGGGATAGGGCGCCGGGTGGCTCGGCGCCCATTGGCGTCAGCTGCCGTGGACAGGCAATGCCCCTCGCGTAAATCCCTTCTATCTTATCTTCAGGCCGGTCCCACCAACGCGGCGACTGCGCTTGACCACAGAATGATTCCAGCACCCAAGCATCCGACTGGGCTTGCCGGACCGGCTTTCGCCATCAGCGGGTAAAAAACCGCCAAAAGCATCATCGCCGCGCCGGTGGCATAATGGCGCGGAACCTTAAACGCGACCGCCAGCGGGAAAAAGTGAATGCCAACGATGAAAATAATCGCCGGAATAATCCACTTCTGTTGTCCGAACTTCGAGAGCGCGGTGGCGACGACGAAGACTAAAGTCCATTGGATTGCATTCACCGCATTAAACATACGACCAGCCTTTTTGCTCTCCGGCGAATCAGCGTCCGCAGCATGGGCTTCGCGATTTTGCCGAAACTTTCGAAGCGAGGCGAAAAATAGCAGCGAAGTGCCGGTAACGGTAAGCGTCAAAGGCCTACTGGACGCCATCCGGCGAGACCGGACCGCCCGTTTGTACGCCGAGGGTAGTTCGGGCTTCCTGACCGATGCGATGGTCGAGCTTCCCAAAACGGACGCTCCGCTGGATGAGCATGAAATCCAGGACGAACTCCTCCGGATGATGTTTACCTGTTGCCCGCATCCTTGCCGAAGCCCCTTCCCTCTTCGATTTGTCCTCGCCGGAGGAGTTCGCACTCCGGCTCCCGCGCGTCCACAAGGCGCTTTATCTGCTCTTCAACGGCGGATACCATGGAGCGTCGCCTGATTCCCCCGTGCGAGGGGAGGTCTGCCGCGAGGCGATGCGCCTCGTTGCCTTGCTGCTGCGGCATCCCCTAGGCTTGGCGCCGGCCACCTACGCCCTCAGCGCCCTCATGTGCCTCACTGCGGCGCGCCTCCCGGGCAAGATCGGCCCAGATGGCCAGCTCAAGCGGCTGGCCGAACAGGACCGCAGCCTGTGGGACCGGGAGCTGATTCTGGACGGAATGGGTCTGCTCACTGAGGCGGGGGTGGGCGGCGAAGTCAGCGCCTACCATTTCGAGGCGGGCATCGCCGCCTACCATGCAACCAGTCCCAATTGGGAAAGCACGGACGGGCGAGCGATCCTGTCCCTCTACAACGAACTGCTGCGGATGCGGCCCTCGCCGGTGATCGCCCTCAATCGAGCAATTGCACTCGCGGAGGCGGAAGGCGCCGAGGAGGGCATAAAAGCGATCGAAGCGATCGAGGATAAGCACCGACTGAAGAGATATCCTTACTATTACACCGGCTTGGGTGATTTGAACTCTCGGATGGGCCGGATGGACGTGGCGCGTCGGAATTTTCTGAAGGCGAGCGAGCTGGTCGAAAGCCCGGCGGAGCAGCGGCTTTTGCTGGGCCGTGTGCAGGACTGCCTGGGCGACCCCGGCCCTTCCGGCTCCTAGAGTTCCTCGTTGCTGACGCCCTGAACGGGGCGAATGACTTCGATTGGCAATGGCTGACCATCGGCGTCCTTGGCATGATCTCGCCGCTCAGCCCGCCGTTCCAGGTTTCGACCGGCCTTGACGCAATCGGCGGTCCCGTTCTCCTGTAATCACCGGATGTGAACATCGGCGACAAAGACCCCGCGGCCGGCCTGGTGTCCGGCTCCTGCTCAATTTGTGGATGGAAGCTGACCGGGTCCGTCGCGACCGGGAGCCTCTGCCTGCATTGCGCCGGCGTGCGGGTGCTCGATCTCGAAGCGGTGACCGGGCGTCCGGGGCCCGGGACCGCCGGGAGGATCGGTCCTTACGAGCTCATTGAGGAACTGGGACGCGGGGGCATGGGCCGGGTCTATGCCGCCCGCCAGATCGGCCTTGGCAGGATCGTGGCGCTTAAGGCAATCTCCGTGGGGCCAGGCACGCCTCCCGACCTCGAAATGAGGTTCCTGCGGGAAGCGCAGACGATCGCCCGGCTGCGGCATCCCCACATCGTCGGCGTGCACGACTCCGGTCAGGCGGACGGGTACGTCTACTTTTCAATGGATTATATCGAGGGCCGCGATCTAGCGGGCTGCGCGCGCGGGGATGCGCTCGGGTTCAAGGACGCCGCGGTCCTGATGCACAAGGTCGCGGGAGCGCTCGCCTACGCCCACGG
>Ga0302320_10009241_pt1 | contig 21238 bp, 33 predicted proteins | sample Bog_T0_3_FD_202130 | JGI IMG/M metagenome (GOLD analysis project Ga0302320, IMG submission 202130) | Peat permafrost microbial communities from Stordalen Mire near Abisko, Sweden - Bog_T0_3 | ecosystem: Environmental > Terrestrial > Soil > Wetlands > Peat | place: Sweden: Abisko, Stordalen Mire...
TTGTGCTGCTTTACGCTCCTCGTGGCCGCGTCCTGCCAGATAGTGCGCGGGCCTTCGCCCATCGCCCCGCGATCGCGCGAGCCGAACTGATGCACGGCGGCGTACACAAGGTTTGTGCCAATGGTGACCTGGCCAGGTCCCGCTTCGGAGTGGATGGAGTTGAAGAGCCGGCCTGTGCGCCCAATCAGCAGCTTGTGCCTAGCGCCGTAGAATTTCGGGTCGCTGCGGATTGTCGATGGCGCGAGTGGCCTCCATGATCCGGCCGGAGAGCCTTTGCCGCGAAACGTGCGCGCGACCGAACCCATCATATAAAGGCCGATGGAGCGCATCAGTGGCTCGTCACCGCCGAGCGACAAGCGCAGCTTGCCCAACCCCACGCGGAGGTTGCTGTCGTCGATCTTGATGACATCCACGGCCATGGCTTAAACAAACCCTTCCAGATTGCGGTCGCTGAAGGCCAGATGCCGATCCTTCCGGCTGATGGTGGGGCCGCCCAGCGATGTCTGCGGCGTATCGCCCGATGGCTGGTCGAGCGATGCCCTGGCAGCGCCCACATCTTTCAAGAACGAAATGGCCTGATTAAACCGCGCCAGCACTGTCTCGCCCACATTGGTTTCGCGGCGCCGGCTGAAGAGTAGATACACGGCGATGTCGAGCGTGAGGCCTACCACGTCGTCGCTGGTTTGCAACGGCGTGGCATAGCGGTTGCGGCAGTAGCTGTCCACGCGGCCCGATGCTTCTTCAAGCGCGGCCGCAACGGTGGCCGTGTTGATATCGCCAGTGTCGGCGTCGTCCGTCAGATCGATCAGATCCTGATTGGTCAGGCGGAGAGGCGTCAACTGTGCTTGGGTCGCGTAGGCCATGGACACCCGGTGAAACAGTGAAGAAGTGAATAAGTGAAAAGGTGAACGGCGAAGCCCTACTTGACGGGCAGGACAACCTTGGACTTGAGCAGCGGCGCGGCGTGCTCGTCGCTGAGCAGTACGGTTTCGCCGCGGCGGAAGAGCTTGCCCGCCTTGGGTGTGTCGGCGTCGCTGTGGTGCAGGTTGGAGAGCACCATATATTTGCCCTTCGTTGGCTTGGTTGCGGTTGCGGTTCCGGTTGCCATCGTTTCTCTCCCTGGTGTGGATTTCTAAAGAAGGGGCGCGCCGGTTAAGAACGCGCCCCCGGTTGGTTCATCGTGTTGCTATGGTTTAGCCCTCGATGTCGCCAGGGATGGTACCCATGGTGAAGTTCGCGCTGGAGACGGCGGCAAGGATCGGGATGCCGGTTTCCTGCGCGGTGACTTCGAGCCCGTAGTACCAATCCACCGACTGCACATACGTCTTGGTGTCGAGATCCGGATCAAGGAATTCCAGCACTCCGTAGCCGTCGATGGTTCCCGGAGGTCCAGGCATCCCAGATCCCGCATCGCCCGCGCCAGGCCCCTTGCCGCCGGCCCACACAAACGTCTTGCCGCAGCTCACATCCTCGCGATCCGAGGTCGGCTTGCTGTAGCCCAGAAACGCGCTGTAGCCCCAAATCCACGAGGCCACGTTGTCTTGATTCATGGTGAGGGCGCTGGCCAGTACGCACTTGACGCCGAAAGCGGAGGTCAACTGCGCCAGGCTGATATTGCCGGCGGCGTTGGTGTACTTGAACCGCTCGACGATGTCGGGATGGTTGATGAGCGCCTGGTAAACCGGATCGCTCAAAATCAGCACCATCTCGGTATCCTGCACCGCCGCCTGGCGAAGGATGGCCTTGTAGGTACCCACTGCCACGATGGGATGCGAGGTGACAGTGGCTTCGGTGTCATCAGCCGGCGTGGTCAGATAGCTGTCCCACTGCGCGCCGCCGCTGAGCGTAACGCCATTGGGGAAGTTCGATGTGGAGAGCGCCATGGTGGCGATCTCCGACTCCCGCGCTCTCCGTATGCGGCCGATCAGATCGCCGGTCAAGTGCTGCTTTGTGCTGAAGCCAAGGCCCAGGCCGTAAGCCTCGGACTCGAACGGCACCTTGCCCTTGAGCGCGTGCGACCGGCAGAAGTAAGTGCTGGTCGAGTAGGACCGGCGAATCTCGGTTGCGTGGCCGCCCGGAGCGCGAAGCGTGGATCCGGGGACGCGCAGGTTGTCGCGGTTCCAGATCAGGTACTGATAGCTCTGGCGATCCACCGGAACCTTCGGAAAGATGAGGTCGCCCACCAGCGGCACGCTATCATCGGCGAATTCCTTCGCATAGTTGGCAAGCGCCACATTCAACGCACCCGCCGGCATAAGGCCTACATAACCGCCCATCGCTTCTTCCTCCTGTCCGCCTCAGGCGGAGTGAATTCGTGCAAATCGAAAACCGTCAAGCCGCCGCTTACGAGATGGCAGCGGGCGTGGGGCCGGTGAGCGAAACCTGATTCCAGGTGCCGTTCACCGCCTCAAGCAGAATGCCGTCGCCGATCGCGGCGTAGGTCACAATGTGATGTACTCCATTGATGCCAGAGGCCGGCGTGGTCACCGTATGCGCATGAGCCGTAGCCGCGGTGATAAAGAGCTTCGTCCCGTCCTGCGCAGGGGTGCTGGGCGCGGCCAGGGTCATCGCAAGGGCAGCGGCGCCATTGATGGCAGCCGTGCCGGAAGCCACGGGAATCGCGCCCGCGGCGGTGTAGTAAGTGACCGGGTCGCCCTCCAGTGTGAGCGCGGAGCCGAAAAGGCCCAACACAAACACGTTGGCGAAGCTGCCCGGCGAAACATAAGTCTGCGGCTCCAGCGCCACGGCGACCACTGGCTGGCCCGGCTGCGCCGGCACAAGCTGCCCGGCTGCATTGGTTGTGAGCAATTGCAGCGAGGTGACGGTCGCGCCGATCTGCGCTACGCACTGGCCGAACTCGACAACCTTGCACGGGTTGTAAGTGTTGACCGCGTCTTCATCGAGGATACCGACAGCGGGAGCAGCGGCGGCCGCGACGAGGGCGGCGTGGTATTGGTCGGTCCCGTAGGTCACGGCCAGGCCGCGCAGGTAACCGGTCACGGCTGCGGGCAGCAGCGATTCGGACGCCTGAACGCCCTGCGGACCTTTTGCTTCAACGTAGATGCTAGCCATGTGCCCTCCTGGGCTTCGTATTCAAAGTGTGCCGGGAGAATCGGAGCTTCCCGGCTGATTCCGCAGCGCCCCGCCGCCGCTGCCGCCCGGTTAGGCGGCACTCGGGTTCTTGCTAGACCTGGCCGCCGGTCGCCCTGGCCACAGTCAGCTCGGGCTGCTCTGACGCAATCTGCGTAAGCGCCTCCGCGAACGAAATGCCTTTGTCTTTCTGCCGTGCCTTGGCCGCGTCGGTCAGCGGATCGCCCGTGCCTGTATTGCCGCGCCCCGCAGCGCCCTCAACCATGCGTCCGCCTGGAACAATCTTCGGCAACCCTTCCAGGAAGAGAACAAGCGTTTCCAGCGGCGTTACCTTCTTCTTCGCTTCGCCCTCGCCGAACTCAACCGTGGTGGCCACCTTGGCCAGCTCGTCGAACACCAGGCGCAGGCCCTGCTTCTCGAACGCCGGGATCCACTTTCCAGCCGTCCTGAGCCTTGCCTCGGCTTCGATCGCGCGCTGCTTTACTTCGCCGCCGGCGAGAGCCAGCTCGCGTTCGGCAAATTTCGTGGTCTGTGTGGCGAGCTGCGTTTCGAGCGCGGTCACCTGAGCCTTCAGCGGGATAGTTGCCGCGGTGGCTGCTTCGGCGGCGACGCGCTTCACGTCGTCTTCGCTGAACGTCTTGGTCGCTGTGGACTTGCCGAACATCTCGGCGAAGAATGCCGAGACGGCTTCCTTCACCTGCTCGGCAACGGTTTTTTCGTTTGCCACTGTTCCATCCTCCTCGAAGTCCACCGCGATGAACTTCATTCCGTGATCGTCGAAAGCGACGTCCTGCAAACCCTTCACCTCAGGCGGCTGCGCGCCAAGCCATGCAACGTGGCGCAGTCCCGTGATGTTGCCCACGGCATCGCAATAGAACGCGGCCGAGCGCTTCTTGAACTTGCCCGCCTGGCGAGCTTCGTGAAACTTGGGATCCACCTGTTTTTCGCGCGCCAGCAGCTTATCGCCATCCACCATCAGGCCATCGATCCAGCCATACGCGGGCTTGTCGTCCGCCGGGTGGCCAATGGTTTCCGGCGCTTCATGGTAAGTCGGGTCGTAGCCGCGCGCCACGCGATGCAGATCCGCCGGCGTGATATTGCCCTTGCCGGCCGCCGTGTAATCGCCAGCGCGGAATATCTCGATCCACGGGCGCGGCGCTTCGGCGTGCGTCTGGCTGCTAGCGGTCTGGGTCGGGGTTGTCACTGCTGCCACCCTATCGGGCCGCATCCCCGGCCCGTGAGTTACATGAAACACTTGCGATAAATGAAACAGTTCTCAAAATCTCAAGCCGTTCCAGCCTGGCGGACGCGCGAATTCGGCGAGCACTGGCAGCCGTTCCAGGCCGCCTTCATCGCTGCCTTTGGGCGCGTCTTCCGGCAGCACCGGGATCACGGAGCATCGGCAGTTGAAGCCGTTGGGCGGGTAGATCCGCATCCACACCGGATCGATGGCCCGCGCGCAAAACCCGTCCAAAGCCGCATGGGCAGGCCTCACGCGCAAATCGCCCGCTGTCCAGTACTGCCAATAGGGCAGCGCGTCCAGCATGCCAGGCTCGCGCATCTGCTCAAGCCTGCCGGCGCTGTAAGCTTTGCCCGCATTGGTCTGAAACACCGTATCCAGCTCGAACGCCGCCAGCTTATCCACGCCGGCTTCCGTGGTTAGCTCGTCAACCGCATTATGGAAATCGTCGCGCGTGCCGCCCTTCGCCAGGATCTCGCCCAGCGCGTCGCGTATCTTCGCGATCAACCTTTCATCGCCGATGCCGGCCACGGTGAATGCATCGCGCCGGTATTGATTGGTGAGCCCGTCGAATAGATCGCGCGTCACCGGCGTCAGTGTGCGCAGATAGTCGATCGCGCCAGTTGGCGGCAAGTTGAAGCTGAAGCCCACGCCAAGCGTATCGCCCGCGATGGCCGGCGCGGCATCGTCTTCGGCGAAGGTGCTATGCCCGTGGCCCATCTGCGTTGAGAGCCGCATGGGCCGCTTCACGCGGCCTACGGCATATTTCGCCACATGGAGCCGCCCCAGCAGGTTTGCGCCGGCCAGGTTGCGCGCCAGCAGATCCCCGAGCTGCACCTGGGCATCTTCGTGTGTGGGTTCAGACGGCAAACGCGCTCCCGTTCACTTCTTCACTGCTCTCGCGGCGGCACAGCCGTAGCCGCAATCTGCCGCACCCGTTGTCTGAATATGCCCCGCGCATCTTTCTGCATCGCGCCGAATAACTTGTCGTACTGCTCCATCTCAGAACGCATGGCCGCCTCAGCCTCGCGCTCGGCAAACGTCGATGTGGTGGTATCGCGCAGCGCCACGGCCGGCGCGGTCACATTCGGCACCAGCACCTGATCTTCGGTCTCTTTCCCAGCCAGCGGCCGGTCGTAGCGGTCGGAGACATATCCAGCGGTGAATTGCTTGCCCATGCGCTGCAAGCCGCTATCGATGGTGAGCGCCAGCTCCAGATCCTCAGCCTCTTCCAAATCGAACTGCCAGCGTGGCATGGGCGCATTCGGCCCAAAGTTCCACATCACCAGCGGTCGCACGAGCTGGTCGTTGATAACACTCTGCAAACTGCGGCACAGCTCCACGCTGCGCTGGTCGAGAGTGTCCGCGTGCGTATCGCCCTGGGCTTTGGATCCCGTGCCACCCTCGTTGCCGAAGCTGGTGAGCGTTTCGCCCAACACTTTGCGGATGATCGAGTACTGCATCGTTTGGAAAAAATTCTCGTAGACCTTCGGATCCTGCGCTCTCGCGATCTTCAGCAGCTCCTCGTGGACCACCATCCCCTTTGGCACCGCGATAGCCACGCGCTCAACCAGCGCCTGCGCAATTTCGACGGCCTTTTTCTTCTCGCTCTCGTTGTCGGCGTCGTTGTATTCCACCACGGCCGTGCCGGGCCCCTTCTCGGCGAACCGCATCCAGATCGCCTGGATGTTCCGCTTGAACCAGCTCGGCCAGAAGACGCTCTTGATCAGGGACCGCCCCATGCGGTTGCGGCTCCGCTTGCGATAGCTGTAGATAAGGAACTTCTGTTCGGGCATCAGCGCGCCGTCACTCGCCCAGGGAGAATCGAGCAGCCGCAACTGGCCAACCTGCGGATAGAAGCGGTTGCCGAAGAGAAACAATTCCTGCGGGCAATCGCTGATGTCTACCAGCGAAGCCTGGCCCATGGAAGTATCGAAGATCATCTCCTGAACGCTGAAGCCGTAGCCGGGCGCGTCCAGAATACAGTCGAGCACCGCATGGAAGTCGAGCTTGTCCAACTCACCCTCGACGAATGTCTTCACCTCGTCCGCCAACGCGGATTCGTCGCCCTTGGCCGGCAACACGCTCCTGTCGCGTTCCAGCACGCTCAGGCGCAGCGTGTCCAAAGCGTTGGACACGTCCTCGTCTTTGTCCTCGATCTCGCGATAGTAGGCCATGGTCTGCGGCAGGTTGTAGGTCATGCTTGACCAAATGTCGGTGGGGTTGCGCGTGCCGCCGAATGCCAGCGTATTGCGATAAAGCGAGAGCTGCTGCATGTAGAGGCTGTCGGACGAGATCATCTCGCCCTTGGGGGGCATCGGCGGAACGGCAAGCAATCTGGGGTCGGCCATCACAAGTATCCTTTCAGCAGCGCGGACGCGGTCGCCGTGTCGGGCACGCCGTAATCCAATGCGTAGACTTCGTCGCCGGCCAGGTCCGCCAGCGCTTTGGCCCAAAATGCGTCCGCGTGTGCATACAGCTTCTTCTTCACGCCGCCGGCCACGGCCGTGTCCACCTCAATGCGCGGCGCGTCGAACGTGACGCCCGTGGACGTGGCCTGGCGCTTGATAGCCATCAGCTCCGCGCGGATCTGCGGATCGTATGGGATACGGCTGCGCTGCTGCTCCAGGCGCTTGCGGATGCGGATGGCCAGGTCGGTCTTCATTTTCACGCCGTTGTCATTGGTGCCGGCGAAGCTAACGCCCAGCAGCCTGCCCTGGTTCTCAAGGTTCAGCAGGTCGAAGAGGCCCACACCCATGCCGGTTTTGTCGATGGCGCTGCGCGATGTCATGCGGACAATTGGATTCAGCTTCTTGCATTGCTCCGGGAAGCTGATAGCGTGCAGCTTTACGATTGCGCGCGTCCAGGCCACGTCGCCGATCCGCTCGTCTAGCCACAGGCAGGTTGCGTCATGATCGCGGCCAACGTCGATGCCGCCAAACAGCGGCCCGCGCGGCCTGAAGTCTGGAGGCAGATCGATTGTCGCGCCGGCGTCTTCGCACGCCGCAATCAAGTCCAGAGTCAGCCACGAACCGCTTGCCTTGAGGAACACGCAGCAGAATTCCTGATTCCAGGTGTCCACATCGTTCAGCCCGCGCCGCATCCCTTCAATGTCGATGGGGCAGCCCTCGGCCACGGCGCGATGTACATCCACCCAGTGCCCGCTCCATCCGTTCCTCTTCACCGGCAGCTCGGCCGGCGCAACGCCCATATCAAGGCCCAGATCGCGGGCAATGTCGTAGAATTTTCCCTGCTCGCCGTTGGAAGTACTCAGCACTTCAAGCGAGTTGCCCAGCGCCACCTGACGGAAGACGGCCGCGAAAATGGCGTAGCTGTCTTCATGATGCGCAAATTCATCCAGCACCGCGTCGCCGGGATAGCCGCGAGCCGTGCGCGGATTGGCGGGCAGCGCGATGATGCGGCTGCCATTGGGAAACGTGATCTTGCTCTGGATCGCCTCGATCCGGCCCAGCGCGTCCACAAAGTCTTCATTGGCGATCGACTGCGCCGTGCCGCCCATAAGCTGGCAAAGCTTGGCGCAGGTCTCCACAAACTCGACAGACTGCGCCTTCGACGCGGAAAGAACGGTAGTGGTTCGCCCCAGATGCCGCATTGAGATCTCCACGCGCCGGTAGGCTGTGGCGAAGCTGTAGCCGATGCGGGCCGACTTCACCGCGCACTTGAAGCGCGTGTCGTCGTCTATCCAGCGCTGCTGGTAGGGCCGCATCTGCAATACGGCCGGCATTGCGACTTCGCGATCGAGAACCTCAATCATGAGCAGGTACCGCTAATGGCGGCAAACCAAATGTGCGCTCGCGCAGCAGGTTGATATCGTCCAACGTGAATTGACCTGATCCGGCTTTCCGGGTGGCCTGGTCGAGATTCTCGCGTGCGCTTTTCTCGCGATCTTCCAGCAGCTTCAGCCGCCGCATGTCCACATCCACGCGCTTGGCCTGCAGGTCTACGCGCTGCAAGCGGCTTAGGGTGAGCGATAGCTGGCTCATGCCGTCGAGAAACTTCACCTGATCTTCGGGCCCAACCTGACGCATCAGCGCGAATGCCTGGTCGCGCGCGGCGTTCATCACCGCGGCGTTCGTTCCAGCCACATCTTTGCCGGCAAGCGCCTCAACCCACACCCGCGTCTTCGCGGACTCAGCCATCACCTGGCTGCGCACCTGGGCCACGCGCAAGTCGAACCAGCGTTGCAACGTCGATTTGGGCAGGCGCAGCGCGGGGAAGAGATTCAGCGCGTCGGTATCCACTTCCACCCAGTCGATGAAGCCGCCGCCGTCCTTTTCCCAGTCAGCGCTGTAAGGCCGAGCCGATTGCTCCTCGATCTCAACCCACGTCCGGCCATGCTGATACAGCGTCTGGATCGCGTCCTGCGCGGCTTTCGGCAGGCGGTCGATCTTGAGCGGCAGATTCGTTTTGCGCTTTTCGCCGGTGCGCGGCCGCTTTCCGTTTGCCATGGCCGCCCCCTCAGTCGAAGAGCACTTCGTCGGTGTCTTTGCGGCGCGTAACCAGGGCCACGCCCTGGGCCGTGAGCATGATCTGCTCAGCCACAGTGCGCTCCTTGGCCTCGCTGAAGCTCTGCACAAACGTCACATAGCCGAACGACTGGAGATCCTGCAGCATGGTCAGCGTCTGGCGCACGCTCATGTTCGCGCCCAGATCCTGCATCATGGCGTGCATCTCAAAATCGTCCATGCGCTCAAACTGGGCCTCGTGGCCCTGGCGGATCAGCTTCAGCATGTTGCCGCGCCGCCGCTTCGTCTGGATCAATTCACGCTCCGTGCTCACTGGTCGCCCCCGCTTCCTTCAAATCGAGTGCCGTCTTCTCGTTGCCCAGCTTCGTGTGCAACCCCTTCACGCTGCTGGCCAGGGCGAGCAGCGCCGCGTCCGTCCGGTCGAACCGCTCGTACACGCCGCTGATTTCCTGCGCGGCATAGATCGAGAGCCGGCGCACTTCCTCGAATTGCTTACCGCCTTGCTCCGCCAGCCTGGTCAAAGCGTCGGCCGTCTTGGTCGAGGCGTCCGCCATGCGCCCGTTTGTTTCAGCCTGGTTCTGCACCGCGGCGGCAATTGAAGTAAAACTCTCCCTAACTGCCAACACAAGTCCGTCGAGCGACTTACTGCCGAAGATAACCAGCAACATACAAATCAGGAACGCGGGGCCCCAATCGTGCAGCAAAGTAAAAGATTGGGCCGGCTGGTTCTTCAGCACGTCGTAGGCGCCCAGGCAAATTGCCATGCCGGTCCCCCCGGCCGTCACTACCCCGATGTACCGGAGCCAGCCCTTCCGGAAACCGACCCGAAGCTCTCCCAGACCCGAGCCGCCCTGACCCATGCCGCCATCGCCCATTCCACCCGCCTCCACGCCCAAAATCCCAAATCCACAAAAATCGGGTTCCAAAAGTACAGATCCTCGATCTGTTGCCGGTTTCCCGCCCCACTTTGCCGGGTAGGAGCCGGTTTCTCCGGTTTTTCGACCTACCCACGCAGGATTCCGCCCCGGCGCCTCAGCGCGCCCGCCAGCGCGTTTTCGCTTTTACTTCCCCACTGGGGGCGAAGATTGCACCGCCTGGGCCACCGTCAGGTTGTCCGGCCGGTCCCACATCGCCTGGAACTTTCGCTCGAAGCCGGCGACCGCCGCCGCGTCCTGGGTAAACACCGCCGAATTGTCCTGGCGGCTCTCTCCCTGGATGCTGAAATTGGCCGAGCCGTCTCTGAGCAGCAGACCGTCCAGCTCATAACTCTTTAAGTGCATCAGCACCTTGGAGTACTTCACCCGGATGGAAATTCCCGGAAACCCGATAAGTTCCTTCAGTGGAATTCTGGCGCATGTTACATCCGCCCGGCACTCGGACTGTAACTCGCCCCGGTCGAGATAGATGCGGACGGTAACCTGCCGCGCGGCCAGAGCCTTCAACTCGTCGGCAATCGCCTGGTCGGTCAGCGAGAAGGCCGCAAAATCGACCGTCGCCTTAGCCGTCGAGAGCGCCTGCACATCCAGCTTCTCAAGGTCGGTCTCGGGCGAGTAGGAAGTCCCGCTCGGCGTCAGCGCCGCAACCGCCTGCGCATGGCACAGCGTGCCGCCATCGCAGCTCGCCATGAACCCGCCGATCGCGAAGAGCAGCGCGAGGAACGGAAACACCCTCTTCACGTCGATCCCGGCCTGCACTGCCGCGGCCTTGGCTTTCGCCACCAGATCCTGAGCCTTGTTCCGATCCGCTACGATCAGCTTCGTCAACTCGCGTTCCTTCGCCAGCTCCGCCTGCAGCCAGCCGTTGCCGTACTTGCCGCCCAGCAGAAACGCCACAATCAGCGCCGCCAGCGCTATGCACACAATTGCAAAAGTGATCATCCCAGTCTCCCTTATTGCCCAGGCGGCTTGTTCGCCGCCGTCCGGTTGTTGAACACATCCGCCGTCTTGTTAATGGCATACAGGCTGCCGGAGATACCTGTCACGAACATGCCCAGCGGCCCAAGCACCTGCCCCAGATCGCTCACAGTCACCGTACCGTGGATCTTCGACACCAAAGCCGTTACCCAACCCAGCGCGAATACCACCACAAGCCAGATGCACACGCGCGTGTTGCTCACCGTGCCATCGCTCTCACTGAACTGCGAGCGGAAGAAATCGCCGATTGCCTTCACCATTTGTGGGCCACCACGTAACCGACGCCCGCGCCGATACCTATAAACTTCAGCGCCGTCACCGTGCGCTTGATCCAGCTTCCGCCATTCGCCGCCGTCTTCCATTCCTTGGCTTCGGCGGTTGCGGCCGTCAGTTGCGTTTGTGTATCCACGGCTTCCTTGGTGCAGGCCGCGAGGCTGGCCACATTCTCCTGGCAGCCGATCTCCGCCGTCTGGATCGCCTGGAAATCCGCCGCCGGAATCACGAGCTGCTGCTGCGGCTTGGCGTCGCCGGCCGGGCTGGCCGGCAACGCGGGTCCGTTTCCCGCGGCCGGCACAGGCGCGGCCTGAATCACAATAGGCTGCGGCATGTTCGGGATCAGCTTCGAAGTGTCGAACACAATCGACTGCGGCGTCGCGGGCTTAGCGGCCTGCGCCTGCAATGCGGCCAGCGTCTGCTTCAGCTGGTCCGCAGTTGCGGTGGCATCGCTTTTCGCGGCGTCGGCAGTCTTCTGCTGCACGGCGGATGCGGTCTCAGCCTTGGTGCGTGCGTCGTGCTCTTGCAGCCATCCGTAGCCGCCCAGGCCAGTCAAAGCCAGCAGCACAGCCACAATCCCGGCAATCAATCCTCTCGATAGCGTCATACCCGCCCCTTCAATGCAACGCCCGCGTTGGCTGTCATCACCGCCTCGCGCACCTTCCGCAGCGCGGCTTGCTGATCGGCGCATGGCGGGCAGTTCGCCAGGATCACTTCAGCGAAGGTCCGCGCGCCATCGCGAAGCGCCTGGTAGTGTTCCAGATCGTTGCCGCCCGGTGCGTGGTAGCTGAACACGTCGGCGATGTTGTCACTGTTTACGCCCGCCATCAGGCCGCCTTCTCTTCCTCGGCCTGTGCCGCCGGGCCGCCGTCCGCTTCCGCGTGCCACAGCGCAAACTCCGCCTGCCGCCGCGCCTTCAGCGCCAGCACTTCTTTCAGGCCGGTGTGATCCCAGCGCAGCAACTGCTCCGCTGCCGCGTCGTAGTGGCCGGCATTCAATTCGATCAGCAGCGTGGACGCGCCCAGCCGCACCGCGCCCAGGTTGAAAACGAAATCCACCAGCGCGTCGAACTGGCCCTGAGTCAGCGAAACACGCACCAGGCGTTTTACAGATTGCTCCGCCTCGTGCACGTCGTCAGCCAGGATCGTCGCGCCAAACTCTTCGTCGATTCCAGTGGGAAAACTCTGCCCATGCAGCAGGCGATGGCCGTAGCCAATCGTCGGAATCCCCACCACGTCCAGGTAGACCTTGGCGCGAAAGCCTTCGCTCCGCTTCAGCAGGGCCAGCCCGGCCGCGCTCAATGTCTTGTCGTCATTCATCCGCGCATGCCTCAATCCAATCGAGGCCGGCGGCTGCAAAGCCCAACGCGTTACTTGGCGCGCAGGCACGGGCAACCGCACGGACACTCTGCTCTGGCTCTCCGCCATGCTCCTTTCGGATATTTGGCGGGTCGCAACCATACTGGTCTGAGATTGAGTTTAGGGAGCAAAACAGACCGCGCCGCGATAGATCGAACAATCGCGACAAATAGAACAATACCCGGCGCGTGATGTGGTTTTCGGGGGAGGCGTTGCCACATTATAACGTTTTTTTACGACGCGCATCGATCGGCCAATTTATCGGCTGACTTCATGAAGGAACTCCCCCACGATGCCCGCGACGATGCCGTACAAGCATAGCGCAAGGAACACGGCCCAGAACACACCGAAGGCGGTCAGCGGGCGCGACACGGCCGGGAGGGCGCCCGTGCGCTGAACTTCTTCAGCCGTTTTCCCCAAATCTACAGCCTTTTGGCACTCGTCATGGACATCCCAAAACAGCCCCGCGTGTCTTCCGCAAATTCTACAGTTCGGCATCTTGCCTCACTTTCCCGCCGGCCCAAGGAAAGGGGCCATGGCGTGAACGGCTTCCCCTCTTGCCTTGTCGGCGATCCCGGCCCGTAGAACGGCAGTTTCTGAGGTATGCGAACTCACAAGGCTTTCTAGAGATTCCAGCCACGAGCGCAATGCATCTCTTGCCTTGGCCTGGCCTTGATCCACGGTCTCCACGTCGAGCGCGTCAAGGCGTTCTCGGGCCGCCAAGTCCGCCTCTCCGAATGCGGCATTCTCGTTGTAGTCTTCAGCGTTGCCGACCGCCGCATATGCCAGCCGAAGCTCAGCACCGATCGCGCTCTGATGGTGGATGTGGATGAACACGGCAGCAGCAGCGACCGCGAAGAGCAACAACACCACCGCGAGGATCGCTCTTCGATTCATTTCGTGCCTCACTTTCCGGGCGGCGCATCGCCGACCCATCTGACTAAACCGATCACGCTGTTTTCCCCGCGAAACTTCAGCAAGCGCACTGGCTGCCCCGGCGTGAATGGAAGAAGGATGAACCCGTTCCCCTCAGCCACCAGCCATCGTACCTCAATTCCAGTGGGCGTCTGCACCGCAACCATGTGACCTGCAAGCCGGTCGGCATCCCGCTTGCTCACATCCACCATCGCTAACAGATCGGACACTGATTGGCCCTTGACGCGCACGGCGCGTATTTCGCCACCCTCAGGGAACCACTCGGCAGGAAACTGAAGGAATCGTTCAACGTCGTTCGGAGAGATCGCGCCCAATGCCGCCACCTGCTTCACATCTTTAAGCAATGGTATCGGACGAAGGGCGCTCTGCACCGCGAATGTGCCGAGTCCGTTATTAGGTTCAAAACCAATATGCTCCGCTGCCTGGTCGCGCCACCATTGCCTATCTGTGGAATTCGCTAGTTCGGAAAGCCTGACAAGCGTCCGCGCGACCGGCCTGTCATCCCCTTTTTCCCAACGCGCAACCGCTGACTGCCTCACTCCAAGTAGCGCAGCCAGTTGGGTTTGCGTGAAGCCACACGACTTTCTTAGCCCTCGGATGCGATCCCCGAGCGGCGTCCCTCCGTCCCCAGTTATGCCTTTACGTATTTTTTCTGTTGACAAAATATCTGCTCGCGGATATTCTTCAGTTCACCAATCAGAGGGCCAACTCTTGAAGCTCCAAACTACCAGACCCAGCAGAAAAGGTCAGCCGAAAATCCGGCCCATCCACCCGATTTTTGAAAACCCTCCTTACGGTATCTTCAGCCGCATTGCTCGGAAACTGTCCGTGTCCCCCAGCCACGCCCGCAAAGTTGCGCTGGGGCTGCACGTTTCAAGTCGCGTATCCACTGCCTTGATCGCTGAAGCATCCAGGATCGCCACGCGGCTAAGAAAGATGGAGCGTGCGGCATGAGGTCGCCTTTCGCAAACTGCAATGCCATCTTTATCGCAATCTGGCGCGCATTTCCTCTTTTGGCACCTGGGGTGTTGATCGGAGAAAGGCGCGCGGCATGAGCAAGCGACCTTCTCGAATGGAGCAACTCGGGAACCTCATGACGGCCATGATTGCTGTGATCGTCGGCGGGTCAAGCGGAATGATGCTGGAACCCGAGCCGGTCTACTCGACGCACCCCGAACTCGCCGGGATTGACCTAAAAGAGTTCCAACGCGGCGGGAAATACTTCGGCGTCTACCGACGCGTCGCTAATGAGCTTGGCGTATCGAGGCCGCTTGTGACTTACACCGCGCGCGGTAAGGGCGCGCGCCGCGTGCTCGATGCACTCCTGAAGGAGATTCACCGCGTGGATCAAGCGCCCCCCGCGCCGCATACGGCACCCCTGACTGAATCTGAACTTTCTCTGTTCGCAAAAGGCCGCTATCGGGGCGCAATCAGCCGCGTCGCTTCAAACCTCGGAATGGAAACCTCGAATGTGTGGCGCGTCGCGCATGGCGAAAAATCCGAACGCGTCTTGAAGGCACTGCGCGCCGAACTAGCCCGCATCGATGCCGAACTCGCTGCCAAGAAAGCGGGCGCGTAGATGGCTCAGCTCTCCCTTGCGTTGGCAATGCCGTCGCCTGTCGCGTCGCCGCAGCGAGTCCTTCTCCCCAATCCAGAGGATCAAGCCAGGGCGGAAGAGCGGCTGGCCGTCATCGCCCCGGCGCTCATGTACCGGAACGACCCACATCGCTACGGCTCAATACGTCTCACCGACGGAACCCCGGTAACCAGTTATACCCGCATGATCCGATACGTCGCCGAGACCAGCGGCCAGAGCGAGAAGACGATCCATCTGTGGATCGGGCGATTCCAGGACGGCGGCCTGCCCGCGCTGGCCAACAAAACCCGGAAAGACAAGAACGAGAGCCGCTTCTTCCGGAAATATCCGCAGGCAGAAATGCTGGCGGCTTTCCTCCGGCTCACCTGCAAACAATCCGCAACCGTGATCTACGAGACGATCGTGCGCATGAGGGAGATCGTCGAGGTCCCAGAAGACGACTTGCCCAGCTACGGCACTGTGAATTCATGGATGAATTGCATTCCGCCGTGCCTTGAAATCTACGCGATGAAGGGTGCGAAGGCGTATAGAGAAGCCGTCTCCCCACACTTAACCGGAGCCTACGACGAACTTACGAACACCGTTTGGATCGGGGATCATGCACTCCATGACACGGAATGCCAGAACGATTGTTTTTCCGATGCCGAATTTGGGGCACCAATTCGCATACGTATCAGCGCATTCATTGACCACCGGTCGCGCATGGTGGTCGGCGCGACATGGTGCTGGGAAGGCTCGTCGCGGGCCATCGCGGCAGCTATGCGCCGAGGCATCGCGAAGTACGGCCCCCCGGAGCATCTCTACGTAGATAACGGGCGCGATTACCGCAAGGTGGCCAAAGGCGCGCGGCCCGGCTATCAGAAGAATTCACCGCTTGCGCCGCCCGACTGGTGGAAAGAGGAACTCGCATCCATTGAGGCCACTGGCTTCCTCGCGCGGCTCGGCATTGCTGTCACGCACTGCCTGCCTCATCATCCGCAAAGCAAGAACATTGAGCGTTTCTTCGGGACGATGCATGAACGCTTCGACCGGCAGTGGCCCACCTGGACCAGCGGTACACCTTTCACGCGCCCCGAATCGACCGAGGTGGCCATGATGAAGCACCGCCGCCTGCTCAAGGCCGGACGCGTGGAGGAATCGAAACACCCCAAAGCAAGCGAGTTTATTGCGGCGGCACTGGCGTGGATCGAGGAGTTCAACGACACACCACACTCAGGCGAAAACATGGACGGCGGCTCACCGCGTCAGGTGTTCGAGAGCAACCTTAATCCTCACCAGAAGCCCACTCCCGAGCCTGCCACGCTTGCGCTGCTGATGGCCGAGCATACAACGCGCACGGTCGATGCCTGTGCGATCCGCCTCGGCAAGCGCCGCTATGTTCCTGTTGACCAGGCCGGCTGGACCACGATGCACAACCTCGTCAAGCTTGAAGTCGTCGTGGCCTACGACACCGCCGACTGGGAGAATGTGGCCGCGCTTGACGAGGACGGCCACTTTCTGGCCTGGCTGCAGGTGGAAGAGAAGGTCCGCTTCGCTCCGTGGGATGCCCACACACAGGCCCAGATTGCGGAGAGCATGGCCACGCGGCGGCACTTGGAAAAGAAGACCCGCGAAACCATCCAGGCCATCGGCATTGTGGCGCGGGCCAACGGCGCGCAGACCCCGCTGCAGGCAATGGCCAAGCGCCTGCAGCTTCCCGCCTCCACCGATCTCACCGATGTAGTTACGCAACGCCCGCACAAGTTTGGATCCCCCGACACTCACACATCCACAGCACCGGAGACACCGGCGCAAGCGGCACGAACATTTTTGGAGAGGCGCAAGGCATGAAGAATCCCAGCACAGCAGCGGCGGAAGTTACGAAGATCGCGCGCGGCTACTTGAACAGAAGCGGCATGTCGCCCGTCGATTTCGCTCGGCGCGTTGGCTACGCCTACAACTCCATCCAGAAGCTGCTGAACGGCAGTTACGCCGCCCAGCCCAACACCCTGGCCCATATCTGCACAGCCGTGCTGGACTTTATCGAGCAGCATCCCATCGATGGCGGCGCGCCTGTGGCTCACGCCATGTATGAGACGGCGGCGGTTAAGACCATGCGCGAAAGCTTCGCGCGGCTGCTCAAGCGTCCCATGGCCTTCCTCAGCTATGCGCCGCCCGGCTGCGGCAAGACTGACATCGCGCGCTACCTGATTGCCGAGCACAACGCGCACCGCGGCCCCGACAGCACGGAGTACATCTTCCGCGTCTACTGCCGCAAGAATATCCGCCCCCGCGACCTGTTCCGGCGCATCGCGGTAAGCTGCGGCACTGCGGCCGACTCGGGCATTGAGCGGGCCATCCACAACCTGCGCTTCGACTTCAAGGGCAAGCGCGTGGTCCTCTATCTGGATGAGTCGCAGCACCTCGACTTGGATTGCTTTGAGACCGTGCGCGAACTGTTAGACGAGGACCACTTCTCGCTTTGCTTCGCTGGCTCAGACGAGCTGGAGACCACCTTCAACAAGTTCTGGAGCAAGGGCAACATTGAGCGCATCGACCGCCGCATCATCGACCGCGTTTACCTGCCCGCCGTCACCGCCGACGAAGCGTCCGGCATCCTGCGCAGCGAGCTGCCCGGCGTGCTTGAGGACACGGACATCCGCACACAGATCAAGGCCGCAACCATCAGCGCCCGCGTGGGCAAAACGAACCAGAGCTACATATCCATCGGCAGGTTGATGGCCGCGATAAGCGAGATACGCGAAGGGCTCGCGGCACAACAGCCCGAAAGCACCGAACTTCAGGAGGCTGCTCGATGAACAGCGAATTCGAACAAACCGCATTCCCGGCCACGCTGCGCAAGGTTCTCGACTCAGAGCCGAGTGCCAACCCGGAGATCGTCTATCGCCGCGCACATTGTGAAGGCCGCCTGACCGCCAGCGTCCACGGCTCGCATGTGCATGTAACCGTGAGCCTGGGCCGCTGGTGGGCAGCGTGGATGAACTACACGCCCTCTGCCGACGAGCTGCGCCGCATTGCCGAGTGGCTGCTCCGCGCCCAGCGTTCCGCGTGGAACATTCTCATCTTCGCAGTCTTCTTCACTGCGGCTTTTACGTTCATCCAGATCGTCGCGGCCTTCTTGCCCGGCGGCGCGGCGGCCCGCGTGATCGGTGGCCGCTGATGATCTGGATTGTACATAGCAACCTGAAAATCCCGCTGAGCGACGATCAGCTCCGTGATATGGACGCCGATGCGGCGCAGCAGCTACCCGTTTGGCTGAACCGTTACTCGATTTTGCTTGCAGCTCACTCCTACCGTGCGTCGGCGCGTTTGGTGTGCTCCACATTCGGCGTAAATCTCATTGGAGGCGCGCGATGAACGATGCCATGACCCAGCGTGATCTCCTCTTCCTGCTCTGCGGCGCTGTGCTGGCCACGCTGCCGTGGAGCCTGTGCAGCATTGCCACCATCCTTCGTTATTACTTCTTCGGCATCGACCGCCGCACCCGCGAAGAGCGCAGAAAGGCGGACCACGAATGAGCTTCCCAACCGTTAAAACGCAAATGGCAGCCGCGGGCTACACCTTCACGGGATGCGGCACATGCGCGGGATGCCTTGCGGATATCGAGTGGTGGATCACGCCGGCAAACAAGAAGATGCCCATGGATCCCATGCCCGCGGAAGATTCGCCGGCTGTAAACCACTGCTCAACGTGCCCGGATGCGAATCGGTTTCACGGGAGGCCGCGCTGATGAAAAGCTTCAAGATCGCCGTCGATGCAACCGAGAGCGCCGCTTTTCAAGTGAACGTGGACATCCTGCGCCGCGATCTGCAAACGGCCTCCGCCCGCGCAGTTAAAGACGGCAGCATCCACGTCCACGAAGCCAAGGCGATTCTGCGGCTGATGTCCCAGATCGGCTGCACACTGCAAGACGGCTTTGCGCGGCTGGAGGCCGAGAACAGCGAGGTGCTTCGTGGCTGACAAATCCCCAGACCGCATGGTTTACCTGCGCGGCAACATGACCCCGCGCTGCATCTCGGCGTCCGCCCTGGCGCTGATTCCCGAAGAGCTGGAAGAGCCGCTCTTCGCGCCGGTCAACGATCTTCAGCTTGCCGTCGATTGCATTCCTGTTTTCGGCGGCGTGCCGCTGCCGGTGGCCCACGCGATCCTCCGCAACCTTGAGCCGGCGCGCGCAGCCATCCACATGGCCATAGCAGCACGCGAAGACGCGGCGGAAGGGCTGGTGCATTGATGGATGTCTCCACCGTTGCCTGCAATGTGTGCGGGCGTCAGAAGCAGGAAACCAACCATTGGCTCGTGGCCATTGTTCGCGACGGCTTCGAAGGCATTCTCTTCCAGCCGGCGGAAGCTTGCAGCGACCCGCGCAACCCGGACTTCAAGTACGAAGACATCTGCGGCCAGGAGTGCAGCCACAAGCGCCTGAGCCGCTGGCTCGATACACTCAACAGCTACTTAACCGCACCAGTAGAAAGCGTGGCCGCATGAGCACCCCCGCCCCTATCTCCAATCTCGCCGCCAAGTGCGAGGCAATCGTGAATGAGCGCATCGCCAACATGCGCCCCACCGCCGAGCATATCGACCAGGCCGCGCGGGACTACAAAGTTGCCCAGGACGCCGTAACGCTGGCCAAAGAGCAGCTCGCCGAATATGAGGCCGCCGCAATCGCGCTGGTGGAGCAGTGGGGCAGCGTGCCGCCTCATGCCGAGAAGTCGCGCCGCCTGGCGGGAACCTTGAGCGAACTCACCGTGACCAGGGCCGACACGCTCACCATCGTGGATGCGCGCGTGGAGACCCTGAAGGAAGCGCTCGAAGCCAACGGCTACGGGGAGTACTTCGGCAAGCTCTTCACCCTGCGCTCGAAGTACGAAGTGGTGGAGGGAGCCGAGACCGCGCTCAAGTCCGAGAGCCTGCCCAAGCGCCTCAGCGAGAAGGTGCTGAACCTGTGGGGCCGCTGCATCACCGTCAAGCCCAAGAAGCCCAGCCTCAAGGTAGCGCTGATCGCCGAGCCCAAGCCCGCGAAGCGGGCGAAGAAGGCGCAGTAGAGCTGTCCACTATCCACTGTCCACTGTTCACTGTCAGGAGCAACCCATGGTAATCCGTCTTGAATCCGACCCCAGCCCCGCTCCCGTCTTCGACGCGCTCGCCCAGATCCAGCGCGAGCTGAACTCGCTGCTCTTCTGCACGGCGGAGATCGGTAGGATGCGCAAGCTTGCCACCATCTACCCAACGCACGCCGAGCGCGCGGCCGAACTCATTCAGGAGCACATCGACAATGTGGGCTGCGCCGTTGCGAAGTTCCGCGCGGAAGTCGCAGCGCTTGCCGAAGCGCAGAAGCGAGGCCGGGGATGATCCGCACAAGCCTATACCTCACATGTGATCAGTGCCACAACCCCTTCCCGTCCTGCGGCATTTGCCCCTCGCCAGTTGACGGCGCGATCTACACACCGGCCATGCTTCGCCGCGAGGCGAAAGATTCTGGATGGAAGCGGGCGGAATCGACGGGCATGGGCGTCCTGCGCGACCTCTGTCCCAAGTGCGGGAAGAAGCACGCTGCGCGCTTGGCTGCTCTGAAAGGCGGCAAGTGATGATCGAGAGAGTTTTCAGCCTCGTCTGCAACCGCTGCAAGGAATTCTTTGACGGCAGCGAATCGATGTTCCACGGCGAGTGCTATACCCACGCCGAGATTCGCAAGGCTGCCAAGGCCGAGGGCTGGCGCAGGATCGACGGTGACGATTTCTGCCCTTCGTGTTTGAACGCTCTGAAAGGCGGCAAGTGATGGCCCCGAAGCCCCAAGCCAAATCAGCCGGGGCGCAGATCGATGCCTTGATGCGGCAATCGAAGCAGATCACTGCGGACCTTGGCGTGCTCAAGCATGAAATCGGCGAGCATTTGCCTTCGCCTTTGGGCCGTGGCTTCAGGATCGCCAGCGAGCGTTGGTACCTGATCTCCGAGCAGGCCTACAACCTGGTGGAGAAACTCAATACTCTCCGCAAAACCATCGACCCACCGAAGGATGCCTAGGGTGCGGCGGTCGATGTTGATCACTGTGAACTGTGAACTGCGAACTGTGAACTTGTTTTTCGGAGAAAACCTATGACTCCACAATCATTATTCCCCGATCTTGAGCCAACCATCGAATCGCGCACACAGCGCATCGACGCCGATATTCTCTCACTCCTCTGCGGCAAGTCTGGTGGCCCGCTGGGCCTCCACCTGGGCGACGAGGAAAAGCGCGTGCTCTCAGTCGTCCGTTTTCGCCGCGGGTCCGCAAACGCGATCACGATTAAAGAGATTCAGGCGCGGATGCGCGATGGCAGCGCAGGGGAAGCGCTCAGCGACCGCCA
>Ga0302320_10009243_pt1 | contig 21232 bp, 20 predicted proteins | sample Bog_T0_3_FD_202130 | JGI IMG/M metagenome (GOLD analysis project Ga0302320, IMG submission 202130) | Peat permafrost microbial communities from Stordalen Mire near Abisko, Sweden - Bog_T0_3 | ecosystem: Environmental > Terrestrial > Soil > Wetlands > Peat | place: Sweden: Abisko, Stordalen Mire...
GGCACCGACGATGAGAGCGTTATAGCCGACTATCGGATTGGCGCCGAGCGCCAGCATCATGATCGCTCCGAGGAGCAACGCCGCTACTAGCGACATAGGCAGAGCGAACCAGCTCAATAGGAATCTTTGCCGGTCCTGCCAGGCGTTCGATAGCGCTGCGGACACGCGGCTCACAAGCGGACCCCTGACGCACTTGTCACCCGAGTGCCGCGATAGCGGCGGCAACCGCTCACCGGCTCCATTCCTTTAGCGTAAAGAATGGCAACGGCGATGCGTTAGGCAGAAAGTCCCTTTTCTGAGTGTCTCGCGGCGTAGGTGTGGGTGCCCGCAGGCAACCGGTGACCCAAGAGTCCTTGTAGTCTCCGCGCGCGACGTCGAGTTCGGTGACGACGAGGTCATGGTGACCATGTTGAAGAGCCCCGCTGATCTCGACGAGGACCAGGTCGCCACGTTGCGGCGTCTCAAGCGCCAGAAAGGCACACTGTGGAGGGCCTACAGCTTGATAAAGCCATCGAACGCGACCTACCGCACGAGCGAACCTGTGTTCCTTGCGGGCAGCCACATGTATACCTGAAAAACCCCTTTTTACAGGGAATATTCCGGCCGATGACGAATTGCTTCTGGCAAGGGCCAGCGGCGCTACTGACGAGCCAGCGTCGCCACCCTCCAGCAGCTGCGTCCGGCGGCCTTCGCTTCGCATAGCGCTTCGTCAGCCTTGGCCAAAAGCGTGTCCGACGACGTCCCGGCAGGGAAGTCGAGCACGATCCCGACGCTTGCACCGAGCTTTAGGGCCGGCGAGTCGCCAATCGAGATCGGCGCGGCCAGTCGCTCGACCACGCGGCCAGCGATGGCTGTTACCTGGGCTTCTGTGACCTCGCCAGCGCAGAGGATGGCGAACTCGTCTCCTCCGATGCGCGCAAGGTCATCTGTCGGACGCAGCACCGAGGAGAGGCGGCGGGCGATCACCCTTAGGACCGAGTCTCCCGCTAGGCGCCCGAGGCGGTCATTGACCTCCTTGAAGCCGTCGACATCGATGTAGAGCAGAGCCGGCCGGTCCTTTGCCTCGATGCGTGAATTGAGAGCCGAGAAAATGCTCCTCCTATTACCGAGGCCTGTGAGCACGTCCTGGAATGCCTCTTCGGAAGATCGGTTTCCCGCCGCAGAGCGCGTCAGCAACAGCGAGGCGAGGATGGCAGCCCGGTCGACCGCCGTACGCTCGCTGGTGCCGAGCGGGCCGAGGTCAGGGCTCCAAAGAACAAGGCAGGCCGACGGCGCGCCCTCGCCAACGGCAAGGATCGGGAAGCATGAGACTGAACGAAAGCCATTAGCTGCCGACCGAGTTGGCTCCGGCAGGGCTGAATGCTCTGTGTAGGTGACTCCCGACTCGGGCCCGATGGCGATGTCCCACGGCCCAGGCGCGGGCGGCCCCGGAGCTGTCGAGTCGGCAGGGAAGCGGTCAATCGTGCGCCCGTCCGGCGAGACGACGACGAAAAAGCCGTCTCCGAGCACGGGCGGGAGGCTCAAGGCTAAAGCGAGGGCGTTCAACGCGTCCTCGAGGGAATCTCCAGCCTGGGCCGAGGCGAGAACCTGGTCGAAGTGGTCATAAGCGCTCTCGAGTAGGAGCAGGACCACAAAGCCGGCCAGAGCAGGGTCGGCAAGCCTGTTGAGCGCCCAGGCTTCGGCAAGACGCTGTCTTCCATCAGCATGCACGTAAGGAAGACGGACAGGGCCTGTCAGCTGCTCAGGCGACTTGGCCGTCGAAGCAGCGAGCAGCCGGGTAAGAAGAGAACGGTCCTTCGGCTCGAGGTGACTGCTCAACTCCGAGCCGACGAGCACGTCGACGGGCTCACCGCCGAGGCTTTCGACCTGACCGGAGGCGAACCGTACGACCCCATGGGTATCGAGCAGCACGAGGACACCCGGGATCGAGGCAAGCAGGTGGGCGTGGATACCGAGGACATCCGCAGCGGTGTCGATCGGAGCAGTCACAGCTGAAATCTAACTGGCCTAGCAGCCTGCAGCTAGCGGCTCGCCCCGCAGGTCCGCGTGCCGCACGCAGCCGGTCAAAACCTGGCTCCTGCCGGGCCCGCGACGGGACCGGCAGGACGCCCAGGCCGCCCTTAGGCCTGACGGACGGCCTCTGCCTCGATCTCGAGCTTGACCTTCGGGGAAACGACGAAACCACCGGTCTCCAAAGCGGCGTTGAAGCTCACACCGAAATCGTTGCGGTCGATCTCCGACGAGGCGGTGAAGCCGAGGCGCTGGTTCCCCCACGGGTCCTGGATGACACCTTCGAACTCGACGTCGAGAACGACCGGACGAGTCACGCCACGAACGGTCAGGTCGCCGGCCACCTTCCACGAGTCGACCTTGCCGAGTTCGACCTTCGTGCTCTTAAAAGTGATGGTCGGGTATTCCTCGACCGCGAGAAAGTCGTTGGTCCTGACGTGGTTGTCACGGTTCTCGTCGTTGGTGTTGATGCTCGTGGCCTGGATCGTCACCTCTAGCGATGAAGCGGCTGGGTCTTCGGCTACGACGATCGCCCCCTCGTAATCAGTAAAGCGGCCGCGGACCTTGGACACCATGAGGTGCCGGGCAACCAAGCCGATCTGAGTGTGCGACTTGTCGAGCAGGAACGTGCCCGGCGTCGGCAGGGTGACTCCGTCAACGACCCTGGTCGAACTGATGGCTGCTTCGGTGCTGGACATTCTGAGTGCTCCTTTAGCCGTGGCGGTTTAGCCGTGGCGGCAACTGTTGAGTGTGCAAAAGAACTATACAGGTAACTATTTGTGCGTGCAAATAATTCCGGGGCTATGCTGATGGCGTGGAAACAGTCGACTCAATACGAACCTCCGACGACGGTGACAGGATCACGCTCGTCGGACTGGTATTCGAGACGGCCACGGGGCTGCACCGAGCGGTCGCACCGCTGCTGGAGCGCGAGTGCGAGCTCGCCGGTCAGGAATTCGACATCTTGATCCGCCTGGCACGAACTCCTGGAGGCCGCCTAAGGATGAGCGATCTGGCTGCTCAGACCGGGCTCACCCCAAGCGGGCTGACCCGTGCGGTCGACAGGCTGTCCGAAGCTGGCCTCGTCGGCCGCCAAAGCTGCGAGGAGGATCGCCGCGGTGCTTTCACCGCTTTGACCGAGGCGGGCGCGGCACGAATGCACGAAGCTTTGGAAATCCACCGCGCCCAGCTCGCCGAGCTACTCAAAGGGGCTCTTGAACCCGACGAAGAGCGCCACCTCGTGGCTGCGCTGCGCAAGTTGCGCAACCGAGTGAACCCGGGAGCGGCCGTCCTCACAACACAGGCAACGGCAAAGGAGGCGACGACGCGATGACGTCTCGAGACAGCTTCGGGTCCGCGGGCACCCTCAAGGTCGGAGAGCGGCAATTCCGCATTCACCGCCTCTCGGCACTAGAAAGCGTCGCTGACCTCGGGCGGGTCCCGTACTCGATCAAGCTCCTGCTCGAGAACCTGCTCAGACACGAAGACGGCTCAAGCGTCCGGGCGGACGACATCGAGGCATTGGCAAACTATGCGGGAAGCGGCGGCGAGCGGGAGATCGCCTACTCGCCAGCGCGGATCTTGCTTCAGGACTTCACCGGTGTCCCCTGCGTCGTCGATCTCGCCGCGATGCGCGACGCCATCGAGGCTTTAGGAGGCCGGGCGGCGCAGATCAACCCCATCGTGCCCGTCGACCTCGTGATCGACCATTCTGTGGTAGCCGACGTCTACGGACGACGCGACGCCCTAGCGGTGAACACCGCCCTCGAGTTCGAGCGCAACGTAGAGCGCTACAGGTTCCTGCGCTGGGGCCAACAAGCCTTCTCCAACACCCGCGTTGTGCCTCCCGGCACGGGAATCTGCCACCAGTTCAACCTCGAGTACCTGAGCAGTGTCGTCTTCAGCGCCGACGACGGTGCCGCCTACCCCGACACCGTCGTCGGTACCGACTCCCACACGCCGATGGTCAACGGCCTCGGTGTGCTCGCCTGGGGTGTCGGCGGCATCGAGGCAGAAGCGGCCATGCTCGGCCAACCGATTTCCATGCTCGTGCCGAAGGTGGTGGGCCTGCGCCTGACCGGCGAGCTCCCCGAGGGCACGACCGCTACCGACCTCGTCCTCACGGTGGCCGAGCTCCTGAGGCACCACGGCGTCGTCGGCAAGTTCGTCGAGTGCTACGGCCCAGGTGTGGCCAAGGTGCCGCTCGAGAACCGGGCGACGATAGGCAACATGTCGCCCGAGTACGGCTCGACGGTCACGATCTTCCCGATCGACTCTGAGACGATGCGCTACTTGCGCCTCACAGGGCGCACCGAGGAGAGCTGCGCCCTCGTCGAGACTTACGCAAAAGAGCAGGGCCTCTGGCACGACAGCGAGGCCGAGCCTGACTATTCCGAACGGGTCGAGCTCGACTTGTCGTCCATCGAGCCGAGTATTGCCGGGCCTTCCCGCCCACAAGACAGGGTGCCTTTGCGCCGCTCGAAGGCGATGTTCTCAGAAGCCCTTAAGCGCTCGCTGCCCGAAGCCGACGCCGGTCACGACGCCCCCGCCATGCGCGCAGAGCTACGCCTGGGCGACGACACCGACATCACCTTGGAGCACGGCCACGTCGTGATCGCCGCCATAACAAGCTGCACCAACACCTCGAACCCACAGGTGATGATCGGCGCCGGTCTCGTGGCAAAAAGGGCAGTCGAACTGGGGTTGTCCTCGCGGCCATGGGTCAAGACATCCCTAGCCCCCGGGTCGCGAGTCGTAATGGACTACCTGGAACGTGCAGGTCTCGTTCCCTATCTCGAAAAACTCGGCTTTAACCTCGTCGGCTTCGGTTGCACGACCTGCATCGGCAACTCTGGGCCCTTGCTGCCCGAGATATCGGCCGCTATCAACAGCCACGGCCTGGCATGTGCGGCGGTTCTCTCGGGTAACCGCAATTTCGAGGGGCGGATCCATCCCGACGTGCGGATGAACTATCTCGCCTCCCCGCCGCTCGTGGTGGCCTACGCCCTTGCCGGCACGATGAACATCGATCTCACCACCGAGCCTCTCGGGGTTTCGGCCGACGGCCGGGAGGTTCTGCTGGCCGACATTTGGCCGAGCTCCCATGAGGTCGCCCAGGTCCTAGAACAAGCCGTCATGGCGGACATGTTCCGCCGCGAGTACGCGGACGCCACCGCTGGGGACGAGAACTGGCGATCGCTCGAGATCCCAGCCGGGGAGCGCTATTCATGGGACGCGGAGTCGACCTATGTGCGCAAGCCGCCCTTCTTGGAAGGGATGAAGCCTGAGCCCGACCCGATAGTGGACGTAACCGGGGCGAGAGTGCTGGCCGTTCTCGGAGACAGCGTCACGACCGATCACATCTCGCCCGCGGGATCCATCCGGCCCACGAGCCCGGCAGGAATGTGGCTGCAAAGCCATGGTGTGGCCGTCGCGGACTTCAACTCCTATGGGGCAAGGCGCGGCAACCACGAAGTCATGATCCGGGGAACCTTCGCCAACCCTCGCATCCGCAACCGCCTCGTGGCCGCCGAAGGTGGCGTGACCGTCCACCTCCCCGACGGTGAGCAGATGACGATCTTCGACGCCGCGGTCCGCTACGGCGCCGAGGGGGTGCCGCTCGTGATCTTGGCAGGCAAGGAGTACGGGTCCGGCTCCTCGCGCGACTGGGCGGCCAAGGGTCCGGCGCTTCTCGGTGTTCGCGCCGTAATCGCCGAAAGCTTCGAGCGCATCCACAGATCAAACCTCATCGGGATGGGTGTCCTGCCTTTACAGTTCGCGCCGGGTGAGAACGCAGAATCGCTCGGACTGACCGGACGCGAGGCCATCGATGTGACGGGCCTGTCGGTCAGCTCCCCAGGCGAGCTCGTTGGGCGCGAGATCACAGTGCTAGCCGATGGACGGCCCATAAAGGCGGTGCTGCGGGTCGACACACCCGGCGAAGCGGACTATCTGTGGCACGGCGGCATCCTTCCCTTCGTCGTGAGGGCGCTCGCTGCCAGCTGATCAGTTCGGTTCAGCCGAGCGTTATGAGCCTGCCCAGTCCAACGGCGCGCATGAAGGTCTCGAGCTCGCTCGTGACATAGGTCAGCTTGTCGACGAACAAGAGGACCCCGAAGCCACCCATCACGACGACTGAGACGATCGTGATGGCCCGCGAATACCGGCGTATCAAAGCGAGCATGCCTGATAGCCGCCCGAGAGCCAGACCGACTATTAGGAAAGGGATCCCGAGCCCGAGCGAGTAGACCGCCAACAGCCCAGCACCTTGGGCGGCCGATCCGGAGCTCGCCGCGACGGCACTCACAGAGGCGAGGATCGGGCCCAAACACGGTTGCCAGCCAAAGCCGAAGGCAGCGCCCGCGACAGGCGCCGCAAAGGGACCGTAGCGCTCGAGTCTCGGATGGAAACGCGCTTCTCGGTAGAGACCCGGCCGTTTCAAAACAAGCGAACCAGCCAAAAACAGCGCCATCGCGACGACGAGGGCACCTGAGATCCGAAGCAACAGAGCTTTATCGCGAAACACCGCACTGCCGATCGTTGTCGCCGTTATGCCGAGGAGCACGAACACGACGGTGAACCCGGCTACGAACAAAGCCGTGTCACGGGCGATGCGGACAAGATGGCGGCGAGAGCCTTGCTCGGCGTCGGTCAGGTCAAGGCCGGTTAGTACAGACAGATAGCCCGGGACCATAGGCAACACGCACGGCGACACGAAGGAGGCGACCCCGCCACCGAAGGCTGCGATATAGCTAACCGTGTTCGTCATCTCGGCTTTGAAGTCTGCCCGAAAGAGGCGCCCCGCCGGCGTCTCGGGCGAGGGTCCTTGCTTCGCGCGGTTGGGATTGGCATTGTCGGGTGGGATGACCCTTACCGAGCGAGAACGCAGCGTGCTCGACGTTGAACGCGACTGGTGGCTCTCCTCGCCTTCCAAGCGCCAGGCAATTCATGAGCGCCTGGGCCTGACACCGAGCGCTTACTACGGCGTCTTGCGCCGCCTTTCTGCATCTCCTGAGGCCTTCGCCTACGACCCCTTGGTTGTGCACAGGGTACGCAGTCGTCTCGTGCGCCGGCGTCGCGAGCGTTACGAGGGCCCGACTCTCCAACGCCGGCGACATTGAGAGCACCCGCGCCAAGCGCTAGTAAAGCGATAGCGGAGAGGACGACACTCTGACGACCTCGGAGACACAGGCGCTGGAGATTCTCAGCCACGATCCCCGCCAATCGGGCCTGTTGTGCGACTTCGACGGGACGATCGCCCCGATCGTGAGGGACCCGGAGACTTCACGGCCTGTTCCGGGGGCGCTCGCGGCGCTGCACGAATTGGCGCGCAACATGGCCGTCGTCGCCGTTGTCTCGGGAAGGTCCGCCTCCTTCCTCGCTGAGCGTCTCGAGCTTGCCCGCTTCCGCTCGCCTTTGCGCGCCATCGGACTTCACGGGCTGGAAGAGTGGGCGCCGGAAGGGACCTTGAGGCTTAGGCCGGGGGTAGCTGCCTGGCGACCGACGATCGAGGCCGCCCGCGCCGAGTTGCTCACGGCCCTGCCATACGGGGTCAGAGTCGAGGACAAGGGCTACGGGTTAACGGTGCACTGGCGCTCGGTGTCCGCCAGCAGTAGCGACCTCGACGCTCTCGCCGCAAGGGCGACCGACAAAGTGCGCGAGATCGGGGTCAACTACGGTCTGTCGCCTCGCCTCGGCAAGGCGAGCGTAGAGCTCGCCGTCCCTCTTGGCATCGACAAGGGTGTCGTCGTCAACGAGCTCTGCGGAGCTTTGCATGGCGCCGCTTACCTAGGCGATGACCTCGGGGACCTACTCGCCTTCCGGGCTCTTGACCAGCTCCGATCGGTGCCTGGGCTCGCCTGCGTGAAGATCACGGTTACAAGTACCGAGGTCCCGGCCGAGTTGCTCGAGGAGGCGGACCTGGTCTTGAGCGACCCGATTGCGGCCGGCCGGTTCTTGGAGGTTCTCGCCGGGCGGTTACGACGGTCCTAGGTGAGAGGTTGAGTCGCCTCCACGCGACACTCGACCATCCACCTAAGGAACATCGCCGCGGACCAGGACGAGGCCCTGAGCGCGCCACAAGCCATAGGCCTTTTCGGGGCCTCAATCCCCCGTTGTCACCTGGACACTCGGCCGCGGGACCCTGGCGGCCCGGCGCACTTCTGTCAACCATTGTGCCGGGGTCCGCGACCGAGTCCTTTGCCGAAGCACTCCTGCCCGGGCACGCCGCTCCTCAGCACTCATGGAGAGTCCCCTCGCCATGGTGGCCGCGGTCCCGGTGATGTCGAAGGGATTCACGCCCAAAGCTACGTCGGCCAACTCGTCATAGGCACCCGCCTCCCGGGAGAGCACGAGAACGCCGTCTCGCTCGTTAAGAGCCGGGCCCTCCATGGCGACGAGGTTTAGGCCGTCTCTGATCGGGTTTACGACAAGAAGCTCATAGCGCCTGAGAGCCGCCACCGTCGCTGCGAAGTCGTCTTCGAGGTCAAGCAAGACCGGGGTGTAGCCAGGCGTTGCCCAACGCTCGTTCAAACGCTCCACGACGTGCTCGATCTCGGTCCTGTAAGCGAGGTACTCAGGCAAGGACTCACGCGAGGCATAGACCCGCGCCAAGAAAACTACGCGGCCCCGCAAGTGCGCTTCGGCCTCCAACAGCTCGTCGAAGGCGAGAAAGCCACGGATCAAATTCTTCGACAGCTCGACCCGGTCGCTACGCAACAAGAGCGTGCGACCGTCAAGGACGTCCTCGAGGCGATCGAGGCGTGAGCGACAGGCGGGCGACGCAGCCACCTCATCGAGGCGCGCTGGGTCAGCCCCGAGCGGTGCGATGAACGTCTCGGGCGCAGGCACACCGACAGATGCCTCGCAGGCAACAAAAGCGTCACGCCAGCGCGCCGAGTGGAACCCGCAGGCACCAAAACACGACATGGACTCCATCAGTTGGAGGCGCGCCCCATCTGGGAGCATCGCGAGGTCCTCGGGCGGACAGAACGAGGTGTGGCAAAAGAACACTGTCGCGAGGTCAGGGCGGCGCCTCAGCAGGTACCTGCCCACAAGCGCCAAGTGGTAGTCGTTGACGACCACCGTCGCCCCACTCGAGGCCTCCTCCGCGATCGTCTCAGCGAAGGCCTCGTTGAAGTTGCAGTATCCCTGCCAGGCCTCGCGCCAGACCCGGTCGAAGCGGGGGCGTCGGGCGTGGTCAAAAAGGCCGTGGTAGAGGAACCAGAGCGTGCCATTCGCGATCACGTCATAGGCCGCTCGCCCGACTTGCGGCGCTACGACCACCGTGCGCAGCTTCAAAGAGGCTTGGCCTGTCGCGACGGCACCTGCCGAGGCGTGCGTCTCGTCCGCCCTCGTGAGAGCGGAGGCGACCCAGAGCGCCCCGTTACCCGCGGTCATCGGCTCCCCGGCGAGCGCTCCGCTCAGCGACGGCGCCATGCCACCTGCCGCCGCCCGCATCTCGACGCCTCCGTCGGCCCCGTCGACGAGGGTGAAAGGACCCCGGTTCGAGACGACGACAAGGTCGAACCCGCTCATGGGAGCCTTACTCCCGCTCGGCGAAGGGCGACCTCGAGCACGTCACGCGCCTGGGGAGCAAGCTCATGCAGGGGCCTGTTGCGGTGGGCTCGGACGCCGAGATCGACCTGGGCGATCGCGTTCATCCCAAAGCGGCGCGAAATATCGATGAGCATGCCGATCTCCACGCCGTAACCGCTCTCGAGCACGATGTCCTTAAGAGCCTCCCGTCGGACGGCGACCTCTCCCGCCAGGGGCTGATCCACGCCCGAGAGCTCGGGGAAAAGAAGTGACAGCACCGGCTTAGCGGTGAGCTCGCTGACGCGACCGCCACCGGTGGGGCTCTGGCCCAAGGGGCGCCGATAGAAGGCCTTCACGAGCATCGTCTCGGGCCTGGACAAGATCACGCCGAGCGGGCCGGTCACGAAGTGGGGCCCGAAACCCTCGACGTCACCGTCGAGGAAAACGACGATCTCACCTTGGGTCACGCCAAGAGCCCGACGCATCGCCTCCCCTTTGCCCGCGCCCGGACCGGAATCGGGCGACACTGCCACGACACGGGCGCCTCCTCGGCGGGCGACACTGGCGGTGGCATCAGAGGATCCGTCGTCTACAACAAGCAGCTCATCGACGAGGCCGGCACCATCAACGAGCTCGCTCAGGACGCACTCGACGATGGAACCGATCGTCGACTCCTCGTTGCGGGCGGGGATGCACACCGAGACGCTCCGGCCACCTTTCATCGCGCGCAGCGCGTCGAGAGCAAAGTCACGATGATGGAACGAGACAATCGGCGTGATGATTTCGGACAGGGCGGCCATGGTCAGATGTCACGTTAGGGCCTTGTACGCCCTGCAGGGCCCTTTGGCAAAGGAGCGATCTTTGACGAGCGCCAGAGCGTGGTCCACACTTGAGTTCAATCATCCAGAGCGGCCGAGGGATCGGGCCTGACGAAAGCCGCGACAACCAGCACGAGCCCTTCGGCTGTGCCAGGTGCCAATGCCCGACCGATGAGGAGGGTCCTGTGAGTCATGTCGTCGGACTTCGCTGCCGGGAGTGCGCTCGTACCTACCCGGCTGAGGCGCTGCATGTTTGCGAGTTCTGCTTCGGCCCGCTCGAGGTCGCCTACGACTACGAGGCGCTGCGCAAGACGGTGACACGCCAGAGCGTCATGGCTGGGCCCGCCGACATGTGGCGCTACGCCGACCTCCTTCCCGTCTCGTCGCGGGCACCTGTGAACCTCGGAACCGGGATGACGCCTCTGATCCTCGCCGACCGCCTTGCCGCCGAGCTCGGCCTGGGCGAGGTCTGGGTGAAAGACGACACCCGCAACCCGACGGGATCGTTCAAAGACCGCGTCGTAGGCGTAGCTCTCACCAAGGCCCGCGAGCTCGGTTTCAAGGTCGTCGCGTGCGCCTCAACAGGCAATCTCGCCAACTCTGTAGCCGCCCATGCCGCCCGCGCCGGCATGGAGTCGTTCGTCTTCGTGCCGCACGACCTCGAAGCGGTCAAGCTAATAACGACCGCAGTCTTCGGTGGGCACCTCGTGGCAGTCGATGGCAGCTACGACGACGTCAACCGTCTCTGCGCAGAGATGGCAAGCGAGTTCCCGTCCTGGGCATTTGTCAACGTCAACATACGGCCCTATTACGCCGAGGGCTCCAAGACGCTCGCCTTCGAGGTCGCCGAGCAGCTCGGCTGGCAACTCCCCGACCATGTCGTGGTGCCCATCGCCTCGGGCAGTCAGCTGACCAAGATCGACAAGGGTTTCCGTGAGCTCGCCGAGCTGGGGCTAGTCGAAGCCACCGGCGGGGTACGCATCTCCGGGGCGCAGGCTCAAGGATGCGCCCCTGTGGCGACCGCCTTTACCGAGAAGACGGACCACGTCAAGCCGGTCAAACCGTCAGGAATCGCGAAGTCGCTGGCAATCGGCAACCCGGCCGACGGCTGGTACGCCCTAGAGGTCGTCCGCCGCACGAACGGCGCTGTGGCCGCTGTAAGCGACGAAGAGATTATCGAGGGCATTCGGCTCCTGGCCCGGACCGAAGGCATCTTCGCCGAGACAGCTGGAGGGGTAACGGTGGCGACGCTCGCCAAGCTCGCCGCCGCCGGGGTGATAAGGCCCGACGAACGCGTGGTCATCTATGTGACCGGCAACGGCCTTAAGACCGTGGAAGCGCTTGCCGGCTCTGTCGGGCCGTCCGCGACGATCTCGCCCACGCTTCAAGCAGTCGCCGAGCTGATTGACACCGAGGGCCACATGAGGGAGAGCAAGCCATGAGCATCACCGTCCGCATCCCGACCCAGCTCCGACCGCTCACCGCAGGCGTGGGTGAGCTGGAGCTGGAGGCTGTGACCGTCCGGGAGGCGATCGAAGTGCTGGACACGGATTACCCCGGCGTCAAGGATCGTCTCTTGGACGACCAAGGAAGCTTGCGGCGCTTCGTGAATCTTTTCGTCGCCGACGAGGACGTCCGCTTCCTTCAGGGCCTCGATACAGGACTTCCGGCGGGCTCGACGCTCTCGATCATCCCCGCTGTCGCCGGGGGCTGAGGGGCACTCGGCACACCGAGTGTTGAGCGGGCTGCTCCGGACGCTTCGGGGGACATCGAGGCCATCTCGCCAAGGGAGAAATACAGGCCCGGTGAACTGGGAATCTAGGGGCGCAGTTGCGCGCCGCCCTCTGGCGTGGTTTGCTATTAGCACTCGAACCATGAGAGTGCTAACGGTTACGGATCCGTGCAGCCCAAGGAGGACATCCCCAAAATGCCGAAGTTGATCGCCTTCGACGAGCAGGCCCGCCGGGCCCTCGAGAGTGGCATGAACCAGCTCGTAGACGCCGTGAAGGTCACGCTTGGCCCGAAGGGCCGCAACGTCGTGCTGGAGAAGAAGTGGGGCGCTCCGACCATCACCAACGACGGCGTCTCCATCGCAAAAGAGATCGATCTCGAAGACCCGTGGGAGAAGGTAGGAGCCGACCTCGTCAAAGAAGTCGCGAAGAAGACAGACGATGTCGCTGGTGACGGAACGACAACCGCGACCGTGCTGGCGGGTGCGATGGTCCGCGAGGGCCTGCGCAACGTCGCCGCCGGTGCCAACCCGATGTCGCTCAAGCGTGGCATCGAGATCGGTGTCGAGACCGCCGTCGCCCGCCTGAAGGAAGTCTCCAAGGAGATCGACGCGAAGGATCAGATCGCCCAGGTGGCGTCGATCTCGTCAGCCGATGACGAGATCGGGTCCATGATCGCCGAAGCCATCGACAAGGTCGGCAAGGACGGCGTCATCACTGTCGAGGAGTCGCAGACCTTCGGCATGGAGATGGAGCTCGTCGAAGGTATGCGCTTCGACAAGGGCTACATCTCCCCGTATTTCGTAACCGACCCGGACCGCATGGAAGCCGTCCTCGAGGACCCGTACATCTTGCTCGTCGGCTCGAAGATCTCAGCCGTACGCGACATGCTCCCGGTGCTCGAGAAGGTCATGCAGACCGGCAAGCCGCTCATGATCATCGCCGAGGACGTGGAGGGCGAAGCACTCGCCACTCTCGTTGTGAACAAGATCCGTGGCACGTTCCGCAGCACCGCCGTCAAGGCGCCCGGCTTCGGCGAGCGGCGCAAGGCCATGCTGCAGGACATCGCGATCCTGACTGGCGGCCAGGTCATCACCGAAGAGGTCGGGCTTAAGCTCGAAAACGTCGCTCTGGACCTGCTTGGCCGGGCACGCAAGGTCGTCGTCACCAAGGACGAGACCACCGTGGTCGAAGGTGCTGGTGAAGACGCCGACATCAAGGGCCGCATCAGCCAGATCAAGGCCGAGATCGACAACACCGACTCTGACTACGACCGGGAGAAGCTGCAAGAACGCCTGGCGAAGCTCTCAGGTGGAGTCGCTGTGATCAAGGTCGGCGCCGCAACCGAGGTCGAGCTCAAGGAAAAGAAGCACCGCATCGAAGACGCCGTGTCGACGACCAAGGCCGCCATCGAAGAGGGTGTCGTGCCTGGTGGTGGAGTTGCCCTGCTGAGGGCGCAAAAGGGCATCCTCGAAGCCGCCGAGAAGCTTGGTGAAGATGAGGCGACCGGCGCCAGGATCGTGGCCCGGGCGGTCGAGGAGCCGTTGAAGCAGATCGCCGTCAACGCAGGCCTCGAGGGTGGCGTGGTAGTCGAAAAGGTGAAGAGCCTTAAGGGCGCCCACGGCCTCAACGCCGCCACTGGAGAGTACGAGGACCTGTTCAAAGCTGGCGTCATCGACGCCGCCAAGGTGACCAGGTCTGCCCTGCAGAACGCGGCCTCTATCGCCGCTTTGTTCCTCACGACCGAGGCGGTCGTGGTGGACAAGCCAGAAGAGAAGGCCCCCGCCATGCCCCAGGGCGGCGGGATGGACGACTATTGATCACGACGCCTCGGCGTCACAGCACACATTGACCACCGGGGACGCCCAAGGCGTCCCCGGTGGCGCGTCATGGCGGACCGACCTCGGCTCCTTTGGCCGAGCCGGCTGAGGGCGGTACCTAGACTTCGGCCATGACCGCAGGAATGCCTAATGGCCGATGAACAGCCCGTAAGCCCAACCATCGGCTGGGGAGTGCTGCACCTGTTTTGCAAGCCTCAGGCGGGCGCTGACGCCCGTTCCGTGCTGGACGCGATCGACGAGGCCCGCAAGGACGACTGCCAGGTCGTGACCGCGGCGATGCTCGGCCACAAGGCGGACGTCTGTTTCATAGCCTTCGCCCTGGACATGCGCCGTCTCCGGCGTCTCCAGACCCAGTTACAGACCGCGGGCCTCGATGTGGTCGACTCCTATGTCTCGCTCACAGAGGTCTCCGAGTATGCGGCCGGGGTGCCCGAGGAAATGAAGCAGGCCCGTCTCTACCCGAGGCTTCCACCCGATGGCATGCCCGCCATGTGCTTCTACCCAATGTCCAAGCGCCGCGCTCCAAAAGCCGAGAACTGGTACGCCCTTGGCTTCGAGGAACGGCTGGAGTTGATGAAGGGACACGGCACCGCAGGTCGTGAGTTCCGAGGCCGTGTGTTGCAGCTGGTGACAGGCTCAACGGGCCTCGAAGACTGGGAGTGGGGTGTCACCTTGTTCGCGGTACACCCCGATGACTTGAAGGACTGCGTCTACTCAATGCGTTTCGATCCGGCCTCGACCCTTTATGGCGAATTCGGTCCTTTTTACGCCGGAACGGTCGGGGAAGCCGAGGACGTCCTCGACGCCGTCGGCATACGCTAACGACGTGGTTCGAACCTTTAACCCCCTGAGGCCGACCGCACGGGTTCTCCCCGTGCAAGATCTCCGGCCGGCTGGCCGAAAACCCCTACGCACTTTGTCTCGCCCCGGCGGGCTCGCGCCCTTTGCGGACCGGTTCGCGAAATGAGCACGCGCGTTCGGCTCACCTTCCCGGAGGAACTGGTGCGCGAGCCGGTCGTCGCTCAGCTAGTGCGCCGCTTCGACGTCGAGCCAAACGTCCGCAGGGCAAGCGTCGAGGCGCACGAGGGCTGGATCGTATGCGAGCTCGACGGCACCCCGGCCGCAATCGAAGGTGCCGTCGCTTGGCTGGAGGAGATAGGGGTAAGCGTCGACCGCCTCGGCGACGTGCTGGAAGGTTGACATACGAGGTGGGCTCGAGCTCCGGCGGCCGGAGTCGCCGGCCCTCTCTCAGCGCCTGGTCGTAGGAGGGTCCTCGCGTCCTCGGGCGCGGACTTGCCAACCGGTTGTCGCTGTTTGACGGGCCTCGTAGAACACGCAGCCCTCGGCACAGGCAAAGGGAACGGTCTCCGCGCAACCAAGCCTGCACTGCTCAGTTCTCTCCCCCTCGCGAACGGTCTGCATGACGTAATGCCGGCAGCCCTGCTTGACGCTCACCCGGGCAATGATCGCGCAAAGACGTCCCGGTCGCCTCGCATGCGCCGCTGGCGTTAGGGTCGGGCGCGTGGATGGCGAGCCGGCGTCTACTTCTGACCTCGTGCGATGGGGGGAAACACTGTCCGCTATCGCGAAGACAGGCCTTGGTTTCACCAAGAATCTCTTCGATTCCGAGCGTTACGAGGAGATCTTGAACGTAGCCGGGGACATCCGAGCCGCCGCCGCCACGGCGCTGGCCCAACAGGGCCAACCCTTGGCGACGGCGGACAACGCACCAGACATCGTCATCGAGTGGATGCGAGAGGTGCACCAGGGCGTGCGGGGCTACGTCACGCCAAAGATCGCCGTCGGCGCCATCGTCGGCAATGACAAGAACGAGATCCTTCTCATAAAGCGGTCCGACTCCGGGGTCTGGCTGTATCCGACCGGCTGGGCCGATGTGGGCTATTCCGCCACCGAGGTGGCAGTGAAGGAGGTCCACGAGGAGACAGGCATCGAGGCCGAGCCGGTGCGCCTTGTCATGGTCCTCGACGGCCTCCGGCTGGGCTTTACCCAGGTGCCGCTTTACTCTGTCGTCTTTCTTCTCCGTCACCTGGGCGGGGAGTTGAAGGCGCATCCCCTCGAATGCGTCGACGTGGGATGGTTCGCCGAGGACTCCCTGCCCGTCCCGCTCGCGAACGCTGGCATCTGGACCGCGCACGCCTTCGCCGCAGTGCGTGGCGAGCCCGTCGAGGTCCTCTTCGACTGGCCCCGCAACCCGATCTGGCGCCGGGACGACAAGCAGGGCTGAGGGCCGGGGGGTTCGGAGCCGCCTAGGTACACTCGCTCCATGAACGCTGACGCTGTCAAGGTCGATCGCGTCTTGGAGGTCTCAGACGAGGTAGTAGAGGTCGTGGAGCGACTTTTGCCACAACTCTCCGCGACGGCCACGGGACCCGGGCGAGCGGCTCTCAAAGAACTCGTTGCCTCGAGCGCGAGCGCGTTATTCGTCGCCCACCTTGCCTCTCGCCCCGACGAGATCGTCGGCATCATCACCCTGGTCGTCTACAGGATTCCTTCCGGAGTGCACGCCGTCGTCGAAGATGTCGTCGTCGACGAGTCCGCCCGGGGTCACGGAGTCGGGGCCGCCATGCTCGACGAGGCCATAGAGCTCGCCCGTAGCCGAGGAGCCCTCCACGTCAACTTGACCTCGCGCAGCTCCAGGGAGGCTGCAAACCGTCTCTACAAAAGGGCCGGGTTTGTGATCAGGGAGACGAACGTCTACCGGCTGAACTTGAGTTGATCTGATTCGCCAGGCGTGGCGAGAGGCCCGTCAGACGGGCTGGGCGGCTCGGTGGGGACCGCGTTCTTCCCGCCGGCTGCGGCAAGGGTCACAAGGCCGGCGATCACGCCGGCAAATCCCGCGATCCGCAGTCCCAACGGACCGGGAGCGGTAGGCAGGTGCTCGTGGAACAGCACAGTCCCGACGATGATCACATAGGTCGTCGACGTCACGATGTTCACCGGTGACACCACCGAGGCAGCGCAGCGCTGCAGACCGGTCTGGAAAAGAACAAGGCCGGTGGCCATCGATACCGCCAAAACGTACAAGTCTGGCGAGACGAGCAAGTGCGGAACGGATCCGATGAGCCCGTAACGCTGCACATAGGTCGCAGCCGACTTGAGCCCGAGGCCGGCGACCCCGTAAAGGAGCCCGGCGGCCATGCCAAACAGCGGGGCTCGCAACTGCCTGAGCCTGCGGCCCGTGCTGTGGGCGTGGTCGGCAACTCCGAAAACTGCCAAGCCGACGATGGCGGTAGGGATAGACGCCGCCAAGAGATCGAGCAGGTTTGCCGGGCCGCCGGCGTGATCGACACGCGTATCGAGGGACAGACCCAGCAAGACGAGGGCGAGCACGATAACGCCAAGGGCAAGCCATTCGACGGGGTGCAGGCGGTCGCGCAGCACGAAGTGGGAAAGAACGAGCAGCAAGACGATGCCGGAGGCGAAGATCGGCTGGACCACAGAGATCGGGGCCAAGGACAAAGCCAGTCCCTGGCAGACCAGGCCGCCGAGGAGAAGGGCACAGCCCCAAAGCCACTGCGACGAGGCACATAAAGTGCGGATCATCGCCCAGAACCGCCTGGCATGAATGTCGGGCAGGCGCTGTAAGGCGATCTTCTCGACAACCGTGCCCGTGCCTGTGAGCACGGCGGACATAGCCGCGATGGCTATGCCGGCCGCGGCGTGCGAATCGGTCACATCGGCCGCCTGGCGGAGACGAGCAGGATCGACGCGAGTCCCGGCAGATGGCAAAAGGCCCGGTCGACAGGCCGCAGCGGCCTGGGCACGTCATGGTACGGGGCCCCTTGGACCTCTATCTCGACAAATCCCAGGGACCCGAGCAGCTGCTCAAGGGCGCGCCGAGTGAAAAGACGCAGGTGGCCCGCGACGACGCGTCCGGGGCGTCCGTAGATGCCGCGAAGGCTGACCTCGCTGAAAAGGGGCTGTACGCCAATGGCGAGGAGGATCCGGTTGTACCAGGCAGCCAGGTTGGGCGTCGACAAGAGCAATCTTCCGCCGGGGGTGAGGATCCGCGCTGCCTCCTCGAGCGCTGCGTCGGTGTCGACCACATGCTCAATCAACTCGCTCATGATGACCACATCCACGCTGCCAGAGGCGAGGGGAAGGCCGGCACCAGCTATGGAGGCTCTGGCGACGCTCACACCACGCCTGCGGGCGAGGTCGAGGGCTGCGCACGACCAGTCGAGCCCGATGATGCTGACGTCGGCGCCGGGGGTCAGCTTGCAGCGGGCCATCGCGACCGCGGTAGCGCTGCCGTCGCCGCAACCGACATCGACCGCCACGAGCCTTCGCGAGGCGGACGCGGCAGCTCGTACCAGGACAGTCGCCTGCCTTTCGGCCCGCTCCACACCAGAGCTGAGAGGTGTCCGGGGATCTTCGTAGAGATGCCTTAGGGACGCCTCTGCCATGGTCATCGGCCCGAGGCTGGCCGACCGCAGACCGAACCGGCGTCTTTGGCAACGCGAGCCGAAGGCCTGCGGAGGCCGGCAGAGGAGACCCGTACGACGCCGCGCCAAATGGACAGGGCGCTGCTCTGGCGTTCGCGTTGCAATCGGACGACTCCTCCAAGGGGAGCTACGGGCCACGGAATCTGGCCGCCCCGGGAGGGGCCACTAAATCTTAGTCGCCTCACCTACAACCGGACTGACGCCCCCAGACTCGAGCCCAAGAGCATCCGCCCGGGATCGCCCCGCCCAGTTCAGCCGTAGGATGTTGCCGCGACGGCGAGAGCCGACCCGTCAACCCTAAGCCTGGGTGCCGATGAAGTCAGCCTGGCCATAGCCGACAGGAGGGAGTCGTAGTGGACAGCGTGACGATCACGGATAACCGTAACGGCCAAAAGATCGAGATCCCGATCGTTGACGGCGGAGTTTCGGCGGAGGAGTGGAGCAAGCTCCTGCCCGGTATCTGGTTCTACGATCCGGCGTTCATGACAACGGCCGCAGCCGAGAGTTCGATCACCTATGTCGACGGCGACAACGGGATCCTCGAGTACCGCGGGTACCCGATCGAGCAGCTGACCCAACATTCAAGCTACCTCGAAGTCGCATATCTCTTATTGAACGGCGAGCTGCCCACGACAAAGGAGCTCGAGCTGTGGACCAAGGAGATCACCTACCACACCTTCATCCACGAGAACATGCGCAAGAGGTTCCTCGAGGGCTTCAATTACGACGCCCACCCCATGGGGATCCTCGTGTCGGCCATTGCCGCCTTATCGACGTACTACCCAGATGCGAAGGACATCTCCGACCCCGATGTCCGCCACAAGCAGATCATCCGGCTCGTCGCGAAAATGCCGACCCTCGCGGCCGCAGCACACCGCTACAGCAAGGGCATGCCGTTCGTATATCCCGACAATTCGCACGATTTCCCGTCCAATTTCTTGTCGATGGTGCTCAAGACCCCGGAATCTCGCTTCGACGCCCACCCCACCCTTGTTCGGGCAATGGATGCTCTGTTCATATTGCATGCAGACCACGAGCAGAACTGCTCCACGGCCGCGCTGCGCGTCGTCGCGTCGTCCCAGGTCGACCCTTACTCGGCTTGTGCCGCTGCTTGTGCCGCCCTTTACGGACCGCTCCACGGCGGCGCGAACGAAGCTGTCATCCGCATGCTTACAGAGATCGGGTCCCTCGAGAACATCCCCGACTTCATCCGCGCTGTGAAAGAAGGGCACGGGCGCCTACAGGGCTTCGGCCACCGCGTCTATAAGAACTACGACCCGCGGGCGAAGATCATTCGGTCCATCGCCTACGACGTTTTCGAGGTCACGGGCAAGAACCCGCTCCTCGACATCGCACTCGGTCTAGAGGAAGTCGCGCTCGCCGACGAGTACTTCATTTCCCGAAAGCTGTACCCAAACGTCGACTTTTACTCCGGGCTCATCTACCAGGCCATGGGATTCCCGGTCCAGATGTTTCCGGTGTTGTTCGCCGTACCGCGCGTTGCCGGGTGGGTGGCGCACTGGAGCGAGATGATCGAGCACCACACCAAGATCGCTCGCCCGAGACAGCTCTTTGTCGGCAGCCCGCGCCGCGACTACGTCCCGATCTCGGCCCGGTAGCCAAGTACCTCCTTGCGGCGAAAGACCACGGGGTCTTCGCTGAACATATGGTTGCTCGGCGGTCTCCGTTCGAACAGCGCGCCCTCGCCGATCGTTCGTCATTATTTTTTTAGAGCCTCAGCGAATAGGTGAGAGGGTCGGTGACCAGCGGTTCCGCCAGTCGATGAGCTTCGCGGTGAGGAGCAGGGCGACCGCTAAGGCGAACTGAGCGAGGCGGTGTGCAGTCTTTCTGTCAGTGTTCCGCCTCAACTGGCCGTAGTTCGACAGCCAGGAGTTCGTCCGCTCGACCGGCCAGCGCAGACCCATCGAGAGCTTCTTCGTCGCCTTGGTGGGGTTGCCTCGCTTGCGCTTTTTCGCGATCACAGCGTCATCGATCCCTGCCTCGACAAGGCGGACTCGCGTCGCCTCTGAGTCGTAGCCGCGGTCGAGCCAGATGGTCTCGATCTCCTCTGTGAGCCCACGCCGCTCGGCGTCCTCGAGCGTCGGCGCTAGAAGGACCGAGTCGTTGCGGTTGGCGCTGTCTGCGGTCCAGCCGAAGGGGATCCCGACCTTGTCGGTGACGACCGACCACTTCCATCCGAGCTTGGCCCGATCGGTCGGGTTCTTACCTGTTCCCCCGCCGCCACAAGGGCTCTTGTGCAAACTGCCGTCCACAGCGACGTCAGAAAGGTCGAGGCCGATGATCCGGTCATAGCCGGAGATCGCCTCGTTCACGATTGTCTTGAAGACCCCAGCAGCGATCCACTCGTCGCGTCGCTCGCGTACGGTCGTGTCTGAGACCTTGTTGCCACACAGCCGCTCCGCGTCCTCCCACGAACAACCGGTCACGAGCCTGACGAGCATCACCTCGAAGCAGTCACGGTCAAACTTGCGGGGCCGGTGACAACCGAGAGGATGAGAGTCGACGGGCACGGGCACGAGCTGCTCGATCGCCTGCCAGACAATGTCCTTCACTTCGGGGTCGAACGCGCGCATGATGGTGGGGACCTCCACTCGGTCGTTGGTTGTTGTGACAGCACCCCGATTTTCTCGGGCCCACCACAACGACCGGTGGATGGTCCCTTTACGCGCGAACTCCCTGGTCAAAGGCCTATATCCCTATTCGCGCGGCCTCTTAGCTTGCGATTAAACCTTTGATGCCCGCTCAGGCTGCCCTCTTGACCGCCGGATAACGGGTTCTGGGCGGTTTTCGGGTCCCTTTCGGTCGTCCTG
>Ga0302320_10009244_pt1 | contig 21231 bp, 9 predicted proteins | sample Bog_T0_3_FD_202130 | JGI IMG/M metagenome (GOLD analysis project Ga0302320, IMG submission 202130) | Peat permafrost microbial communities from Stordalen Mire near Abisko, Sweden - Bog_T0_3 | ecosystem: Environmental > Terrestrial > Soil > Wetlands > Peat | place: Sweden: Abisko, Stordalen Mire...
CTTCTGCACAGTCGCGCTGATGCGATCAAGACGCTCGGCGGAAAGGCCGACGGCTTCGGGCTTCGCGGTGGGAAGATCCTGGGCTGCAGCGGCGATTCCCAGAACCAAAGTGCAGAGCAACATCGGGAGACAAATTCTTCGCGTTAAGGGCTGAAACATGGAACGGAACACCTCCTCGGCGTCTTGGAACGGACGAATTCTTAACTGCTCACTTCTTCGTCCCAGTGCAGAACGACTGGCAGATTGCGTGCGCCAAGTAGCCGGCTGCGGTGGCGAAGGCTCGACCATCATAATCCGCTACGGCGGAGGCAGGGTCCACACCTTCAGTGAAGATACCGCCATCCCACGAGCTCCCGCGCAGCACTTTCAGACCTTGTTCGCGTCCCAGTTTCAGTTGCAAGTGGTCCGCGATACCCCAGGCCGTGGTGAAAGGAAGTCGATAGCTTCCGGGAAGGCCGTAGGGCTGATCGGCGTAGGAATATTCATAGTTCTTCGAGTGCAACCATTCGTAGGTGCGCACAAATAGCGGATCGGTTTCAGCAATGAAGCCTAGGACCGGCAATTTCAGCAGTGAGCCGGGCGGAACGTCCGCGATTATGGGCTTCTCCAAATCCGTGGCCGAAACAAAGATCGGGCCGGCAGCGCCCGGGGCATCGCTGGAAATGCAGCGTTGCAGAATCGCTGCGTGCAGCGAATCGGCGCGCTGCGAAAGCTCTTGCGCTTTGCGGGGATCCTTCCAGAGCTTAGAAAAATTCGCCAGGTCGAGCATTGCCCTCCACACCAGCACGTTGTCGTAGGTGGAAAACCTCTGCTTGCGATATTGATCTTGCGCGTCCTGCAGCGTCCAGTAGAGCCCGGCGCCGGAATCGAAGTGCGCAAGAACGCGCTGATAGAGCGTAAGTATTGGCTCACGGTAACGGGCCAGAAATTCGTCGTCCCCGGTTCGTTCAAAGTACTGGTTCATGGCGAGGATGGGTGCCACGGCCTCGTCCAGCTCAAAGCCATCTTCCAGAATGACGCCGTCGATGAACCGGCTGTGAGTCCCGGCGTTGCGAAGCTGGGTGGTCAGCGCATATTCGAGGGCCTCGCGGGCCAGATCCGGGTCGACATCGAGCACTCCAGGAAAGCTCCAAAGCATGGCGTCGCGGTCCCAGTAAGCGGCAGAGACGTAGTAGCGCGGGCTGCGCGAAGTGACGCCCGCAATCTGCTCGGTGTCGATGGCCCGTCCCCAAGCATACAAGGCTGTGAACAGGAAGTTGCGATTCATCAGGACATCGAGATCAGGCTGGGTGGTGGTGCGGGTCCGAGTTCGGCACCAGGCTGCGGTCTGCTCGAGGATGGCATCGAGTCCGTCGCGGTCGATGGCATTCTCCAATACGTTGGCGGATTGCGAAGCGCTGTACTCCTCGAGTCCGACGCCCAATACGAAATGCGCTGCTGCATTTTCTCCTGGAGCTAGAATCATGGCGCGCTGGGCATCGAGCCCGGGTGCAGTCGATAAGGGTGGTGCCGTCAGTTTGCCTTCCGATCCGGGATAGTAAATCGACCAGGCGAAATGGGTGTCAGAAGTGACGAAGGTAAAGTCCTGAGCCAACTTTTCCCAGGGCGCGCCGACGATGGCGCGATCTCCCCGGAGCTGAACTGGAGTGTAGGTGACGCGATTCAAAGCTCCCCACGAAGCCTTCAGCCCGAGCGCGACGGGTATGGGTTTCGACGTGCGATTGGTGAGCCTCAGATCGATGAAAGCGCCGCGAGCCCCAGCGGGTGCGCAGTAGGTGACGGTCGCATCCAACCCGTTAACGCTGAAGCGAGCGACGGGGATCCAGTATTCGATGAGTTCCCAGGTGGGATTCCGGAACGGCATTTGCTTGCCATCGACCATGAAATAAGGCTCAAGGGCCGGTGTGCCATGTTCGCCATCGACTTGTAACAATCCACGGTCCCGCATCGAGAGAACGTTGAAGTTCACCACAGCGCCATCCACTGCGCGGATGGTGGGCAGGGCAACCCATTCGTTGCCTGTGGCGATCACGTCGCCAGGGCTCAGCGAAAGTCGAATGTGGCGGGAAGCGTCCGCGCCCCATAGCGATGGTGTTACAGCAATGGCGAATGCAGCAATGGTGATTCGAAACAATGCGGTTGGCAAAGTTAGTCGACCAGCCGCTCTGACCCGTAATGGCATGATTCTCCGATGGACCAAGAGTGTCCCTTCCTGTCTGAATTCCTATCGCTGGCGAAGCAGCACAAGTGACCACGGATCGAGCCAGCGATGTAGTGTCAGGTGACCCGACCCGTCCGCATTAATTAGCTCAACGGTGGTCGCCATCGCTTGAGCGCGCAGTAACGCGGTCTGTTCGCGCGTAGGAGGCTCCGGACTGCCCATCGCCTGCCAGCCTCGCAGAGCGAATCCGTGATCGGCATCCAGAGTTTCGCTCACAAAAGAGGCGCCCGGTTTAAGCCCGCTTATTCGCAGATTTACCTCCCGCTTGTTCCCGGTGGCGAGCGTTTGCTCTGCCACGGTTCGCGATCCTCTGGAGATAGGTGCGGCCGCCAGAACTTCGGGAGGATAGTGATACAGCAACGCCGTCACCTGGCCAGTTGCGGAATGAGCCGTGACTATGCAGCCCTCTTCGCGATGCAGTTCGCGATCTCCGAGATTATTGAGCATCCGATAGGCGTGGAATGACGGTTTTACGATGCCCTGGAAATTTACTAAGCCGAATTCGCCGCAAAAAATGCTGGCCAGTCCGCCCGCTTCTTCGAATACATCGGTAAACGTCCAATAGGAAAGCGACTGGGCGAGACCGATGCAATCGAGGTTGACCTTCACAATATAAGTGGCTGCCTGAGGATAATCATGCGTGTAGTCGCCAATGGAGGGGCTGGAACTCCATTCGGTCAGATGGATATCCGCAATTGCATAACGCGTTCTGGCCATGGCTTTCCGGAGCCAAAGAATGTCTTCTTTTGTCGAAGTGACCGGACGGCTGATCTCGATTTCGTTTCCCGCGGAGTCGATAGGATAGCTGGTGGGATAAGGATGAGACGAAACAAAATCGAGTGGAAGATTTTCCTTCTCGCAAAAGGCGAGAAAATCCTCGATCCAGGGGCCCTTGGATTCGACTCCCACGAAATCGGCCGCGGAAATATCCTTCTTTGCTTTCAGACGATCATACACGGCTTTATCGGGGTGATAGCTGCTGGTGGCGGGCCCGCCGATGCGCAATTGTGGATCAATATCTTTTAGAGTACGGGCTATGACGCGATACATCTCGAAAAACTGTTGCTGCGTTCCGTTCCAGAAGCCGCGCAGGTTGGGCTCGTTCCAAATCTCGAAGAACCAGCAGCGGACCTCGGCTTCTCCGTACCGCGCTCTGCAGTGGCGGACGAAGTTCCCGATAATCTCAGACCAACGAGTAAAGTCCTTTGGAGGTGTGCCATGCCCTTTCCACCAGGCAAATGTCTGGTTGTCACCGGCAATATCGCTCGGGAAAAAAGTGAGCTCCACAAAGGGACGGATGTTAATGGCGAGCATCCGATCGAGCAGATCGTCAACATACTGCCAGTTGTAAACTGGTTTGCCCTCCAACTCGCGATAGACGAACATGTCATCATGAAAGAGGCCATGGAATCGCAGATAGCGGAAACCACATTGATCCGTGCAAAGTTTGAGCTGTTCTTGCCAGTTCGCGCGCAGTCCTTCATTCGCTCGGCCAGCGCCAACGCAGCGGCTCCAGAAGTGATCGAGCGGGATACCTTCGTCTTGACCGTTAACTGAGACCTCAAGGCGCGGCTGGAGAGTCGACTGCGAAGGCGCTGCAACCAGCGAAGGCGCTGCAATAGACAAATATTGCGCCCGGGGCAGGACAGGAATAGCAAGCAAACTGCCTCGCAAAAAATCGCGTCGTTGCATGTACGTCCCTCTCCCCGCAATGCTACCAGTGTCGGGACATTCGGATTTGAGTCGAAGTCGCGCCCGCGGCGTTGGACCGCGCCAACACTTTGAAATTCCGGCGTGATTCAGAGAGAGCGAACGCCACTCTCCAAATAAGTCCAAAACATTCCGTTGCTAAAACTTATTGGACGCAGCTGGAAACTTCTATAAGCAATGTGCTCGGCAATTCTTACAAAAGAGTCAGTGCGAACAGATTGGACCGATGCGGCTCGGTCACCCTTGCGTCCTCGCGAATGTCATGTGTCTAATTTTCGGCGGATGCGGATGTATGATCTCCGTGCCGCCAACCTAGAATTTCTTCATGGCGTGTAGAACCGCGGGGGGGGCCATCTAGTTTGGCCGTTCGCTTCTTGTTTTTCTGGTGACGCTTGGATCCAGTCGCAGAGCGGTCGACAATTCGGCCCGTGCCTGGCTGTCCCGGCCCAGATTGTGCAGCGCGGTGGCCAATCGCAAGTGAAATTCAGCCACTTCGGGAGTCGTCCTCACGGCCTCGGCGTAATGCGCCGCGGCTTCATTCCATTTGTGCTGGGTCGAGAAAGCATCCCCTAAAGCTAGTTCCGCTGCGCCATGCCTGCCGGTACGGTTCAGCAGATTTGCCACCAACCCGTAATAGCGCTGCAGTTGATCGGGATCGACGGCCGCCGCCGTGATGTACTGTTCCAGAGCCAGTTCTGGTTCGGACTGTGCCTCATAGGCCTCGCCGAGTTTCACATGGGCATCGACATAGGCAAAATCAAGTTGCACCGCTTCCCGCAGTTGCGAAACAGCTTTCTCGGTCGCGCCTTGCCGCAGTAAGAGCTCACCTAGTCGATAGTGGGCCTCGATCATGGAAGGGCTGTTGCGTAGCGCATGCTCGTAGGTCTCGGCGGCTTGAGTGTCTTTTCCTTGCATGAACCAGACGTAACCCTCGCCTACCAGCGCTTTGGCATCTTCCGGATTCATGCTGAGCGCTGCCTGATATTGGATCGATGCTTGCGTAGGATTGTCTTCTGCCAGGAAGAGAGCACCCAGTCCCAAGTGTGCGTTGCGTGAATCCGGATCAAGTCGCAGGGCTTCCTGATATTCCTTTTTCGCCTCGGGGTCACCAGATTTAGCCAGAGCCTGCGCTAACGCGACGTGTGGCCATGACCGAAACGGAAGCAGGGATAGAACCTGGCGGAACTGCTCTGCCGCTTTCGCAGCGTCGCCGGTGTCGGCCAGAAGAATTCCATATTGGTTTCGAAGCATCCAGTCATTTTCAACACCGCGCAGCGCTTGTTCATACATCAGACGGGATGAACTCACAACCTCTGGCGGTCCCTTTGCCAGCAACTCCTGCATTCGCTGCTTGAGGCGGGAGATCTGCTCGTCGTGATTCAACTGGCTGGTGAATGGCACTTGCCGCAGCATGGGAAGCAAGTCCTTCGCGATCTGTCCTTGATCCCAGTCGGTGAAAGCCAATCGTTTAGCGCACTCTGCTTCGGAGATGGAGTCTTTAACCGATCCGGACAGCAGGAGGTCGATCTGCTCGCCGATTTTTTCGGCCAGCAGATAATTGCCATCAAAATTAAAATGCACGTGGTCATAGAAAAAATCCGCGCCCGGAACTCCTTGCGCGCTGCGCGCCGGAATTATCTTCTCCATGTCCACCAGCGAGACACCATTTGCCTGCTGGGATGCAGCGACATCGCGAATGACCTGGTTGATTTGTGAATCGGCGCGAAATCGAAGGGCATCGTCGTCGCGTGCTTCGACATAATGCTGCGAAGCGGACGCGTAATCCTGCAAACTCAAATAGGACCGGGCCAGTCTGAACTGCAAGTCGGCGAACTGATCGTCGATTCTGGCAGCAGCTAAATAGAAATCGCGAGCCTTCGCATATTTTTTTTCCAACTCGGCGTCCACGCCGCGCTGATAGAGTTGCTCCCATTGACGGCGCTGTTCCTCCGTTAGATTCGCTCGGTGCACCGATGCAAAGGGCGCGGAATCCTTCAGGTTCGTACCGAGTGTGGCGAAGACCACCTTGGCGCCGGAACGGCTCGCAGCCTGGCACATGTCAGTGAGATTGGATTTAAAATGCGAGTACACCACTTGTAGGCGCGGGTCATCGCGAAGCAGCCGATTCCCGATGACCATTTCCATGCCGTGCCATTCCAAGGGAACCTTCTCCTTGGTCACGAGCAGACGCGCGTTGTTGAGCAGTTGTCCAATCCGGGTCGATTTGACGAAGATGGCGGAGCGAATCACCGCCAAGTTTCTGGAGTAGGGCACAAAAACTGTCTCAGGGCCGAAGGGCCCGAGAACTTCGTTATGGCCGTCGTAGATAATGAACAGGTTGGGTTGGTGCTTGGCCGCTTCCTCCACGATGGGAAGATCGACGTGCGAATTGATGGCTGTGGTCGCGGTGTTCACGATTTCAAAGTTTCTTTCCGGATGTTTCGCTTTAAGAATCACTTCCAAGATTCTGGAAAATCCGTATGCAGGCTGGGGAAAACCGGCCGCCACAGAACTGCCGATCACGAAGATTCGGTAGGTGTTGGAGTCCTTATGGTCCGGGATCGTATAAGAGCTTGGAATCCTCAGCAACGCTGGCGGGAAAAATCGCAACTCGAACTTAGAATTCTCGATGAAGAACGTCCTCCCGCCTGCTTCCTTCTTCAAAAAGCATGAACTCGGATATCCGTAACCGGCCAGACGCAATCCGCCCTCGAGGAGCAATAGAAAAATGCACGGCGTCAGAATCGCCAAGCATCCTCGCAGGAACCACTTCTTCCAACCCTGGATTGCCAATCCTGCCGAACTGGATTCGTCTTCCTTTCCAGGTTCGGCAGGATTGCCATTCTTGACGAGCTCGGTTTGGCGCGAAATCATTTTCTTGCGCGAATTCATTCTTACTCCGAAGGGTTTAATACAACGGATAAAGAAAGGGAGCCACCACCGAACCAACCACTACGAACAAGGTCAGCAGAAGTAGAACTACGACCAGAGTGTAATTCATAGTGGTTGATTAAATGTATTCTTCGCTTCCGCTCCAGACGTCGAGTTCGACTTGAACTGCAACCTAGCCAATGTGTCCGCGGCGATTCGCCGCCGAGTTTAGCACAATGAGAGAGATGATCGGGAGACGTGCTGAGCGACGGTGGGCGAGCATTTTTTTGAGTCTTGCTCACCAGTTCCTCCATGGTGACGGTTTCCCGTATGGACGGCTCTGGGAGTATTCATCCGGTTAACCAGCGGGCCCGATGCGATCCTTTTGTCAGAAACTTTTCCGTGATTGTTACAGATTCAAGACTCATCTGAAAGTACTATCCCGCACTGATGAAGAAGGTTGGTCCGTTTCCAGCCTCTGTTCAAGAAATCCGGTTGAAACCGAGAAGTTGCTCCGGAGAGCCCAATGAATGTTCGCCTCACGTCGTTACTTGCCGTTCTTCTTTCGCTTTGTTTTTCAGTTTCTCTAACGTTCGCTCAGGAGGGAACCGGAACCATCACGGGACATGTAACGGATCCGACTGGCGCTGCCGTTCCGAACGCTCAGGTAGCCGCTGTCCACCTGGCGACCCAGTTGCGCATCGCGTCCGCCACCAACTCTTCCGGGATTTACGAATTGCCAGAACTGATTCCGGGCACCTATTCCGTGGAAGTCTCCGCCAAGAATTTTAAGAAGATTCTTCGGTCTAGCGTTGAGGTGCAGGTCGAAGACCATATCCGTCTCGACTTTAGTTTGCAAGTGGGAAGCTTTAACGAAACGATCACCGTGAACACGGAGGCGCCGCAATTGCGAACAGAAGATGCGCAGACTGGCGAAGTGATCAGCGAGAGCATTATCCAGACATTGCCCCAGTTGCAACGAGATCCCCTGCGGCTTTTGATTTTGGCGGGGAACGTCCAGGGCACCGGAGCACCGGCTAGCGGCGCTCAATTGGGTGTTAACGGGGGGATTTACACGGGACCGTCAGACACTCGCATCAACGGCGGTAGAGCGGCGGGCATCGACTATCTGGTCGACGGAGTGCCGATCACCGGCGGGTTCGTTCATAACGTGGTGAACACATCTCCTACAGAGGAGGATGTTCAGGAATTCAAGGTCATCACTAACGGCATTTCATCCGAATATGGCCGCATCTCTGGAGGCGTCGTCGAGGTCGCTACCAAGTCGGGCACGAACACCCTGCACGGACAACTGTTCGAATATCACCAGGACGCATTCCTTAACGCTAACAGCTGGGGCAATGACAATCAATGCGCCAATGGCATCAAGAGTGCCTGCGCCAAATCGAATTTTCGTCAGAATGATTTCGGCTTCGCCGTGGGTGGACCCCTATTAATACCTCATGTGTATGACGGCAAGAATAAGACCTTCTGGTTTGTTAATACAGAGTGGGTACACCATAGCGCGTCGGGCAACTCCAGCATCGGCGATACGATTACTGAATTAGAGCGGAACTCAATTCCAGACCCATTCAATAACAATACGATCAAGACGCCAACCCCTTGCCCGGACGGCACTGCGGGAGGTTGCGCCAACTTAAGCGATATCGGAAACTCCGCGAACCCATGTTTCTATTCAGGGACCTGCAACCAGGTTGCCTACCCATATATCGCGCTAGGGAACCCTTTTGTTGCCCCGGATGCAATGGGAAACAGACCGCCCGACGGCGGCTGCGAGCCCAACCAGAACTACCAGGCGGGAAATCCCCTTCAGCCCGCGACGCTGTGCGGCCAGTATGTTCCGATCAACCAGCTCAGTACTCCCATCTTGCATTACATCTCGCTCATGCCCCACGCCAACATTGCCACTCCCTTATACGGTCCTATTGGCGGCAACTATCAGTACCGCCAGCCCACCAGCACCCAGACGAACACTTGGGATGTGCGAGTGGACCACAACATTAATGATAAACAGCGCATCTATGGCCGCTTTACGCATAATGATCAGACTCAAGTCACCGCCCCTTCCTACCCTAACTTTGCGAACTCTGAAAATAATTTGAAAGGCGGCTTTGGCGCTTCTCTGCACTACGATTACGCAATTTCTCCTACCTTGGTCCTCGATTTAAACACCGGTGGCAACTACAGTCCTGCGAAATTTGGAGGTGTTGTCAGCGGTCCGGCTGCCAGCACGGCAGGCTGGGGCTTCCAGCCGAGCGTAACCGATATTCTGGGCAACACTCTTTTGAGCATCGGGCAGGTCCGTGGCACAGACGCTACATCCGCTGGTACCGGGAATACGATCGGAAGCGGTAACCTCAACGGGCCTTCGAAAACCGCGCTCGTCACCACGAATTTTTCGTATTCCGGTTCGCTCACGAAGATCCTGAATCGCCACACCTTGAAGTTTGGCTATGACGGTCGGCGGTATTACGACAACTTCACGCAGGCGGCCGGTTCGAGCCCGGTTGGAGACGGGTTCTACATCACCGGAGCAGGAAGTTTCTTGAATGTCGCCGATGACGGCAACATCTGGGGAAGTTCCCAGGACGACGCCAATAACATGGGTACGTTCCTCTGGGGTCTCGACTCCTGGAGCCATGCTACGGCGGCAACCTCACGGGCTATGGCTACGAATTACTACGCTTCCTATGTGCAGGACGATTACAAGGTGAACAAGAAGCTTACCCTGAACCTGGGTCTGCGTTGGGAGATGCAAACGCCCGTGACCGAACGTCACAACAACCTCTCAGTTTGGGATCCGTCGGCTCCTTCTCCGTTTACAGTTAATTCCTGTTACAGCTTTACTGCAGCCTTGACCACCGGCACTTGCGGGCTGCCAGGGGCCGGACTGACCGCAGCACAGGCCGCAGCGGTTCAGACTCCTTCTTGGGCACAAAACGGCGCGTTTGCCCCAGGGGCGATCGTATTTGTAGGATCTCCCGAGCACCCCGCTCGAACCGCTACTTTTTATCATCCTTGGAACTTTGCGCCGCGCTTGGGCTTCGCCTATCAAGTGGAGCACAACACAGTGTTGCGCGGCTCCTTCGGGATTTTCTACCTGCCCATCGGAAACAACATAACCAACTACGGTGATACGCCTGGCGTCGCTTATGCGAACACCGCAAGCAGCGAGAGCGGCGGTCCCTTGCAAACAACCAATTACGAATATGGGCCCGGATTTCAAACAATTGCGAACGCATTTCCTGTGCCTTCGTGGCAACTGACAACATTCGGCCATCAGAGCCATGTAGCCAATGTGCAGACGGCCATCCCCGGCAGCGGCTCGGGCGGCGTCAACATCAACTCGCACATGCCGCACGAGTACGATTGGAGCTTCGGAATCCAGCGGCAATTGCCTCGCAATTGGCTGGTGGAGGCGACGTACTCGGGCAACAGCAGCAACGATCTCCAAGGTATCGGATACCCCAGTCAATTCCCCAGGAGTCTGTACACAGGCGGACCAAGTGGCGCGAATTATCCTCTCTACACGAATTTGCAGGTTCCTTCGCCCACCGCCGGCCAAATTCCCGAAACCGGCGCGGTCACCGGCCCCACCGGTCCTATTCAGCCCTTGGGGTTCCTGGAGTACAAGTATCCCTTTTTTGGCCCGGTTAATATAGAAGACTCGAACATTGGGACGAGCAACTACGAAAGCGGGAATTTCCGGATTCAAAAACGCATGTCGAATGGGCTCCAACTGCTGCTCAACTACACCTTGTCAAAGGCTCTCGACGACGTCGGCGGTCCCAATGAATCCTCGACCCCGAACTCGTTTTCGCCGGGCAGCAACGGTAAGACTTTCGAGTCCGTGAATCCGCCCAGCAGTGTATATGGTCTGGCCGCAGCCGACGAGACCCACCGTATCATCGTCTTTTACAACTATCAGTTGCCATTCGGTCGCGGCCGGCACTGGATGAATTCGCCGCATGATCTCGCATCGAACGTCCTCGAATACGCAGCCGGGGGCTGGGAAGTATCGGGCACGACGAGTTGGCATAGCGGCACCCCCTTTGCCATCAACTTCAATAACACTAATGCGGACCAGGATCTGGATATTTACTATACGACTGGCAATTTGGCCCCTAGTGAGACGTTGCACGATCTGATAGGGAAAGGGGCGGGTGATCCACGTTCCACCATCTGCGCTCTCCCGTGCAGTTCCAGTTCTACTTTGATCGCCGCCAATCCGTCCGCTCTCAACGTTAGTGCGCTCGCCAACGGCGGAACTGTGCAAAACTTCACCCTCGGCACTACGGTACCCCCGAACCTGGGATTCCTCCGCAATCCCAGCGATTGGACCACGGATATTTCGATTCTGAAGAGCTTCCCGGTGAGTAAAGAAGGGGGGCGGTATTTTCAGTTGCGTCTGGAAGGGCAAAACATCTTCAATCATCCGGGTCTGGGCAACTACGATGCCAACGCGAGCGACTCCACATTTGGAATGATTACGAACTGCAGTAACAACAACGCATGCGTCGCGAATACAGAGCGCCACATTCAGATCTCTGGGCGGCTTGTCTTTTGACCATGCGCTTTGAGTGACCGGTAGAGGGAGAGGTATCCCGCCCCCTTTCTCTTTGGGACAATTTTGTTGAGACCATCCTCTTTATGGTTTGAGACAATCCTGGGATGAATTGCAGTTGGCTATGTTTTTGCCGGAAGGCGCTGGGCTGTTTCGCGCTGCCAGCCCTATTCTTGAGCGTGCCGCTTTTGCCGCGAGCACAAGCACAAGGACGAAGCCCGGCGCCGCAGAACCGGCCCGGCGGCTCCGATCATTTGCAAAAGGGCATGCGCTTGGCGCAGAGCAACCAGTGGGCGGCGGCGGAACGCGAGTTTCGTATCGCCCACCAGCATGACCCCGACTCCACCGATTCCGAAGTCGCACACGCGGAAGCGCTGGTTAAGATTGGTCAGCCCTTCGACGCGGCGCTGGAGCTCCAGAGTTACGTGCGCGACCATCCCGACGCCGCTCGCGCCCATGAAATCTATGCGGCGATTACGCTCAGCACCAGCAACGACTTCCTCCTGGCCCAAAGCGAAATGGAGAAGGTGGTCAAGTTGTCGCCGAACGATGGCCGCGCCTGGAAATCGCTGGGCGATATTTATCTGGACCACACTACTCCCACGGACGCCATTGAGGCCTACAAGAAGGCGTCGCGGCTGCTTCCGCACGATCCGCTGGTCGTCGCGTCTCTGGCCAATGCCTATTCGCAAGCGGGAGACAACCCGGCAGCGGAAGGAGCTTTCGCCAAGGCCATCAAGATGACGGAACCGGCGCCGCATACGCTCCATGCGGGCAGGGACAGAGGCGGCGTGCAGTACATGTATGGACGATACTTACTAAGCCAAGGGCGTGCGAAGGAGAGCATTGCCGCCACCACTCGCGCCTTGTCTTTCAATCCGGGCTCCGCCGTTGCTCTCTACAATCGGGCGCGCGCCTATGTTGCTATCGAGGATTACAAGCACGCCGAGGCGGACGCGCTCCGTGCCTTCGAACTTGGCCCCCACGATAAACAGGGGCCGTTGCTGCTGATCGACATCTATCGCAAGCAGCATGATGCCGAGAAAGCGCAGAAGTATGCCGATCTGGCGCAGAAACTTGTGGATGAGGAACAGGACCGGTCTGCGTTCGGGCGCGAGGTGCGGCGCTTGCTGGGGATTGCCGAAGACGCCCTGCGCCAGGGGAAATTCAGCGACGCAATTCCACCTTACGAAGAGTTGATCAAGAAGGTGCCGACGTTCTATGAGGCGTACTTTGGCCTAGGTATGAGTTATGGCCAGACGGGCCGGCTTGCCGATGCCGAAACTGCCTTGCGGAGGTATCTGTCATTTCAGCCGGTATCAGAGGACGGGCACGCGGCGCTCGGAGTGTTGCTGCTCCAGATGAACCGGGGACCGGAGGCGGTGACAGAGTTGAAGCAGGCGCTGCAAATTGACCCCTCGCTGGATGAGGCACGCAAGGCTCTGGCCAGCGAATACTTAAACGAATCGAAGGCAGAAGAATCTCTGCGTACGCTGCGCGCGGCCCGGGATATAAAGGACACGCAGCTGATCGTGATGCTGGCGAGCGTTCTGCTGCGCCAAGGCAATACGGCAGACGCGCAGCGGGAACTTCACCGCGCTCTGGCTATCCAGCCAGACGATCCAGACGCCTTGCAGCTGAAGCAGGAAATGCTCGGCAAGAGCGATACGCCGAAGTAAGAAGCGATCAGACTTAGCTCACAAACTGCCGGAGGTGCGGGTTGCGATTCTCGGGCAAGTGTCACTACCAGTTATCACAGGTTCAGCAACGACGTTGCCTGGCTGCGATAGGAGTGATCGGCATGGCATGCGTCCTCGTGCTGAGCACTCCGTGCCGGGCACAGATGAAGACCGCGTCCGACATGCCGGGATACGCGGAAGTCTTTCGTCTGGAAAAAGCGCGGCAGGCGTCCAGTTATAAGGTCGAAGAAATCGCAGTGGAAGCGGGCGCCAGCACCATGGCGAACGTCCTGTGGCCGGGAGAACCATTAAAGGTCGTATTGCATTTCACCAACCAAACCCAGTCCGAGCTTAAGGCGAGTGGAAGAGTAGAGGTCGTGAGCTACGGGACCAGCGTCCCGCTGGGCGAAGTCTATGTCCCGCATGTGTTCAAGATTTGCGACGAAAGCTCGACTACGCTGGACATCGATCTGCCAGCGTCGGGATCGCAGGACATCACGATTCATCCGCAGATTCCTGAACGCTTCGGAGGCTATGCGCTGATCACGGATGTTGAAGGACAAGGGCGGGCCTTTGCGGCCGCTGTGGTTCGCGCAGTTCGACCAGATGAAGGCCGCGTGCAATTTCCTACCTACGCACTTGACATGACCTGGGACGAGTTCATGAACGAGGGAGTTTTCGTTTTGTTCCAAAAGCTTGGCGTCAAAGGGGCGCGCATGGGAGGTCCGTACGAAGCGAGCAGCGAGCCGGATTATGAACAAAGTATGTCTCGGCTTGATCGTTATATGAACTGGGCCCGCAAGCACGACGTCACCGTGATGTTGACGCTGGGAGATGGCGATGGGTGGAGCGATCAGCCTCTGGGAAGGCCGCGTCCGTGGCTCGACGGAGATAATCGAATGCTGAATACCAAGGATGATCGAGCATGGATGCCCGCGTACGACGACGATTTTCAGCGATGGGTGCAGCAGATTGCTTCCCGCTACGGCTGGCCGAAAGGTAATCTCAATGCGGTAGAACTGTGGAACGAGCCATGGGAGGCCGTCTCCATCTCCGGGTGGGGCGCGGATATTCCGCGTTACCGTGACATCTTCACGCATATGGCCGAGGGCGTCGAGGCGGCGCGAAAACAAGCGGGCGTGCAGGTGCTGATTGGCGGTGCTTGTTCTTCCTCGAATACCCGCGACAAACTTTTTCCCGATGGATCGGACCACTTTTTGAAATGGCTGGATTTTGTGAGCATCCATTACCAGGCGCTGGCGGCGGATCCTTCGTTGGTTCCCGAATGGATGCACCGCACCGGACCCTATGGCCCAGTGAGGGTCTGGGATACCGAGAGTTGGATCGCCAACTCTGAGGATCGCGTGGCGGGAGTGATTGCTTCCATGCGGGCTCAGGGACAGAGCCGCACTGCCGGAATCTTCGATGGGAACGTATATCAAAGCAAGAATATAAAGTCAGGAGACCGCGTCTATCCTCTGGTGCAGGCGTGGTCTCCGGCGGCAGCCGTGGCCGCCACGCAGAAATTCATCGGGCAGCGGCCGTTCCGCCAGCTGCTTTTTCAGAATGGCCTGCCTTGGGTATTTGTTTTTGACGGTCTGGAGGACGCCAGGGCTGGACATGCTAATCCCGATGACGGCACCGTGGTGATCGTAGGCGACCTGCGAAAACTCTATGATCCGGAGCGGACACTCTTCCGCTCCATCGAAGTCAGCCGCGACGCTCACCTTACGATTCAAGCCTCCGGGAATGTATTCCAGTTATTTGATTTTTACGGCAATCCAGTCCCCGCGAAAGAGAATGTGATCACGATACCTCTGAATGGTTGCGGCTACTTTTTACGGACGAACGGCGCACCTGGATCGTTCCGCAAGCTGCTTGCAGCCATTAGAGCCGCGCGAAGCGTTGGTTACAGCCCCGTTGAAATCGTGGCCCACGATCTGACGGTTCCGATCGCACAACATCCAGATTTGAAGCTGACTCTCACCAATGTGTTAAACCGTGCCGTGCGAGGACGCCTCGAAGCGCGACTGGAAGGTCTTACCCTTCACCCGGCAAGCGCGGCGTTAGCTCTAAAGCCAAATGAAACTCGCGAATTCGCTTTTGCGGTCACCAACGGTAAGGCGGCCGCCAGCAACATTTATCGGTTGTCGGCGAAGTTCTCGGGAGATGACGGAAAGACAGTCCATGAAGAAGACTTGCGTGTTAACTATATTGCCCGCCGGACGATCAAGATTGACGGCGATCTCGACGACTGGCAGGGCGTGCTTCCTGAAGTGGTGCCAGGCATCGCCTTTGGCCCCAACCTGACGGAAGAAGCTTGGCTGCCCTTCAAAGACTTTGGGACCTCGGTGCCCAATGGTCTGGCTACCGCCTATCTAGCATATGACGATGACTATTTCTATTTTGCGGCGAAGATTGCGGACAGCACCCCGGACCCTGGCATGGTTCGCTTTGCCGCTCGCGAAGACAACTCTTATTTTTATCCGGACCAGGTCACGGGACGTGATGGTCAAACTCTAAGTTGGCCGGCGGGTGTGGGGCACTATTCCTACAAGAAAAATTTCGATATCCCGTCGGGAAGTGGTGAGCACGATAATGTGCTGATCGCTTTCAATGTGCTCGACCGCAAACCGTGGCTTGCGAACCCTCCCGGCGTGATGCCGCGTTTTATCACCTATTGGGACACAGACTATGAGTTCGCTCTTAACCCGGTCGCGGATCAGTATGGCGGCGGTACGGAGATGTGGCGGTTGCTGGCTCCGGGAATGCCTCGCAAGCACTTCTTTCCGCGGCAGCCGAAAGCCACAAACGACGGAGGCCCGGTTGCGAATGCCAAGCTGGTTATGCGGCGCGATGGGAACACCCGCATTGTTGAGGCAGCTGTTCCCTGGAGCGAGATTCCCGAAGTGCACAAACGAATTCAAGCTGGTCAGGCGGTAAAATTCTCCTGCCGGATCAATGATAACCAAGGTCCTGCTCATGAACTGGCCGCTGGACGCAGTGTTTCCAAGTACAACAGCATCACCTTTCATGACGACTGGCAGGAACACTGGGCCAATGAAGTGGAGTTTGGAGTGGAGAAGTAAGCTGTAAGAATCCGCCGCCTACTTGCGTGGTGGTTCACGCAAGCTCAGGATTTGATCGGCGGCAACGTTGGCAAGGACTTGCTTGATTCCGCTCGGCCACGTCACTTCAATCTGATCTACTTTGGTTGCGGTGCCAAGTCCGAAGTGCACGCGCTTATCGCTGGAAGAGCCATACCCTACGCTGGTGGTTGCGTGATTGTATTGCACGCCCGTGGACGTAGTGATTTTAATCCGCGAACCGAGGCCGTCCCGATTGCTGACTGTACCGACCAAATTGATCAGCAACCAATGATTGGAGTTCACCGAACGATTCATCAGAATTTCGGGTCGACCGTTGAGGCAGTTCGTTACGATATCAATTTTGCCATCATTATTGAGATCACCAAACGCGGCTCCCCGATGGGCCGCGGGTGCGCCGAAGCTAGGGCCGGCCAGTTTGGCCACGTCCGTAAAGGTTCCGTCCCGATTATTTCGCAGCAAACTGTTCGGTAGCAGGTAGGGTGTGTGGCTCACTTCTTCGGAGTTATCTAAGATGGCGGCATTGGCCGTAAACACATCCTTCCAGCCATCATTGTCAAAGTCAAAAATGCCGGTTCCCCAGGCGGTGAGATGGTGGGTGGCCGCGCCGATACCGGATGTAAGCGAGGCGTAATCGAATTCCCCTTTGCCGCTATTCTTGAACAAAAGAAAATTGTCGTTATACATGGCGGTCTCGAAGATGTCGGGCAGGCCGTCATTGTCGATATCGCGAAAATCAACGCCCATACCTGCCACACTTTTCCCGTTTTCCGGATAGGCAACGCCACTCAGCAATCCGACTTCGGTGAAAGTGCCATTGCCGTTGTTGTGAAAGAGGAAGTTGCGGAAGGTATCGTTGGACACAAAGAAGTCGACAAACCCATCGTTATCATAATCGGCGAAAGCCACTCCCATTCCTTTTCCGACATGTTTGAATATTCCGGAAGACTCGGAAACGTCGGTGAAAGTGCCGTCGCCATTATTGTGATACAGCAGGTTGGGCAGTCCGGCGTAGCTGTCGGGCGAACAATAGGCATGAATGCCGTTGGAGACGCAGGCAGGCTCGTTGGCGATCGACCATTTCACGTAATTGATGATGATCAGATCAAGGTGCCCGTCATTGTCATAGTCAAACCATCCAGCGGCTGCGGAGAAAGCATCTGCCAGTTCCGGATGAGTGTGTGCAAGTCCGGCGTGAGCCGTGATATCGGTGAAAGTGCCGTCTCCGTTATTGTGGAATAGCTGATAACCATTGGCGCCCGTGACCAGAAGATCCTGGTACCCGTCATTGTCATAGTCGGCCACAGCGACCCCCATCGCATAACGCGACCCCGCCAGTCCTGCCTGCGCGGTGACATCGGTAAACGAGCCGTCGCCATTATTGCGATAAAGTCGGTTGTGGAATTTGGGGTCCGCCTTGTTCATGTCGGGCAGGTGCGCCCCGTTGGCGAAGTACAAATCAAGAAGCCCGTCATTGTTGTAGTCGAAGACGGCGACACCGCCCGTCATGGTTTCCGGCTGATATTTTTGCGGCTGAGTGCCGTTGTCGAGGATGAACGGAATGGCAGACGACGCGATGACATTTTCGAACGCGATCGTGGACTTGGAATCGCCCGCAAGGGCCTTCAGCGTCCGACCGGGAAAACTCGCAGCTGCCAGGGCCAGGGCTCCAGTCGACTTCATGAACTCGCGGCGTTGCATGGTCCGGCTGGGCATAATCGTCATTGTCCGTGCGCGGTTGTCATTGCGGCGCCGGCGATTTCGTCACGGAATCGGCCTCTTTGCCGGCTGGCTCTTCAATCTTTGCGATTTGATCCACCGCCATCGGGCCGAGAGTTTGCACGATGCCGCTCGGCCAGCGGATCTCAACACTTTTTATGGACTTCTCCGTGCCCAGCCCGAAGTGGACGCGGCGGTCGCTGGAAGACATGAAGCCCAGGCTAGTGGTGGCGTGATTGTAAAGAGAGCGGCCCGACCCGGTAACAACTTTAATCCGCGCCCCGATGCCGTCGCGGTTACTGCGATGTCCCCTCAGGTCAAAGAGGAGCCAATGATTTCCGTTCAATGCATTGTTCATCAGGATGCGGGGTTTCTCTCCGAGGGAAGTCACCACGATGTCCAGAAATCCATCGTTATTCAAATCTCCAAACGCGGAGCCTCGTTGATAGCCTTCGATGGCGAAGGCCGGTCCCATCTGGTCGCTGACATCGACAAAAGACTTGCCGTCGATGTTTCTGAACATCGTATCGTGCTGTTTGGAATTCGGGGCAAAATTGTCCACATCGCCGTTGGCGGAGTAAAGATCCTTCCATCCGTCATTGTCATAGTCGATGAATCCCATGCTCCAACCGGCGTAGGGCAGGCTCAACGCCTGAAGATGGGTTTGACGGGTCACGTCGTCGAAAGAACGTCCCCCGGCGTTCCGAAAAATACCCCAAACCTGGCCGCCCAGGTCGTTGTAAACGATATCCACCATGCCGTCGTTATCGAAATCCTTGGCGTCGCTGCCCATGCCGGAGACCGTTGCCCCCAGTTCGTTATACGCAACTCCATAGAGCAGACCTTGCTCCTTAAATGTGCCATCGCCCTGGTTGATAAATAGAAAATTTCGTTCGGTGTCGTTAGCGATGAAAATATCCATCAAACCGTCGCCGTTATAGTCTGCGATTGAAATTCCCATGCCTTTGCCCCGCGCGCGTCCGATCCCGGAGCTTTCGGTCACATCCTCGAACTTTCCATGGCCCATATTGTGGTACAGCCTCTGGGCCACGCTCCTGTAATTCATAGGAGCACAGTAGATCTCCTTGTCACCCATCTGGCAGCGGCGGTCGGTGGCCGGAGTCCATTCCGTGTAGGTGGAGACAATTAGATCCAAAAGACCATCGTTGTCATAATCAAACCACGCCGCGCCAATACTCAAGACATTCGCCGGTTTGTGTTCGAGCCCCGATCCTTCCGTTACATCGGTGAAGGTTCCATCACCATTGTTGTGATAAAGAGCGTCCCGGCCGGCGTTGCAGATAAAGAGATCCTCATTCCCGTCGTTGTCGTAGTCCGCTGCCGCGACTCCCATGCTGTATCCGAGATTCGCACCATTCAATCCCGCCCTTTCCGTGACGTCCTCGAACGTGCCATCTCCTTTGTTGCGCAACAGACAGCTGTAGAAAGACCGATCAGTCTTTTTAACTGCTGGCAGTTTTGCGCCATTGGTAAAGAAAATGTCCATCTTGCCGTCGTTGTCATAATCAAGAATCGCAACACCGCCGCAAATGGGTTGGAGAAAGTACTTCCGTACGCTGAGGTCATTGTTCGTCCAGTAGGCGAAGTTCGACTTTCCAGCAATGTCAGTGAACCAGGGAGAAGAGGCCTGCCTCTGAGCGGAATTCCCGGATGGCTGCGGTCTGGATTGTGCTCCCAACAAAAAAGCAGTCAACGCCAGAAGTGCGCTCTGGATAATTCTGGGGGCAGACATTTTTAGCCAGTCATTGCTGAGAGTCACAATCGGGTGTTCGTTCTTGGAGCATCTCCCGAGAGAACGTAGCCAAGCTTACCCGTCCGGCAGAATCTTTCGGTACTCTCTGGGTGTCACCTGAATCAACCTTCGGAAAACCAGCCCGAAATAGCTCTGATCGCAAAACCCAACATTTCGGCTGACCTCGGAGATTGGTTTGTCGGTCGAAGCCAGTAAGACTTGAGCCTTGGCAATTCGAAAATGGTTCAAATAGGTATCAAAGGAATGACCAGTTACCTGTTTAAACGAGCGCATGAAGTGAGCCTTGCTCATGCCCACGATTTCAGTGGCCTTCGACAAAGAGATAGGTTCTGGATAGTGAAGCTCGAGATAGTCGAAGAGGGGACGAAGTCGGTCGAAGGCCCTGCGCCGGCGATCGAAAAGCGTGGCCAGAACAAGGTGGCTATCGTAGTGATTAATCAGCAGCACCAGAATCATCGACAAATAGGTTCGAGCCGCAAGCCGGCTGTGCTCCGTGAGGGCGGACAATTCGTTTTGAATTTTGTGGATGAGACTGATAACCTGCGCCGGAATACCGGTTCTTCCGGAAATGACGTGAGGGAATTGCGCGTCTTGCAGCAGAAACGGCATTAAGTACTGGACATCTTCCCCGGTACCTCCCTTGGCGCGAAGAACATCGGGCAAGAAATAGAAGACCACCGCCTTGAACGGACTGGTCAGCACTTTGCTTAAGCGATGATAGATCGATCCATTGATTACGATGAGATCATGTTCTTCGGCTAAGACCTCGCGGCCCTCAAACTGGTAAAGGGCCTTGCCGGAATACACATAAAGCAACTCAAAATAATCGTGTCGCGTAAGCGGCCTATCGAGGTCTGCGGCGAAGGTGAGGGAACGAACGTCAATCGGGAAGGTGGGATCGAACGGCCAGATGTGCGAGCCGTCCGCTTTGATCTGCGTTCTCACCACCGAGCGGTCATCTTCCCATCGCAGCGCATGAATTGCAATGCTCTTGGGGGGGTGCGACGTGGACGCCAAGTAAAGCGCTCCTCGACTGAGAGTTTTGCTCGCCGACAGTTGTATCATTTAACACGAAGAGGGGTTCAACTTCAAGTCTCAATTATTGCGTCGCACGCATTTCCTGTCGCGAACCGAACTCTGTAACTGCCACATATGAAATGGTATATAGGAATTCTCGAAAATTGAACAGCAGATGAGCTACGAACGACCTACCTCTGACCCGCAGTTAGCAAATGCTAGTTTTATCAGAAAAGATGGGCTGAGTTGTTAGAGAAAAATCAGCGGGAGGAGTAAAGAACGGAGATAGAGTCAAGAGATAGCCCTTCGGCGGACGGACAGGAGAAAGAGAGCGTACTCAACCTTCCGAATTGCGAGGCCTCGACCTCGATCGTGGTGACGCTGATGTCCTCTTCTGGGCTCGTGGGTGCGAACATGATATTTGTCGGAAGTTGCCCATCTGTTCTCAGCTGCCCGATGATCGGAGTACTACCCAGGTTGAGGTAGTGGATCTGGATGAAACTTGATTGACCGATGAGTTGGACGTGAAAAGTCAGTGATCCTTCGGC
>Ga0302320_10009246_pt1 | contig 21226 bp, 12 predicted proteins | sample Bog_T0_3_FD_202130 | JGI IMG/M metagenome (GOLD analysis project Ga0302320, IMG submission 202130) | Peat permafrost microbial communities from Stordalen Mire near Abisko, Sweden - Bog_T0_3 | ecosystem: Environmental > Terrestrial > Soil > Wetlands > Peat | place: Sweden: Abisko, Stordalen Mire...
GTCCCAGTTAAAAACTTCGCCGAAACCCGGATTTCGGGGAGTACGACGATTGTCGTATAGCGAGATTCCCATAAACTGAGATACCTGTGCCAAAAATGACCATGCAAGTTGTCCATGCCGATCATTACCTCCGACAATAATCCTCCGAAAGTCACGTAACGGTGGTCCATGGTGATCCAGTGAGGATTTAAATTTAAAAATGAAACTGACTCCCGTAGAATCAAATCGGAAAACTTCTATCGGGGAGTTTTTAACGGCCGGCCTTGTGATGGCCGGGAGAACGTCACGAATTCTCGTGACCAAGCCGGGTGTCGGGGGATTTGTCAACGACCCCGCCCATTTTCAGAAGTTCAACCCACAGGAAGCCGTTGAAAAGTAAATTCATGTACCGGTGCGTGATTAGCAACGTAAAGCGGTTGGCCTGGCGCCAAGCCCTGCAGCCCGGTTTAGCGGTGCTGCAACTTTTTCTGGCCGGGCAAGTTTCGGCTCTGGATCCAGGCAAGTCCATTTTCCAATTCAATTGCCGGAACTGGACCCGTCAAAACGGGTTGCCGGTAGACAAGGTGAGTGCGATCGCCCAAGACAAGGACGGCTATTTGTGGCTGGGCACACAGGACGGGTTGGTTTGCTTCAATGGCCTGGAATTTAGCGTCATTCCCATCAATTTGCCTTCGGCGCAGGGCCACGACGTCGAGAAACTGATAACTTCTCACAGTGGTGACATTGAATTCACCGTCAAAAACGGCGGCTTTGGCAGCTACAATGGCCGCGTGTTTTCTTCCATCGGCGATGAACGTTGGACACAGACTGGCGCGGGAGCAACCATGATCATGGAAGCGCGGGACGGCGCCATCTGGACGGGAGCGGCCGCCGGTTTCGGACGCTGGTTGGCAACTGATCCCGCCGGAAGCTTCTTTTCGAGCTATACCAACTATGGCACGGTTTATTCTGCCTGCGAGGACGCTTCCGGTCGCATTTGGCTCGGAACTGGTGAACGGGGACTATTGTGTTGGGAGCAGGGCCATATCGTTCAAATCCAGGATGGCTCGGTGCTGCGAAATGCCCTGATATTTGCGCTGGTGGCGGGCCAGAATGATCAAATTTGGATTGGGACCACGGCCGGCTTGTATTGCTACACCCACGGGCGCGTTGAGAAGATTTACGGTGTGGCAACTGAAATCAAAGCGTTGCTGCTGGATCGGCATGGAGTTTTGTGGGTGGGGACCGGAGGTTCCGGCCTGGGCCGGTATGAAAACGGCAATTTCGATTTCCTGACCAAGTCGGACGGACTCGTCAGCAACTTCATAACCTCTTTGTTCGAGGATGCCGAGGGCAGCCTGTGGGTCGGCACGGTGGACGGCGTGAGCCAGTTGTCCGATTTGAAATTCCCCATCATTTCCGGCAATGAAGGAATCTGCGTAGGCTCGGCACACGAGGTATGCGCCTCCAAAAAAGGCGGACTATGGATCGGCCTCGACAACGGGCTTTCGTATTTCGACGGTCGGACCGCCATCAATTTTACCAATGAATCCGTGCTGCCAAACCATTACATCAAGTTGTGTTTCGAGGCCCGAAACGGCGAGGTTTACGTTGAAGACGGCGACAAGACCATCAGCATACTTGCCGCCGGCCACCTGACGGCGAGGCTGACCAATTCCATGTGGGTTTCGGCTTTTGCCGAGGACTCGAAGAGTGTTTTGGCGGGCATTGGCGCAGGTGATTCTTTATACCGCGTTCAGAACGGGAAAATCATCCACTACACTTACCCGGATGGCGTAGCGCCGGAATATTACTGGATCAACAATTTGTGCGTGGCCAAAGACGACACGCTTTGGGTGGCCAGCCAGAACGGCATTTACCATCTGCAATCCGGCGGCGTCAAACGGTACGGCGCCGCCAACGGCCTGGGGGGCGACAACGCCCTTTGGATTTTCGAGGACGTGGATGGCAGTTTGTGGGCCGGTTTGGCCACTGGAATTGCCCGCATCAAAAACGGGGTGGCAAAAAGCATCAAGCCGGAAAACGGTCTGGCCGACACGTGGATTTGCTCCATCGTCCCGGACGACTACGGCTATTTCTGGTTTTCTTCGAGTCGCGGCATTTTCCGCGCCACCCGCAAAGGGTTGAACGATTTCGCCGACGGCAACGCGACGCGCGTGGACTGCGAGTTGTTCAACGGATTGGAAGCGATCAAGTCCACCGGCCGCACGGACCAGGAAAACTCCGGCTGTAAAACGAGCGACGGACGGATCTGGTTTCCCTGCCCATGGGGCGTGGTGATGATCAATCCTGGGCAGGTGCCAGTCAACCAGATCGCGCCTCCCGTTCAGATTTACCGCGTGCTTGCCGACGGCAAGGAATTGCCGTCTACGGGGTACATTGTCGTGCCCCCCGGCAAAGGCCAGCTCGAATTTCGCTTCGATGCTTTGAGTTTCATTTCGCCAGAAAAGATTCAGTTCCGTTATCAACTCGAAGGCTTCGACAATGACTGGGTGAACAGCGATGGCCGCCGGCAGGCGTTCTACGCCAACCTCCGGCCCGGTCGCTATGTTTTCCGCGTCAGCGCTGCCAACGCCGACGGGATTTGGAATCAAACCGGCAGCCTGCTTCATATCGAATTGCGCCCGCACTTTCGTCAAACCCTTTGGTTTCAATTGTTATGTGGCAGCGTGGCGGTGGCCGCCTTGGCGGGCATTTATGCGTGGCGAATCCGCCATCTGGAATTCAAGCAGCGCGCCTTGCAGAAGGCTCGCGATGCACTGGAAACCGAGGTGACGCATCGAACGGCAGAACTGGCCAGGCGGACACATCTGCTCGAAATCGAAATCGCCGAGCGAGAGCGGATGCAACACGAAATCGAACGCGTCCATCTGCAACTGCTGGACTCCGAGCGGCTGCGGGCCGTGGAAGCCGAGCGTTCGCGCATCGCCCAGGACCTGCACGATGATCTGGGCTCAAGCCTGACTGAGATTGGTGTGTTGGCGAGCACCGGCGCCCGCAGTTCGGGGCCGGAAGAGAACAGTTCAGGCCTGTTTCAAACCATCGGCACGAAGGCGCGATTGTTGATTGGGGCGCTCGACGTCATCGTGTGGGCGGTGGACCCCGAGGAAAACTCGCTACAATCACTGGCGGATTACCTGAGCGGCTACGTCGCGGATTTTCTCAACAACTCGGACATCGCCTGTCGTTTCCGGATTCCCGTGGCATTGCCGGACACCGCACTGAATGGCCGGGCCCGGCATGATTTGTTTCTGGCCATCAAGGAGGTGCTGCACAATATTGTGCAGCATGCCCGGGCCACGGAAGTTGAGTTTAAATTGGGAGTGTCTGATTCATCCCTGGAGATTGTTGTCACGGACAATGGCTGCGGTTTTGTTCCGGGTCCGAGCGAGGGCCATGGACTAAAAAACCTGGCCGCCCGCCTGGCGAAAATGAGAGGGTATTGCACCGTAACGTCCAGGGTGGGGCAAGGCACGCAGGTGAGAATCCAGCTTCCCCTCGGCGTGGTGGGCTCGCGGCCGAAGACCGATACGACATTTGTCCGATAGCAAAGGACGCCGTTCAAGATTACCATGCAAATTGATCACAAATTTAACCGCCCAGTCCTCATGTCCGCGCCGCCCCCGGAATCAACCCGCGCCAAAATGACCAAAGTTGCCATCGTGGAGGACAATGCCACTCTCCGCAAATACCTCGCGGAATTTGTCAGTCGCACGCCGGGACTCAGTTGCGTATGCACCTGCGGCTCGGCGGAAGACGCGCTGGCCCGGCTGCCGGTGCAGAAGCCCGACGTGGTCCTGATGGATATTCATCTCCCGGGAGAGTCCGGCATCGCCTGCACCGCGCGCCTGCGGCAGCTCATGCCGGAATTGCAGGTCATTATGCTGACGGTGTACAAGGACATTAAGTTAATCTTTCAGGCGCTCAAGGCTGGCGCGTGTGGTTACGTCTTGAAACGGGCGGATGAGCAGGAAATTCTCGACGCCATCGCGGAGGTGCGGACGGGCGGGGCGCCGATGACGAGTGAGGTGGCGCGAATGGTGGTTCGCTCATTCCACGAAGAGCCGATGGTCGGATTGGGCACCGAACAGCTTTCCGCCCGTGAATTTGAGTTGCTCGCCCTGCTTTCCGAGGGTTTGTCCAACAAGGAAATCGCCTCCAACCTGAATATAAGCGCCCTCACGGTGCGGACCCACTTGATGCACATTTACGAAAAGTTGCACGTGCGCTGCCGGACTGAGGCTGCCGCCAAGTTCCTTCGCTCCAAGCCCGCCGAAGACTTGCGACTGCCGGCGGTTCCATAGAGAAATTCCATAAACACTGTAGCCATTCGATTTAGAAAGAACAAATAGCGGCCTTTTTGCTCCGATTGGCTACAGTATCTTTTCGAACGCTCAAGCCTCTGAAAGCCTTCTCTTTAGTTCCAAAGCTTCAATAACACAGTCTGCGGAGCAACCGCCCCACCCGCAGGCTTGCTCTTCATTTGCGGTGATAACGACAGCGCAGGGGATACGACATTCATCGTATGGACAGTTTTTTACTATTGGCCTAACGTCCAGTTGAACTCCCTTTGTACGCGCAGTATGCATGTCATGATCGCAACAATTCTTGCAAGATACCGCAATTCAGCGGGGCATTCCCGTCTCGACATTACTTGGCAACGTGGTTTACGTCGCGCGCCAGCTTCGCAGGACAGGGACTCGATGGCTGGTTGAACCAACGCCAGAATTTCCCTTTATGAACCCAAATCGTTGTCTGGTCCGGTCCACGCGAGCGAAAGCCTTCACTTTGATCGAACTGCTGGTGGTGATTGCCATCATCGCCATTTTGGCGGCCATGCTGCTGCCGGCGTTGTCCAAGGCCAAACAGAAGGCAACCGGCATAGCATGCATCAACAACATGAAACAACTTGCCGTAGGGTGGATCATGTATACCGGTGACAACCAAGGCACTTTGCCGACTTGTGGTTCCGAACAATGGCAACCAACTTCGCTCACGGATACTGCGCATCCTTCGTGGTGCCCGGGACGCATGGATGGGGGAGAGGGAACCCAGCCTACCAATACTGCCTATATCATGATGGGCCAAATTTTTCAGTATCTGAAAAACCCGGGTGTTTACCGATGTCCCGCGGACCACAGCACTTATGTGGAAGCAACCGGGACGGTCTTGCCTCTGGGCGGTGGCGGCGACTCCCGCGTGCGCAGCATGTCAATGAACGCCTGGCTGAATCCCGACTCGCAAGCGGCTGGTGGTTTGAACAACCAATATATCATATATAAAAAGGATTCCATGCTGACCCGACCCGGCTCCGCCAACCTGTGGCTGTTTATAGATGAGAACCCCTACAGTATTAACGACGGATTTTTCGAGGAAGATCCCGGTTCCAGCGGATGGATCGACTGTCCGGCCACTTATCATGACCGCGCCTGCGGCATTGCCTTCTGTGACGGGCACGCGCAGGTCCGGAAGTGGACCGACGGTACGGTGCTGGGTTGGAATGTGGCAGCGACCGGCGCGCCGCATGGAACCCTGTCGGCGGATCTCAACTGGCTTTTGAGCATGACCACAGTCCACAACTAAAGGCGGGCATCAAGCGCGGAGGCAGCCAAATCAAATAACTTCCGCATCACCCTAACGATCCCAGAGGCCGATGACGAATGTCCATCATGATTAGCAACAGCAACGAAACCCTGAAACCGAAACAACAAACGAACCCCACCGAAAGAAAATGAAGACACACCCGACGAAAGTCATAAACCAAATGAAAGTAAAATTCGCAGCCGCCTTCTGGCTGGCGATTTGCGCCGCGTGGCTGATGGTTCCCATCACCAGCCACGCGCAGTTGACCATAGGTAGCTGGCAAAGCGCCACTATTCCCCCCACCCCGGCAAATGACGAGGGATGGCAGCGGGGTCAGGGTGGATTCGGGCCCGATGGTTCAATTTTTGCCGCGTCAAACAGCCCGAGCGCATTCGATGTGTATGCAAATGTGGTGGCCGGCTACGCCCAAAGCCTTGTGATCCACGAAACTGGCTACGGCAACGTCCGGCTTTATATCAGTCTCTCGGCCGCCCAAATCGCAGCCTTCACCAATAGCTCCCAATTAAATTTTACATTTTCGTGTCCCGCGGCCACGAATTATGGAACCACGGGGGGATACATGCAGATGGTTCAGTTCCAATGTAATAGTGGCGGTGGTGGCTTTCAGGGGCCATCGGTAAGTACCGCCGGCGGCTTTTCAGAGACTGGCAGCACGAATAATGATAATAACGGCCAGCCGGTTTTTGACTTTTCTCCCACCTCCCCGGCACGTTCCCAGGTGGTGACTTGGAACTATTCGAGTTTAAAGCCGCAAATTACCGGCTCAGGCTATGTGCAATTTGTCTTTGTTTTCCAAGTCGGTGGAGGTGCGCCGACCAACATCTTCCTCAACAATGTCACCCTGGGCACACCGCCGACGCAAGTCGTCTACACGGTGGATGACTTTTCCACCAACGGCGTAGATTCTGAAAACCCGACCAATTATGATTATTTTCCCACCGACCAAAGTTACGCCGCTGGTAATATTGACAACGTTTGGGGCGAGCAATTTGGCACTGCGATCAATATTTCGTTTGATCCCAATGTGAACGTCAGCGGCAATACGAATGCAAACGGGGCGATGGCAATCAATCTGAGTTGGGACGCCGCCAGCGACGGCTACCAGCAGTTCGTCGCCTGGCAGGGGAACGCTGCTTGTTACACGTATGTCCCCGGGGGAACAGTCGGTATTGGCTATCCACAGTACACGAATGTTGAGTGCGATGTGATGTTTGACCCCAGTTCGGCCGGAACAACGAATGCCAACGGCGTTCTCGGCGTCATACGGCTCGGGGTCCGGCCGTTTGGCGGTTATAGTCAGGACTGGCTCAGCGACAGCTACACGACCATATCCGACACCAACTGGCACCATATAAGCGGAACGCTAACCGGCCTTAACCCCGATTACGCTAATATCGGCGCTGCGATAATCGGCGAAGATGTGACCGCCTACGTTGGTGGCGGTGGTCTGACCGGCAGTCAGATTCTGTACGTTGATAACATCAAATTCACCGGACCGTTAGTTACGCCGTATATTCCACCGCCGACGCTGGGGCAACCGCAGCCGGCAAAACCGGGACTGCGGATTTTCGCCGGATCGGCCGTCAACACGTATGATCGCGAGTTGTTATACACCGTGGACCAGAATCAGTCCTGGGTGGACCCGGGTGCAAAATTCCCGGTCAGCTACTCTTTCTCGCTACAGGATTACAATCCGAACATCGAGCAAACGATGGTTGAACTGATCGGGGGCGGCACCAGTCCGAGCACCTCGGGTGAGTATGACGACTATAGCGGGCCCACCACGCTTTGGCTGCAACTGAATCCGGTGGCAGGCGGCCAGGTCATGGCGAGCGTCCAATGGAAGACCAATCTGCCCGGCGCTAATCCGAACGTTACGGCCACACAATTCACCAACTCCACTGCCGTTGGCACTTGGTCGCTGGTTTTTACCGGTCCCAACACCGGCCACGTCGTTGCACCAGGCCAGGTAATCCTTGGCTCAACAAACTTTACGATCGCAGATGGGACCGTTACGTCCGACTTTGCCGACCCGGTATTTGCCGGTTTTGGCCTGCAGCCCAACACCACGGCGGGCGAAGGAGCCTATGAGGATTGGGGGATAATCTCGGTCACCGGGGTCGTTGACGGCAACGAGTTCGAAGACTTCACCCAGGAAGGCAGCGACATCGGTGCGGCGACCGCCAATGTCACCCCTTCGGGCGAGTTTGACAACAGCATATCCGCGTTGCCCGCAAGCCTGGTCATTCAGACGACCAACGATGCTTGGTGGTTAAATTGGACGACCCCTGCCCTGAATTACAGCCTGGCCACGAGCACCAACCTGACGACCCGAAATTGGATCAATCCAGGTTACTACAGCGGCTATACGGACACCAATGCGCCCAGGGTCATGCCGCTCGCAACCGCATTCGCCACGAAGTACTGGGCCCTGATACCGAAGGACGATCTGCCGACGGCAAACGGAAGCCCGAACGCGAACCCCCCGGCCGCCGGCCCGCTGGCGCCCAATGCGTTCTTCGTGCTCTCAACCAACGTGGTGTCGCCGTAAGTAAATTGCGCCATTGAATAAATGAACCGAGTGGGGAAGCTGCCGCAAGAAAGGCACTGGAGACAGTGCCTTTCTTCGGTTTTTTCGAATTCTCCGCCCCGGCCGGCCGCCACGGATCATTCCTGGGGCGCAAAATAATCCATTGAAAGTTTTATCACATATGGAAACCAAATCAGCCCGCCGCGACTGCGGTTTCACGCTAATTGAGTTGCTGGTGGTAATCGCCATCATTGCGATCCTGGCGGCAATGTTGCTGCCCGCCTTGAGCGCCGCCAAATTCCGCGCCAAGGTAATTAACTGCACTTCTAACTATCGGCAATGGGGAATGGCGGTTAACCTTTATGCCAATGACGACAAACAGGGACATTTTCCGCGTTATGACAACTCTTCCCAAAACAACACTTGGGACGTCAGCCCCAATCTAATAACCGGTTTGGGCCCCTATGGCATGACTTGTCCCATGTGGTATTGTCCGACCAGGCCGGCCGAGTTTAGCGGTCCGCTTCTTGGCGCACCGTCTCCAACCGTCGCAGGCGGCGACGATACTTGGTGCCGCCTGGCAACACCCAATGGCCTTGGCCATCCCATGGCCACTCTGAATGATTTGATTGCTGCGGTTACGCGGGCGTTCCCCGGCGATAATGGACTGGCGATATCTTATAACTCTTATTGGGTTCCACGAGCCGGCACGCCCGGTCCGAGCAAACTGATCCCCTCAACGACTCCCAACACCAATCCGTGGCCGGTCAGTCTGAGCGACCCGCAGGTCTCGCAACGGCCCATCCTCTCGGACCGCCTGCCCAGCACGAGTCCCACGGTGGCATCGGTATTGACTGGGACGATCGGCCATTCAGTGAACGGCAACGTGAAATCCGTAAATCTTTTATATGGCGATGGTCATGTGGAATCGCACAAAGCGGTTGAATTCCAAATGCAGTTCTATGGCAATTATTACAACTTTTATTGACAAGAGAAGCTGCGCCTGTTTCACCGCGACCGCTTGCCCGGCTGGAATTATTCTTAAATAGTGGCGATTGCCGTCACGATAAGTGTCCGCATTTTGCTTATGACGAACCGCACCAGTATATCGTTTCTTGTTATGGCGCTGTTATTTGGACTGGTGCTTCAAGACTGGACTGCCGACGCACAAAATCTCGTCACGAATCCGGGGTTTGAAACCGGAGATACGTCGGGTTGGTTCCCCTTCGGCTCGCCGACGATCTCCACTGAAACCAGCGTGGTTCATTCCGGCGCTTTCGCCGCTGAAGTGTCAAATCGCACGGCCACCTACATGGGCATTGCCCAGTCGTTTTTGGGGGGCCTCCAGGCGGGCCAGACCTACAATGTTTCGGCCTGGGTCATGGTGGTGAGCGGCGGGAACCAGACCATGCAGTTGACCATGCAAAAAACGGATGGCAGCGGCACCTCGTATGCGGCGATGGCTTCTGGCATCGTGACTCCGAGCGGTTGGACGCAGCTTTCCGGGCAATATACCTACAATCCTTCGGGCACAGTCACTGCGTTGAATTTCTATGCAGAAATGCCCAGCAGTGCGACCAACTCATACTATATTGATGACGTCAATTTTAGCCCCGTAAACATTACCAATCCACCCATCTATGGCGCGTCGGCGGTGGATTGGAATAACGTGCATCAACGCATTGATGGCTTTGGCGCATCGTCGGCCTGGAACGGCAGTTGGACCACCGCCGAGGCCGACCTGCTTTTCTCCACCAACACTAATATCAGCTATCAATCCGGCACCTATAATGGCGCGGGACTTTCATTGCTGCGCAATCACATTGCTTACGCCGGCACCGCGAAGGCGGGCGACACCCCAACCACCATTGAAACGGGCATCATGCAACTGGCTCAGGCCAGGGGGGCCAGGGTTTGGAGCACGCCTTGGACACCGGCGGCCGGCTTTAAGAGCACCAACGATATTTATGATTCCGGACTGGCGACCGACAGTGGCATAGATGGTGGCAGTTATCTTGGAAGTGGCAACAATGCCACCAATCTGGCCTACGCCAGCCAGTTGGCCAACTATGTGGTCAGCATGAAAAACCAGGGTGTCAACCTCTACGCCATTTCGATCCAAAACGAGCCGGATGCGAATGTGACCAGTTATGAAGCGTGCCAATGGACCGGGGCGCAATTTCACGACTTTGTCACCAACCTTTACAGCGCGCTGGTCGCTCAAGGCGTGAGCTCCACGAAAATAATCCTTCCTGAAAGCGAGAACTGGACCGACCCCCACAATCTTGCGGGGCCGGCGATGGGCGACCCTGCTGTGGCCGGGAAAGTTGGAATTATTGCCGATCACGACTATGTGGCGGACAATTCAGTCGGGGACCAAACAACGCCGCCACCGAGTCCCTATGGAAAAACGCTATGGGAAACGGAAGTTGCCCTTCTTTCCGGCAGTGACAGCAGCATCGCAAACGGAGTTTATTTTGCGCAGCGGATTTATCTGTACCTGACCCAGGCGCAGGCAAATGCGTATCATTTTTGGTGGCTCGTCGCCTACGGTTCCGACAACGAGGGTTTGTTGGATACCACCGCTGCTCCGACCAAACGTCTGTTCACGTTCGGCCAATACAGCCGGTTCGTCCGGCCTAACTTTTATCGCATTGATGCCACCTCATCGCAACCGTCAGCTCTGGTCACTGCTTTCAAGGCCACGAACTCCACCTCCTTTGCGATTGTACTGGTTAATACCAACGCTACGTCTGATTTAATCCAAACGGTTAACTTGACGAATTTCACCACCGCGTTTGTCACGCCATGGATTACTTCAGCCACACTTTCACTCGCCCCGCAGGCACCGGTGAATGTAACCAATTCCTCATTCACCTATGATGTGCCAGCCCTTAGCGTGGTTTCATTTGTGGGACAAGGCAATACGTTACCCCTCATCGGAGCCGTGCCAAATCAAACGGTTAATGCGGGAGTAACATTGCTCGTGACCAATACCGCCAGCGATTCAAATTCACCGGGTTCGACTTTGACCTTTAGTCCCGCCAATACCTTTCCGGCCAATGCAACGGTCACGACCAACGGCCTTTTCACCTGGCGCCCGCTCGTCAACCAGGCGAATACCACCAATCTGATTCAGATCCAGGTAACCGCCAGCGGCTTGCCACCTCTCAGCGCCACCAACCGCTTCAATGTTGTGGTCAATGCGGTAACCAATCCCGTAATTGATCCATTGAACCTTTCGCCCAGTCAAATCAGCATCATGGTCAACGGGCCACAAGGACCCGATTATTCCCTCCTGAGCTCGAGCAACTTAACGAGCTGGCAGGTCCTGTTCACGACTAATTCACCGGTGCTGCCGGTGATGTTTACGGAAACGAATTCAGGTGTTTTACCTGCGAATTTTTACCGCGTGCAGATTGGGCCATAATTGCAGCGGTGACTCCTATGAATACTGCATTTGTCAATCCTCGGCCAATGCTGTGGCGTAAACCCGTCCGCCGGATCGCGCCGTTTTTCCGGCCAGTTTTATCGTTTTTTTATCGGATTAGCCGCATCTGTCGGAGGTTGGCCACTTATAGAATGGATTTGACAGCGCCTGGCGCGGCACCCGGCCAAATGATAACAATGGGTCCTTGTTTTTCCTAAGTTTCAGGAAGAGTGCCGGGCCATGACAATGGTTAACAGTGCCGATACGACATACGTCGTATGGCGTTAAATGTACGTCTGTTTAGACTCTTTGAAGGCAGTATGATCAGTTACGTTACGAGCAGTTGTGACAAGGTGAGAGAGGATTCCTCCGCGTTCGTGCGCCACATTAACTTGGACATTCCAAGAGCCGCTACGACGAGAACAGCCCGGGATATCAATCGCCGCATTGTTCTGAACCTCATTCGTAAGTATCAGCCGATTTCCCGGGCTGATCTCTCGCGCCGGTCGCGTTTGCAACGCAGCACCGTTTCTTCCATCACCGATCAGCTGATCACAGAACGCTGGGTAACGATGGGTGCTTACGGAGATTTGCCCCGGGGCCGAAAGCCGACTTTTCTTCATCTCAATGGCAGCCGCGCTGGCATCATCGGCATTGATGTCAGGCCCGTGGAAACGACCATGGTTCTGGCCGATTTGGACATGCGTTTCCTCACGCAGGATTCCCTGCCCACGGGCAAGGATCCGAACCGCTTCGCCACCCAGTTGTCCGGGCGTCTGCTGCATTTGGTCAACTCGCATTCACGCATTTCGGTTGAGGGAGTTGGGGTGGCGTTGCCGGGCCGGGTGGAATTACCCTCCAATCGCCTTGCGTTCGCGCCTAATTTGGATTGGGCGCCTGTTAATTTGAAGCAACCCATTGAGGCCGCCACAGGTCTTCCCGTTGAACTGGAGAACGCCGCAAACGCCTGCGCGCTGGCGGAGGTTTGGAGCGGCGCTCACGCGGAAAGTGTTCGTAACCTGATTGCCGTCACGGTTTCGGAAGGCATTGGAGTTGGCTTGATACTCAACGGACAACTCACTCGGGGCACCACCGGGGTGGCCGGCGAATTCGGACATGTCACCATCGAGGAAGATGGCCCGCTCTGTCGTTGTGGAAATCGAGGGTGCTTCGAAGTTTGCGGTTCGAACAATGCTGCCCTGCGTTACTACAATGAGTCAACGGGCAACCAATCAGGCGGGAAATCCGAAACCATGCTGACCTTTGATACGATCCTTAAACTCGCCGAACAAGACAATCCTCATGCCTGTCGGGCAATCAATCGCATGGCCAATGCGTTGGGCGCGGGTCTGGCCATGATGATCACCGGCTTGGCTCCAGACGTGATTGTTGTGGTCGGTGAAGTGACCCGGGCTTGGCGGCAGGTCGGTCCCGTAGTCCAAAAAGTGGTCATGAATCGAATCCCAACCGGCGCAAAAACCCAGGTTGTGCCAGGAACTGCCGGGGAACAATCCCGGTTGCGCGGGGCGGTTGCCCTTGTTCTGCGGAAACATTTTGGCGCCCTGCATATTTAAACTATGATTAAAACGATTGACCTGTTTTATTCGCGTATTGAAGAATTGAAACCGGCGAAAAAACAAGCGGAGGGGCGGGTGCCTCCGGCGAATCCATCATTTGCTTGGCACCAACTCGAAAAACAGGTGCCGGGATACCGCCGGCAGAGCGATGCCCATGGCAGAATTGGCATCGCCTTGGCCTACATGTTAAAGAACTTGGAAAAACCGATCCGTATTCCCGCCCTTGGCAAAATTGCCGGGATGTCTGCGTCGCATTTTTACCCGCTGTTCAAAGCGGCAACCGGCTGTACGCCCAATGACTATTTTATCCGTACCCGCATGCGCCGCGCGTGCGATTTGCTCCGGGGTACGCAGTTAAGCGTCAAGGAAGTGGCGGCCGCGTTGGGTTACGATGACCCCTACTATTTTTCACGTCTCTTCAAGTCGGTCAACGGCGTTCCACCGCGCGAATTCCGGCTTGCGACCAAAGGCCTCACATGAAGTCGGGAGAGCTTCCGGGTACAAACAGGCACTGGGAAAGCCAGTTCCACCGGAACCACGTTATACCACGCCGGGTGTATTCCCTTTTCAAGTTCAAACCTCAGCCCGGAACTTTCCTGGCGGCTCCATACGACAAATGTCGTATTCGCAATTTGGAAGCCTCAGGTTATCTCTTTTGGCATTCAAACGTCCCAACATGTTGCCTGGTGTGTTCCCATAATTGCGATTGTTTCTATGGAAAGGTCTGCGCCTGGAGGAAATTGATTTAAATGTGCAAGAACCGAACCTCGTGCTACCCTTCGTTTTCATCCCCGGACCAATTTGACGGACAATTCGATGATTAAAAAATTCAATTTTTCTGCTGCTTGCATGAACCTCCCGCTGGTAAAGGCGCTCCTCCTATTTTCAGCCTGCGCAGCAACTCAGGCCCAAAACCCCACCTTGGTCGCTGACATTAACGCCGCCAAAGAAGAGGCGCCCATCTCGCCTTATCTTTACGGCCAATTTGTCGAGCACGCCGGCAACCTCATTTACACGGCGCTTTGGTGCGAAATGCTGGACGACCGGAAATTTTATTTCCCGGTGATGCTAAAACCTGCCGATGACACCAATGCTGCGCCACGCGGCGGTGGCTTTGGCGGACGTCGCCGCAGTGTCGCGCCCGGCAGGTGGAATCCTGTCGGACCAATGGAGTCGGTCATCATGGACACCAACGAACCCTTTGTGGGCGAGCACACTCCGTGGATCAAACTTGCAGGCCCCGCGCCGCGCGGCATTCAGCAGAGCGGCCTGAACTTTGTTGAAGGCACCACCTACAACGGCCGTGTCCAGTTGGCGGGTGATCCCGCGGCGAAAGTTTTCCTCAGAATTCGCTGGGGCACAAATTCGGCAAACCGCGACATGGAATTGACGATTCCAACCATCCACTTGGGCAAGAACTACAAGAAGTTTTCGTTCACGTTTGTCGCCACCCAATCCGGCCCGGCTCGATTTGAAATTGTGGGGACCGGCACGGGCTCGTTTCATGTCGGCGCGGTTTCCCTCATGCCTGCGCACAATCTCGATGGTTTTCGCCCGGATGCGATTGCGCTGCTTAAAAGCCTGCACTCAGGCGTTTATCGTTTTCCCGGCGGTAATTTTGTTTCCGCGCACGAATGGCGCAATGCCATCGGCGATCCGGACAAACGGCCGCCCACCTGGGATCCGGTCTGGCGTGCGCTGCAACCCAATGACGTCGGCACCGACGAGTTCATGACGATGTGCAAACTTCTCGGGGTCGAACCCTACATTACCGTCAACGCCGGCACCGGCGACGCTTGGTCCGCCGCAGAATATGTCGAATATGCGAACGGCGACGCGACGACACCGATGGGCAGACAGCGCGCCGCCAACGGCCATCCCGAACCCTACAACGTGAAGTTTTGGGGCCTTGGAAACGAAATGTGGGGAATCAGCTACCAGTATGGCGCGATGAAACCGGGCCAGTTTGCGTTCAAGCAAAATGAGTTTGCCAGGGCCATGCGGAAGGTGGACCCGACCATCAAGCTGATTGCCTCCGGCGCCATGCCGGACACCATGACCGGCTCCAAAGAGTCGCTGAATTTGGGAACGAATCTCGTCCCCCCGTACCTGTCGCCAGGCGACTGGACCGGGATGTTGTTTTCGAATTGCTTCAACAACTTCGATATCTTGAGCGAACATTACTATAATTACGGCAACACCCATTTCAGTTTGGCCGAAGGCCGCCAGGTTCCAAATGATCCGAATGAACCCGTGACCGACTGGATGCGCCGTCCGGCCAATCATGTCCGTCTCAAGTATGAGGAATACAAGGAGTACGAACGGCTGTTCCCGCCACTCGTCACCAGTCCAAAACCGCTGAACATTGACGAATGGGCTTACACTGGCAATGGTCGCTATCCGACTTACCCGGCCTACGCCTGGGCGTTCCATGAAATGTTCCGGCACAACGAGATCATCCAGATGGCAGCTTACACGTTTGCCACGTCACTTCTTGCCCGTAATGAAACGAACGTTTCGCTGAACGCCAATGGTCTTGTTTTCAAAATTTATCGCGACCATTTCGGCACGATTCCGGTCGAAGTTTCCGGCAATTCGCCCCAACCCAAACCCACTGAACCAGCCGGCGGCGAACAACCTGTGGTCAACGCGGGGAGCGAAACTTTTCCACTCGATGTCGTCGCCGCTTGGACCGAAGACCGTCGTGTTCTTACCGTGGCCATCCTGAATCCAACTAAAATCGAACAACCAATCACGCTCAACATCGCCGGCGCGAACCCCGGCGGCAAAGGCATGCTGTGGCGGCTCGCCTCCCCGGCCGGTAACGGGCAAAATCCCAGCCTCAGCCATTCATCCATTGATTCCATGCCGAATTCACTTGTGATCCCTCCCTGGAGCGTGAGCATCTACGAACTGGCGGAGAAAATGTGAAAATCCAGATCGGTTCGGGCATCCTTTAACCGAGATTCGAATTATGAACTACAGGACGATTCCCCGGCGCACTCCGTTAATGGCAATCGTTTATACCAGCTCCAAAAATGAAATGCCCGTGTGCTCATGCAAAGTTCACCGTTTTTTCCGCCGCCGTGCGGGCTCCGGATATCACCGCCCGGTAGGGCGGATGCCATTTTTAACATGAACAAATCCCTCTCGTTTGGTTTTCTTACGATCACTTTGCTGGCCGGCGGTGCGCCAAGCGCTCTCTTGACTCGTGCAGCCAATTCTGATGCTACGGGATTGCCTGGCCTGGCGACCAGGCATTGGGCTGCCGACAATGGCAATGGCACCTACTCGAATCCTTTATTTTACGGGGAGTTTGAGGACCCGGATGTGATTCGTGTGGGGGACGACTATTACCTCGTGGGAACCACGATGCACATGAACCCGGCTGTTGAAATCCTGCATTCGAAAGATTTGGTAAACTGGGAATTGGCAGGCTATTGCACAAACCGGCTGGATCTCGGGCCGGCCTATCGCCTCGAGGGCGGCAATATCTACGGTCGCGGCATCTGGGCGCCCTGCATCCGCCATCACGATGGCATGTTCTATATTTTCTGCAATGTCAACGGAGCCGGCCTCATGGTTTACCGTTCCAAGTCCATTAACGGGCCGTGGGAATGGAACAAGCTGCCCGGCCGGCATGACATGTCAGTGCTGTTTGATGACGACGGCAAAATTTACATCATCTCGGGCGGCGGCAGCCCTTATCCGATAGAAGAACTGTCACCAGATCTCAGGTCCTTTGACACCAACGCCCCTCGCCATCAACTCACCGTCCCACCTGGCCCAAGGATGGGAGAAGGCCACCATCTCTATAAAATCCACGGCAAATACGTTGATCTCTCCGCAATTCCTGGCGGACCGGTGGACCAAATGGTCGCCGTCGCTGATTCTATTGACGGCCCCTGGAAAGTGGATCGCATGGTTCAAAGCGAGTCGTTGGGGGTAACGGCCGCGACACCTGCGCGTGCGCAGACCAATGATCGCGGCCTCTGGCTCCATCAGGGCGGCATGTGCGACACGCCGTCGGGTGAATGGTGGTGTACCATCATGTCGGACCATGGCAGCGCTGGCCGCATGGTTTCTTTGGTTCCTGTATTGTGGGACAACGGCTTTCCGCTCATCGGCCTGACTGGAAATCTGCGCAAGGCGCCCAATACCTGGGTTAAACCCGACACCGGCTACACCCAGGACCCCACGCCGACCTATGTCCCGGATGACAACTTTGACAGCGGTCAATTGAACCCTCATTGGCAGTGGAGCCATGTTCCCGATGATTCGAAGTGGTCCCTCAGTGAGAAGCCCGGCGTGCTGCGTCTGCATTCATTGCCCGCAACCAACTTCTGGTCGGCCCGCAACAGTCTTTGCCAGCGACCTCCCGGCCCGGAGTCCATCATGACAGTCGAACTGGACACGACCGGGTTGATGACGGGCGACAATGCGGGCTTGGCGCTGTTGAGCAGTCCCTATGCTTGGATTGGCGCGGTGAAAACGGCCGATGGCACCACACTGCAACTGGTCCAAGGCTCCGGTCATGGACGCCGCGGCGGGGCTGAGGCTGCTCCGACCAATATGCCCACCCTTGGCTTAACCAATCCCCCCAGCCATCTGTGGTTGCGCGTGCACTGCAATTTTGACACCGACCAGGCCATTTTTAGCTGGAGCGCAGACGGCCAGGCATTCACGCCTCTGGGTAAGCCGTTCACCATGACCTTCCAGCTGACAACCTTCCAAGGTGTTCGTCCCGCGCTGTTTAACTTTAACACCTCAGGCCAGCCCGGGGGCTATGCGGACTTTGCCAACTACGTCGTGGACGAGCCTCGCGCCCGCGGCATTGAAAGGGAAATCCCCATGGGCAAGACTATTACGCTCACCAGCGGCGCTGACGGCAGCGTCCTGGCTGCCCAAACGCAAAGCAACATCCTGATCAGCGTGGCGGCAGATTCAGCCGAAGCCAGGGCACCCAACGTGCGCTTCCAAATCGTTGACCTCGGCAAGGGACGCGTGGCGTTGAAAGCAGCAAATGGCCGATTCGTCTCAGCCGCTGATGATGCAGTCATTCTCAAAGATCTCGCAGGCGCTTCGCCGGGCGAGGCAGAGTCTTTTCAATGGATCAATCTCATGCGCGGCGACACAATGCTCATGTCCTTGACGAATCACCGCTATCTGGCCACGAAACCGAACGAGCCGGGACCGGTCGCCGCCACCGCCACGGGACCAAGTCCCGCGCGCAAAGCCGGCGAATGTTTCAAATGGCGAACTTTCGAATGAAACGCATTCACCATTTGCACCGTTGCGGTACTGAGTATTGTTGCTCATTCCAATTCGAAGGTGAACTGCTAGCATTTTTGCAGGTTGTACATTTCTTCCAGTTGTCCAAATAACCTGTTGAGTACACAATAAGCCGCAGACCTTAAAAACATGAAAACCAATACGATTGTTTTGCTCACGTTAGTGGCCGGCACCGCGGTTGCCTTTGCGCAAACCAACGAACCCGCCAATGACTGGAAACCCGCGACTTCCAACCAGCAGGGCAAACCATATCCCCAGGTCAACTCTGAGGGTCGTGTTCGCGCCCGCGTCATCGCACCCCAGGCTCAGAATGTTCAACTGGATCTTGGCGGTGTAAAATATCCTTTAACCAAAGATGATGACGGTGCGTGGACTGGCGTATCAAAGCCGCAGGACGAAGGTTTCCACTATTACCAGATAATTGTTGATGGAGCCCAGGTTCCGGATCCCAACAGCTTTTATTACTACGGAGCCAGCCGCTGGGGCAGCGGTATTGAAGTGCCGGCCAAAGATCAGGATTTCTATGCGGTCAAGAATGTGCCGCACGGCCAGTTGCGTGAGGTTCTCTACTTTTCAAAAACCACCAATTCCATCCGCCACTGCTTTGTCTATACCCCGCCGGACTATGACCAGGATCCAAACAAGCGCTTTCCCGTGCTGTATCTCCAACACGGCGCGGGCGAAGATGAAACCGGCTGGGGCCATCAAGGCCACGCCAACCTGATCATGGACAACTTGATTTCCGAGGGAAAAGCGAGGCCGTTCATCATTGTGATGGAAAACGGCGGTGGAATCGCCGGCCCCCGGAGAGGCGGGCCACTTACAAACGCGGCTCCCGCCAGTGGGGCAATTCCCACGAATGGTGCTCCAGCTGGTGCTTCAGCAGGTTTCGGTGGACGCGTCTTTAATTTTAGCGCTTTTGAACACATTCTCATAGATGACCTGATACCTTTCATTGACGCCAACTACCGCACGATTCCCGATCAACCGCATCGCGCGATGGCGGGTCTCTCCATGGGCGGCATGCAGACTCACACCATTGCTCTGGCCCACCTCGACACGTTTTCGCAGATCGGAATGTTTAGCGGCGGCAGCATCACCACCAACGAAATCACCCACCTCGATGCCTTCAAGCAAAAGGTTAAACTCATCTTCATCAGCTATGGCAGCCGCGAACTTGACCCGGCCAACCGCCGGAACGGCCCTGGCCGTGGAGCCTTCGGCGGCGATCCCAAGGCGAACACGGATGCGCTCCAGGCCGCTGGCATTAATTGTCACTTCTACGTGTCTCCCCTGACCGCGCACGAGTGGCAATCCTGGCGGCGCAGCTTGTATCAATTCGCCCCCTTGTTGTTTCAAGATTAGCCGGACGGCGGTCATCCCCAAACCCTCAACGACGACCTCCCCATGAAAAAAACCGGAATATTTCTAATCTTAAGTGTCATCAGCCTGCTGGCCACGACGGCCCGGGCCGCAGACATCGCGGGCCAGTGGCGCGCAGAATTCGACACGCAGATTGGCGTGCAAAAATACCTGTTCACGTTGCAAACCAATGGAGACACATTGACTGGCACAGCCGCCGTGGAGACCGGCGACCAAAAACGTGAGGCGACTTTTACGGAGGGCAAAATCGCCGGCGACACGGTGAGCTTCGTCGAGATGTTCAGTTTTCAGGGCAATGATATTCGCATTCAATACCACGGCACGGTGGGAACGAATGAAATAGAGTTCACCCGTGAGGTGGGCGACTTTGCCACCGAGAATTTCAAGGCAATACGGGTCGCGGCGACAACGACGAATGCGGTGCCGCAAACGCCAGCTAATAATCCCGCCACCGGCAGATCACAGGAACCCCGAATTCCCCGTGGCCGGGACATCGTGCTCGGTCCGGATGACAAACCGGCTTTCCCTGACCCGCCCGCCGGCTTCAATGTCAGGCGGGACAACATTCCCCACGGCAAGCTGGAGATGATTTCATATGATTCCAAGACCGTTGGCACCACCCGCAAGATGCAGGTTTACACGCCGCCCGGTTATACGACCGACAAGAAATATCCGGTGCTTTATCTGTTGCATGGCATCGGCGGTGATGAAACCGAATGGGAACGGTTTGCCGCGCCGGACGTGCTGCTCGACAACCTCATCGCCGATGGCAAGGCCGTACCGATGATCATTGTCATGCCCAACGGCCGCGCGCAAACGAATGACCGCCCGGAAGGAAACATTTATGCCGCTGCGCCCGCCTTTGCGAACTTTGAGCATGATCTCCTGGATGACGTCATCCCTGCGATTCAACTGCGGTATAGCACCTATACCAACCGGGAGAACCGCGGTTTGGCCGGACTTTCGATGGGCGGCGGACAGACGTTAAATTTTGGACTTACCCATCTCGATACGTTCGCCTGGCTGGGCAGCTTTTCCGCGGCACCGAACACCAAATCACCGGTGGAACTGGTGCCGGATCCGACGGCGGTAAAAGAGCAGTTGAAGTTGTTTTGGATTTCAGGCGGCAACAAGGATGGCTTGATCAGCATCAGCCAGGGGATGCATGCCTATCTCAAGGAGAAGGGCGTGCCGCATATCTGGCATGTTGACAGCAACGGTCACGACCCCGCACATTGGCGGAACAGTCTCTATGACTTCGCCCAATTGATTTTCCGCCCAAAATCTTTTTGAATTACTTTCTTTCAAACTGCTTCATCAGCACCCATAAATTATGAACATGCAAATCCTGCCATCAATCCTACATGTCAGCGTGCCATTGGCAGTCCTGCTGGCTTGGGGCGCCTCAGT
>Ga0302320_10009247_pt1 | contig 21219 bp, 13 predicted proteins | sample Bog_T0_3_FD_202130 | JGI IMG/M metagenome (GOLD analysis project Ga0302320, IMG submission 202130) | Peat permafrost microbial communities from Stordalen Mire near Abisko, Sweden - Bog_T0_3 | ecosystem: Environmental > Terrestrial > Soil > Wetlands > Peat | place: Sweden: Abisko, Stordalen Mire...
ACCATTAATAGATTGTTGAAGTCATGGGCGATGCCGCCGGCGAGACGGCCGACGGCTTCCATTTTTTGCGACTGGCGGAATTGATCCTCGAGGACGCGGCGCTCGGTGATGTCTTCGGCGATGGCTTCGAGAACGTCGGCGGGTTCATCCTCGGTGGCGACGGCGCGGCCGCTGATGCGGACCGAGATGGCGTGGCCGTCTTTGCGCTTCCAGCGAACTTCGAAGCCATCCATGCGGCCGGTGCGGTGGAATTCATCGACCAGGCGGGCGTATTCGCCGGGATCGACGAAAACATCTTTTTGGGGATCGAGAGCCAGCACTTCAAGAGCGGAGTTGTATCCCAGCATTCCGATGAGGGCGGGGTTGACATCGAGAAAGCGGCCTTCGAGGCTGGAACGATAGATTCCGTAGACCGCGGTTTGCACCAGCGAACGATAGCGAACTTCCGAACGGCGAAGAGCCTGCTCGCTGCGCTTGTGATCGATGGCGGCGGCCAACTGGCGGGAGATGACGGTGAGGGCTTGCTTGTCGCGTTCGCGCAGCGGCGGGGTTTCAGAATAACCTTTCAGGACGACCGCGCCCAGGGTGTGGTGATTCACTTTGAGGGGAACGCCCAGCCAATGGCAGGGCGCGGGCTCGGAGAGTTCAATTTCACCGCGGCGTTGCAAGGGGCGCAGGCTTTGCGGAGTGCATAACAAAGGCTCGCCGGTGCGAAGAACATATTCGACGAGACCGCGCGCCAGCTTCGCGGGGGCAGGGGCGGAGTGGCGCTCGTCGACGAAGTAGGGAAAGCTGAGCAGTTGCGATTCGGGATCGTGCAGGGCGACGGAAAAATTGCGAGCCGGCATCAGTTCGTCGACAACGCCGTGAATGGCGGCGAAAAATTGCTGGAGATCGTCGGTGGCGCTGGCTTTGTCGGCGATGCGATAGAGAGCGGAGCTGAGGGCATCGGCGCGCTTGCGCTCGGAGATGTCGCGGAAGAGGGCGTAGAACGCGACGCTGCGTCCGTCCACGATCAAGGGGCCGGTGGATACGGAAACATCCAGGAGGGCGCCATCGCGGTGGTGGCGCTGCGTTTCCAGGGTGAGCTGTTCGCCGCGCTGCAAGCACTGGATCATCCACTGCACCTCAGGGGCGCGATCGGGGGGGAGGATTAAAGAATCGAGAGCGATGCCCAGGGTCTGCGCGGCGGAATAGCCGAACATGCGCTGGAACTCGCGATTGACGCACTGTGCACGGAAAGAAGAATCGAGGATGAGCAGCGCGTCGGGAGAATTTTCAAAGAGTTGTTCGAGGAGCTGGCGGCGAGTATCGAGAGAATTTTCTCCGTCGATGACATTGGGATTCGATCCTGCGGAACTCCACGCGAGAGAAGTGAGCGAAGGGACCTGTCCGGCGACGGGAGGGATGAAGGATGGCGACGCGCCGCTATCCAGCGCCTGGCGTAAATTCTTGGCGCGGACAAGGTCGCGGGATTGCGGCGGACGGGTGACACGACCACCCATGGAAAGGCTCCCCCTCTGAAGCCTGGCGATGAAGGGATGTTAGAACGGCAAGTGGTTAACTCGAAAGTTACTGAGGTAATTGAAAAACAGTGGGTAGTGGGTAGTGGGTAGTGGTTGGTGAAGCGGGAGGATTTTTATTTGCCGGCTAGCATTTCGCAGATGCGGCGGATCATTTCCCGTTGCTCGCTGCTGAGGGTGAGGAACTCGAAGCCGTAGCGCAGGCCCTGGCGATAGCGGACAATGGCGCGAACTTTCAGAGGGTAGGGGCTGAGGGGAAGAGGGATTTCGAGAGAAACAATTTCTCCGGTTTCGAGCTCTCCGGTGAGAGTGGCGCCGATGCCATCCTGGCCGAGTTCGGTGGAACGTCCCCAGCAACTGCGGAATTCGCCCTGCTGAAACATGCGGACCTGGAGACGGGCGTCGATGGCGAAACGGGGGTAGCGGCGGATGCGCTCCCGGTCGGGGCGGGTGGGGGCGAGTTTTTTGCCGGGAGCGGACATTTGGTAAGGCGGTTCTCGGTTCTCGGTTCTCAGTGGTTAGTAGTTAGTAATCGTTGGTGATCCGTGCTCCGTTTTGTGACAACGATTAATTTCCGTGCAAAATGTATCCGGGTTCCAGGGGGAGTTTTCCGGCGATTTTGATGACGGCAACGCTGCTGTTGATGGAATAGACATCGACGACGCCGATCGCACCTGGGGTGGAGGCTACTTTGCTGACGAGATCGTCGTCGGAGGTGGCGATCAAGATGGCGGGATGGTTGGTGTGGTTGTGATTGGAACTGACGATGAGATTGGCGACCTCGCTGGGGGACATGCCATATATCTTTTCGAGGACCGGCTTCATTTCGGGGATGGAAGGGGCACGCATGACGAAAGTGACGAGTTTGCCGTCAGGCCAGCGATCGGTCTGGGCTTTGCAAAGCTTGACCAGTTCGGGAAGGGTGACGGCACTGGAGGAATTGGCTTTATTTGCGACGACAGCGATGTCCCGGGCCGCGGCGAGAGAGACGCCGAGGATGAGAAAAAGAAAAATCCGCAGAACGCGTTGGCAGAGCAAAGTTCGGATCTCCCGCAAAAGGTGACTCTTGAGGTCATTGTGCTTGATAAGAGGGGGTTCATTAAAGGTAACGAAAGTCATGGAAGGGTGCGACGGGGCGGACAATTTTTGCAGTTGATTAGAGACGAAGTCGAGCTTCGCTCGACGGACAGCCGAGGGCGGCTGTCCCCACGTGGGCATCGCGGTTCAGAAAGATGAGGCGCGGCTTGGGGAGCCGCGCCTCTCTAGTTGGGGTTAGTTTTTCTTTTGGCGGACGGCGCCTGGGCGGATCATGGGGCGCACCACGAACATCGACTTCGCGGCTGGCTTCGTGATCGCAGAGGAGGATGAGGAGGATGAGGAAGAGCTCTGCAGCACGATCATTCCCGCGGAGACTTGCCCGGAGTCCAATTCGACGAAGGGGAAGTTGGTGCCGTCGGCGGCGTACAGGGTTAGAGAGAGCCCTCCCTCCAAGGTTCCAGCGACGCTGGAGGTTCCGGTGGTGGCGGAGATGCCGTAGCGTCCGTTGGCATCGACGGTGCCGTAGGTTCCGCTGAGCTGCTCACCAAGGGTCTGGAGGCCGTCGGCTCCGGTATAGTTTTCGTCGATCAGGCCGGTGATGGTGGTGCCGCTGGGATTGGCGGTGAACTCGGCGATATCATCCACCTCCACGCTGCCTTCCGACGAGAGGTTTACGCCGGAAAGGTTTAGCCCGAAGCCTTGGGAGGTTGCGGCGAAGGTTGTGCCTGAGGTTTGGGCGTAAGCCGCGCCGGATGTGATTCCGGCTGTATCTACTTCCAGAAGAAGCAAACCACCGCTGGATGGATAGGCGGCGTAGGTTGTGCCTTCGACAAAACTGCCGGAGGGGAGGGTGAGTACGTATCGGCCAGAGTTGTTCGGGTCGACCGCGTAGGCGGCGGTAAAGGCTACGGGAGTGGATTGAGGAGAAACGTTGGATCCTGCAATGTTGTAGTCTTCAGTGCCGGTAATCGCTCCCGAGCCATTGGTGGTCATGAATCCGCCGGCGGCTAGCGGGTCACCGGCAGATGTCAGGCCTTCAAGGGTGAAGGCGAAAGTTCCGGTGGCGAGAGCGGGAGCAGTTTGAGAGAACGCATCGCCGGCGAGAGTTGCGGTGGCGTCCATTTCAATCAACTTGAGATGAGTGGCATCGATGGCAACTGCGTCGAAGGTTGCGTTGAATACCGAGCTGCCCAAGGTGGCCGGGTTGCATGAGACGCCTGAGTTGCCTGAGCTTACGAAGCTTAAAGTGGTGGCGGGCGTTGCAGAGGGTCCCAGAACCAGAGAGCCAGTGAGGGTTGAGGCAGGGTAGTTCAGGACACTGCCCTCGTTGATGTCGCCGCATCCGGCCAAGGTCGCGCCGGTAAGGGCGAAATTACCGTTGGTCGCCCATGGAGTGGTGCCGGCAGCACCGGAGAGGCTGAAGGCATAGGAACCAGCAGGAGTGACGCCAGCGGTTTGTAAATCGAGGGTTCCGCTGCCGGTGCCGCTGCTGTCGAACTCTGTGATCTGGCCGGTTGAGTTGGAAGAGAGGACGAAATCGAGAACGGGCGTGAAACCGGAAATCGATGTGTTGAGGCTGACCTGTCCTCGACCGTCGACACCGAGCTTGTAGCTGCCGCCGCTGATGGACTGGGCGGCGGCTGGAGGTGTGAATTCCCCGGGATCGTTAAGGTCGAAAGTGCCTGCGGTGATGCCTCCGCTGCCGTTGGCGGTGAAGGTGCCAAGCATGGCATAAGCCTCTCCGGTCGCCGAGTCAGAGCCGGAGACGGAGAAAACGTAGGTGCCGTTTAGATCGCTGACGCTGAAGCCGCCGGTGGGCGGGGGCGTGGCAGTCGATATGTGGCCGTTGCTACCGCAGGCGGCTAAGAATAAGAGAGTGGAGAGTGCGAGAAGTAGAGCGAATCCGTTGCGTACCGACATAACTTTCTCCTGGGAAAGAATCACAGTGTGGGACAGTTCACCTTGATGCGAGATTAGCACAGGTCAATCCATCTGCTTCAACCCGAATCACGGGAATAAGTAGCGGTTTTGTCGAAAAAAGTTTGCGCAAGTGCAAGATATACAGAACTTTACATTCCTGAAAACGGTAACGAGAGAGCCGCCGTTGCTTTGGGCGGAGGAGGTGAATGTGTGGTTGGTTGGTGAGGGGGAAATCCGGTAGCATGGGGAGAAGAAGATTGTCGATTGTGGATTCTCGATTCGCAACTCGACATCTTCTTCATGGATTCGCCGCAAACTGAATCGACGAGATTTTTCAGGCCGTCATAACTTCTCCAGGAAGACTCCTCATGAAATATCGCAAGCTGGGCCGGACCGGATTTGAAGTCAGCGACATCGCCTACGGACTGTGGGGAATGAGCGGTTGGAGCGGATCGGACGACCAACAGTCGTTGGCGTCGCTCCAGCTTTCGATCGACTCCGGTTGCAACTTTTTCGACACGGCGTGGGCTTACGGCGAGGGCAAGAGCGACGGCTTGCTGGGCGAAATCATGGCGCGCAATTCCAAAAAGCGGCTTTATGCGGCGTCGAAAATTCCCCCGGCCAATGACAAATGGCCGGCGCTTCCGGAATACAAATACGCCGACGTATTTTCCTACGATCACGTGCTCAAATATGCCGAGCTGATCCGCAAGAAGCTTCGCGTCGATTCCATCGACCTGCTTCAATTTCATGTGTGGGACGACGGCTGGGCCGACAATCCGGAGTTTCGTTCGACGGTCGAGAAGTTGAAGGATGGCGGATGGATCAAATATTTTGGCTTGAGCCTGAACCGCTGGGAGCCGAATAATGGGATCAAGGCGCTGCACACCGGCTTAGTGGACGCGGTGCAGGTGATCTACAACATTTTCGATCAGGCGCCGGAAGATAGATTGTTTCCGCTGTGCCAGGAGTTGAATGTCGGCGTGATCGCGCGCGTGCCGCTCGATGAGGGCAGCCTGGGCGGCAAAATGACTTTGGAAACGCGCTTCCCGAAAAGCGATTGGCGCTCGGGATATTTCGGGCCGGAGAACCTGGCGAATACGATTGAGCGAGTCGATAAGCTCAAGAAAATTCTGCCGGCCGGGATGACTTTGCCGGAGATGTCGCTGCGCTTTGTTTTGTCGCACCCGGCGGTGAGTACCACGATTATAGGCATGCGCGATGCGGCGCATGTGCGGGAGAATGTTGCGGCCAGTGACGCTGGACCGCTGGATGCAGGCCTGCTGGCAGAATTGAAACACCACCGCTGGGATCGCAAGCCGAAGCACTGGTCCGATTAGAGAATCCGCTTCGAGCATCCGCACAACTGGCGCCGAATCGCGCCCGCCGGGCTGCAGGGCGGTTCGTAAATACTTGGCGAATGTGAAGTCCGAACCTGATGCTTCTTTCATCTAATCGCGCATAAGCAAGCCTGATCACAATCGCACGAAAAATTAGAGGAGAACGACTCATGGGTGAAGTAGGGAATCAGCAGACGGATCTCGGCGGCAGCTTCGCGCTCCCGGGCACTTCGATCAATCTCAAGCGAATGGGCTATGGTGCGATGCAACTTGCCGGGCCGGGTGTGTGGGGACCGCCGCGCGATGCGGATGGTGCGGTTGCGGTTCTGCGGGCGGCGGTTGATGTGGGCGTGAATCATATCGATACCAGCGATTTTTATGGGCCGCACGTCACCAATCAAATTATTAAGCAGGCGCTTCATCCTTATCCGGATGGCCTGACCATTGTGACCAAGGTTGGCGCCAAGCGCGGGAACGATAAATCATGGGGTCACGCGCTCTCGAGTCAGGATCTGATCGATGCTGTGCATAGCAACCTTCGCAACCTCGGACTAGACGCGCTCGAGGTGGTGAATCTTCGAGTCGGAGCGCCGATGGAGCCAGGAAATATGCCCATTACAAGGCCACTGACGGTGCTGGCGGAACTGAAAAGTCAGGGGCTGATTCGTCATCTCGGCTTGAGCAACGTAACTCCCAAGCAATTGGCGGAGGGTCAGAAGATCACCGAGATTGTTTGCGTACAGAATCTCTACAACGTGGCCAATCGAAAAGATGACGCTTTCATCGATGACCTCGCGAAGCAAGGCATTGCTTATGTGCCATTTTTTCCGCTGGGCGGGTTCACTCCGTTGCAATCCTCGGAGCTCGATGAGGTGGCGGCATCGTTAGAGGTTACGCCCATGCAGGTTGCGCTGGCTTGGCTGCTTCACCGTTCGCCCAACATTCTGCTGATTCCGGGAACGTCTTCCATGGGTCATCTGCGGGAGAATCTTAGTGCGGCTGCGCTGCAACTTCCGCGCGCAGCGATTGAGAAACTGGAGACGATCGGCGCGAGCGCGGTGCAGTGAAAATGCGGGGAACTTTGAACGTCACCCGGGTCGTCAGCGACATCATTAGCGGAAATCCTATCGATAATGATCTTCGCATCGGGACGATCCGGGATTGCCGAGTGGTGCCTCAATAAATGGACGGCATGATTTTCCCGGCAAATCGCAACGTCGAGATGGCGCTGCTCGCTCTCCAGGCGTTTCAGGTTGTCTTCCTTTGGATACATGATTGGATTCCGCTGGGTCGGCTCAACGATGTTGCCGCGGTGCGCAGCCAGGATACGATGCGCCGGCTGGTGACAGTGACACTGATTCAGAGCGTGCCGTGGAGCATCGGACTGTGCTTCAGCCTGGTGCACTTTCGACAACCGTATCCCGAATGGCTCTACGACTGGCTGCTGATCAGTTATGGATTGCTGTTCATCGGCCAAATGCGCGCCTGGTGGGTGCCTTATCTGTTCCGGCCGGACCCGGCGCGCGCCGCTCGTTATCAAATCATGTTCGGTAAAACGCATTCGTTCCTGCCCGCGCGTAATGGTATGGTTCCGAATACTGCGCATATTCTGCTGCATGTGGCGACCGCGGCGACGCTGATGATTCTTCTTCTGAACTGAACAGAACAGACTTCGAGGCGAAGTCTTGTAGGATCGCCGCCGGTCGCCCTTCCTACGATCTCTGGTAGTAGGTAGTGCGGCAGTCTAATCTCGCTTCTTCGGAAGCATGGACAAGACCTGGCGCCAGATCGTAATCCTTATCGCACTGTTCGCGGTTCTGCCCGCAGTTTTTCTTCAGGCGCAGAACTCGCGGGGATCGTTGCGCGGCACGGTGCAGGATGCTGCGGGCGGCCGGATTGCGTCCGCGACCATTGTCGTGCAGCTTTCGGGATCGTCGGTGGAACGCCGCGCCAGCAGCGAAGAGCGAGGCGAATTTCGTCTGGATGATCTGTTGCCGGGCAATTACCGCGTCACCGTCAGTGCCAAAGGTTTCGCGCCGGCACAGGCGGAGGTTGCGGTTGCAGTCGCCAACGTCCGGGAGATTGCGGTGACGATGAAGCCGGCGTCGACTTCTGAAACCGTGAACGTGCGCGGAAGTTCTTCCTCGATCACGACGGAAACGGTTAACACTTCGGACGCGGTGCGCGGTGGCGTAGTAGGAAGTCAGGATTTGGAAACTTTGCCGCTGCCCGCGCGCAGCTTCGCCAACATCGCTTATCTCGTGCCGGGCACGGAACCGGTTGAACCCTCTGACCCAACGAAGGCGCGCATCACGGCGGTCTCGACCGGCGGGAGTTCGGGCTTGAACAACGAGCTCTCGGTGGACGGCGCGGAAAATTCCGACGACTGGATTGGCGGCTTCCTGCAAAATTTTTCGCCGGATGGCATTCAGGAATTTGCCGTGCGCACTTCGAACGAAGAGGCCGATACCGGTTGGACTACGGCGGGCTCGGTTGTGATCACGACCAAGCGCGGGACTAACGAATGGCACGGGAGCGGATCGTTTTACGACCGGCAGGCCGCGCTGAACGCGCGTTTTCCGATTGAGAATCCGGCGGAAACTTGTACCGATGGAGTTTGCGTCCACAATCCGAAGCAGCCGTTTTCGCGGCAGAATTATGTGGGAACTTTCGGCGGACCGATGGCAAGAAATAAAGTATGGTTCTTCACTTCGTTCGAGGGCGTGCACGAAGACGCGAGTATCGCTTATAGCCCGAACAGCATCACGCAGTTTGACGCGCTGGCGCAACTGGCGGCTGAGGGATTGATCGGCGGCGTTCCTTCGATCGCGGTGCCGGCGAATGTGCCGATTCCGTTTCGCGACTATCTCGGGTCGCTGCGCTTTGACTGGGCGCAATCGTCGAAGTCGAACTGGTTCCTGCGCGCCTCGGAAGACAGCTATCTGACGCACAACGCGCTGGTCGAGCAAGGGACGCTGCCTTCGACTGGCCTGACCACGCACAACAATTACTGGAACGTCGCGCTTAGCAATGCCTACACTTTCAGTCCGACCTGGGTGGGGAATCTGGTGCTCGATGCCAGCTTGTTGCATCTGACGCAAACGCGAAACTCGGACTTGGGATTTGCGCTGGCATTTCCTTTCAGTTCCACGGCGCTGACGATATCGGGATTCGAAACTTTTGGCGACAATCAGTTCGCCACTCCGATCACGCTTTTCCCCGACCTGCGCAATCAGGAAAAATATCAGGTACGGTACGATCTGACCCACGTTGTGGGCAGTCATGCGCTGAAGTTTGGCGTCGATTTTATTCACGAACCGGTGCTGAGCGGAGCTTTCGCATCCACCGCGGAAACTTTTGCGCAGTATGTGAATAATCCTACGTACTACGTGCAGAATCCCGGCGTGTTCGGTAGCTTCAGCCCGCTGTGTGCCAACTTCGCCGCCTCGGACGGTTCCACTTGCAGTTACACTCCTGCGGGCAATGGGGCGTTTTCGCAGAACGTTCAGCGCATCGCCCTGTATGCGGAGGATTCGTGGCAAGTCTCGCACCGGCTCACGGTCAATTATGGTCTGCGCTATCAAGCGACATGGGGATTGTTCCAAGGGTCGGGCCGGAGCGAAGCGGAGAACGCTGCATACGTGACCTTGCAGGCGTTGCAGATTCCGATTGTGCCGGGGCTGCCGCAGGATTACCGCAAGCAGATCGCGCCTCGGATTGGAGTTGCTTACTCTCCGGGCAACGATGGGAAGACCGTGATTCGCGCCGGGTTTGGCCTGTACTATGACGATCTGGCGCAGAATGGATGGGCGACCGCATTCCAGGGTGTGAACAATTCCAACTACACCACCGGAACTTGCAGCCTGACGGGAGGTCCGGGAACTTATGCGCTCGTTGGCTCGGGTTGCCTGACGGGTGGTGCTGGTGCAACGGGGAATCTTGTCGGTGCGCCTTACAAAACACCTTATGCGATTCATACCACTGGCGGCGTGCAACATGCGTTCAACCAGCATTGGTTGGCGAGTGCCGATTACGTGCACGAGCAGGGGAATCACGGCTATCGCGGGTTTCCCTACGCCGGAGGCAGCAATCTATTGAGTCCGCTCATCCCCGCGTCGGATCCAGATTACGCTGCCGATCAGGCAAACGTTGTTCCGAATGTGAATGTGTTCGAATCGGACAACCGGTCCAGCTATAACGGGCTGCTGCTGCATCTGCAGGGCAACATGAGCCGGTTCAGTCTGGTCGCGAACTATCAACTGTCAAAGGCGCAAACGTGGGGATGCCTGCTGGGAGAGCTGTTTGACTATGTGGATGGGGTTTGCCCGAACCAGCCGGGAACGCCCAATGCCGGATTTCTGAATGCTTTCGGGCGGGGCGATTACGGGCCTTCCGGGGAAGACGTTCGTCACCGCTTCGTGCTGGCGGGGACGGTGCACATTCCGGGGGGATTCGAATTAAGCACGGTCACTCAGGTCGAGAGCGCGCGTCCCATCACGATTACGAATGCGAACAACACCGATCGCATTTATGTGAACGGGGCGTATACCGGGCTCGATGTATTTCGCGGCACGCCTTACATTCAGTCGGACTTGCGGGTGACGCGGCCTTTCAAGATCAACGAGCGCTGGCAGGTTTATCCGTTCATCGAATTTTTTAACTTGTTTAACCGCAACAATCCGGGTGCGAATTTCGCGGTGAATGTGGTCCAGTTGCCGGTTCCGGCGGCGCAGATGGCGGCTAATGCGCAAGGCATCACGAATGTCACCAGCATCTGCACGAATTCGGCTTGCTCTCAAACGGCGGCGATTACCAGCCTGAAGCAGTTGGAGATCCCTGAAGGGGCGCTGGGAGATTTTTTTGGACCGGGGACTACGGTTGGCATTCCATTTGCGGCGCAGTTGGGTGTGCGGGTTACGTTTTAGGTTTTGGTCCGTGGCTGTCTCGTACCCGGCAGAAAGTCAAAGGCTTTAACACAGGGGACAGGGGGTCACGGGGTAAATCGCGACTTCATAAACTTCGATCTATTTGAGGAGCGGCTTTTATCGAACCAGCCATTCGGTGGCGGCGTGCACGCGAATTAGTAGTTGGGAGTAGGTGATGGCCACCGTCGCCAGCACTGCAGCCAGCGCGCAGAGAGTATAGGCGAGCGACTTCCGGTTTGTTTGTGGGCGGGGAGGTGGTTGCCATGCGATCAGGCGCTCGACGCGCGCGTTTACGGATGCGGCCGGGCTGTGAAGGAATGCGGTAGACAGCTCAGCGGGCGGTTGCAGGGGAGCGAGGCGGGACAATTTGATCAGCGCGGCGGCGAGGTCCAGGGCTTCGGATGCGCAGGAGACGGCGGCATCGTCGGCGGATATTTCACAGGCTTCACGCCATGCACTTTCCATGGGCGCCATCCCGGGAAAGGCCAGCAGCCGCAGGATCAGTTTCTTCAGGTTGTCGCGGCGTCGGATGTGAGCCTTTTCGTGCAGCAGAGCGCAATGCAATTCCCGCTCGGTCAAGACGAACTGGGCGGCAGACGATAGCCAGACTTGAGGCCGCAAAATCCCGGCTGCGGTGAGCGGAGGGGCAGACGCGGAAGTGAGCCGCACGGGAACGGATGGCTTCGAATCCGGCAGGCGCTCCATCACACGCGCATGGCTGGCCCATGCGGCAATGGTTTTCGAAGTGCGCATCCATGCGGTTGCGGCGCTGCAAATTCCAATCAGCAACAAGAGCATTCCGGCAAGGCTCATGGTGAGCGGCGCATAGCCCAGGGGTTCGTCGACAGAGTGGGGCTCCAGCAGCAGAAAGGAGGGCAAGGTTAGAGCGAGAGTTATGAAGGTCGCTCCGAAAAAAGGGGCGATACGAAAAGCGAACAGCCAATCGGCGAAACTTCCAGACGAGGATGTTTGGCGGGACGCGCTGGTCCGCAGTTTTTGCCACATCAGGCAAACCGAAAGAGACAGGCTGCTGTAGACGATGAAGAAGACGGAGAAAGAGATCGCGATGCCGCGCAGGGCAAACATCAGGAGTTCTCCTTCGGTTCGTGGCAGCCTGTTGCAGCGCGATCCGATTCTCTTTGGCTCAACTCGTTACGCTTTTGTTCTACAAGCCGCCACAAGTCTTCCAGGAGTTGGGCGTCGCGTTCGCTTAGAATCTCCACCAAAAAAGATAGCGGCAAGGACGAGGCTGGACTGGCGTCCAGAAATTGGCGAAGCGCGTGTCCGGCGGCTTCGCAGTGCAGTTGCTCGCGGGTGAGTCGCGGGACGTAACGAAATGCGCGGCCCTCTTCGGTGCGGGCGAGAATATCTTTTTTGAAGAGGCGGTCGAGCGTGGTCATCACGGTGGTGTAGGCGAGGTCTTCGAATCCGTCGTCCATCATCTCGCGGACAGTGGCGCTACCTTTGGTCCAGAGGGCATCGAGCATGCGGCGTTCCAGGGGGCCCAGCTGGGCTGAACGACTTCGGAAGGGATGGAAGATGCGTTTCATGAATTCGCAGGAGTGGGCAGTGTAACGCGCAGGGGGGGATCCTGCCAGAGGTCTTTCTTCCGGGTATTGGTGAAGTCAAAAAACATCTTGACCGCAAAGTACGCGAAGAAAAATCCGCAAAGCACGCAAAGAGGCTTGAAGACGTTCAGATTAAACGCATTACCCTTTATTTTTCTGCTTATTTCTCCGATCTTCTTTTCTTATCTTCTTATCTTCTTACAATTTAATGGTAGTGATCACCACCAACTGCGGGCATCAGGCCCTGGGCTATCCAGGGTAGCCGATCTGAGGCCCTGATTTAGATGTCCCAGCTGTCCCTCGATCGCATGGTGAGGTTGCGGGGGCCGTGAGTTTCCTAGGACTAGGCACGGCAGTACATCCGGCACCTACAGTAGCAGACTAGTGGAAGTTAGGGTGGGGCGGAAGGGCGGATGTCACAGGGGTGGGCTGTGGAAAACATCCTCGACCGCGGGGGCTGAAGCCCGATTCCAAGTAGGTATCTTTTATTCAGGCCTGAAGGCCTGCTCCACCCTTTTTCTTGTGCAGGCCTGAAGGCCTGCTCCACCCTTCTTTTTATGCAGGTGTGAAGGCCTACTGTACCCTTCTTTTCGGGGATGGGGCTAAGTCCAGAACAAAAGCAAGGTCAAAGGCGACGGACAGGAGTGTCCGTCCCACACGGTCAGGCTTCGAGCAAAGCTATGCTGGTTCGGGCGCTGACGTCTTCGATGGCCAGGAGGATGAAGGGCATGCTGGGTTGGAGTTCGATGCGGCGGGCGTTCAGCATCATCGTCCGTTCGCCAAGTTTTGGGAATGCGTGTTTTACTTCAAAGTCGACCACCTGCTTGTTATGGGGAACGACCTCGGCCAGGAGATGGCGTAGTTCGGGGATGTTCCATTGTCCGTCGCCCAGATCGAAAACGGTGCAACCTTCGGTCTCTTCGGCGGAGACTTCAAAGGTTCGGTAGAAAGATCGATTGGCCGCTAGAACTCGCAATTTTTCATCCAGCAGCAAAATCGATCCTTTGGAATTCTCGACCAGGCGATCCGCGTAGCTGCGAGTTTGTTCCAGCCTGCGTTTGAGAGCGTCAATATCCTGCAGGCTGATCACGGCGCCGCTGATTTTGCTATCCCAGGTTTTGTAGGGGCGGACGCGCAGCGCGTACCATACGCCAGTTTTTTCGCGGACTTCATGTTCCTGCGGGGTGAGGGTTTGAATGGTTTCTTCGACCACGGCTTCCATATCCTGGAGGTCGAGATTGGTTCGGATTTCGCCCAGGCGCCGGCCCATGTCGCTGGGTTGCAGATTGAGCAGCTTCTGAGCGGGAGGAGTGAAGCGGCGAATGCGGAGATCGGTGCTGACCATGACGACTGGAAGATCAACGGTGTCGAGCAGATTGAGCAGATCGCTGTTTACCGAACTCAGCTCGGTGTTACGGTTCTGCATTTCTTCATTGAGAGTGGTGAGTTCTTCGTTGGTGGATTGCAATTCTTCTTTGGCGGTCTCCAGTTCCTCGTTGGTGCTTTGCAGTTCTTCGTTGGCGGACAGGACTTCTTCGTTGACCGACTTGAATTCCTCGAGGGTGGTTTCGTGATCTTCGATGAGCGACGAGAGCTGGCCGCGGAGTTGCGCTATTTCGCGTTTCAGGTTGCGATTCTCGCCGCCCGAGGAAAGGCTCCCTTTTTTCGCGTCGGCCTCGGCGATTGCGGCAGGCTCGGCGGGCTGAGGGCTATCCTGAAAGACGATTACGTAGTAACGCTCGCGCGCGGCCTGGCCTCGGAGGGGAAGCACTTCAAGATCGACCGTGCGAGTTTTGCCTTCCGAGGAAAATTGCACTCCTTCGGTGCGGACGACCGAATTGTTTTTCTTGGCCTTGGTGAGAGCGGCGCGCAGATCGACGATGAGGCCTTCGCGGGCCATTTTGGAAAGACTGAAGGTGGGCTGCCCGGCGGCGGGTTCGAGGTAGGCTCCGGTTTTTCCCTGGAACTGAACAATTTCCATCGAATCGTTGACCACGACGCTTGCCGGGACAAAGCGATTGATCAACAATTGTTCGACCTCGTTTTCCACGGTGAAGGGAGCGGGAAAATGGAGGCCATCCTTGGCACTTTCGGCCCGGCGCGGGGAGTAGTCGGTGCTGGCGAAATAGGTCGCCATGCGGGCTGTGGTCTTGATTTTCTGATAGATCTTGTCTTTTTTGTCCACCATGGAGAAATGGTCGGCGAAACCTCCCAGACTTTCGGCCTCGCCCAACATGAGGTAGCCGCTGGGCTTCAGAGCGTAGTGCAGGGTGGGGATTACGCGGCGCTGCAGGATTGGTCCGAGATAAATCAGGACATTGCGGCAGCTCACGAGATCGAGGTTTGAAAAGGGAGGATCCTTGACCAGGTTTTGGCGGGCGAAGATGCACATGTCGCGAACGGATTTATTGACCTGATAGCCGCCGTCCTGGCTCACGAAAAATCTTTTCAAGCGCTCGGCGGAAATTGCCGCCACCGCCTCCTTGCTGTAGAGGCCGTTGCGCGCGCGCTCCAGGGCCGTGTCGCTGATGTCGGTGGCGAAGATTTGAATGGCGATGGCGGCCTGGGAGATGTTGCGGGTATGGGCCCACAGGTATTCCAATAAAGTGATGGCGATGGAGTAAGCCTCCTCGCCGGTGGCGCAACCGGCCACCCAGACGCGGACGGGAGAATCGGGGCCGCGGCCTTCAAACAGAGCGGGATAAACGTGCTTGCGCAGCGCGGTGAAAGCGTCAGGCTCGCGGAAGAATCCGGTGACGTTGATCAACAGGTCGCGATAGAGGTCCTCCAGTTCCTCCGGCTTCTTGGTGATGTATTGCAGGTATTCTTTCAGCTTCTCGATTTTGTTCAGGCCCATGCGGCGCTTGATGCGGCGCTGCAAGGTGCTGTGTTTGTAGTTGGTGAAATCGACTCCGCTGGATTCGCGGAGGAGGGTGAACAGAGAGTCGAGTTCGCTGCCGACCATGCCGGGAAAATCGTCTCCTCTCTTGGTTAAGACGCGGGTGACGTAGGGATGGCGGCCGATGCCGCTTAATTCGCGCGCGATTTCTTTGGGAGTGAGGATGAAATCGATGCAGCCGGCATGGACGGCACTGCGCGGCATGCTGTCATATTTGGCCGACTGTTCGTCCTGAGCGAAGGTAAGGCCGCCGGCGGCCTTGATGGCGCGGCAACCTTCGGTGCCGTCGGAAGCGGTGCCGGATAGGACCACTCCAACCGCTCGCGGGCCGATTCTTTCCGCGAGAGAACGAAAGAAATTATCGATCGGCAAGTGCTGTCCGCGGACCGTGACGCGCGCGCTGAGCTGCAAGGAATCGTTGAGGATGACCATGCTGGTATTGGCCGGGATCACGTAGACGTGGTCGGGCTGCACCAGCACGCCGTCGATTACCTCGGTGACCGGAAGCTTGGTGGTGCGGCCCAGAATTTCGGGCAGAGCGCTTTCATGCTTGGGGTCGAGATGCTGCACCAGCACAAAGGCCATGCCGGTTTTTTCCGGCAGATGATGAAGGAGTTCGGAAAAGGCTTCCAGGCCGCCCGCGGATGCGCCAATGCCGACGATGGGGAAGGTCTCGACCAGCTTACGCGGCGTTTTCTTGACTACGGTGAGAAGGCTGGTTTTGCGGGGCTTGCGCGGAGACGTTTGCATGGAACTCCTGTGCAGCGGAAATTCTGGAGGAGCCGGGCCGGTTCATGGATTGCGACTTCTTCTTCCGGACCGGATCGGTGGCGCTCAACTTGTGCCTGAGTCGACGTGAAAAGTTTATTGCGGGGGCGAATGGGGGGTCAACGCTGGAGTTAGGAATTGTGGGGGGTGATTCCCGAAATGGAACTGGTCGGTGTGAAAAGGCTTGACGGTGGGGGGAGACCGGTGATTTGCGAGTTTTTCGGTTACGAGCTTTTGACCGCAAAGGTCGCGAAGAAGGGCCGCGAAGATCGCGAAGAAAAGAAGTTGGGGCCGCGAAGAAGATCGCGAAGAAAAGAAGATGGGGTGGGAAACGGGAATCGAACCCGCAACCGTCGGAGCCACAGTCCGGTGCTCTGCCAGTTGAGCTATTCCCACCGTTAGGGTGATTATAGCAACTGCGGGTGGCGATGTCAGAAACTAAGAGGCGGATGTCGTCGTATGGTTTGAAAAGGGCAATCCTCAGCGGCTAAAAGCCGCGATGAGACTGCGCTGCTTGCGGCACGGCTAATGAGACTGCCGAAACTGGGACGGAAACGGGCGACCACGGGGGCTAAAGCCCGCGATCATTTCGGAGAAATTACGCGGCTCTGAAGAACCGCTCTTCCACGAGATGGACGAGCCGCTTTCACGAGCCGCGTTGAATTGCGAATCTGGAACCAGTCGCGGGCTACGGCCTGAAGCCGAAGACAGTGCCGGCGCCGTGAGTGCCGCCAGCAACGGTTGTGCCGTAGAAATTGCCTGCGGCATCGCGGATCAGGCCGGCGTAAGGTGCTTGCCCGTCGGAGCCATCGCCGAAGCTGTGGAGAGTGCTCAGGGTCCAACCGCTGCTTCCGGGGGTGAGTTCGAAGACTGTGCCGCAGCCGGATATTTCACATACCTTCTCCGTGCCGTCGCCGCCGGCCTGGGCTGTGCCGTAGAGATTGCCCGAGTCGTCGAACAGCAAGCCTGGGTTGGGATTGTAACCTCTCAAAAAGACGTCGAAGGTGGCAAGGGTCGTCGAGGTCCAACTGCCGACGCTGGCGCGCGTGAGTTCGAACACTTGCCCCCACTTTGTTGAAGCACCGTAAAGGTTGCCGGCGGCGTCGAAGATCAAGCCGGCGGGTCCGCCGCCGTTGGTGCCTTTGCCCCAGTAAAAATTGTACAAAATGTTCTCGGTCCAGCTCCCGCTCTTATCCGGCGACAACTCGAAAGCTACGCCGCCGGTGTAAGCGCCACCCCAATTCGTTCCGCCGTACAGGTTGCCGGCGGCGTCGAAGAGGAGCTTGCCGTAGGGCGCATATCCGTCCGAGCCGGTGGAGCTGAATTCGTGCAGCACTTTCTCGCTCCAGCTTCCGCTCTTATGAGGCGATAGCTCAAACACCGTGCCGCAGTCGCTGAACGCATCGCCGGTGCAGCCCCCGGTTGTACCGTAGAGGTTGCCAACCGCATCGAAGATCAAACTGCTGCTCGGAGTTTCACCGTCGGAAGCGCCACCGACAAAACTATAGAGAACCTTCTCGCCCCAGCCCCCGCCGGTTTTGGGTGACAACTCGAATACTGTGCCGCACCCGGTCAAAGGAGCGGCGTTGCTGCACACCCCGGTGCCGCCGTAGGCCGTCGTGCCATAAAGATTTCCGGAGGAGTCCAGGATCAAGCTGGCAGCGGGGTAATATCCATCCTTGCCGTTATTGTCGAAGTTATGCAACAGCTTTTCCGTCCAGCCCCCATCCACGTTCGGGGACAACTCAAACGCGGTGCCGCAGCCCGCGCCCGCTTCGGAGGCGCACTTCCCCAGGCCACCGAAATAGGTGACGCCATAAAGATTGCCGGCAGCGTCGCGGGTCAAGCCGGCATAAGGCGCCTGCCCGTCTTTGCCGTTGCCGAAGCTATGCAGAACTTTTTCTTGCTGCGCTGCTGCGCGCGTGCCGGTCAAACACACGGTCGCGGTGAAGATCGCGAGGAACCATATCTGTGCTAAGGAAAGTTTTTTGCCCGGCATAAGTCTCTCCTTGAGTTATTCGGTCGCGAACGAGGTGACACCCAATGATGGCAGGGGAGGGAGCTAGTGAACTCCAAAACAGTGGAGTTTCGCAATGACGGGACTTTACTGCTTGAGGATGCGGGAGTCAAGGCACATTCTGTCAATTCGGAAATGACGAGGACATTTCGGGCTCTTGGCAGACTGTGCAAAATTCTTCACTTGTACCGTACTGCCGTTGTGAGAATGACTACTTCTTGACGGAGAAGGCGTACCAGAGCGCACTTAGGGCGTGGCGCAAGCTGGAGAAGGACAGGCAAAAGAGGGCGATGAAGATACTATCGAGGGCTCCGGCGACCCAGGGAGGGAGACCGGAGGACAGCGTGGTGGGGTCAGGCTGCGCTGCGGGCGTGGAGAGCTGTTCTTTCACAAATCCTACTTTGTGCAGCGGCTGGCGGCTTTGTGGGCAGCGCCTTACCTCAGCGGCTTAAACCGGCTGCGCAAACAGTCACTCCGGCGTCCCAAAGCGAACCTCCGGCGCTAAAGCGCGGCTTCATTTTGAACGGCATAATGGCACGACTGAACCTCGTGCCCTTTCCCGAACCAGCGTGAATCAGAATTTTTCCGCAAGCTCTTAAAGCCGATGTGAAGAAGGCAGCAATGATGGCAGCGCTAAAGCGCCGCTCCGCCCAACAGCTCTTAGCCGCGGCCGACACCTACGTATTCGAATCCCATGGCGCGCAGTCGGGAGGAGTCCAGGAGATTCTTGGTATCGACGATGATGGGCTTTTTGAGCAGGTGCTTGATGCGGTCAAAATCGAGGGCGCGGAATTCTGGCCAGCCCGTGCCGACCACCAGCGCATCCATCCCTTCCGCCGCCGAATAGGCGGAATCGCAATAACGCACCGATCCGTTGAGGCGGTTCTTGGCGTCCGACAGAGCCACGGGATCGTAGGCGCGAACCCGAGCGCCCTTGGCCACCAGACTCTGCGCCAGACTTACCGCTGAGGATCCCGCCACGGAATTCGTGTTGGGCTTGAAGGCCAGACCCAAAATTCCGACGTCTTTGTTCTCGACCGAATCCAAAGCCAGCGCGATCTTATCGAGCAGGCGATCCGCCAGGGAATGGTTTACATCGCGTGCGGCACTTAATACTTTTAGAGAGACCCCGTTGGCTTGGGCCAACTGCGCCAGCGAATCCATATCGGACTCGGCGAACACACCACCCATGCCGGCTCCGGGCTGGAGGCAGCGGGGAGCGATTTTCTTGTCGAGACCGAGCGCCAGAGCCAGACTGACGGCGTCCGCGCCCACACGTTCGCACAGTGCGGATACTTCGTTGATGAAAGAAATCTTGGTAGCGACAAAGGCGGTGGCGGATTCGCGCACCAATTCCGCGGTCGCCTGATTGGTAACGATGACGGGAACGCCGCGCATGACCAGGGGATGAAAAATCTGTTTCAGGATGTGCACGGCTTCGTTGGAAGTCGATCCCAGAATCAGGCGGTCGGGCCAGTTGAAATCCTCGACGGCGCATCCGTCGGTAAAGAACATGGGCTGGGAAACGATGGTCGCTTGCAGACCGGCATCCTTCAAGCTTTTTTCCAGGGCGGAAGCAGTGCCTACGGAAACCGGAGTCACGATGGTTAGAATCGGAGGCGTCGGCGCCAGGCGCGCGATCCGCATCACTACGTCGGAGAGATGATCGGCGCTGTCTTCCGCCAAAAAGATTACCTGGGCTTTGCGGGCGAAGGATTCGATATCCGTCGAATACACCAGGCGGCCGGCGCGTACGTTTCGCCGGATAATTTCCTTTAGATTTTTTTCGAAGAAAGGGATGTTGCCCTGAGCCATCTCCACCATGCGCGTGCGATCTGGATGACAGCAGGAAACCGGAGTGCCAAAGTCAGCCAGACATGCCGAAATAACCGTTCCCAGAAAACCCGAACCGTATACCCCAATCTGCATTCCCGTGCCCCCAGGGCGTTTTCAGAACCCGCGCCCGAAGCGGCTGCCGGCGCGGATCTCACACTTCCCTGTCTTCTGTTTACAGCCCACCCCGAGGGTGCGCAACGCACGGGAGGGAAATGTACCAGGGACCATGCCATCGCGGCGGCGGTAACGTAACCGGGGGTAACAGGGGGAGGATGGCCGGAAAGGGGCGAGCACCGGGGCTGAAGCCCCAATTCATATCGAGCTTTACGCGGCGCTGAAGCGCCGCTCTTCCACGGTGGTGCAGGCGGCTGCGTTGTCCTGCTTCTCGCAAAAGACTCGATAAATGGGGCACGCAGGGGAGGGGGCTGCAGTGGATGAGGAACGAGGTCGAGCTGCGCTCGACCCTTCGGCTTCGCTCAGGGCAAGCTAGCCGAGGGCGTCTGTCCCCACATTGCAGGCTAGGGCAGTACGAGTGTACCGCCGAGCGGGACAGGGGCCAGATCGATCCAACAATTGAGCGACTCTTCGCGTACGAAAGTTAAGCGGTCGAGCAGGATGCGGCGCATGCCGGTGTAGCGCTGCCAGCGTTCGCGAGCGGTCTCCAGGGCTGGTTCCACGGCGGATTCCGAAGGCATTTTAGCGATCGTCAAATGAGGGATATAGGGCCACTCTTCGTGAAAGGCCAGGGCTTGCGTATTCAGTTGATCGTGCAGTTGCTGCAGGCGGGTGGCGGCATGAGCGACCCGAATATAAATTGTGGGAGTGGTGGGGACAAAGCTCTCCATATCGCCCAGAGTGACTTCGAAGGGCTCGACCTTGCCGCAAACCTCGGCCAGTACACGGAGGGCGGCAAGTTCGGTTCCTTGCAAAAGCCGGGGCGGCAGGAGGGTAAGATGAGCGGCGAACTGCGGCAGATTGGGATGCAGTTCCTGGCGGAGGTTCTCCACGAACTCCCCCACTGGACCTTTTACGTAGGCGACTAAGGCATACCGCAGGCTCGGCATAAGACCGAGGAAAATTATAACCCGCTTCGGTGGTTTAGAAGCAGGAGATCGTTGGATCGGCCGATGACTGAACAGAGTCAGCGACTTGCAAGCGTCCCAGATTCGGGACGTTGGCTCTGACCATCGGGTAGCGCGGTTCCGAAGGTTCTTTCGGGGCCGGTGGTGTTGCGGCCAACGTTTGCGCAAGATGATGGTTGTTCTTTAAGCTCTTGCTCGCAAATGTGATATGGGAATACTCTGTTGCTCGCTTCTACGTAAGCGAACTGGCGGCGGAAGCACATGAGATTACTTACACCATTTGAACAAACCTATGCTGCAAAG
>Ga0302320_10009249_pt1 | contig 21218 bp, 22 predicted proteins | sample Bog_T0_3_FD_202130 | JGI IMG/M metagenome (GOLD analysis project Ga0302320, IMG submission 202130) | Peat permafrost microbial communities from Stordalen Mire near Abisko, Sweden - Bog_T0_3 | ecosystem: Environmental > Terrestrial > Soil > Wetlands > Peat | place: Sweden: Abisko, Stordalen Mire...
ACCGCCGGCGTTGGCGGCCGGGCAGACACGGCCGGCGGATTTCCCGGCGTACAAGGCGCAGACCGACGGACCGGCGAACCTGGTGGTGGTGGCGGATTCCGACATCCTGGCGGACCGGTTCTGGGTTCGCGTCGCCGACTTTTTCGGCCAGCCGACGGCGACGCCGTTTTCCGACAACGGGCCATTCGTTGCCAATTTGATTGGCACTCTGGCGGGCAGTGATGCGCTGATCGGGCTGCGTTCGCGCGGCGACACCAACCGCCCGTTCACCCTGGTGGCCGAGATGCAGGGTGACGCCGAGGCTCGGTTCCGGCAGACTCAGCAGGCGCTGCAGGCGCACCTGGAGGAGGTGCAGAAGCAGTTGCAGACGTTACGATCCGGCGGCGGCGGGGACAGCGCCGCGAAGCCAGATGCCGTTATTACAACGGAACAACGGGCGGCGATCGATGCGGCGCGGCAGGACGTTTTGCAAACGCGGCAGAAGCTGCGCGCGGTGCAACTGGAACTGAACCGTGACATCTCCCGGCTTGAGACCGAAATGCGGATCTTCACGATCGTTCTGGTGCCGGCGCTGATGGCGGTCCTGGCGATCTCCATGGGGATCGTGCAACGACGCCGCCGAGCGAGGGCACGGTCATGAGGGCGCGCGGTGTTGCGGTTTTGGTGGCGTTAGCGATCGTTGCCCTTCTGGGCGGGTGGTATTTCGGTGTCCGCACAGTGCCGGCGGAGCAGACGGTGTTTGCCGGCGGCACGCTGATGTTCCCCGACCTGGCGCCGAAGTTGCGCGACGTGGCGCGCGTGGAAATCACCCATCAGGGCAAGCAGACGGTGATCGAGAAGCGGACGGACGGCGGCTGGGGCGTGGCCTCCTTGCACGACTATCCGGTGCAGGAAACGAAATTGCGCGGCATGCTGACGGGGCTGACGGAACTAAGGCTGGCCGAGCCGCGGACCAGTGATCCGGCCGAATTCAGCCGGCTTGGGGTGGACGATCCGAACGGGCCGGCCTCGACCGCCGATCTGCTGCGGTTGGTGGATGCCTCCGGCAAGCCGGTGGTGGCGCTGATCGTCGGGCACCGGCGGGTGCGCAGCCAGGCAAACGTGCCGGAGGAAGTCTATGTGCGGCGGCCGGACGAGAACCGGTCCTGGCTTGCCGAGGGCAGTTTGCAGGTCGATGCCGATCCGTCATCGTGGCTTGACCGGAACGTGATGAATGTCGGGCATGACCGGATCGCATCGGTGGTGGTTGGCGACCAGGCGCTGGTGTTCGGCCGGATGGACGGAAAGTTCACTCTGACGCAGCCGGCGGATCATCCCAAGCTGGAAGACTACAAGGTGGATGATGTGGCGCGGGCGCTGGAATTGCTGACGTTCCAGGAGGTCAGGGCGGATGCCCCGGGCACCGTTGCAGGCCATGCGGTGTTCACGACGAATGACGGACTTGCGGTGACGGTGACCGTGCTGCACGCTGACAAGGACGTTTGGGCGCGGTTCGCGGTTTCCGGGACCTCCGACACGGCGAAGTCGGAAGCGGAGACGATGAACGGGCGGGTGGCCGGGTGGACATACCAGATCGGCTCCTGGAAGGAGAAATCGCTGGTGCCTTCGATGGACGACCTGAAGGCGGAGGAGCCGGCTAAGGCCGCGCCCGCTGACACGGACAAGAAATGAGCGACCGGGAGTATCCGTCGCGGCCGTTCGTTGGGATCGGCATGGTGGTGATCAGGGGCGACCACGTGCTGCTGTGCCAGCGCGGCAAGCCGCCGAACCTGGGAAGCTGGACATTGCCGGGCGGCGCTCAGGAGGTCGGCGAGACGTGCGAGGAGGCGGCGCGGCGGGAACTGATGGAGGAATGCGGGCTGGAGGTGGGAGATCTGCATTTCTGTGCGCATGTCGATACGATCCGGCGGGATGACGACGGGCGGGTGCGGTTTCACTACACGATCCTGGATTTTGCCGCGCGCTGGGTGGCGGGGGAGCCGCTGGCGGCATCCGACGTGACGGCGGCGGTGTGGGCGCCAATGGATGCGCTGGAGCCGTACGGGCTGTGGTCGGAGGCGCATCGGATCATTGGGATTGCGCGGCGGCTGGTGGGGTGACGAGGAGGTTTGTAGTATAGCAGCGTGTATGGACTGCGACGCTGCCATTGCGACGCGGGGCTCCTTTTGTTTCCAACCCGTGCCACCTTTTGACCGGCACAGGGTATTTAACCCCCGCGTTCAACGCCAAGCCGCCAAGCGGATGAAACGCCTACCGGAGCGCCATTCCGGCATCTGGTCGCGCAAGCTCGAACGGCCATTAATCCTGGCGTCTTGGCGTCTACGGACGCCGGATGCAGATGACCGTCAGGTCGTCGGTCAGCGGGATTTCGGATTGGTCTAGAAACGGCGCGCAGATGCCGGCGACAATCGCATTCGCCGATGGTGCCGTGGCGCAGCCCCGCACGAGGGCCAGTGCCGAACCGTCGGCGACGCGCCCACCGTTCGGGTCCACGGCATCGGTCAGCATGTCGCTGTAGAGGACGATCATCGCGCCGGGGTCAAATGGCGCGGCGCGGCAGATGTACTCCGCGCCGGCCGAGATGCCCAATGGCAGGCCCGAACTGTCGAGCGGGGTGAGCGGACCATCCTGGCTGCCCCGCAGGATCGGGGGTGGCGCACCGGCGGCGGCGTAGGTGAGGGAATTCGAGCCGGCATCGACAACGGCGTAAAACATCGTCGCGAACATCCCCGCCGGCAGCAATCCGGTCAGCCGCACATTCAGCGCGGCCAGAAGACGCGCCGGTTCCGCCAGCAGCGCCGTCAACTCGCTGAACAGGGTGTGCAGCCGAAATGTGTTGAGGGCCGCGGCGGTGCCGTGGCCGGCGAAGTCGACGATATAGACGCCGACCCGGCCGTCGGGAAGCAGGCTCAACCCCCACAGATCGCCGCCGATCTCAGAGCAGGAGACGCATCGGCCGGCGATGTCGAGTCCGGAGGCGGCCATGATGTCGTGCTGAACACGCAGCGACGGCAGCAGGCTGGTCTGCAGTGCGGTTGCGGCTTTCAACTCCGTGGCGGTGCGCTCGCGTTCGCGTTCGGCGGCTTCCTGCCGGCGCGCCTCCTGATCCTCGAACAGCAGGCGTGTGACGAGATTTCCGGCCTCGATCACCATCGCCTGGTCATGCGTATCCCAGGGGCGGCTGTGACCCCGCACGTGCTGCCGCCAGGTGCGGAACGAGGTGCGCGGATTGATCCGGCCGGTTTCAGGTGAAACGATCACCGGTGCGGCGGGATCGCCTGCCCAGGACACGGTGTGCGGCCATTCCGGCCGAAACCACAGCAGCCAGGACATCGGCAGCCTGACCGCTGCCATGCCGGATGCTGCCGACTGTTCACCGTCCGCCGACGGATGCAGTTCGCCGAGGCGGTCGGTGAACAATGCCTGCTCCTGGTCAGCCCCAAGCCGGTCTGCGATCGCCCGGATGCGTGCGCGGTCCGGCGTGACGCCCGCGGTCCAGATATCGGTGGCGTGGCACAGCGCCATACCGTCCGCGCCGGCTTGCTGAAGCAATGCCGCTAAAACTCGGTCCAGCGCGGAGCGGGAGTCGCCGCCGGCCGTGGGACCGGCCGTCGAAGCCGTTTCCCGCACAGCCTCGACCGCGCGTGCGAACGCGATCCTTTCGTTTGTATCCAGGAACCATGACAGCGCCTGGGTGAGCAGTTCGCAGGCCTGTCGCACCGCCAGCGAGACGAAGCGGGGCGCGTGGTGGTGGCAGGCCACGAGGCCCCATAACGCACCGTCCTTGATGATCGATACCGACATGGACGCCACCACGCCCATATTGGCCAGGTATTCGCAGTGGATCGGCGAGACGCTGCGCAGAATCGAACTGCTCAGATCGATCGGCTGCCCGTCAGCAGAGTTCGCCGCCGGCAGGATGCGGCTGGGTGCGTAGCGGGCGTCGGGAATCAGGCGGAACGTGTTGCTCGTGTACAGCGCCCGCGCCTGGGCGGGTATGTCCGAGGCGGGAAAGTTATGTCCGAGGTACGAGCGGCCGCCGGCGGTCGCATCTTCCGCAATGACCTCGCCGTTCCATCGGGCATCGAAGCGGTAAACCATGACGCGGTCGTATCCGGACATGACGCGAATGGACCGGACCAGCGACTGGCAGGCCTCGGCGACGGTGGCGGCCCGGCGAATGGTATCGGTACCGGTGCGGACCTGATCGAACAGGAACTTGCCGTCATCGCCGGCCTGCGACGGTTCGAACTCGGCCAGAATGAGGTCGCCGGATCGATGCACCGAGGCCTCCCAGGCGTCGGGCGGCGCGGGTGGCAACAGCCGCACAACCGCGCTGGCGGGGCGATCGCTGCGGAGTTCCTGACCGAGGCGTTCGCTGCTCGATTTATCCAGTATCCGGTCGATGGTCTGGCCGGCCAACTGCTGCGGTGTGGTGTGCAGCAATGCCGCCAGATTCTCACTGACGGCGGCGAGCCGAAGATCCGCCGCGGTGAGCGCGAGCAGCATTCCGTGCGGCTGGATGCTGGAGGGGATATGAATGGGCTCCTGCGCGCATTCGGCGTGCTGTGCCTCGAGATCGGATGGTTCGGCCAACGTCGACATTACCCCGAGCCTGGATTTCCCGAACGCGGACGGTGTTCCGGACGGGCCGCGATAGCAGGCTGGCTATACACCGGATGATGTTGAACGCGCCATCGTTCCTGTTATGTTGCGAACATGATCCGCTCGACGATGGCCGTCCCCACTGTGCGCAATCCGGCCCCTGCCGTCCGGACCACAGCGCCGAGTCCATCGAGCGGGTCCGCGCGGTTGTGGTTGACTCATCATTCAAGGCGTTCGACACGGCTCGGCAATGGCGCCGGCTGCCCGAGCGCTGGATTGAAATGGGGTCCGAGGGCAACCGTCATCTGCCATACCAGGTCGGTTTAATCGTCAGCCGGCCATGATCAGCGGGGTCAAGGGCCGGTGGTTTCCCGCCCGTGGAACCGCTCTGCCGCCTGAAGCTGCCCAACCTCCGCGTTCAGCGCCAAGACGCCAGGACGATGAAACGCTCGGCGGAGCGGCCATTCCGGCATCCAGTCGTCCCACCGGTCGAACGGACGAAATTCCTGGCGTCCTGGCGTTGAACGCGGTCCGCATTCCGGCACTCATTCCAACCGCAAACAATATCGGCGGCCGGCGTCACACGGTGACACGGATGACCCCGGGCCAGTTTGGCCGCTGAATCGTTCATAGTCAGGATTTTCGCCCTCGTTTCGTGCCGATTTCCCGGCGCACCCGTGGTTAAGGACCTTGGCTTTCTGGGGGATCGGGTTAACGCCGTATCGGGTTAACCGAACCGCCCAACCGGCGGCAGGGCGAAAGATCGGCCGGACATCATTCTGGCGATGCGGGCAATGCCAACGGGCTGGCCGCCCTTCGATGCAATTCGCGCGCGAACATCAGGACGAGTCGCGACGCGTCGTTACCATGTCGCGAACATGATCACGACCGCCACTGTCATCACCGCAGTGCACAGCCAGCCCATCACGCATAAGGCGGGCGGCAGGGTGAACTGGCCCATCACCTTCGGCGCCATTGCCATGATCATGATCACCGCCATCAGCGGCACTGCAACGACCCCGTTGATCACCGCCGCCCAGAACAGCGCCTTGACCGGGTCCAGGCCAATGAAGTTGATGACGATGCCGATCATCGTCGCCACGACGATGGTGGCATAAAAGGCACGGGCATCCAGTGGCTGGCGGTCGAGCCCGGTGGGCCAGTCCAGCGCCTCACCCAGCGCATAAGCGCAGGAGCCGGCCAGGACGGGGATCGCCAGCAGGCCGATGCCGATGATCCCGGCGGCGAACAGCACGAAGGTCAGCGGGCCGGCAATCGGGCGCAGGGCCTCGGCGGCCTGCGCGGAGGTGTTGATATCGGTGATGCCGTGCGCGTTCAGCGTCGCGGCGGTGGTGACGATGATGAACCAGCTTATCAGATTGGAGTAGCCCATCCCGACATAGGTATCGAGGCGAATGCGGCCGATCTGCGGTCCTGCCTGTTCGGGTGCGTCCAGCAACGGTTTGGCGTGCGGATCTATGCGTTCGTCCTCGGCTTCCTGCGAGGACTGCCAGAAGAAGCAGTACGGGGTGATGGTGGTGCCGAGCACGGCGACGATGGCGACGACGTAATCGGTATTCAGGCGGAATGTCGGGATCAGGGTGTCGCGGGCGACCTGACCCCAGGGCGTGTTCACCACCAGTGCGGTGGCGACATAGGCGAACAGGACGATCGAACTCCATTTCAACAGGATGACGTAGCGTTCGTAGCGGGAGAATGTTTCGAGTGCCGCGCAACCGACGGCGAACGCAACGACATAGAGGTGGGACGGGCCGCCGACCAGCAGGGTGACGGCGTCGCCCATGGCGCCGAGGTCGGCGCCGAGGTTGATGATGTTGGCAAGCAGCAGCAGCGCGACGATCGCGCGCAGCAGCAGCTTCGAGTAGTGCAGGCGAATGTTGCCGGCGATGCCCTGGCCGGTGACGCGGCCGATGCGGCCGCTGATCTCCTGGATCGCGGCCATCAGCGGGAAGGTGAACAGCATGACCCAGCACATGGCGAAGCCGAACTGGGCGCCGGCCTGGGAGTAGGTGGCGATGCCCGAGGGATCGTCGTCTGACGCGCCGGTGATCAGGCCGGGCCCGAGGGCGGCCCAGAGGCCTTTTCCAGGGGGCTTGCGCGGTGCCCGTTGGACGGCGATGCGGGCGGCGAGCATGGGCCGGACGGGGTCGCGATTGTCGCCGGAGGGCATCGGAGCGGTTCACCTGCGCGTGGTTCTGCCGCCGGGACTACCACGAAGCGGTGCGGTCCGGCAGAACCTGGGCGGTGACAGAATGGGGACGGACATTCATGCGACCAGCCGGCAGCGAGGGCGCGATGCGCGTTCAGGCGATTCTGGGCGAGGCGTTCCGCGTCCTGGAATTCGAGCAGAGCACGCACTCGTCAGCCGAGGCGGCGGCGGCGATCGGTTGCGACGTGGCGCAGATCGCCAAGTCGATGCTGTTCAGGGCGGCGGACGGGCGGCCGGTGCTGGTGGTGGCGTCCGGGACGAACCGGGTGGACGAAAAGAAGGTCGCGGCGCTGATCGGGCAGAAGATCAAGCGGGCGGACGGGGATTTCGTGCTGGCGCATACCGGGACCGCGCCGGGCGGGGTGGCGCCGGTCGGGCATATGACGCCGCCGGTGACGGTGCTGGATCAGGATTTGCGGCAATTCGAAAAAATCTGGGCGGCGGCGGGATCGCCGAACGCGGTGTTCGCACTGACGCCGGCGGATCTGGCGCGGCTGACCGGGGCGGCGTTTGCCGATGTGGCGAAATAAGGTGGCGCGGCGGGGGGGTATTGGCGGGTGCTGGGGGCGGGGGATCGGGGCCGTACGCGTCAGGTTTTGGGTTCGGCCGGGTGCGGTCGTGCGTGGTGTCGGCGAGGAACCTGGAACGAGGTGTTGGCGCCGCCGTCGATCGTTGCAATGTCGGCGGCGCCTCGTGGCAGGGTGGTGCTGCCGGACACCGCCTCGTTGAACAGGCCGGTCTTGCCGGCGAGCGGCGTGGCGGGCCGGAGGCGTTGCCGGCAGCGCGTTCCGTCCCGGCGGTGAGCGCGGCCTGACCGTCAGCGCCGCGAGCTTGGCATTTCCCGGGGCCCGGACCCCCGCCTCAGCCAGTCGATCACACCCGGCGGCGCGATCAGACCAACAGCCGCTTTGCCACAATGCGCGGGCTGGGGCGAGGCTGCGGTTTTGTCACGGAATCGCACTGGATTGACGAACTGCGGGTGGTGCCGAATAGGGCTTTATCTCGGTGGCGCCGAACGGTAGGAGGCGGTGTTGCATCACTGCCGCGACCAGGAGCCATTGAACCATGCGCCGTCGTTTCGCCGTCGCCATCATGACCGCCGTGCTGCTGGGGGGCGCCGGCGATCCGCCGCCCGCCGATGTGGTGGCACAGCGCGGCGACCTTCGGCTGACGGTTGCAGATGTGCGCGACATGCTGGCCCATACCGACGCGGCGACGCGGACGCGGCTGGAGGCGTCGCCGGCGGCGCTGGCGGGATTTGTGCGGGACCGGCTGCTGGATGAGGCGATCCTTAATGAGGCGCGTGCCAAGGGCTGGGATCAGAGGCCGGACGTGCTGCAACGGATCGCCGAAGCGCGCGATGCGGTGATCGTGCAGACCTATGCGGCGGGGCTGTCGCCGGCCGATCCGGCCTACCCCGGCGATGCCGACATTGCCGCCGCGTATGAGGCGAACAAGACACGTTTCATGCTGCCGCGGCAGTATCACGTGGCTCAGCTCGTCGTCCTGGTGCCGCAAGGGGCGAGCCACGATGCCGAGGAGGAGGCGCGACGCAAGGCGGCCGACCTGCGGGCGCAGGCGGTCAAGCCGAAGGCCGATTTCGCCGAACTGGCTCGGAAACAGTCGCAGGACAGCGCATCGGCGGATCGCGGCGGGGACCAGGGCTGGGTGCGGGAGGACCAGTTGGTCGCGGCGGTGAAGGACGCGCTGGCCGGGCTGCCGGACAACGGCACGACGGATGCGCTCCGGTTGCCGGATGGGTTCCACATCATCCGGTTGCTGGGCACGAAACCGGCCGGGCCGGCGCCGCTGGCTGATGTCAGGCCGCAACTGGTGCAGGCGCTGCGGCAGGCGCGGGCGCAGCAGGCGGTGCGGAGCTATGTCGATGAGATGCTGCGCAAGGAGCCGATCCAGCTCAATGAAATCGACCTGGCGCGCCAAGTCAGCGGGACTCGGTAGGATCGATCAGGCTGTGCGGCGGATCGGTGGTTGGGTTGTGGTGCGGGTGGTCGGACTCGAACCGACACACACTTGCGTGCGGGAGATTTTGAGTCTCCTGCGTCTACCGTTCCGCCACACCCGCACGGGATGAGCGGCGGTATCTCACTGCCGCCGCCGGGCCGTCAAGCCGGAAATGGCTTTCTATAAGTCGCGGTATCTCTGGGATTCAGCGGGTTTTCGGCCGATTGGCGCGGCTGGCGCTTTACGCTGTTGACCGGTCCAGCGGCGGCCACTAGATAGGCGCCCTCCCGGCCACCGCTGCCGAGGGGTGTGTTCGGGCGTAGCTCAGCGGTAGAGCAATCGGCTGTTAACCGATTGGTCGTAGGTTCGAATCCTACCGCCCGAGCCAGTTTTTCCGGGACCGTATTGGTGGTTGCAGCACGGGACGGTGGTCGCGGCGATGTCAGTCGCGCGTCCATGCGGCGGGGTGCACAGTTGTCATGCCCGGGTGATTCGGCCCCTGCAAGGATTGGCTATGCTGGTTGTCGCTGTGTTGCTTCCCTGGCTTGCGCTGCTGTTGCACCGGCGCGTGTTTCAGGCGGCGTTCTGCCTGGGGCTGCAACTGACCCTGGTGGGCTGGATTCCGGCCGCGATCTGGGCGGTGGCGGTGGTCAACGGGGACCGCCGCGACCGCCAGTATCGTGAAATGCTTCGCATGTTGCGCGGCCGATAGGATATCAAGACCCGCCCATGAGTACGCCGGTCGTCGTGCGCGCACGGGGCCCTGATTTGGAGAACTTGATGCGCCGCTCGCATTTTGGCTGGCTGCTGCTTCCCCTGACTCTGGCCGGCTGTGGCGGCGACGACAAGCCAGCGGTGACCGTCACCGTCACCTGCCGCGGCAGCACGGCCCTGGTCGGCGCGCGATCGATCGATGTGCTGGGCGACACGGTGAACGGACGCACGGTCATGAGCTTCCCGGACCCGGCGAACAGCGGCAAGACCGGGACGCTGGCAGTTGGTCCTGGCGAGAGGTGTTCGATCAAGCCGGTGGCCGGCGGCTGAGCATGGCAGGCGGTTTTCGTGCCGGGGATCGGCGGCCCGATGGGTAGCGGACTGGCCGGCTTGGACGTGTCCGACGCCGTGGACAGCGTCGCGCATATCATCCAGGTGGCGCTGACGCCGGTGTTCCTGCTGTCAGGCATTGGGACGCTGCTGAACGTGTTCAATACGCGGTTGAGCCGGGTGTCGGATCACCGGGAGCACGTGGAGGAGATGCTGCGCGGCGATAATGGCGACGACAGCATGACGCGGCCGGTGCTGCGCGCCCATCTGCGGCGATTGCGCCACCGAACGCTGGTGCTGGACGTCGCGGTGGTGATGGGGGCGATCGGCGGCGCCTGCACCTGCGGGGCGGCGTTCGTGCTGTTCCTGGGCAGCATGCGCGACACCTCGATCGCGTCCTGGCTGTTCCTGCTGTTCGGGCTGGCGCTGGGCTGCACCGCAGCGGCGCTGGTTGCGTTCCTGGCGGACAGCCTGCTGGCCTGGCACGGGGTGCGCCGGGACGGATCGCTGCCGCGGCCGAAGTGAGGGCGGGGTCGGCCTGATTGCGCGGCTCTGCCAGCATGGTTAGAGTTACCGGCCAGTAGGAGGAACAATCCATGGATCTTCGGTTCACCCCGGAAGAACTCGCATTCCGCGAGGAAGTTCGCACGTTCATTCGCGAGAACCTGCCCGCCGACACGCGCGATCGCATGAAGCTGGGGCATCCGCCGCGCAAGGAGGACACGGTGCGCTGGCAGCGAATTCTGAACGCGAAGGGGTGGGCGGCGCTGTCCTGGCCGAAGGAATGGGGCGGACCCGGCTGGAGCGCGATCCAGCGGATGATCTTCCTGGAAGAGAACCTGATGGCGCCCGCGCCGGAGTTGCTGTCGTTCAACATCACAATGCTGGGCCCGGTGCTGCTGCATTTCGGCACAGACGAGCAGAAGAAGCGGTTCCTGCCGCGGGCGGCGAATCTGGACGACTGGTGGTGCCAGGGATTCTCGGAGCCGGGGGCCGGATCGGACCTGGCGTCTTTGAAGACGGCGGCGAAGCTGGATGGTGACCATTATGTGGTGAACGGGCAGAAGATCTGGACCTCGACCGCGCATAATGCCGACTGGTGCTTCCTGCTGGTGCGCACCGATCCGAACGCGCGCAAGCGGCAGGAAGGGATTTCGTTCCTGCTGGTCGATATGAAGACACCCGGCATCACGGTGCGGCCGATCATTTCGATCGACGGCAGCCACCACCTGAACGAGGTGTTCTTCGACGATGTGAAGGTGCCGGTTTCGATGCGGGTGCATGCGGAGAACAAGGGCTGGGATGTGGCGAAATACCTGCTGGGCAATGAGCGGACCGGCATCGCTCGGTTGGGTAAGTCGCGTGAACGGGTGGCGTCGGCGGTCGAGATGGCGCGCGAGGTGAATTTCGGCGGCAAGCCGCTGATTCAGGATCCGACGTTCCGCCAGCGTGTGGCGCAACTGGAAGTCGATATGAAGGCGCTGGAGATCACGCAGTACCGCGTGGTTTCGGCATTCGACAAGATGAAGGGGGCGGGCAAGCCGGACCCGCTGTCGTCGGTGCTGAAGGTGAAGGGGACGGAGCTGCTGCAGGCGACCAGCGAATTGGCCGTGGATGTGGCCGGGCCGTATGCCACGCCGATCTGGGCGCAGGAGCTGGAGGCGATGAACGAGCCGGATGAGCTGATGGAAGCCGGCAGCGCCGGAACCGGCGGCTACCTGATGCTGCGGGCGGCGTCGATCTATGGCGGGACCAACGAGATCCAGAAGAATATCCTCACCAAAGCGGTATTGGGGCTGTAATGGACTTTGAACCGTCTGACGACCAGCGGCTGCTGGTCGAGAGCGTGACGCGCATGCTGGGCGACACGTACAATTTCGCGCAGCGCAAGGGCTACATGGCGCTGCCGGAGGGGTATTCGCCGGCGATCTGGTCGCAGTTTGCCGAACAGGGTCTGCTGGGACTGCCGTTTGCGGAGGAATATGGCGGGTTCGGCGGCAGCGCTCAGGAAGTCATGCTGGTGATGCAGGCGTTTGGGCGCGTGCTGGTGCTGGAGCCGTATTTTCCGACGGTGGTGCTGGCGGGGACAGCTTTGAACGTGGCGGGGTCGGCGGCGCAGAAGGCGGCGCTGTTGCCGGCGATCGCCGAGGGCAGCCTGAAGCTGGCATTCGCCCATAGCGAGCGGCAGGCTCGGTATGACCTGACGGATGTGGTGACGACGGCGAAGAAGAACGGGTCCGGCTGGGTGCTGGACGGATCGAAGGCGGTGGTTTCGCATGGCGAGGCGGCCGACAAACTGGTGGTGAGTGCCCGCACCGGCGGCGATCGCTACGATGCAGACGGCATCACGCTGTTTCTGGTGGATGCCGGCGCGTCAGGTGTCGCTCGGCGGGGCTATGTGAGCCGCGACGATACGCGGGCGGCGGATATCTCGCTGTCGAACGTTGCGGTGTCGGAGGCGGATGTGCTGGGTCCGGTCGGCGGCGGGCTGGCGGTGATCGAGCGCGTGGTCGAGGCCGGGATCGCGGCGACGGCCGGGGAGACCGTTGGCGCGATGGAAGCGATGAACGCAATGACGCTGGAGTACAGCAAGACCCGCGTGCAGTTCGGCAACCCGATCGGCACGTACCAAGTGGTGCAGCACCGGCTGGCGGATATGTTCATGGTGCAGGAGCAGGGCCGCAGCATGGCGATGCTGGCGACGATGTCGATCGACAATCCGGACGACGCGAAGCGGGCGCATGATATCGCGCTGGCCAAGGTGGGGATTGGGCAGGCCGGGCGGTATGTCTCGCAGAGTGCCATACAGATGCATGGCGGCATCGGCATGACCGAGGAATACGCGGTCGGTCATTACTTCCGCCGCTGTATGGTGATCGAGCGGCTGTTCGGCGATCCGGCGTATTACCTGAACAAGCTGGCGGCGGAGGTGGAGTAACGCTGCCGCACTGCGGCTTTACCGGAACGTTGACGGGCGCGGCATGGCCTATCTAGGCTGTGTTGTTACTAGCAAAGGCGTGGATGGTGCGCCTGCGCGCATCATGACGGCTAGAGAGAGCCAAAGTGTCGGCTTGGACGCAGGTTGCTCTTTATTTGGCGGCACTTCGACTGCACCCGTCGTGTTTCGCCGGCGTGGCTACGCCGGCGAAACAATGGTTCGGTCCGGACTAGCCGGGTGCGTCGGAGGCCGTATCGGCACCTGTCTTCTGTTGGATCGTGCCCTGGCGGTCGCCTTCGATCGTGCTGTGGTCACCGCGGACAATGGTCGAACCGGTTGCGCCCGGAACTTCGGGGTTCTCCCTCGCGGGAAGACCGGCAGCGGTGGCGCCCGGCGGAAGATCGCCCGGCGAAAGGGCCGGATTGGTATAGCCGGTCGGATAGTCCGGCATGGAAATCTGCGAGCCGCGACTGCCGCCGGCATCGTTGGGGTTGTTGGCCTGTGCGAAGGCGCCGGTGATAGCGATCGTCGATATCGATGCTGTCACTACAAGTAAACGGGAGAACGTTGTCATGCGCTATATCCTCTGCCGGTAATGCCGGGAGTCATTTCAGTCCCAGCCGACAGGGGGAACTTAGGCCCTATGTTGCGGGTCAAATCATCCCCGTGGCGCAGTGCAGCATTGCGGCAAGAGATGAAAAATCATTCATTAAAATACAGCAATCTTCATGAGAATCGCGGCGTGAGGCGGCGGGTCACCGGTTTTATGAAGGACGGCGCTGGGGCCGGTTTTGGCGGCGATCCGCGCCGGATGGGATCACCAAACATCACGAAAACGTGATCATGCTGAGCGGCGGTGTGACGCCGTTCCGACGCCTTTGTGCGTCCCGCGCGCGCCGCGGTCAACCGTGGGCGCTCCGCCCGGTCAGTCGCCCAGCAGCGCGTTCCGCACCCGTTCCCAACTGGCACGGTCGGGCGCGCAAATCAGGCCGCCGACGGTGTGGGCCGGCTTGTAGGGCTTGCCGTCGAAATGGGCGCTGTAGCCGCCGGCCTCCTGGTGCAGCAGCCAGCCGGGAGCGTGGTCCCACGGCATCAGGCGGTTGAAGAACAGCACGTGGCAGTAGCCGGCGGCGGCCATGCGGTACTCATGCGCGGCGCAGCGCAGCCAGGTGGCGGAACCGAGGCGCGGCAAATTGGCCAGCACGGTGGTCCGCAGCGGTTCGGGCAGGAAATGGGTGCCGACGATGCCCTCCATCCGGTCCAGCGGGGCGGCCGCGGCGACGTGCAGTCGCTTGGGCGGCAACCCGGCGCGCACCAGCCATGTGCCGTGATGTTTCAGGGCCTGCACCGTGTCCTGACAGACCGGGTCGTGGATCACCCCGGCGACGACCTCGCCGTGGACGATTGCGGCGGCCATGACGCCGAACAGCGGCAGGCCGGCGACGAAGTTGCGGGTGCCGTCGATCGGATCGACAGTGAAGGCCAGCGGTGCGTCGGCGAGCCGCTCTATCAGGGCCGGGTCGGCGGCGGTGGCTTCCTCGCCGACGATCAGGGCACCGGGGAAACTTGCGCGCAGGGCGGCGGAGATGGCGCGTTCGGCGGCCTCATCGGCTGCGGTGACGGGGTCGAACACCGAGGTCTTGTGACGCACATCTGCGTCGGCCAGCGCCTTGAAGCGGGGCATGATCTCGACGCGGGCGGCCTCGGCGAGGATGTCCGAGATGTGGGCGACGTCAGCCTGGGTAAACTGCATTTGTTTGTCTCTTCGCCCGGTGGGTTACGCGATGGCGGTTAGACGGGCAGCGTCACCGTTGCCTTGATCCCGCCGGTGGGACGGTTGGCGATCACCACGTCGCCGCCATGCGCGCGCATGATGTTGCGCGCGATCGGCAGGCCGAGGCCGACGCCGCCCGTCTCCCGGTTGCGGCTTGGCTCGCCGCGATGGAACGGCTCGAACACACGTTCCAGGTCGCCTTGCGGGATGCCGGGACCGTCATCTTCGATGTCCACCACCACCATCCGGTTGTACGGGTTGAGCAGGCGGATCCGCGCCGATCCGCCGTAGTTTACCGCGTTGGCGACGAGGTTGACGAACACCCGTTTCAGGGCGAGCGAGCGGGCCTGAACGGTCAGATGGGCGGGTCCTTCGTAATTCAGCTTTTCCAGCACGTCGGGGTTGGCGTCGCCGGCTTCGTCGAGAATGGTGCGCAGCAGTTCCGCGAGGTCGAGCGGCGAGACCGGTTCGGTGGTTCGCGCATCGCGCCCGAAGGCCAGGGTGGCGGAGACCATCGCCTCCAGTTCCTCCAGATCCGCGAGGATCTTGCCGCGCTGTTCATCGTCCTCGACGAATTCCGCCCGTAGTTTCAGGCGGGTGATCGGGGTGCGCAGGTCGTGGCCGATGGCGGTCAGCAGTTCGGTGCGGTCCTGCACGAAGCGGCGGATGCGGGCGGCCATGGTGTTGAAAGCGATGGCGGCGACGGCGACCTCGGTGGGTCCGTTTTCCGGCAGCGGCGCGGCGTTGACGTCACGTCCGAGCGCCTCGGCGGCTTCGGCAAGGGTGCGGACGGGGGCGGTGAGGCGGCGCACGGCCCACAGGGTCAGTCCGGCCGCGGCGATGGTCATCAGCACGAAGGCGGTGAGGAAGTCGGGCGAGTGCCAGGGCCGCAGCGGCTCCAACTCGGCCTTTACGTTCAACCATTCGCCGTCGGGGAAGCGCATCCCGATGACGGCCTGGTGCCAGTAATGGCCGCCATAGATAACCAGGTCATGCCAGCGGATCTGCGGCGCGCCCAGCGGGACCAGGTTCATGTTGACCCGCAGCAGGCGCTGTTCGGGGGTTGGCATTTCCGGGAAATCGGCCTCGGGCGGTGACGGGCTCAGCGCGGCCGTCAGTTCGGGGCCGCGGTGCAGTTCACCCAGTACGGTGGTGCGGCGCGGCGGATCGGTCAGGGCGAGGGTGCGATACAGGCCGACGACGCGCATGGCGAGGTCGCGTGCCTGCGCCAGACGCTGCACGTCGAGGCGGTCGAGCGCATGAATGGTCAGGCCGGCGCCCTGGACGAAGGCGAGTCCGACCAGCAGCACCAGGGCGGTGCGGGCGGCCAGACTACCGGGCCAAAGGCGTATTCTCATGCATGCTCCACGGTGGTGCCAGTTAAGCGATCAGGTGCCGCGGCCCAAAAGGGTTGTATGCCTTATTTTCGATGTCGCGCGCAGCGGCATACTGAGTTGCATTGGCACACCTTCGGGCATCCGCAACCGGCCGGGTAGGATTATTGCGGCGCTGTGCCGAGGTCTGCGGCAGATTTTTTTAGGGCGGATGAAGGCGATGGCTGTGCGATCAGAATTGGACGACTGAGCACGCGAAGGCCGGGGTGCGGCGGCGGGTTTCTACGTTGGGGCGGCCGAATTGGATCGGCAGACGTTCGGTCACCGGCCCCACCAACCAGGCATCGCGTTCACCAGCCTCCAAAACTTGCTTACGCATCCGTCATCAAGCGCGTTCGACGGTGGCGGCGAGGACGTAACCGCCGCCGCGCACAGTCTTGATCAACTGGGCATTGCGGCCGTCATCCTCCAGCTTGCGGCGCAGGCGGGAGACCGCGACGTCGATGGCACGGTCGAACGGGCCGGCCTGACGGCCGCGCAGCAGGTCCAGCAGCATGTCGCGGGTGAGCACGCGATTGGCCCGCTCCACCAGCGCCAGCAGCAGGTCGTATTCACCGCCGGTCAGCGCGACCTCGACCCCGTCGGGGTTCAGCAGGCGGCGGCGGGCGGGTTCCAGCGTCCAGTTGTTGAAACGGTAGCCGCGCACCGACGGATCGTGTTTGGCTTCCGGCTGGTCGCCGGAGCGGCGCAGCACGGCGCGGATGCGGGCGAGCAGTTCACGCGGGTTGAACGGTTTTGGCACGTAATCATCGGCGCCGAGTTCGAGGCCGATGATGCGATCGGTTTCCTCGCCCATTGCGGTGAGCATGACGATGGGGATTTCCGACTGGGTGCGCAGCCAGCGGGCGAGATCGAGGCCGGATTCGCCGGGCAGCATCAGATCCAGCACGACAAGCTGGTAGTGCCCGTTCAGCCAGGCGCGCCGCGCCTCCTTGCCGTCGCGGACGGCGGTGACGCGGATGCGCTGCTTTTCGAGAAAGCGGGCGAGGAGATCGCGAATTTCGCGGTCGTCGTCGATGACGAGGATGTGGGGCGTCTGGTCCATGGGCTGTTACATACGCCGCGGCGCGCCGAACCGAAACGACCGTTGCACTTTATTGCAATTCGTCGCCTGACTGAACGGATCGTAGCTGCGATGAGGGTCCATGTATGCGCCGCACTCAGGCATGGAGACATCGAATGCGTCAGACCCTACTCGCCGCTGCGGCGGCTTTTGTCATCGGCGGGATCGCCACCGGGGCGGTGCTGTCGCAAGCCCAGCCGGCGCCACCGCCGGTGCAGCAGACCGACGGCACGCCGCTGCCACCGCCGCATCACTGGCTGGGCGGCTGGGGGCATCGTCCCGGCGAGGATGGGCCACGTGAAGGCATGATGCATCGCCGGCATGAGATGATGCGGGCGTTTGCGCTGATCTATAGGCAGCCGGACCGCCAGTTGGCCCCGGCCGACGTGCAGAAGATCGCCGAGGCGTTCCTGCTGTGGAACGGCAACCATACGTGGAAGGTCGCCAACGTGGCGGCGACGCCGGACGGTCCGATCGGGTTCAGTCTGACGACTCCGGACGGCGGGGTGATCGCAAAGTTCACCATGGACCCGCACACCGGGCGGATCGCCCGCGCCGGTTGAGTTCGGGATGACGGAACGGGGTGCCGGTGCGTCGGCGCCCCGTTTCGCCGTTCCTGTCGCCGCACTATGTCGCGCCTGTGCGTATTCTGCGACAAGGATAACCCAGGTGGACTTCCCCCATCCGCCGCCGGCGGCGTTGGCAGCGATCGATATGCTGATCGGCCTCGATCCCGACTTCGCGCGGATTGTGGAGCGGGCGGGTCCCCTGCCCTGGCGCCGGCGTGCGCCGGGATTTCCTGGTCTGCTGCAGGCGATCGTGGCGCAGATGATCAGCAATCAGGCGGCGGCGGCGATCTGGGGCCGGCTGCGGGCGATTCCCGGGGCGCTCGATCCGGCTGAACTGATTGGGCTGCCGGATGAGGCGCTGCGCGGCGCCGGCCTGTCACGCCCGAAGGTGGTGCATGCCAGGGCGCTGGCGACCGCGTTTCTGGATGGGACGCTGAGTGCGGAGCGGATTGCGCTGCTGGACGATGAGGCGGCGATCGTGACGATCGGCTCGATCAAGGGGCTGGGGCGCTGGACGGCGGAGATCTACCTGCTGTTCGCGCTGGACCGGCTGGACGTGTTTCCGTCGGGCGATATCGCGCTGGCGGCGGCGCTGGCGGACCTGAAGGGGCTGCCGGTGCGGCCGGTCGTGAAGACGTTGCGCGACCTGGCTCTGGCCTGGCGGCCGGTGCGATCGCTGGCGGCGCGGCTGTTGTGGCACCACTGGCGGCACATGACCGGGCGGCCGGCGATGGACGATTTTCCGGGCGTGTGACAGATACGCGGCGAGGAGATTTTGCCCGCGATGCCCGACACTCGACACAGCGACCCTCGCCTGACCGTCACGCGCGATGACACGATCGCCGTGGTCACGTTCGACCGCCCGGAGCGGCGCAATGCCTTCGACCTGGCGATGTGGCGCGGGTTGCGGACGATCATGCAGGATCTGTCCGCCGACGATGCGTTGCGCTGCGTGGTGCTGCGCGGGGCCGGGGAGAAGGCGTTCTGTGCGGGGGCCGATATCGGCGCGTTCGCGGCGGAACGCGGGACGGACGCGCTTGAGGCGGTGTACGCGCATGTGCTGGACACCTCCATGCAGTCGATCCGGCTGTGCCAGCACCCGGTGGTGGCGATGATCATGGGGTATTGCCTCGGCGGCGGGGCCGGGATCGCCACGATGTGCGACTTCCGCGTCGGCGGCGAGGGGATACGGATGGGCATCACGGCGCGGAACCTGGGAGTCTGGTACCCGTATGCCGAGATCGATCCGATCATCACGCTGGCCGGGTCGGGGGTGGCATCGGAGATGCTGATCGAAGGCCGCATCTTCAACGGACGGGAGGCGTACGAGAAGGGCCTGCTGTCGCGCGTGGTGCCGGACGGGGCGGTGGAGCCGGAGGCGATGGCGTTGGCGCGGCGGATTGCCGAAGGGGCGCCGCTGTCGGCGCGCTATCACAAGGCGGCGATCCGCCGGCTGCGCGGGCCGTTGCCGATCACCCGGGCGGAGGAAGCGGCGACCAGCGACTTCACTCGGACGGAGGATTTCCAGAACGCCTGCCGGTCGTTCATGGCGAAGGAGCGGCCGGTGTTCCGCGGACGGTAGTGTTTTTGAGTCGGCGCCTCGGTGATTGCGATTGAGCTCACTGGCGGTGCGGGCGGTACCCGGCTGGGCGCGGAAGCCATGGCGGATCCCATCGTGCCGGTGGAGATTGCCGAGCGGATCGTGCGGCGCGCCGGATCGCTGGTGTGATGTCCGGACCATCCGGGGGGGACGGATGATCCGGACTCGCGGTTTCGTTTCTACCGAGAGACGGATGACGCTATATTCGACCCATCACCAGCAAAACGACCACGATCAGCAAAACCAGTCCGAGGCCACCGCTGGGGTAGTAGCCCCAGCCGCCGCTGTATGGCCAGGTCGGCAGCGCACCCAGCAGCAGCAGAATCAGGATGACAATAAGAATGGTGGACATATCGGCGCCTCGTTTTTACTTGTTCAGCGCCTCGCGGGCGGAATCCTTCATCCCGCCGACGGCGTTCTGCACCTTGCCGGCGGCCCTTTCGGCCTTGCCCTCGGCTTCGATTTTGGTATCGCCGGTAACCTTGCCGACGGCTTCCTTGACGGCGCCCTTGGCCTCGTGGGCGGCGCCTTTGATACGATCGGAATCCATGCTGTGCCTCCTTCGTTTGAGATTAAGGCTTGTAACCACTGTGCTCGCCGGCCGAATGGGTGATGCTGTGGCCGGCGGCACTGAGATTCATCGCCGGCGTCACGCACGGTATAGCACGCGCTTTGCAACGGGGTGGCCGCGGCGATTGCCGTCGCAGCAGCCTCGGTGCTTCCTGCATGAGAGACACCCTTCGGTCCGTTTCACACGCATGATGACGTTGCGCTGGCGGGATGCCTTTACAAGTCGTGCGGGGATCGCATCAGATTATGTTGATTTCACGTGACGTTGAGACAGCGTCATGTCGCGGGCGTAGCGTCCCTTGAGCGTCCCTTGCATTCGTGGGCAAATGCGGTTGAATCCGTGGGATTTTCGGCGACGGAGCGAGACGATGGCAGGGCTGTACTACGAACAATTTTCGGTGGGTCAGGAATTCGTGCATCCGTGGACGCGGACGGTCAGCGAGATGGACAATATTCTGTTCAGTTCGCTGACGATGAACGTGCAGCCGCTGCACCTGGATGCGCATTTCTCCGAGGGGACGGAGTTCGGGCAGCGGCTGGTGAACTCGATCTTTACGCTGGGGCTGATGGTGGGGATGAGCGTGAACGATACGACGCTGGGCACGACAGTGGGCAATCTGGGGTTTACCGAGATGAAGTTTCCCAAGCCGGTGTTCCACGGCGACACGCTGCGGGCGCGGACCAAGGTGCTGGCGATGCGGGAAAGCCGGTCGCGGCCGGATGTCGGGATCCTGGAGTTCGAGCACACGTGCTGGAACCAGCGCGAGGAGATGGTGGCGATCTGCACCCGGCAGGCGATGATGCGGAAGCGGCCGGCGTGAGCAAGCAGCCCGAGGCGGAGAAGCCCGAGGGAAAAAAGCCGGCGGTCAGGCCGGACCGGGCGGCGCGAGAGGCGGCGGCACTTCGGGCGAACCTGCTGAAGCGGAAAGACCAGACGCGGCAGCGGGAAGCGGCGGCAGCGGCGAAGGCAGAGCCGGATCCGTGACCGGCGTAGTGGGTACGCACGAAGCGCCCGGATCGGATGACCCGGACGCTTTCGGTGGAGGCGGTTTCGGCGAAGGCAGTTTCGGCGGGATGGATCAGGCGGCCTTGCTCATGGCGCCCACAGCCGCGGCCACACGCGCTGTCAGGGGAGCCAGCGCCTGCTCGGTCAGCTTGAACGAAGCATCGGTCAGGCGGTTGGACTCGGTCAGCGCCTTGGTAACGGCCTGGCCATAAACGGCCTGCAGCTTGACGGCTTCGTCAAACGAACGGACGGCGGCGAGCGCCTTCATGGTGGCGACGGATTCGTCCATTGAGGCCTTGGCGGTGGCGGCGAACTGCTTTGTCAGGTCCTGCACGCCGGCGACCCAGATCTTGCCGGAGGCGGTGATGGCTTCGAGGTTGTCCTTGCCGAACGCGACGAGGTCTTCGGTCTTGTTGATCATGGCGTTTGTTCCTTTAACGTGTGTGGGGGATGCGGTTGCGTC
>Ga0302320_10009251_pt1 | contig 21218 bp, 20 predicted proteins | sample Bog_T0_3_FD_202130 | JGI IMG/M metagenome (GOLD analysis project Ga0302320, IMG submission 202130) | Peat permafrost microbial communities from Stordalen Mire near Abisko, Sweden - Bog_T0_3 | ecosystem: Environmental > Terrestrial > Soil > Wetlands > Peat | place: Sweden: Abisko, Stordalen Mire...
CTCACATCGGGCTCGACCGCCTGATGGGTTACGGACTCAAGTATGACGATCACTTCCAGCACACCCACCTCGGCATGCTCGGTGGGAGGGGAAGGACATCGAAGCGTGGGACGGAACAACAGACCGAGGCCCTCGCCAAGCCTCCGCATCCCATAGTCATCCCATAGCACCGCGCCCTATCCGGCCTCCGAACGATGCCGATCTCGCGATCGCCGCTTGGGCCGCTGCATGGCACAACGAGGGTCGACGAAAGGAAGAACAATGATCGAGGAACATCGTCGCTTCGGTGAAGAAGGTCGACTGCATCGACGTCGGGGCCACTCCGGCTGATGTGAAGAACAAGGTATCGCCCGGCTCTTCCTCGAGCCGGGCGATACCACCCAATCGTTTGACACTCGACGCCTGTGACGCTGATCGTGGCAATTGGAAGTCACTCCAAGGGTGCGTGGCGCTCCGGCTGGCGCCAATCGAACGGATCGTCCACATTGTCAGCGACTCGGTCGAGTTTGCGTTCGTGGCTCAGACTTTGTTCGTTGAGGAAGTCACCACCTCCTTTGCCGTTCCATTGGGGACTGTTGGGGAATGCTGGGGATTTGTCTTCGTGTCGATGCGGCCGCAAGAGCGACCGGCCACCGACCGCTCCGGAGGCGACCGGGCCACCCGTGGACGAGCAATGGACCGTAACCATCCAGACCACCATCGGCGATCAATTGCTGCCCACCATGGCTTCGACTGTGGATGTCGCCCCTCCGAAGTGGCCACCAGCGTCCGATCCGGAGGCCACGGCGGCTCAGCCTCCCATGCGGCGATCACCTCGGCGAAGGCCATGTCGAGCAGCTCCGGATCGGCCAGCACCACGGCAAGGAACTCGTATCTTGCCGTCACTTCGGACGTGGTCGTGATCATGACCGGTCACACCGAGACGGGCTGGCGATCCTCTGCGGTAGCCGAGATCACCTGAGAGTCTCCGGCGGCCGACACGGTGGCTTGCTCGTCGGTGGACACGGTGATCTTGCGGGGCTTGGCCCGCTCGGCCACGGGAATCGTGAGCCGTAGCACGCCACTGGTGTAGGCGGCCGTGATCCCACCAGTGTCGAGAGCGTCACCGAGAATAACCTGTCGGCTGAACACGCCTCTCGGACGCTCTGACGCCACCAACTCGACCTCGGGCCCCGTTGCGGTCCGGCGCTCGGCCCGGACGGTCAGCACATTTCGCTCCACATCGAGATCGATGCTGGCCGGATTGATGCCCGGCAGGTCGAACTCGACGACGAACTCGTTCCCGTCACGCCAGGCATCCATGGGCATCGCCGCGGGACGAGCAACGGTTCCGAAGACTTGCTCGGCCACCCGGTCGAACTGACGGAATGGATCGGAACGTACGAGCATGATGCAACCTCCTTGTTTCGGCCGGAGACGTCCTTTCTGCGCCCCCGGATCTATGGCAGTTACTAGAGATTTGTTATATCCTGACGACCATGTCTGATGCAAGGGGTATCAGCGAATTTTCCAAAAGTCGGTCGACGGGACACAACAGCCGTCCTGATCGGGACCGCGGCCTGTACGGAATCTCAGTCGCCGCCGAGCTGGTGGGCAGCGCTCCCCAAAACCTCCGGCTCTACGAGACCCGGGGCCTGATCAACCCGGCCCGAAGCCAAGGTGGCACCCGTCGTTACAGCGATGATGACCTTGTCCGCCTCCGACAGATCGGGCGGCTTCTCGATGACGGCCTCAATCTGGCCGGCATCGCGGCCGTCTTGGCGCTCCGGGCCGCCAACCAAGACCTGCAAGACCAACTCGACCAGTCCCGCCAGCAGGCGTCCGCACTGCGTCAGCGCCGGACGGATGGCGACCGGCCCACTGTCCGATCAGGATAAGGGCGCTTCTGACCACCTCGATGCCAATTGAGAGCATGAGCTGGAACTGGGGACCGCTCGCTCGGGACCTTTGCCTCGAGGAACACAGGGTCGGCAGGCTTGGCATCAGGGTGAAGAGGCGGATCGGCCCATCGGGCCCCGTCGACCCTTCGGTTCAGCATGAAGCGGGGCACCGTGATCTCATCGGCCGTTCGCCAAATGATGCAGCGGTCGAGGCGGTCCGAGGTGACGGGAACGCTCCGCGATGTCGCCGGACACCTCTTTAGGCGACCGGGTGGACGTGGATGCATGGTACCGATAGGTATCCGAGAGTCAGATTCCAAGGTCGGGAGTCATCGGTCTCATCCTTCGGGGGTGGCGGTCTGTATTCGGGGTGCCACGAACAGCGAACAGACACGAGTTGGCCGCAGCTCTCGAGGAAGCCGGCGTGTCCCCTGTTCAGATCGACCCGGGGGGCTGCCTTCCGCATTTCTCCGAAGCCGAAGCGGTACGCCACGGCCAACGTGTCGAAGGTGCTGCTTCCAAAGCATACCACCAAATAGTAGTATCAAAAGTATGGCAAGAGAGAAGGCAACAATTACGTTGGATCGTGAGAAGGCCGCTGCCGCCCGGGCTCTGCTCGGCGTCGGCTCCACCTCGGAGGTGATCGACGTGGCGCTGGATCAGCTCATCCACGCCGAGCGCCTCCGGGCCGACATCGCCGCGTACCAGCGCACGCCGCCGACGCGGGGCGAGGTGGCGTTGGCATCGCTCGGCGACACCGGTGGCCTCGATGACGACACCGACTGGGATGCCCTCTATGCCGACGGCGCCTCGTGACCCCCACCGTCCGTCGAGGCGAGGTCTGGCTCGTGGACCTGGACAAGACCCGACCCGTCGTCGTCCTGACCCGCGATCCCCTCGGACGCCTCCTCCACTCGGTGATCGTCGCTCCCGTCACCTCGACCGTCCGGGGACTGTCCACCGAGGTGCCACTCGGACGCGACGACGGGATCCGACGCCCTTCCGTAGCAAGCCTCGACAACGTCCAACTGCTCTCCCGCGACCGTTTCCGCAGGCGCATCGGACGGGCGCAGCCCGCCACCATGACGGCGTTGTGCGCCGCCCTGTCGGCAGCCGTCGACTGCGGAACCTCCGGTCGCCTGTAGGAAACCGGTCGATGGCGTCCCGCCGAGTGGTGGGAATCGAACACGCAATCCACGTCGGCCGCGGCTGCGCGGCTCCTGAACCGCGCCGACCTCTTGCGGGCGACACCGTTCGCCGCTAACGTACAACCAGATGGTTGTAGATCAGGTATCTGACGCTGACATTGACCGCATCTTCCACGCCCTCGCCGACAGCACTCGGCGCGACATCCTCGCCCTCGCCATCGGAGGCAGGTACAACGTGTCGGAGCTGGCTGAGCGCTACCCGATGAGCTTCGCCGCCGTGCAGAAGCACGTCGCGGTGCTCGAAGGTGCCGGGCTCATCACCAAGGAGCCGCGGGGGCGCCAGCGGCTGGTGCGCACCGACGTCGATACCCTCCAGAGGGCCCGCGAGCTTCTGGATGGCATCGAGGAGCTGTGGCGGGCGCGGGTGGAGCGGATCGACGACCTTCTGGCAATCGAGCCGCGAACCACTGGAGGCAAGCAATGAGCGTGACCAGCGTCGAAAAGGACCTCGAATCTCTCACCATGACGGTCACGGCGGACCTTGATGCCACCGTCGAGCGGGCATGGCAGCTCTGGGCCGATCCCCGACAGTTCGAGGAGTGGTGGGGACCCCCCGGCTACCCCACGACCGTTGTCTCCCACGACCTGCGGACCGGCGGTTCGATCACCTTCTTCATGACCGGTCCGCAGGGCGAGCGCCGCGACGGCAGGTGGGAGGTCATCACCGCCGATCCTCCCCACCATCTCGAACTGCGGGATGCCGACGTCGACGACGACGGCCGCCCGAACGACGGGAACTCGATGACGGTGATGGACATCACCATCGTCGAGGGCGACGAGGGCGGCGCCGTGATGGCGGTCCGCACCCACTTCGACTCGCTGGCGGGCATGGAGGCGGTGCTCGCCTCAGGGTTCGAAGAAGGCATGCGCGCTGTCCTCTCCCAAATCGAGGGGGTTCTCGCCGGCACGCCGCGGTGACGGGATGACACGGTGGCCGGGCGCCAACCCGGCCAGCGTGTCGAGTCGACGGACCGACTCACCCAGGGGCGGAATGGTGCGGCACCTATAATCGCTACCTGTGAGCTATGCCGTGGATTTCGTCAATGTGTCTGAGGTCGGACTCGAGTCGTCACCAGTGGTGGCGGCGCTGGCCGGCCTGCGAGCCAACGAGGCTCGCTACTTCAAGAACAAGTACGACCATGTCTTCACGGTCGAGCCGGCCGCCAAGTCGAAGAAGCACGTCGACTTGGTGTCCCGCATCCTCAAGGAGGAACGGGACATCGTCATCGAGTCGCCCCCGCTGGAGGCAACGTCGTTCCAGGTGGAGAACGTCCGCTGGACCTACGTGTTCTACGAAAGCGGCCTCTCGATCAACGTGTTGTACACCCTGGACGGGCCGAGTCCGAAGCGCGCCGTCGGGTTCAAGCTCTCCGAAGGGATGGAGATTCCCGCCGAATTGGCTGCGTTCAAGTTCGCCCGCCAGAAGTCGAAGTTGGCAGGGACCATCCGAGGCTCGTACTTCGTGATCAAGGGTGAGTACTGATCCTGTGCCCGCAACGGGTTGGCGAAGCGGCGTCGACAGGCACCGGAAGTGAACAGCTGTCAGGTGAGGCGGCCCAGCAGGAAGAGGGCCGAGTCGGTAGCGGGCGGGAACACCTCGGTCACACCGGCGGCGAAGTAGCCGGAGTCGGTGACCAACGTGATCCCGTTGATGGCTGAGGCTGCCGGGCTGCACAGGAACACCAGTGGGTAGGCCTGTTCCAGCGGGGTTGCCGCCTCGATACCGAGTTCGCTGCGGTAGTCGGCGCCGAAGCCCAGCCACATCTCCTTGTTGGCTTGAGCCAGCGGAGTGTCGGTGGGCCCCGGGCAGGTGGCGTTGATTCGAATGCCGCGACGCAGCATGGGCATGGCCTGGAAGGCCACGTAGGCGCAGATGGCCTGCTTGCTCGACATGTAGTCGGCGCCGCCGTTGGCGGCGTTCCAAGCCACCGCGCTGTCGAAGTCAGGGGTGTCCAGGTACTCCTTGATGCGGGGGAGGTTGGACTCCCAGCCGAGCCCGGCGGCCGACGAGATGAAACCGATGGCCGAACCGCGAGGAAGCAGGTCCTTGGCCAGCAGCCGGTCGATCAGGTGCCGGTGCCCGATGAAGTTGATCTTTTCGATTCCGGGCGTGCCGTCGGCCACGCCGGCGCACGAAAGCAGCGCGTCCACCGGACCGTCGAGCTGGTCCACCGCCGCGTCGATGGAGTCCTTGTCGGCCAGGTTGAGGTGGATGGCCGTCGCTCCCTCCAATGTGACATCGGCGAAGTCCATGACCACCACCTCGGCACCGGCGGACTGCAGGAGTTCGGCGGAGGCCGCGCCCATGCCGGTGGCTCCTCCGACCACCAGTGCCCTCTTGCCATCGAATCGGAATGCATCGAACGTGCTCATCTGGGTGTCCCTTCGGGATTAGGTGGGGTGTTGATGGGGTCAGGCGACAACGCTGCGGACCCTCAGGTCCACGTCGGTGCCCCGGTCGTAGCCGAGTACCTCACGGTCGACCCCGCCCCGATCCACCGGTTCGACCTTGATGACTTCGTCGCCCCAGTCAGATTGGAGGGAGGAGGCCACCGGGACGAGGGTCGGCTCAGCCACCTCTACGGCCCGTACGCCTTGCATGACCTGGCTCATCGGAGGACCCCCGTCCCTTCGGTGAGATCCGGTCGGCGGAGTGCCGATCGGACATCGGTGGCGTCGCCATCCGGGACGCTGCGCATGGTAGCCCCGACCGGCAGGTCGGCGACCGGTGGGTCGTCAGCCCGGTCCGGAGTTGGCACCGACAAGTCCGGCACCTCCGACGGACCCGGTCACACGCTGGACTTCCGACCCTTCGGACCACTCCGGGGGCTGCAGGCGGCCAGGCAGAAACTGAACAGGTGGTCCGTCTCGGCCCCGGTCGGCTTCCTTCTTCCCCACAGCAGATCGTTGAGCCGGCCGACCACGACGTGGGTCACCAGTTCGGCGTCGAGTTCCGGATCGATGCTGCCGAGGTCGACGAGGGGCTGGCGAACCAGACCGGCCAGCCGGGCGTTCGTCGAGGTGTGGGAGACGGTCATCGTCTGGCTCAGGCTGGCGGCGTTCCACAGCACCGCCAGGGTGGCGGCGGCGCTCTCGTCGTCGGCCGCCTGCGACACGATGCCCTCCACCCACCGGCGGAGCTTGTCCTCCGGCTCCGACTCCTTGGCCATCTGGTGGGCCAGATAGTCGAGGAGCCGCTCGGTGCCGTCGTCGAGGATGGCGGCCACCAAGGCGTCCTTCGACGCGAAATGCCGGTAGAAGCCCTCGTTGGACAGGTCCGCCTCAGCCACGATGTCGGCCACCCGGGGTCGGGAGTCCGTCCCGCACCGTCGCATCACGGTGCGCCCGGCGTCGATCAGTCGCCGAACCTCGTCCGTATAGTCCGGCCGGCGCCGTTCCAGGGTCTGCCGGGCGATGCGGGATGCAACGTCGTTCTGGTGATCCAGAGATGAGTTCTCCATATGCAGAATGGTATTCTGCCAGGCGACGAGGAGGGGAGATACCCATGGCCTGGGAGTTTGAGACCGATCCGGAGTACCAGTCGAAGTTGGACTGGGCGGAGGAGTTCGTGCGATCGGAGGTGGAGCCGATCGACCTGTTGTGGCGGGGGTTGGAGTTCACCCCGCCCGACGACTACCTGCGCGCCATCGTCGACCCGCTGAAGGACCAGGTGCGGGCCCAAGGACTGTGGGCCACCCACCTGGGTCCGGAGTTGGGAGGCCAGGGGCACGGGCAGCTCAAGCTCTCGCTGCTGAACGAGATCCTCGGCGGCTCCTCGTGGGCCCCGGTCATCTTCGGTTGCCAGGCGCCTGATACCGGCAACGCGGAGATCATCGCCCACTACGGCACCGAGGCCCAGAAAGAGCGCTACCTGCACCCGCTGTTGGAGGGAAAGCTCTTCTCCTGCTACTCGATGACCGAGCCGCAGGGCGGCTCGGACCCGGCGCTGTTCGAGACCCGTGCTGCTCGGGACGGGGACGAATGGGTCCTGGACGGCTGGAAGTTCTTCTCTTCCAACGCCCGCACGGCGGCGTTCCTCATCGTGATGGCCGTGACCGACCCCGACGTGTCCGTCTACCAGGGCATGTCGATGTTTCTGGTCCCGTCCGACACCCCGGGTATCGATATCGTCCGTAACGTGGGCCTGGCCGGCGAACCGGAGGGCCACGGCTCCCACGCCCTGATCCACTACGACAACGTGCGCCTTCCCGCCGAGGCGCTGCTCGGCGGTGAGGGCCAGGCGTTCGCCATCGCCCAGACCCGCCTGGGGGGTGGCCGCATCCACCACGCCATGCGCACCATCGGCATGGCCCGGCGGGCGCTCGACGCCATGTGCGAGCGGGCCCTCAGCCGCCAGGTGGCCGGCGGATTGCTGGCCGACAAGCAGTTCGTACAGGGTTACATCGCCGACTCCTACGCCCAGCTGACGCAGTTCCGTCTCTATGTGCTGTACACCGCCTGGCTGATCGACAAGCACAACAACTATCTGAAGGTGCGCAAGGACATCGCTGCCATCAAGGTCCTGATGCCCGGCGTGCTCCACGACATCGCCTGGCGGGCCATCCAGGTGCACGGCGCCCTGGGTATCAGCAACGAGATGCCGTTCCATTCGATGATGGTGGCGGCCAGTGTGATGGGCCTGGCTGACGGTCCCACCGAGGTGCACAAGGTGACGGTCGCCCGGCAGGTGCTCCGTGACCACCGGGCCTCCGACGATCTCTGGCCCACCCAACACCTCCCGAAGCGTCGGGAGGCGGCCCGGCAGAAGTTCGCCGAGTTGCTCGAGCACGAAGTGGGGAGCTTCTGATGATCGACCTCCAACGACTGGCCGGTTGGCTGGACGAACGCGGGCTGGGGGTGGGGGAGCCTCTCGAGTCCGCCTTCGTGTCCGGGGGGTCGCAGAACGAGATCTACGAGATCCGGAGGGGTGACCTGCACGGCGCGCTCCGTATTCCCCCGCCGTCGGCCCCCGACACCCGGGACGCCGGGATCCTGCGGGAGTGGCGGATCATCGAGGCGCTGGACGGTACCGACGTCCCGCACACCGCGGCCATCGTCGCCTGCGACGACCCGTCCGTGCTCGGGCGCACCTTCTACCTGATGGGCTACGTGGACGGCTGGTCGCCCATGAACACCGACGGATGGCCACCGCCATTCGACACCGATCTGGAGGCGCGCCAGGGGCTGGCCTTCGAGCTGATCGACGGGATCTCGCTGCTGTCCAAGGTCGACTGGCAGGCCAAGGGCCTATCGGACCTCGGACACCCCGAGGGATTCCACGAGCGTCAGGTCGACCGGTGGACGGCCTTCCTCGAGCGGATCAAGGGCAGGGAGCTGCCCGGGTTTGAAGAGGCGTCGGCCTGGTTGCGGGCCCACCGACCGCTGGACTTCGTCCCCGGGCTCATGCACGGCGACTACCAGTTCGCCAACGTCATGTTCCGCCACGGCGGCCCGGCTCGGATGGCGGCCATCGTGGACTGGGAGATGGGGACGGTCGGCGACCCGAAGCTGGATCTGGCCTGGGTGGTCAACGGTTGGCCGGAGCATCCTGACGACACGCCGGAGATCTCCTACGTCGACATGACGGGGATGCCGTCCCGCTCGGCCCTGCTCGACCGCTACGCCGAGGTGTCCGGGCGCCAGGTCGACGACATCGACTACTACTGCGTACTGGCCAAGTGGAAGCTGGCCGTCGTGCTCGAGCAGGGATATCAGCGGGCCGGTGACAATCCCATCCTCCAGACCTACGGGCCGGTCATCCTTGCCCTGATGCAGGGCGCCGCCGACCTCGCCGAGTCCACCGACTACGGCAGGTAACCGACCCCCTGGCCAACTACGGTGACCAAGGATTGGCCGTTTGCTCTGGGGGCCCAGAAGACGCAACTTCATCCCGTGCGGAGGGCCCGCGCACGACGAGGAGGACACCGTGGCACTGAAGGACGACATCACCGTTCCCATCCGACACGCCGACCGCTTCTACATCGGTGGCCAGTGGGTGGTCCCGAGCACGGATGCCACCATCGACGTCATCGACCCCGGGACCGAGGAGCTCTACTTTCGGGTGGCCGAGGCCCAGGCCGAGGACATGAGCCGAGCGGTGTCGTCCGCCCGTCAGGCGTTCGACGAGGGACCCTGGCCTCGGCTGACCCACCGCCAGCGTGCGGAGTACCTGCGGGCGATGGCCGCCGGACTTGCCGCCCGAAGCGAGGAGATCGGACAGATCTGGCCCCGTGAGTCCGGAGTCCTCCATCGGATCGCCCGCTGGGCCGGAGCCGGAGCCGCCCAGGTGTTCGACTTCTACGCCGGCACCGCCGACACCTTCGAGTGGGAGCAGGAGGCGACGCCCAGCCAGCCGGGATTTGGACTGTTGGTGCGCGAGCCGGTCGGCGTGGTGGGCGCCATCATCCCGTGGAACGCCCCCTTGGGCCTGATCAGCAACAAGATCGCCCCTGCCCTCGTCGCCGGGTGCACGGTGATCCTCAAGTCCTCGCCGGAGGCACCGGGCGAGGCCTACCTGGTGGCGGAGGTGGCTGAGGAGATCGGACTACCGCCGGGTGTCCTGAATGTGCTGACCGCCGATCGGGAGGTGTCCGAGCTGCTGGTGCGCGACCCGCGGGTCGACAAGATCACCTTCACCGGCTCGACGGCGGCCGGCCGGCGGATCGCCTCGCTGTGTGGCGAACGCATCGCCCGGGTCACCCTGGAGCTCGGAGGCAAGTCCGCCGCCGTGGTGCTCGACGACGCCGACCTGGCCACCACTGCGGCCACCCTCGCCCAGGCCGAGTGCATGATGACCGGGCAGGTGTGCTCCTCGCTGACCCGGATCGTGGTGTCCCGCCAGCGCCACGACGAGCTGGTGGAGGCGCTGGCCGGCGTCTTCTCGCAGGTGAGGGTGGGCACGCAGTTCGACTCCGCCTCACAGATGGGTCCGTTGGCGGTCAGCCGACAGCGCGACCGGGTCCTCGGCTACATCGAAAAGGGGGTGGCCGAGGGCGCCACCCTGGCCACCGGTGGTGGACGTCCCAGCCACCTCGACCGGGGCTGGTTTGTGGAGCCGACGGTCTTCGGCAATGTCGACAATTCGTCGACCATCGCCAGAGAGGAGATCTTCGGGCCGGTCCTGAGTGTGATTCCGGCCACCGATGAGCAGGATGCCGTGGCCATCGCCAACGACTCCATCTACGGGCTCAACGCCTCGGTCTTCACTCCCGACGTGGACCGGGCTCGCCAGGTGGCCGGCCAGCTCCGGGCCGGCACGGTCGGACACAACTCGTTCCGTACCGATTTCGGCATCGCCTTCGGAGGCTTCAAGCAGTCGGGGATCGGTCGCGAGGGTGGGACAGAGGGCCTGCTGCCCTTCTTGGAGACCAAGACGGTCATCCTCGACGAGCGCCCGTCCTCCTGGCCGGCCTGAGGTCGGCCACGGAGTTGGAAGTGCTCCCTACGCCTTCCTCGTGTGCTCGACCACCAGGAACATTTGTCGGTTTCTGCGCTCCGGGACCATCCGGTGGGAGGCGGGGAGCAGCGGCCAGTCGCGCCGAGATCTACGTGAAGTCCGCGTTGCGTGTGAATACGTGTTTGGCCAAGGGATCACGGTAGGGCTACTCCTTGTCCTCGGCTCCGCTTTCCATGCCTTCCTTGATGGCATTCACCACCGTCGGATCGAGCAGGGTCGTCACGTCACCCAGATCCCGATGTTCGGCCACGTCACGCAGGAGCCGGCGCATGATCTTGCCGCTCCGGGTCTTCGGGAGCTCCGGTGTCAGCATGATCTGCCGTGGCTTGGCGATGGGTCCGATCTCTCGCGCGACATGGTTCCGCAGCTCGGCCACGAAGACCTCGCCCTCCGCCGCGTCATCGAATCCCGTCCCCTTCACGGTGACGAAGGCCACGATTGCCTGCCCGGTGGTGGGGTCACTGGCGCCGACCACCGCCGACTCCGCCACCGCCGGGTGGCTCACCAGTGCGTGTTCGATCTCGGTGGTGGAGATCCGGTGGCCCGAGATGTTCATCACGTCGTCGACGCGCCCCAACAGCCAGATGTCACCGTCCTGGTCGCGCTTGGCCCCGTCGCCAGCGAAGTACTTCCCCGGGAACCGCTCCCAGTAGGTCTCCTTGTAGCGCTCATCGTCGCCCCAGATACCGCGCAGCATCCCGGGCCACGGTTGGGTGATGACCAGGTACCCACCCTCGTCGTTGCCCACCGAGTCGCCCTCGTTATCGATGATGTCCACCGAAATGCCGGGGAACGGTGTCATGGCCGCCCCCGGCTTGGTCGCCGTGATGCCGGGCAGTGGGGTGATCAGGACGCCACCCGTCTCGGTCTGCCACCACGTGTCGACGATCGGACACCGATCGCCGCCGATGTGCTTGCGGTACCAGATCCAGGCCTCGGGATTGATCGGTTCCCCCACCGAACCCAGCAGCCGCAGGCTCGTGAGGTCATGGCCGGCAGGGAGCTCCTCTCCCCACTTCATGAACGTCCGGATGGTGGTGGGTGCGGTGTAGAGAATATTGACCTTGTACTTCTCGATGATCTGCCACCACCGGTCCCGACCCGGGGTGTCCGGCGTGCCCTCGTACATCACCGACGTGGTGCCGTTGGCCAAGGGGCCGTAGACGATATAGCTGTGGCCCGTCACCCAACCGATGTCGGCGGCCGTCCAGAAGACGTCCTCCTCGGGCTTCAGATCGAAGATCAGACGATGCGTGGCCGACACATGGGTCAGGTAGCCGCCCGAGGTGTGGAGGATCCCCTTGGGCTTGGCCGTGGTGCCGCTGGTGTACATGATGTAGAGCGGGTGCTCGGCGTCGAATGCCTCGGCCCGGTGCACCTCAGACTGACGGTCGACGACGTCGTGCCACCAGATGTCGCGACCATCCACCCAGTCCACGTCCTGACCGGTGCGCCGCACCACCAGTACCTTCTCCACATCCGGGCATTCGGTCACCGCCTCGTCGACGGCGGCCTTCAGGGGACTGGCGGAGCCTCGGCGGTAGCCGCCGTCGGCCGTGATCACGAAGTGGGCGTCACAGTCCAAGATCCGGCCCCGCAGGGCATCAGGGGAGAACCCACCGAAGACCACCGTATGGGGGGCACCCAGGCGTGCACACGCCAGCATGGCCACCACCGTCTCGGGGATCATCGGCATGTAGATGGCCACCTTGTCGCCGGTCCGCACACCCATCTCGATGAGTGCGTTGGCGGCCTGGCTCACCATCTTCAAGAGGTCGTCGTAGGTGATGGTCCGGGTGTCCCCGGGTTCGCCCTCCCAATGGAAGGCGACCCTGGCTCCCAGCCCCGCCTCGACGTGGCGGTCGACACAGTTGACCGCCACGTTCAGCCTGCCGCCCACGAACCACTTGGCGAACGGCAGCTGCCAGTCGAGTGCCGTGGTCCAGGGCGTCTCCCACTGGAGCTGCTCGGCCTGGCCAGCCCAGAACGCCACCGGATCGGCGTTCGCCTCCTCGTAGATCCCGGGACGGGCATTGGCTCTCCTGACCATCTCCTCAGGAGGCGGAAAGGTCCGCGTCTCGTGGAGGAGCGCGGAAAGGCCCTCTTCTCGATCGTCATCCATGATGGTTCCTCCCCTTCGGGCCGTCGCCGGCGCCACTCTTTTTCTACTCCTTTGGAGCCAGCGGAAACACCGGAATCAGTGGCTTCTTGAATGTCTCGTTGATGACCCCGGCCGCCGAGGCGTAGAAGGCGATCGCCGCCGTCACGATCCCGACCCAGCCACCGGCGTGGGTGATGGTGCTGTTCGACTCGAAGGCACCGATGGTGAGGAGCACGAACGTGACGGTCAGCGCCACGAACACCCCGAGCACCGCACCGGAGACCCGCAGCGCCGCCAGCATCAGGTAGAAGGTCAGGATCGTCCAACCCAGCAGAAATACCCCGGCGGCTTGCGGCACGGCACTGACTTTGATGGCAGGGGCCAAAAAGTGGACGAAGACGTAGTAGGAGATCCAGAACGCCCCGTAGGAGGTGAAGGCCAGCGCCCCGAAGGTGTTCTTCCGGACGAACTCCCACATCCCGGCCAGCAGTTGGGCGAACCCTCCGTACACCAGGGCCAGGGCCAGCGCAGGAAAGATGCCCGCTGCCCAGACGTTGGCGTTGTAGAGACTCAACGCCAGCGTGGTCATGGCGAAGGCGGCCAGCCCCAGTGGCGCCGGGTCAGCCACCGCATGGAGCGCAGGCAGCCGACTTGGCGCCTTCTCCAGCGGCTCGATCGGTTCATCGGTAACGACGGTCATGTGATCCCCCTTGTTGGTTGTGCCCTGCGCCCCCCGGCCGTTCCTCCCCTGCTCGTGTGGTCCCACCCACGTGATGTGATGTCCTTCTACCCTTCCCCGAACGTCGCTTCTTCAACCGGAACCCACCGGATGGTGGGTCCGACGTCAGCCCGCCTTCCTCGGTGGCTTCGGGAGGTGACGTCCGCACGACACCCCCGGCGACGCCATCGGACCTCGGCGTGGACACTTCGTCTGCTCATGGTGGCGGTGGTCGATCTGGTGACGACGACCGGCCCCATCCTGGCGTTGCCATCCTCGGCGACGATCGGGAGGCCCGGTCCGATACCCCCGCTCCAGATTCGGTGACGGCTTCGGTCCCGCCACCGCCGCGCCGGGGGTGATCGTCCGTGGCCTTGAGGATGCCGACCACCAAGGGCCTCCGGGGAGAGACGATCACCACCGCCTTCGACCGGCTGGCCATGGTCCGGGCACCCGTGCAGCCCAACGCCGTCTCCGCTCCGGTCTGGAACGTCCTGGCGCCGTGATTGGTAGACGGTCCTCCGCCACGCAAGCTGAGGACCGCGACAACTGCGTCGAGACGCGGGGCCCTCAGTAGGAAGCCGAACCCCAACCTGGAGCGTCTTCGGACCGGCCTGACGCCGGCGGCGGCGCGCCCGGCGCGGCACCGGGAACACCCCCCGGGCTGACCCCGGGGGCCAACGACGGCGCCCAATGATCGCCGTACCAGTAGCGCTGCTGACCGGGGCGATCGGGATCCGGATACCAACCCGCCGGTGGAGCGCCTGCGGATGTGGCGCCCGGCGACGCCAATCCGGCGATCGGCGACTGCTCGTTGAACCCGGCGCTTTCTTGCGGCGGGCGGGTCGGGCCGGACGATTCGAGCTGCGTTCTGTCCATCACCGTGTCATCGGTGAATGACGACTGCCGACGCCGACGGTAGCGGTAACCCTGGTGGGAGAAGAGGCCGACGATGATGACGATCGGTAGTGCGATCCACCCGCTGTAGTACTCGAAAGCCGAGCACGGGTGGGGGCCGCTGTAACGGGACGAACACATGTAGACAGCGACAAGTCCGTGGGTCATCTGACCTCCAATGTCACGTTCCCGGTCGACGGAGGCATCCCGCCACCGTCACTTCGCCCTACTCCGGTGGCTTCGTTACGACTTCCCGGCGTTGTAGGGCTCGGTGAGCAGGTCGCCTTGGGCGGCCCCCGAGCCCGATCGGCCTCCCCCGGGTCCACGGAGGACGAAGGCAATACCCACCGCCAGTAGCGCACCGGCCAGGGGCCCCGCCACGTACACCCAATAACCGGTGAAGGTATGGCTCACCAGATCGGGTCCGAAGGTGCGAGCCGGGTTCATCGAAGCTCCTGACAGCGGACTACCCCACAGCCCGGCCAGGGCGATGTAGGAACCCACCCCGATGGCACCGAAGAGACCGACATTCTGCGCCCCTGAGGCGGTACCGAGAATCACGCTGACCAATCCGGTGGTGAGGAGCAGCTCCATCCAGAAGGCCGCCATCTGGGAGTGACCGGGTGCTGGGTAGTTGGATCCGTACTTGGCGGACACCGTGATGACCTCGCGCAACACCAGGGCAGCCAGCGTGGCACCGATCAGTTGCACCACGATGTAGCCGGGCACCCGTCGCCATTGGAAGTCGCGACGCAGGGCGAAGGCGATGCTGACCGCAGGATTCAGATGGGCACCGGAGACCTTGCCCATGAACAGGATGATCCCCAGGACCATCAGGCCCGGCGCCACCACCGCCGCCGAGCGACCGATGGTGTTGGGGAATGCCTGGCCCATCATGCCGCCGCCGGCAGCTACGAGTACCAGCATGAAGGTGCCCAGCAGTTCGGAGAAGAGTCGCCGCCATTCCTGATGGGGATCGTTGAAGTCGGTGATCCGGTCCAGAATGCCCTGCTCATACCGAGCGACGGGGCCAATTGTTGGAAGCTCTTGGTTTCCGGTCACGGCCCTGCCCTTCTGCCGAGGGAGTGGAGCGATGAACGCTCGACCGGCAGATTAAGCAAGAAACTGCACTGGAAGCAATCAGTGAAGGCGGTGCCGGGGGGTCACACCACCGGCGGAGGTGAGCCCGCCGCACTGCCGGCCAGCCCTGGGTCCCAGTCGCAGAGCGAGCAGGCATGCTGAAAGACCGCGTGGGCGAACTCGACGGCCAGTCCGTGCGGATCGGCTGCTGATCGGACGGCGTCCCAGTCGAGGACGTACTCCCCGAGCCCATCGTCCCATCGCGCCTGCTTCACCGGCAGGGTGGCAGTGGAGAATCCGGGTTGTGCCGGATACGTGTAGGCGTAGAAGGCCGCCTTGGCGTAGCGCTGATCGCCCGGCCACCAGCCGATGGCCACCTCTTGGGAATCCATGGCGTTCCGCATGATGAAGTCCTGGGACGGCGGCTCGGCCGGCCGTCCGGAGAAGAGGTTGGTGGCCAGGTCGAACGAGCCCCACCAGGCGTTGACCGGGGTGGATCGTCCCCGGTAGGCCGCCCGGAAGTCGGCCAACACCAGGGCCGCCTGGGTGGCGGCGGCGAAGTACGCCGTCACCTGGTCCGGGTCGTACTCGACGTGGAGGTCATCCTCATCGAGGGGGACGTTCCACGACACCTCCTGTGGCGTGGGATCGATGGTCACCTCGCCACCCAGAGCTCGCACCGCGTCCAGCACGGCTCGGGTGACTGCCCCGACCGATCGTCCGGGGGTGAGTGCCACCCGTTCGGTCCGCCCGCCACTGTGCTCGACCACCGCCTCATGAGAGCGGAGATCCAGTGCCACCACCAGCGCACCGGATCCATCCGGTGCCGGCAGCGGAGCGGTCTCCCACCCTCTTGCCGTCAGTCGGAGCGCGGCGTGCTGCAGTTGCGGCTCCGGTGGAGCCAGCGCCACCGCCAGCTTGCCCAGGAGCTGGGTGTGGGCATGAAGGGTGTCGCAGGTGGCAGTCCAGTCCTCATAGGAGACCGATGGCCATGCGCTCGACATGTTGGAACCCTACCGTCGTCGTTCGACACTGCGCCGGGTGAAGCCAGTGCGGGAATGGGTCAGCCGCATTCCGACCCCCGCAGAGAAGGGAGGTACCTGCCCGACTCACGGCCGGAATCGCGAATTGGGGGAGAAGCCGTCGGTGGTGACCCGGCGCCGAACGAAGCGCCAATCCGCCCCCACCCTGGTGTATTCGTCGACGTAGCGACCCCAGTGATCGAGGCCGACGTCGGTCAGCACGAAGAAGTAGCACCGGCTGATGGCCGACCCCTGGTCCACCAGGTCGATCTGGAGGGTGCTGGTGCAGTGCCGGAGGTAGGTGGGCCGGTTGTCAGCTCCCTTGCTGTCCCGGACGCCGGTGAAGAGGGAGCGGATCGCCTCCGGTCCTACCCGGGCCGGCCGCCCGTCACCGATCTCCATCCGGGCGTCGGCGGTGAAGAGCTCGATCACCTGGTCGAACCGTCCGGCGTCGCCGTTGGCGTTGTAGCGGGCCACCAGGTCCCGGATCGACTCCCGTGCCGTCAGCTCCCACAGTTCCATCGCCACCCCCCTGGTACGTTCGGATCGTTCATGCTTCGGGCCACAGCCGGTGCCGCAGCCCGGACGCTCGGGCGATCGGTCGTTCGATGGCTCCCCGGATGGCCGACTCGCCGCCGACCACCGTGACCCGGTCCTTGGCCCGGGTGATCGCCGTGTAGAGGAGCTGGCGGGTGAGGATCGGCGAGGTGTCGGCCGGCAGCGACACCACGGCGTGGGGGAACTCGGAGCCTTGGCTCTTGTGGATGGTCATCGCCCACCAGGTCTCCACCCGCTCGAGCTGGGACGGGGACACCAGGCGGGGTCCGGCGGCCCCGGGGAAGGCCACCGCCATCCCGTCCCCGTGGCGGACCACCAGGCCCACGTCCCCGTTGAGCAGCCGGTTCGGCTGGTCGTTGGCGGTCACGATGACCGGTCGGCCCACATACCAGCGCGGGCCGGTCCGGACGGGGGGATCGAACGCCTGGATGGCCCGTTCGATCCGTCGGGTCCAGTCGTAGAGCCCGAAGGGCTGGTGCCGGGTGGCTGCCAGCACCTTTATCCGCGTCATCGCCTCCAGTCCGGCGACGGCGTCGCCGGACTGGGCGGCCACGATCGACTCCCGGGCCGCCGCCACCAGCTTCCCGACCAGCCGGTCGATGGCCGGCTCGTCGGTGTCTCGGATCCAGACGGCATCCGGTTGCGGTCCGGTCAGTACCTCGATGGCACCGTCGGCATCGCCGTTGCGCACCGCGGTCCGGAGGGCGTCGATGGCCGAGTCCTCGGCGAAGCGATGCGAGCGGGTGAGCACGGTGACCCGACCCGCCAACGGGGACCCCCCGTCGGAAGCGGCCGAGTCGCCCGGTCCCACCACATCGCTCATCACCGAGCCCGCCTCGATGCTGGCCAGCTGGTCGGGGTCGCCCACCAGCACCAGGGTGGCGTCGGGTCGGACCGCCGCCAGCAGGTGCGCCATCAGCGGCAGCGACACCATGGAGGTCTCGTCGACGATGACCAGCTGATGGGGGAGCGGACGCCGGGCATCGCGCCGGAAGCCCACCCCCGGGATGCCCTCGAGCAGGCGGTGGAGGGTCACCGCCTGCTGCTGGCGCAAGACGTCGGCGATGGCGGGGTCGAGCACCCCTTCGGCCTCGGCCATCGCCACCGCCTGCAGCAGGGCGTCGGTCATCTGGCCGGCCGCCTTCCCGGTCGGGGCGGCCAGCGCCACGTCGAGGACCTCGCCCCGGCCGGCGGCCACCTGCCGGGCGGCCGCCAGCAGGCGGGCGATGGTGCGGGTCTTTCCGGTCCCGGGCCCACCGGCGATGACGGAGACCCGTCGGGTCAGGGCCGTCCGCACCGCACCCCGCTGCCGGTCGGGGTCCGACGGGTCGTCGGGGCCGAACAGGCCGTCGAGCACCTCCTCCAGCGCGTCGGCGTCGCCGGTGTCCGAGCCGGCGGCACGGTGCGCCAGGTCGGTGGCGACGGCGAGCTCGTGGTGGAACAGCTTGTGGAGGTAGAGGCGGCCGTCCCAGACCAGTGGACGGAGCGGCCCTTCCCGGTGGGCATCGGACGGCGCCACCAGGTTGGAGACGGCCAGGGACGCCGTCCACCGGTCGAGGGGCGGCCAGGGGAGGTCGCCCACCGGATCGCCTCCGACGTCGACCACCAGTCGCTCGACGTCGGCCAGGTCGATGCAGACGTGGCCGAGCCGCGGGCCGCGGGCCGCCACCGCCAGGGCGACCAGCTCATCGCCGGAGAGGTCGCCTACCAGGCGGACGAAGGCGGCGCACAGCTGCACCTCGCCGGCGTCGAAGACCCCGGCGTCGACGAACGGCTGGAGCACCGCCACCTGCTCGGGCACCATGACGGTGGCGGTCACGACGCCGACCCGGTGCCCGGGTGGCCGTCGAGGAGGTTGCTGAGCGCCACCACCAGGGCCGGCGGCACCGCCCAGTCGAACACGCCGTGCGGGTGGCCGTCCTCGACGGTGACGCCGGAACCGGTCATCCCCCGGACGAACAGGTAGGCGGCGCCACCGAGGTGGACGGCCGGGTCGTAGCCCTCGAGCCGCCACCGCAGATACCGGTGGAGGGCCACCGAGTAGAGCAGCGCCTGGAGCGGGTAGTGGTGCTCGGCCATGGCCGCCGTCATCGGCCGGCGGGCGTAGTCGTCCTCCCGTTGTGGCTCGCCCCGCGGGGTGAGGCGGTTCGTCTTGTAGTCGGCGATCACGAATCGGGGGACGGGGCCGGGGGTCCGGAACACCAGGTCGATCGACCCCGTCAGGTGGCCGGCCAGATCGACCTCGATCGCCCCGGCGGCCAGGTCCCGGGCCCACGGCTGCAACGGGTCGTCGTCACCCAGGTGGTCGGAGACCAGGCGTCCGATGTCGCCCACGGTGGCGCGGCGGGCGACATCGCCCAGTCGCAGCTCGAACGACAGCTCGTTCAGCCGGTCGGCGTGGGGCACGTCGCGGAGGCGCAGGTCGGAGAAGCGGGCGCCGAGCGGCGTCTCGATGGCCGCCCGCATGCCGGCCACCAGCAGCTCCCGTCCCTCCTCCGGGGTGGCCTCGTCGACACCGGTCGGGGTGAGGTCCACCGGCAATGTGGCCAGGGCCTCGTCGAGACGCCGTTGGATGGCGGCGTCGAGGTCGGCGTCGGCGAAGTCGAGCGTCTCGAAGACGGCGTGGACCAGGTTGCCGAACGCAGGGCCGGCCGGCAGCGATGCCATGGGGGATGTCGCCGACACCGGGGTCGGGTCGTTTTCGGCCGGGAGGTCGAACCCATCGGGGTCGGTGGTCTCGTCGGCCCCGCCCTCATCGGCGGCGCCGCCGTCGGACAGGCTCTGGTCGTAGGGATCGCCGCGCTCGACCTCGAAGTGCTGGGTGACGGCACTGAACGACCACCGATGTCGCGATCGGTCGAGGTGGTCCGGTCGGTCGGCCACCGCCAGGTCACCCTCGTCGCCGGTCCGGGGCGTTCCCTGCCAGGTGGTCCGCTTCCCGGGCTTGCCGATGACCTCTGCCACGATGGATCCACTCGACCGGGCCACCAGCCCGTCCAGGGCCCCGAGCGCCTCCTCGTCGGCCGGAGGGGTGATCTTCTCGTCGGCGAACGTCGGGTCGATCACCCCGTCAGTGCGGCAGAAGAGCAGGTGGCTCAGGCCCGAGGCCTCGCTCCCCTGGACCCGGGACCACCACACCACCGCGTGGTGCTGCGCCCGGGTCAGGGCCACATAGAGCAGGCGGAGGTTCTCGCCGATGGCCTCGCGGTCGGACAGCGACCGGCGTCGGTCGGACGCCTCGGCGGTGGGCCATCCGGCCCCCGGCGCCAGGTCCTCGGTCCGGGCCCCGGTGACCGGGTCCTGGTAGATGACCGGAATGGGTTGGATGCCGAACTTCAGCGGCGTGCGCCACAGGGTGGGGACGCAGACGATGGGGAACTCCAGCCCCTTGGCCGCCCAGACGGTCATGATCTGCACCGCCCGGTCGTCCGACTCGATCCGGCGCGCCGAGCCACCGGCATCGATGTCGGCATCAGCCGTCTGCTCGGGCTCGCGGTTGAGCACGGCCAGCAGCCCGGACAGGTGGAGCCGGTCGTGGTGGGCGGCGGCCTGGAACAGCTCGGCCAGGTGGTGGAGGTCGGTCACCAACCGGTCACCCTCCGGTTCGGCCAGCACCCGGGCCTCCACCCCGCTGTCGGCCAGGACCTGCCGGGCCCAGGCGGCCACCCCCCGGTGCTCCAGGACCTCGTTCCACCCGTGGAGCTGGTCCTGAATGGTGCCCAGGGTGTCGTCATCGAGGGTGGCGACGTCGGTGGCGTCGTGGGCGGAAAACCAGCTGAGGGCGTAGCCGCGGGCCCGGCGCGGGTCACTGGGACGGAGCAGGCCCTCGAGCAGCAGCCGCCAGTGGCCGGCGGCCGGTGAGGTGAGGACGGAGGTGCCCCGGGCCAGCACCGCCGGCACCTTCCGGGCCAGCAGCTCGCGCTGGACGGCTTCCGCCTCCCGGTGCGACTTCACCAGCACGGCGATGTCGGAGGGCCGGACCGGGCGGGTGTCGCCTCCCTCGGCCGGCAGCCTGGCCCCGGCGAGCAGCTCAACCAGGTGGGCGCCGAGGTCGCCGTAGACGGCGCGATCGGCGGCCGGGGCGGCGATGGCGTTGGGTCTGGTCTTGTTCCGGTCCAGGTCCCCACCGACGGCCAGCCGGATGTCCAGGGGGGCGATGGCGGTGCCCCCGGCGTCGGTCAACCGCTTGGCCTGGTTGTCGGGTGCCGCCTCCACCTCGACGTAGGCGATCCGGTCGTCACCGAAGGTGGTGCCGGCGAACAAGGCATTCAGCGCCCGGAGGAGGGCGCCGTCCGACC
>Ga0302320_10009255_pt1 | contig 21211 bp, 15 predicted proteins | sample Bog_T0_3_FD_202130 | JGI IMG/M metagenome (GOLD analysis project Ga0302320, IMG submission 202130) | Peat permafrost microbial communities from Stordalen Mire near Abisko, Sweden - Bog_T0_3 | ecosystem: Environmental > Terrestrial > Soil > Wetlands > Peat | place: Sweden: Abisko, Stordalen Mire...
AGTACCATTTCTCCGGCAACAAGAGCTACGGCACCACCAAGAAGGGCGCCTATATGTGCGAAGCCGACGCCAAGGCCGCCGGCGACGTCGCCGCGAAGGACGAGAAAGCGAAGTAGTCGAATTTTGCTGCAAAGCGCCGCCGCTGAAGGGCGGCGGCGTTTTTCGCGGTTCAGGCCTGAAGTCCGGCGCCCGAAAAGACGTGCGTCGGCGGGACGCGTTCGTGCGCCACGTCGAGCGCGTGGACCCGATGCTACGGCATGGCCAAACAATCCACCCAATTCCGGGAAGACCTGATGGCTCTCCCCGCGTGGAGCCGCGGAGCGCGCGTCAGCCGGACGCCGCCTTGCCGGCCATCTCCGCCCCGATTCGAAGCGTTTCGGCGACCAGCAGATCGAGATCTGCGCGCCGAGTGCGGTGGTTGGCGATCGCCACGCGCAGGCAGTGCTCGCCCCGCACCGTCGTATCGGAGAGGGCGGCGATTCCCTGTTCCTGAAGTCTCACCATGATCTCAATATTGAGCGCCTTCAGCGCCTTCGAATCCATTTCGTCGGGGCGATAGCGAAAGCAGACGATGTTGATGTTCGGCGGCGAGACCGTCTCCAGAAGCGGCTCATTGGCGATCAGCGCGCCGAGATAGCGCGCTTGCGAGATATTCTGGTCGATCAGCCGGCCGAATTTCTCGACGCCATGTTCCTTCAGAGCCATCCAAATCTTCAGGGCGCGAAAGCCGCGCGTGGTTTGCAGGCCATAGTCGTAAAGCCAAGGGGCCGCCGCGAGACCGCGCGACGTCGTCTGCAGATATTCGGGCGTCACCGCGAAAGCGTTTCGATGCGCGGCGGCGTCCCGGACCAGCGCGCAGCCGGCTTCGAACGGCGCATGCAGCCATTTATGCGGATCGAGGGCGATGGAATCCGCCTTCTCGATCCCCGCGACGCGATAGGCGTTTCGCGGCGCGATCGCAATCAGGGCGCCTATGCAGCCATCGACATGCAGCCACAGGTCTTCGTTCGCAGCTAGAACCGCGAGCGCCTGGAGATCGTCGATCGCGCCCGTATTGACGGCGCCGGCCGTCGCGATGACGCAGGCCGGCAGGAAGCCCGCCGCGCGATCCTCGGCGATCGCCGCGCGCAGGGCGGCCAGATCGAGGCGCAAATCCCCGTCCGACGGGATGCGCCGCAGCGCCTGATTGCCGAGGCCGAGCAATTCCATCGCCTTGCGGTGGCACGAATGCAGTTGGTCCGAGCCATAGAACCGCAACGGCTTCTGGATGGCGCCGACGCCCTGTTCGCGCACGTCCAGGCCCGCCTTGACGTTGCGCGCAACCGTCAGGCCTACGATGTTCGCCATCGAGCCGCCGCTGACCAGCGTGCCGCTCGCATTGGCCGGAAAGCCGATCATGTCCTTAAACCAGCCGACCACCTGCTGATCCATCAGAGCGGCGGCGTGATTGCCTCCGCCCAGATTGGAGCCCTGAATCGCGGCGAGAAAATCGCCCAGGGCTCCGGTAAAATTGCTGGACCCCATATACCAGGACCAGAAGCGCGGATGCACGTTGCCCATCGGATAGAGCATTACGCGCTCCGCGACTTCGAGGTAGACATCGCTCAACGGCGTTGGCCCACGCGGTGGGGGCGCGTCAAAGCAGGCGCGCACGGCGGCCGGCATTTCGCGCCAGACGGGCCGGTCGCGCACCTCGCGCAAGTACCGAGCGGAGTCCTCGACGATCCGGTGGGTGACTTCGAGCGCCTCGCCCCAGTCGTCAGGGTCGAGAGTTTCCTCCGGGACGGCGTTCCCGACCGCGAGCAACCTATTCATGTCGGGTCTCCCGTCGACCTAACGGCGCCTAGAACTGAAATCCCGGCGTCGATTTCGAAAGCGCCATTTCTTCCGCGTTCATTTCGGCTTCGATGCCATCGAACAAGGGCGTCGTCATGTAGCGCTCGCCCGTGTCGGGAAGCATGCAGAGGATGATGGAGCCGGCCGGCGCAGCCTCGGCGACCTTGCGCGCGACGGCGAACGTCGATCCTCCGGAAATGCCGGTGAATATGCCTTCGTTCTGGGCGAGCGCCTTCGCCCATTTCATCCCCTCGGCGCCGGCGACCGGGATCACTTCGTCGTAAAGGTGGGTGTCGATCGCAGTTTGCAGGACGTTCGGAATGAAATCCGGAGTCCAGCCCTGGATCGGGTGCGGCTCCCAGGCGGGATGGCTGGCGGTGGGCGCGCCGTCGTCCGCCCGCTCCTGGATGCGCCCACTGCCGACGAGCTGCGCATTGGCTGGCTCGCACAGAATGATGCGCGTGCCGGGCCGCTCGCGCCGCAGCACTTTGGCCACGCCCGCGACGGTGCCGCCCGTCCCGTAGCCGGTCACGAAGGCGTCGAGCCTTGAGTCTCGGAAATCATTGACGATTTCGCGTGCGGTCGTGGCTTCGTGAATGGCGGCGTTGGCTTCGGTCTCGAACTGCCGCGCGAAGAACCAACCATTGGCTTCGACCAGTTCGAGCGCCTTCTTGTACATGCCGATGCCCTTCTGGGCGCGAGGCGTCAGCACGACCTTGGCCCCCAGCATGCGCATGAGCTTGCGGCGCTCGATGGAGAAACTGTCGGCCATCGTCACGACCAGCGGATAGCCCTTCTGCGCGCAGACCATGGCGAGCCCGATGCCGGTGTTGCCACTGGTCGCTTCGACGACCGTCTGGCCCGGTTTCAAGGAACCGTTGCGTTCGCCCTCCTCGATGATGTTGAGCGCCAGCCGATCCTTCACCGAGGCCGCTGGATTGAAGAACTCGGCCTTCACATAGATCGTCCGCCCTTCGACGCCGACATTGTTGACGCGGATCGTCGGAGTGTCTCCGACCGTGTCGAGAATGCTTTCGAAGAGACGGCCACGCCCGGTCGTCGTTCGGATAGTCGCCTGGAGCTTCATGATCGGTCTCCCTTTCGCAAAAACATGCCTAGGATACTGGCTTTCGATATCATGATAGAATGCGATCGCGGGCGCCATCGTGGGAGTCAGCGTGGAAACGCGCGTGGAATCTGCTCTGTCTGATCCGGGCCTCCCGAAAGCGCCCCTGCGCATCGGGATGCTCGGACCGCTGACGATCGCCTCGCGCGGCGTGACCTTGGCCCTTCCGGCGTCCCGAAAGCTTCGCGCGCTCATCGCCTATCTCGCCCTGGCCCCGAGGCCGGTCGGCCGCAGCCGCCTCTGCGAGCTTCTCTGGGACGGCCCCAATGATCCGCGCGGCGAGTTGCGATGGTGTCTCAGTAAGATCAGAAAACTCCTCGACGAGCCGGGGCATGCGCGCGTGCTGGCGTCTGGCGACAGCATGGCGCTCGATCTTTCCGATTGTTTCGTCGACGTCCTGGAAATCGACGCCGCGGCCAGGGACGGGTTCGACAAGCTCGACGAGGCGCGATTGACGGCGCTGTCCGAGTTGTTCGCCGGGGACTTCCTGGCCGAGGTGGAGATTGAGCGCAGCCCGCAATTCGAAAATTGGCTGATGGCGCGACGGCGGCGCCTCCGGACACACCGTGTTGCCCTTCTGGAGCGGTTGGCGTCGAGCGCTGCCCCGGAATCCGATGAAATATTGCGCCGCCTCGAAAATTGGATCGAACTCGACCCGTTCGAACCGCGGGCCCATGCGAGCCTCCTGCAAGCGCTGGAGCGGCGCGGTCAGCACCAGGCCTGCGACACGCACTTGGCCGCGACGGAGCGTCATTTCGAAGCCGAGAACCACGATTTCGCGCCCATCCGTCAAGCTTGGCGACTCATCAAGGACAAGCGGAGCTGCGCCGCGCGCCCGCTCGCGGCGACGATCGCCGCCGCGGAAATCGCCACCGCGTCGGATCGGCGCGGCTCGATCGCCGTAATGCCGTTCGTCGAGGAAACGGACCGGCGGGGCGGCCTCGCCGACGGTTTGACGCACGACATCATTACCCGACTGGCCAAACTGCGAAGCCTGTTCGTCATCGCCCGCGGTTCTGTGTTCGCCCTCGCCGAGCAACAAACGACGCCGCAGGAAATTGGCCGCAAGCTGAATGTCGATTACGTCGCGACTGGCGGCGTCCGGCGTCATAATGGCCGCATCATGGTGGCCGTTGAACTCGTCGAGGCCCGGACATCGCGAATCGTCTGGGCGGAAACATTCGATCACAGGCTCGACGAAGCCTTTTTCGTGCTCGACGAGATCGGCAACCGGATCGTCTCGTCGATCGCCAGTGAGATCGAGACCACCGAGCGCAACCACGCGATCCTGAAACCGCCGAATTCGCTGAATGCCTGGGAAGCCTACCACCGCGGCCTCTGGCACATGTATCGTTTCACCCGTGCGGACAATGGCCTTGCCCAGAATTTTTTCCAGATGTCGCTGCGACTGGACTCGACGTTCTCCCGCGCCCTTTCCGGCCTGTCCTTCACGCATTGGCAAAATGCCTTTCAACAATGGGCGAATCGCGACTCCGAGTCCGATCTGGCTTTTGCGGCCGCCGGCCAAAGCCTCATGTTGGACGATCGCGACCCCGCCGCGCATTGGGCGATGGGGCGGGCGCTTTGGCTGCGCGCGCGGCAGGACGAGTCGCTGGCGGAGCTCGAGCGCGCCGTCGAACTCAGCCCCAACTTCGCGCTTGGCTATTACTCGCTTTCCTTCGTCCATTCCCAATCGGGCAACCCGGAAATCGCCATCGCCTCGGCCGACCAATCTTTACGCCTCAGCCCATTCGACCCGCTGCTATTTGGCACGCTCGGCGCCAAGGCCTTCGCCTATGTTCGCCTCGGTCAGTTCGAGGAAGCCGCGGAATGGGCGATCAAAGCGGCGGCGCGTCCCAACGCCCACGCCCACATTCTGGCGATCGCCGCCCATTGCCTCGCCCTGATCGAGAGGATCGAGGAAGGGCGGGCCTTGACGGCCTCGATCCACAAGGCGCTGCCTCAATATCGAAGCGGGGATTTCCTCGCGACATTCCGCTTCGCGCCTGACCTCGCCGAGCTGTTTCGCGGCGCCGCCCGTCGCGTCGGCCTGGACTGAGGAAAGCGGGGCCGACGATGGCAGGCGCCCTCGGGACGATGCGGTCGAGGACGCCTTGGGCGATCCACCCCCTACCTCACGCTCACCGGCAGGATCTCCGCCGACAATTGCACCTCGTCTCCCAGGCCATAGGCGTAATAGGCCGGGCGCGAGACTAGGCGCAGGATCAGGAACAGCCTGAACCGGAACCTGCGCCACAGCGCCATTTCGCCCGCAGGGAGCAGGTTTTCGTTGCTCACATGCACGATCCATTGCGCGGGATCGGCGGGCAGATCGATCTGGCGGTGGCGCGCGAGATCGGCGAGGCTGCGCTCGACATTGGGCTCTTCCATGAAGCCGAAGCGCAGTTCGACGCCGATCACGCTGCCGCGCTCGGCATCGCGATCGAACACTGTCACGAGATAGCGATTGCCGAGCACGTAAGGCGTCTTGGGATGGGTGACTTCGACCAGCAGCAGGTTGCGCGGCAGCAAACCGTAGCGCTCCCAGAACAGGCTGACCAGCGCCGGCGCGCGGTCCGCGAGCTGGCGAACCGGATGCGGCGCCATCAGCAGCGCATTGCGCTCCATGAAGGTTTCGCAACGGCGATGCAGCGCGACCACCTCGCCCATCGTCATGTGGGATCGCTCCGCATAGGCGGCGAAGGTCGCCTTGCGGCCCCATTTCCAGGTCGCCATCACCAGGAAGGCGAGCGCGCCGACGCCGAGCGGGACATAGCCGCCCTCCAGAAATTTCAGCGTCGAGGCGACGAGAAACGCGGCGTTGACGATGGTCAGCGCCCCCCAGACGCCCGCGGTCGCAACCAGGCTCCAGCGCCAATAGTGGCGCGCGATGAACGCCATCGCCACCGAGGTGATGGTCATCACGCCGGCGACGGCGAGGCCATAGGCGGCGGCGAGCGCGGAGGAAGAGCCGAAGCCGACTACCAGGGCGACGCAGCCGAAATACAGCAGCCAGTTGACAAACGGAATGTAGATCTGCCCGGCATGGGCGAGGTGGGTATGGCGCACGGCGAGCCGCGGAAACAGCCCGAGGCCGATCGCCTGCGACGCCAGCGAGAAGGCGCCCGATATCAGCGCCTGAGAGGCGACGATGGTCGCCAGCGTCGCCAGCGCGACGAGCGGCAGCACCATCGCCTGCGGCGCCAGGGAATAGAACAATTTGCCCGCCGCCACGGGGGCGCCCGACAGCAATTGCGCGCCCTGCCCGAGATAGTTGAGGATCAGCGCCGGGAACACGACCGCGAACCAGCTCAGGCGTATCGGGCGCGCGCCGAAATGGCCGAGATCGGCGTACATCGCCTCGCCGCCGGTGACGACCAGCATCATTGCGCCCAGGATCAGCAACGCCTCGCGCGGGCCGGCATGGAACAGAAACGCCAGGCCGAGCCACGGATTGAACGCCCAGAGAATTTCGGGATCGCGGACGATGGAACCGAGGCCGAGCGCGGCAATGACGAGGAACCAGACCATCAGCAGCGGCCCGAAGGCGGCGCCGATTTTCGTCGTGCCCTTGAACTGAACGGCGAACAACACCGTCAGCAGCGCGATGGTGATCGGGATGACATAGGGTTGCGCGGCGGGCGTCGCGACATTGAGGCCTTCGACCGCTGATATGACCGAGATCGCCGGCGTGATCATGCCGTCGCCGAACAACAGGCCGGCGCCCAGCATCAGCGCCCACAGCAAGGGACGATAGCCACGCTCGCGAAACGGGTGCAGCAGCCCGTAGAGCGCGAAGACGCCGCCCTCGCCCTCGTTTTCGGCGCGCAGGACCAGCGCGGCGTATTTGATCGCGACGATGATCGTCAGCGTCCAGAGCGCCAACGAAATCGACCCGAGTACGTTTACCCGAGTCGGCGCGACCCCGGCCGGACCGAAGAAGATCTGGTCGATCGCATACAGCGGCGAGGTGCCGATGTCGCCGAACACCACGCCGAGCGCCCCGAGCGCCAGCGTCGGCAACGCCCCGCCCCGCGCGGCCTCGGCCTCGGCTTCGGGCTCGAGTTCGCCTTCGTCATCCTTCACGCGCATCGACTCCGGGTCTGGCCGCATCCGACGCGATCCTGCGCAGCCACGCGCGGACGCGATTGAGATGAATCAACGCGCTCGCGGCTGGGCTGAGCGTCATGCCGCGGACGGAGGCGCGCGTTGTCGCCTTTTCATGACGGAGCTGGGGCGAGCCGCCATGCCGGGACCGGAAAAACACTACGTCAACCGAACCGGCTGGCTGCGCGCCGCGGTGCTCGGCGCCAACGACGGGTTGATTTCGACGGCGAGCCTGATCGTCGGCGTCGCCTCTGCGTCGTCAGGCCGCGCCGAAATTCTCACCGCCGCCTTTGCCGGTTGGGCCGCGGGCGCGATGGCGATGGCGGCGGGCGAATATGTCTCGGTGAGTTCGCAGGCCGACCTGGAGGCCGCCGACCTGGAGCGCGAGCGCCGCGCCCTGGAAGAACAGCCCGAGGCGGAGCTACAGGAGTTGACGGCGATCTACGAGCATCGCGGCGTCTCCCACATGCTCGCCGGCGAAGTCGCGACCGAATTGATGAAGGAGGACGCGCTGGCCGCGCACGCGCGCGACGAACTCGGCCTCAACGAGGGCTCGAGGACCAATCCGATCCTGGCGGCCAGCGCCTCCGCTGTGAGTTTTTCCGCCGGCGCGCTGGCGCCGACGCTCGCCGCTTTCCTTGTCCCTCGCGCCGCGATCGTTCCGGCGGCGGCGCTGGCGACTCTGTTGCTGCTCGCGGCGCTCGGCGCGCTCGGCGGCTGGCTGGGGGGCGCGCCGATGTTGAAACCGGCTCTGCGCGTCACGTTCTGGGGCGCGCTGGCGCTCGCCGTGACCGCCGGCGTCGGCGCGCTGATTGGCAAGGCGGTCTAGACCTCTTGGGTGTCGAAGATCAGCATGTCAGCGCCGCCAGTCGCGAATTTCGCCACGTCGGCCCCCACCGCCTGACCTTCTGGGCTCGCAAACGCGACGCCGTCGAACTAGAGTTCGGCGACGAGATGGAGCGGCGCGGGGCCACCGGGCGGCGCGACCGGCCCCTGGCTCACCATATATTTTTTCAGGCCGGGGGATTTTCTTCGCGATCGGGATACGGATTTCGGCGTAATAGGCGTCGAACGCGGCGGGATCTTGCGGCGTATTGTAGAGCGCCAACAGCTTGGCCATCGAGTTTCCTTCCCGTGGTCGTCGGGCTCTGAGCGAAGACGAGGGCCCAATGGGCGTTATCGACCGGCTTTGCGTTGGGAGCAAGGACGAAGGAACAGCGAGTTTGCGCCAGCGGCGGGGCGGCAAGTAAGGGAACTCGCGCCGCCAGGTCCGGCCCTTCCGGCGAGCCGCGCGAAAGGCGTCAAAAAACCAAAGGGAGCCGTGCGGCTCCCTTGGCGCGTAGCTCCCCTCACGGGGAAATGGACATCCGAAATTCGGAGCCGCGGGCAAGCTGATTAGCATTTAGCATATAGTGCGATTTTTTTCTCAACCAGGAAGTTTCGGAAGCCATCGGAAAAGGGCGGCCAGCAAACCTTTGAACTCCGCTTCGGGTAGACGACCAATGCTGCCCTTGTCGGGTGTGAGACGGCTGACGGCGACGGTCGTCACCTTATCGCAAATGGCCCATGACGGCCCTTTGCCGTGCACGGTCGTTCGGAGGGGAAAACGGCCCAAGGGTTGCCCGTCTGATCTTGAGACGGACACGGAAGCGCCGTGACGGCGCCCTTAGCGCGTTCTTGAAACTAAGGAGAATCGCAGAAATAACTGCTCCATTTCCGTCATGGCCGGGCTTGTCCCGGCCATCCACGTCGTGAATCATCAATACTTTAGTGTATTACCGTAACCTGATCCAGCGCCATGGCGAATTCTATGCAAACCATCCGATTTACTTAAACTGAACGACGTGGATGGCCGGGACAAGCCCGGCCATGACGAAGCCGACCGATTCATTTATTCTTGAGCGTCTCCTAACTATCACGATAGGACGAGTTTTCCACAATTCCGGCAACTGGGCGTCGGCCGGAAAATCGCACCAGTAGAGCTGGGGGATCGCCGGAACGGCTGTGAGCCGGGGGTGCAACGCGTGGCGGGGAATCATCGATAGTCGTCACGCTTGAAGCTTACCGCGAACATCCGCACATTGGGAGCGCTTCGCTGGCTCGCTGCGAAAATCACCGAATCCGCGTCCTCGCTTTCGCGAGGACGGCTTGGTGGGAGTATCAGGTTTCATCGCTGGGTCTTCGGCGATGGACTTGCCATGACTATTTACAGGAACCCTCCCATGCACCCTCTCTCCGGCATTTGCGCCTGCCTGTTCGACGCTTACGGCACGCTGTTCGACTTCGCCTCCGCCGCGGCGCGCTGCCAGGGCGTGCCGGACGATCAGCGCGCCGCGCTGACGACGCTGTGGCGCGACAAGCAATTGCAATACGCTTGGCTGCGCACCTTGCAGGGCCGCTACGCCGACTTCTGGCAGGTCACATCCGACGCGCTCGCTTTTTCGTTGGAGAGCCTGGGGCTGTCCGGCGCAGGTCTGCATGAACATCTGATGAGCCTCTATCTGACGCTCGACGCCTTCGCGGAAGTCTCCGATACGCTGGCGTGTTTGAAGGCTTCTGGCTTTCGGCTGGCGATCCTCTCCAACGGCACGCCCGCCATGCTCGCGGCGGCGACCGAGCGCGCGGGGCTCGCCTCATTGTTTGATCGCGTGGTCTCTGTCGATGCGCTGCGACATTTCAAGACGCATCCCAGCGTCTACGCCCACGCGCTCGACGAACTCGGGTTGGAAGCCAAACAGATCTGCTTCTGTTCGTCCAACGGCTGGGACGCCTATGCGGCCTCTGACTTCGGCATGAAGGTCGCCTGGATCAACCGTTACGCCCAGCGCGCCGAGCGTCTGCCCGGCGCGCCCGATCTCGTCCTCAAATCGCTCAGCGAGCTGCCGCCCTGGCTGCCGGCTCCTTGACGCGGAACCAGGCGACATAGAGCGCGGGTAAGAACACCAGTGTCAGCAGGGTCGCCACCGCGAGGCCGCCCATGATCGAATAGGCCATCGGCCCCCAGAACACAGTGGGCGCGATCGGGATCATGCCGAGGATCGCGGCGGCGGCCGTCAGCAGGATCGGGCGGAAGCGATGGCTGGTCGCCTCGATCGTCGCGTCCCAGGGATGCATCCCCTGCCCCTTCTCATGCTCGATCTGATCGATCAGGATGACCGAGTTGCGCGCGATCATGCCGGTCAGTGCCAGCACGCCGAGCAGCGCCACGAAGCCTAGCGGCTTGCCGGAAAGCAGCAGCGCGCCGACGACGCCGATCAACCCCAGCGGCGCGACGCTGACGACCAGGAACAGCCGCTGAAAACTCTGCAACTGGATCATCAGAATGGTGAACATCAGGAACAGCATCAGCGGCACGACCACGGCGACGGATTTTTGCGACTTGCCGCTTTCCTCGACGATGCCGCCGGCTTCGATCCCGTAGCCCGGCGACAGCGTGGCGTTGAGCGCCGCGATCGACGGCTCCAGCGCCGTCACCAAAGTCGCCGGCAGCACGCCGGGGCTGACGTCGGATTGCACCGTCAGCGTCGGCACGCGATCGCGCCGCCAGATAAGCGGTAATTCCTGCCCGTATTCGAACGTCGCCATCTGCGACAGCGGCGCATTGGCGCCGCCGGGCAGCGACACCTGCAGATTGCGCAGCGTCGCCAGCGAGCCGCGCTCGTCGCTCCTGGACCGCGCGATCACGTCGACCAGATAGATGTCGTCGCGGATCTGCGTGATCGTCGACCCCGCGAACACGGTGTTCAGCGCTTGCGCCAGATCCTGCGAGCTGACGCCCAACAGCCGCGCCTGATCCTGATTTACGCGCACGCGCACGGTGCGCGAGGTCTCGATCCAATCGAAGTTGATCTTTTGCGCGCGAGGGTCGGCGGCCATCACCTGCGCGAGCTTGTAGGCGATTTCGCGCACCGCGCTGGGGTCGGGGCCGGTGACGCGATATTGCACCGGCCAGCCAACGGGCGGCCCGAGTTCGAGCGGCGAAACGCGCGTCACGACTTGCGGCAATTGCGTCGCCGCGAACGCCTCCAGCTTCGCCTTCAACCGATCCCGCGCGTCGAGAGACTTGGCGACGACGACGGCTTCGGCGAAGAAGTCGTTGGGCAGCTGAACGTTCAGCGGCAGATAGAAGCGCACAGCCCCCTCGCCGATATAGAAGCTCCAGCGCTCGACGTCCGCGTCGCCTTTAAGCGCCGTTTCCAGCTTCGCCGCCGCATTGTCGCTGGCGTAGATCGAGGCGTTCTCCGGCAGTTTTAGATCGACCAGCAGTTCCGGCCGATCGGAAGTCGGGAAAAATTGTTGCGGCACAAACTTCATGCCGTAGATCGACGCGGCGAAGATCAGCACGGTCAACCCGACCGTCACCCAGCGCCAGCGCATCGCGCGGCGCAGCAACCGCTGGAAGGCTTTCATCGCCCGGCCCGGCCCATGCGCGTGCACAGTTCTGGGCGCCTTCAACAACACCTCGCCAATCAGCGGCGCAAAGATCACGGCGACGACCCAGGAGGTCAGCAGCGCGATCAGCACGACGGCGAACAGCGAGAACGTATATTCGCCCGCCGAGGATTTGGCGAAGCCGATGGGCACGAAACCGGCGACGGTGACCAGCGTGCCCGTCAGCATCGGAAAGGCGGTGGAGGTATAGGCGAAGCTCGCCGCCTGTTCCTTGCTGTCGCCGCGCTCCAGCCGCGTCACCATCGACTCGACGGTGATCATCGCATCGTCGACGAGCAGGCCGAGCGCGATGATCAGCGCGCCCAGCGATATGCGCTGCAAGTCGATGCCCCAGACCTCCATCACAACGAATACGATGGCGAGCACGAGTGGAATGGCGAAGGCGACGACGGCGCCGGCGCGAAAACCCAGGCTGACGAAGCTCACCGCCAGCACGATGGCGATCGATTCCCACAGCGCCTCGAGAAAATCGCCGATCGCATGTTCGACGGTCACCGGTTGATCGGCGACCAGCACGGGCTCGATGCCGATCGGCAGATCGGCTTTTATGCGCGCCATCGCGACCGCGATGTTCTTGCCGAGTTGCAGGATGTCGCCGCCGTCGCGCATCGCGATCGCCAGCGCGATCGCATTCTGACCATTGACGCGGAAGATCGGCTGCGGCGGATCGGCATAGCCGCGCTTGACCTCGGCGATGTCGCCGAGCCGCAGCAGGCGCCCGCCGGCGAGGAAATTGACGTCCGCCAGATCGCGCTCGGAATGGAACGCGCCGGTGACGCGCACCAGCAATTGCTCCTCTCCGGTCTGCACCACGCCCGCTGGCGCGACCGCGTTCTGCGACTGCAACGCCGCGACCAGCGCGCTCGGATTGAGGCCGAGGCCGGCGAGTTTGGCGGTGGAATATTCGACGTAAACCTTCTCGTCCTGCGCGCCGATCACGTCGATCTTGGAGACGTCCGGCGTCAGCAACAGCCGCGAGCGCACGTCCTCGACATAGTCGCGGGTTTCGCGCGGCGAGAAACCGTCGGACGTGAAGGCGTAGACGATCCCGTAAGTGTCGCCGAACTCGTCGTTGAAGCCGGGCCCGAGCACGCCTTGCGGCAACTCGCCGCGCATGTCGTTGATCTTCTTGCGCACCTGATACCACGCGTCGCTGGTGGCGCGCGGCGAGGTCGTGCCCTTCAGATTGACGAAGATCGTCGTCTCGCCGGGCTTGGTGTAGCTTTTGATATAGTCGAGCCCTGGCGTTTCCTGCGCCTTGCGTTCGATGCGCTCGGTCACCTGCTTGAGTGTCTGCTCGATGGTCGCGCCCGGCCATTTGGCCTGGATCACCATGGTCTTGATCGAGAACGCGGGATCCTCGCTGCGGCCCAGCCGCAGGTAGGAACCGACGCCGGCGATGGCGAGCGCAATCATGAAATAGACGACCAACGACTTGTGCCTGAGCGCCCACAGCGAGAGGTTGAGCCGGTTCATGGCGCGCCGCCGATGAGCCGCACCTTCTGCCCGGGCCGCAGCGTCTGCACTCCGGCAGTGACGACGATTTCGCCGGGCTGCAGGCCGCCGGCGACGGTCACGGTCGCCGGATCGTAACGCCCCACCTCGATGTTGCGCAACGAAACCAGTTGCGTCGCGGGGTCGACCAGCCATACCGCCGGCTTGCCCTCGGATTGGATCAGCGCGCTCGCCGGGATTTCGATCGTGTCGCCGGCGTTCCGCGTCACCGAGCCGGTGACCGTGGAGCCGAGCCGCATGCCCTCGGGCGGATCGATCAGGCCGACCTTGACGGTGAAGGTGCGCGTCGTCGGATCGGCCTCGGGGGAGATTTCGCGCACCCGGCCGGTCGCCTTGACGCTGGAATCGTCGGCGAGCGCGACCTCGACGACGGGATCACGCGGCGCATTGCGGAACGCCGCCTCGGGGACATTGAACACCGCGTCGCGGCCGCCCTGGCGCGCGATCTTGGCGATCGACTGGCCGGCGCGGACGACTTCGCCGGGTTCGGCGCCGATTGCGGTGACCGTGCCGCCGGCGTCGGCGCTGAGTTCGGTGTAGCCGAGTTGGTCGCGCGCGCTGTTGAGCTGCGCCTGGGTGTTGTCGACCTGCGACTGCGCGCTCTGCAACGCCTGCTGCGCCTGATCATATTGGGCGCGGGTGGTGAACCCCTGGGTCAGCAGCGACTGCTGGCGGTCAAAAGTGTTTTTCGCCTGCGTGAGTTGGCCTTGAGCGGCGGAAAACGCGGCTTCCGCCGAGCGCAACGCGTTCTGCATCGGTTGCGCGTCGAGCCTGGCGACCACCTCGCCGGGGGTGACCTTGTCGCCGACATTGACCTCGCGCTCGATCATTCGCCCGTCGAGGCGGAAGGCGAGGTTCACTTCGTCCTGGGCGCGGATCTGGCCGGTGAGCTGCAGAGTCTGCCCGGAGGCGTGTTTCTCGACCGTCACCGAGCGCACGGGCCGGATGTCGGGCGGCGGCGCCGGGGGTTTTTCGCAAGCCGAGAGAGCGATGGCGAGCCCCAGCCCGATCCAGGTCCAATGCCGAGCCATCTTGCCCCCTACGAGGTTTCGCCCTCTCGCACGCATCCGGGCGACTCCCGGCGCCGCAACTTCACCCCGCGCCGTCGTATCGCCATCAGCGACGATTCGATTTCGGCTTCCCGGACATCCCCGTTCCTTGACGACCCAGGTAGTTGAATGCGCTGAAAGTCCCCCCGTCCAATTTAGGCTTTTTTTCGACAACGCGCGCTGTATGCGCTTGCTTTTCTCAAAAGGGAAGCGCCCTATTTGACCTTCATCAATGTGCATGACGATGTTTTGCAGGGTGCGATCTTTCGCGGTCGCCGCTTGAACGAATGCTATCCCCAGGCGACCTCAATTCGGAAATGAGATCGACGTATCGTGGCGCGCCCGTGCCCGCTTGACCGCGACCGGTTGCAATCGCGCGTAGTCAGACAATCGGTCGTTGAGGGGATCGCCATGCTATTACGTCGTTTAGCGCTCGACCCGGTGGTCCAGATCGCCGTAGCCGTCTGGCTCCTCGCTAATGGCGTCGTGTTGTTGCTCGCCGGGGGTAGGCTGCCGTTCGACAGACCCGCGCTCGCCGGGATTCCGTTCGCTCTCCAGGTGGCGGCTCCAACCATTGGAATGATCCAAATCTTCGCGCTGATGGGCGTCGTCTATTGGCTGACGCGCAAACGGGCTATTCCCGACATGGCGGCCCGCGCGCCAGCCCGAGCCGTCGCCGCGCGCGAGACCTTCGCATTGTTGGCATACGCCGCGGCCGGCCAAGTTGGCGGTTGGATCGTTGGGCCGTCGTTTGGATATCGTCCGTTCAGCTTTCACATCGCAGGAACTGTATATGGATGTTCCACGCCGCCGGTTCCCGGAGAATTCGCGACTTGGGCCATCTATAATTTCCTGGTTTTCGTGGTCGTTCCCTATTTTTGGTTTCGTCGGCGATATGACGCGACTCAGCTCAATCTTCGCTCCACAAACAGGCGCAACGATTTGCTGGTAATTGTGGTGATTTGCCTACTTGACAGCCTTTTCGAACTCGCGACGCTGGGTGCGAGCGTCTTCCGGCTTGGTCCGAGCCAGCTTCTGTGGGGCGCGCCCCTCACCTTTATCGTGTTCTTCATCGGCACGGTGTTGCCAACGATGGTGCTCATCTATTCGATACTTCTTCCGCGCTATCTCAAGCTCACGGGTTCGGCCACGACGACGGTCATTCTCGGCGGACTAACCTACGCGGCCATGCATCTCGTCGAGGGCTGGTCGGCGTTCGATTCGACGCGCGATACGGCGCTATCGTTGATTTTCGTTTTTCTGGGTTATACCGGCCCTGGCATGGTCAAGTCGGTCATTACGCTGCGCACGGGAAACGCCTGGGTCCACACGATCGCCTATCACTCTATCGCGCCGCACGTGCTGATCGACACGCCGCTGGTGGTGAAGGCCTTCGGCCTCTGAAAGGGAATGAGCGGGCACGTCATGGGCCGCCAAACATCTTTCGGAAGATGAATTCGCGGAACGACATGAGATGTTCATTGTGGTTCCCGATCCAACTCTACCGCTTCAACGAACGGTTCGATATTTGCTCCGCTCACCGAAAGTTGCCTGCAACATCCCGGCGATAACGAGAAACGCCGGGTTCACGCTCGCGCGTGCGCCCATCAACCGCTCTCCTCCTCCCGCTCCGCCGCCTCGCCGGCTTCACCGGCTTCACCGGCGCCCGCGGCCTGATCGCGGATGCCGCGGCTGGAGACCAGCATTTCGATCAGAAAGGCGCAGAGCGCGCCGACCGTGAGCAGCAGCGCGAAGCCGAAGGCGATGAACAGCGAAATGCCGGGACGATCGATCAGCGTGCCGAGGAACAGCAGCAGCCCCGCGATCGCCGTGGCGATGCCGCCCAGCGCGCCCATGATCACCGCCAAGTCGAGGATCCGGGAACGCCGCCGCAGCCGCTCGAGCCGCACCGCCAGCCGGCGGCGCCGGACCTTGCCCGCGGTTTCCATCTCCGCCGCGACGGCGTCGACATGATCGGCGACCCGCCCCAACCGGGTCGAGAGCACGCTCAGCAGCGAGGCGATGCCCGAGAGCAGGAAGACCGGCGTCAGCGCGACCTGAATGACGTGCGCGACGCTTTCGATGCTTGCGGCGTGCTCGTACATGATTCCCCGGAGGCAGCGTGGCGATCCCGAGCTTTCGCCAAGCGAGCCGCCGAGGTCAAGCTTCCCGCGCGCGCCCCTTGCCGCACCCCCCTCGGCCCTCTAAGTATCTGCTAACCCAAAGCTGATAGCCCTTGCCCAAGTCCATCAAAGCCTCACGTGACAAACCTAGCCCTCCGCCGCCCGCCATCGCCGGAGAATTGCCGTCGCGGGAAGCTTTGCTGGCGTTTTTGTCCGGCGGAGCCGCGCCCAACGGCGTCAAGCCGCCGGCCCGCGTCAGCAAACGCGATGTCGCCCGCGCCTTCGGCATCAAGGGCGAGCAGCGCACGGCGTTGAAACTGCTGTTGAAAGACCTGGAAGGCGACGGCGAGATCCGGCGTGGGCGCAAGGTTTTGTCGCGCCAGGGACGCTTGCCGGCGATGGTGGTCGCCGACATCTTCGAGCGCGACCGCGACGGCGATCTGATCGCCCGTCCGGTCGATTGGGCGGAATCCGGCGAACCTCCGCGCATTCACGTCCGCATCCCTCGCGTCCGGCGCGAGGGGGGTCCGGCCCCCGGCATGGGCGCGCGAGTGCTGATGCGCGTCGACTTCGATCCGCTGGCGCAAGGCAAGGCGCCCGCCTATTCCGGCCGAATCGTCAAAATCCTCGAACGTTCCCGTGCGCGGATGCTCGGCGTCTATCGCGAGTTGGAGACCGGCGCGGGTCGCGTGCAGTCGATCGAAAAGAAGGCCGCGACCCGCGAGATCTTCATTCCTCAGGGCCTCGCCAACGGCGCCCGCGAGGGCGATCTCGTCTCGTTGGAGATTTTGCGCGAAGGCGGCTTCGGGCTGCCCTCGGCGCGGGTCGTCGAGCGCCTGGGCCCCGTCAACACCGAGCGCGCGGTCTCGCAGATCGCCATCGCCGCGCACGACATTCCCTATATCTTCTCCGCCGCCACGTTGGCGGAAGCGGAAAACGCCAAGCCGGCGACGGAAGCCCACCGCGAGGATTGGCGCGATCTGCCGTTCATCACCATCGACCCCGCCGACGCCAAGGACCACGACGACGCCGTCCATGCGGAGGCCGACGCCGACCCCGAAAACCCCGGCGGCTTCGTGCTGACGGTCGCCATCGCCGACGTCGCCTGGTACGTGCGCCCCGGCTCGCCCCTCGACAAGGAGGCGCTGGAGCGCGGCAATTCGGTCTATTTCCCCGATCGCGTCGTGCCGATGCTGCCGGAGCGGATCTCCAACGATCTGTGTTCGTTACGTCCCCGGGAGGACCGGCCGGCGCTGGCGGTCAGGATGATCGTCGGCGCCGACGGCCGCAAGAAGCGCCACAAGTTCCACCGCATTTTCATGCGCTCGGCAGGAAAACTCTCCTACGAGCAGGCGCAGCGCGCCATCGACGGCCAGACGGATTCCATCACCGACGTGCTGCTCGAACCGGTGCTGAAGCCGCTGTGGGCGGCCTATGCGGCGCTGAAGAAGGAACGCGACCAGCGCGATCCGCTCGACCTCGACCTGCCCGAGCGCAAGCTGATCCTCGACGCGGAAGGGCGGCTGAAGGCGGTGCGCTGGCCGGATCGGCTCGACTCGCATCGGCTGATCGAGGAATTCATGATCCTCGCCAATGTCGCCGCCGCGGAGACGCTGGAGGCGCAAATGCAGCCGCTGATCTACCGCGCGCACGATTCGCCCTCGATGGAGAAGCTCACCGACCTCGGCGAGTTCCTGTCGACGCTGGGCGTAAAGCTGGTCAAGGGCGAGCGCGTGCGGCCCTCGCATTTCAATCAGGTGATCGTCAAGGTGCGCGGCGCGCCCGCCGAGGCGCTGATCAACGAAGTGATTTTACGCTCGCAATCGCAGGCTGAGTACACCCACGAGAATTACGGCCACTTCGGCCTCAACCTGCGGCGTTACGCGCATTTCACCTCGCCGATCCGCCGCTATGCCGATCTGATCGTGCATCGCGCCCTGATCCGGGCGCTGAACTTCGGGCCGGGCGGGTTGGAAGACAACGCGCCGCGCTCGCTCGCCGATGTCGCCGAGCGCATCTCCGGCGCCGAACGCCGCGCCATGGCGGCCGAGCGCGAGACCGCGGACCGGCTGATCGCCGCGCATCTGGCCTCACGCATCGGCGCGACCTTCAAGGCGCGCATCGCCGGCGTCACCAAATCGGGCCTGTTCGTCAAACTCGCCGACACCGGCGCCGATGGCTTAATCCCCGCCGCGACCCTGGGCGCCGATTATTTCCGCTTCGAGGAAGCGACCCGTTCGCTGGTGGGCACGCGCACCGGCGAGACGTTCCGGCTCGGCGACAGCGTCGAAGTCCGTCTGGTGGAGGCCGCGCCGTTCGCCGGGGCGCTGCGGTTCGAAATGATGTCGAAGGGCGGCGCGACGCAGAGACAGAAGGCAAAACGACGTTGACACAGTTCCAACTCTCAGCTCCGCCCGTGGTCCTGGCCCGGCGACCGCTCGGGCAGGCGATGCGCCGCGGCTTCGTCGGTCGCTGCCCGCATTGCGGCGTCGGCCGGATGTTCCGCGCCTATCTGAAAGTGGTCGATTCCTGCCCGGTGTGCGGCGAGGACCTGAGTCCACAACGCGCCGACGACGCGCCGGCCTATCTGACGATGCTCGTCGTCGGCCATTTCATCGTCATCGGCATCATGTCGGAAGACGAATTGTTTCCCAATGCCCCCTGGCTGCTGATCGCCGGCCTGTGGTCGCTGCTGGCGATCGGCGTATCGCTGGCGATACTGCCGCGTATCAAGGGCGCGCTCGTCGGCTACCAATGGGCAATGCGGATGCACGGCTTCGGCGGCCCGGGAAAAGAATGGATCTAGAACGGTCGCATGCAGAAAAATCCCTACTACCACGGACCCAAATCCGACCATTTCGACGGCCTGCGCTTCCACGGCCCCGGCATACGCCGCGACAAGACCTTTCGGGACGTCGCGCGGATGCTGTTGCGAAGCGTCCCCAAGCGGATGCCATGGCCGCGCAGCGCGCCGATCGTGGAAAATCCGCCGCCCCCGGCCCGCGTCCAGGGATCGACGATACGGCTGACTTTCATCGGCCATTCCAGCTTTTTGCTGCAGACCGAGGGGGTGAATCTGCTGCTCGATCCCGTCTGGTCGCAGCGCGCGGGTCCGGCGGGCATCGGCCCCCGGCGCGTGACGGCGCCGGGACTGGCGATCGGCGATCTGCCGACGATCGACGCGGTGCTGCTGTCGCACAACCATTACGACCACATGGACCTTTCGACGCTGAGCCGGCTTGCGCGCGAGCGCCCCGCGCCGGTGCTGACGCCCCTGGGCAACGACACAATTCTGCATCGCGGCAATCGCGGCATTGAAGCGCAGGCGTTCGATTGGGGGCAGAGCGTCAAGGTGGGCGCGCTGACCATTCATTTCGTGCCGGCCTTGCACTGGAGCGCGCGGCGGCGCAACGACCGCCGCATGGCGCTGTGGGCCTCGTTCGTCATCGAGGGCCCGCGCCACAACATCTATTTCGCCGGCGACACCAGCTTCGGCGACGGCAAGCTGTTCGATGCGATCGGCGCCAAATACGGACCTTTCCGCCTCGCGATCCTGCCGATCGGCGCCTATGCGCCGCGCGGCTTCATGAAGGATCAGCATTGCGATCCCGACGAGGCGGTGAGCATGTTCCAGCGCCTCGGCGCCGAATTCGCTTTCGCCTGCCATTGGGGCACGTTCCGGCTGACGCAGGAGCCCTATGACGAGCCGGTGGCGCGGTTGGAAGCGGCCGTGGCGAAGGCGGGGATCGATCCGGCGCGGTTCCGCTCCGGGCCGCCGGGGACGGCGATCGAGTGGAGATAGGCGTGGCGAGCGACGAACCCGGACCTGAGGCGCCACCCTCGAGGCCCAAGGCGCCGCCTATCCGCGACGCCGCGACGCTGATCCTTTGCGACCGCTCCCACGGCGCGTTGCGGGTGCTGATGGGCAAGCGCAGCGAGCGACAGAAATTCATGCCGGGCAAATTCGTTTTTCCCGGCGGCGCGGTCGAGATCAACGACCGCAAGATGGCCGTCGCAGGCCCGCTCGACGACGTCGTCGAGCGCAAATTGCTGACTCGCACGAAGCAAACCTCTTCCGACTACGCGCGGGGCCTGGCGCTGGCGGCGATCCGCGAGACGTTCGAGGAAACCGGTCTGGCGGTCGGCGTGACCGACGTCGGCGCGCCCCCGGAAACGCCGGGCGCGGACTGGGCGCGCTTTGCCGCGACCGGCGTGTTTCCCGCGCTCGACGGCCTCGATTTCCTCGCCCGCGCCATCACCCCGCCCGGTCGTCCGCGCCGCTTCGACGCGCGCTTCTTCACCGCCGACGCGGCGCTCATCGCCCACGAAGAAAAGGGCGTCATCGGGCCGGACGCCGAATTGGTGGAACTCGTCTGGAAGACGCTCGACGAAGCGCTTCATCTCGACATCCCCAACATCACGCGCCTCGTGCTGGGAGACCTCGCGGCATTGTCGGCGGGTCCGGTGGACCGCTTCCGGCCGCGTCCGCTGTATCGGGAGTTGAACGCCAAGCGATTGCGGGAAGAATTGTAGCGACGCCGGACGGGGCTGGGAAGCCCTCGATGACGAACTCAAGGCGTTGCGAAATGCGGCTCATTTAAAAGCGCAGTCACCGGAACCCGGCGCCAAGTCCTTCAAGGCAAGCTCAGCTCGCCAGTAGGTATCTTCCGATGCTTCCCCCGCCGGCCGTTTGCGTTGATTTTTGAATACCAAGTCCTACATCGACGATGTCGACTCAAAATGACGTCGCGCGGGGAGTAGAACCTCCATCAAGCGATTCCCAGCGGCGCAATAGCCAGCTGCGACAATCGTCCTCCGAATTCGCTTTCCCAATACAGCAAAGGCAGTCTTCCATGCGCATGCTCCGTTCTTCCACTTTGGCGCTCATGTTGTGTTAGCGGCGGCGTAAATCCGGCACTATTCGGCGGCGGGGCGCGTGCGGGGTAGGTTCCCTGGGACGCGTTGACGTTCTGGCGAGTGTGTGGGGGAGCAGGAGCGCGATT
>Ga0302320_10009256_pt1 | contig 21208 bp, 23 predicted proteins | sample Bog_T0_3_FD_202130 | JGI IMG/M metagenome (GOLD analysis project Ga0302320, IMG submission 202130) | Peat permafrost microbial communities from Stordalen Mire near Abisko, Sweden - Bog_T0_3 | ecosystem: Environmental > Terrestrial > Soil > Wetlands > Peat | place: Sweden: Abisko, Stordalen Mire...
GATCCACCCTGATTCTGACACTGAGCCTTGCCTCAACGCTGGCAGCTGCCGGAGGCGTCCCCGCCGCGACAGATCCGTCGAGCGTGAGGGTCTCGCTGTCCGATCTCGATCTCTCCAGCAGCGTGGGACAGAGCACCGCCCGCAACCGTATCCACAAGGCGGCGGGCATCGCCTGCGCGCGGAGCATGGACCCCTACAACCTGGCGCCTCGCTACGAGGTCGTGAAGTGCGTTGCTGCCTCGGAGCAGCGCGCCCTGCAGCAGATCCAGGTCTCGGCGTTGGTTGCCAAGAAGTAGGCCAAGCATGATGTTGGGGGAGCGGCTGAGGGCCCGCAAGGTCCTTGGCCAATCCCCCAAGTGCTCGGGAGGCCCCTAAACGCAAAGGGCGAGCGCCACATGGTGGAAATCACGCCATCCGATGGCTGACCCCGCGTCCGCATCCTTAGGTTTCCGCACTGCTGCGGGATTGAGATAGCGGCCACACATTAGGTGCCGGCCGGTGCCGATCTGAATGCCGCCTTCATCGCGGCCATACTCGCGCACGGGGGGCTTCGGAATGACTGGTGAGTCGAGCGAACACGGCCTTCCGCCTGAAATGGAAGATCTCCCCTATGCGCGCTAGTGCACAGAGAAACATGCCACTAACTGGTAAGGGTCCAGCACCAACTGATGCACACGAGCATCGTGGAAGGACTAATTGCCACAGGTTCTCAGCGGTACCATTTCAGAGACAAGAATTGAAGGTCAATATCTCGGCCATTGGCGAGTTGTCCACGAAGTGCTGATGGTGAAACTTGGCATCAATGTCGAGGCCGTGCCTATCGATGGGATGGCGAACAATCGCGAAACGATCGCGGGCCAAGTGTTTGCCGGGATGATCGATCGCTACGTCGCGAAGCAAAAAAAAGTGGCATTGGCCTCCGCTATCAACTCGCACTTCAGACCGCACACGCACGACCAGGGTTGAGCAATTCGACGAACTGATCGCGTCTCTCGCGGCCAGACTCGGGCGCTACGCTGACGACATGAAGCGCCCGGCGGCTCCCCGACCTCTAATCTGACACCATGCTGTAGCTCATGGATGGCCGGCGGAGTTGGAACCGCAAGGCTGCGGAAGTCGCCAGCCAACAAGCCTGTCAGGTCTGAGCGCCCTGGCAGCGAGTAAGGACGGCCGTGAGCCTTCCTCCGGCCGTATCCAGCAGCTTCGCGACCTTGCGCAGATGGATGGACTCCCGTCGGAGCCAGGCCACTGCATCGGCGTAGGTCTTTGCCGAGACCTCGTCCTCGCAGACACGCCGCTCGAGGGTCGAATCGTCCTCGCGTAGCAGGACCGCTGTCAGCCGCACCGCAGCGCCCCGCTTTCGCTCCCAGGTGTTGTCGAACCGGGCGACGTTCAGCTTGACGGGCTTGAACTTGCGCGCTGGATCGATAGTGACCGGCTTGTTCGTGAGCTGGCGAAATTCGCGATCGGCGAGGTGGAGCAAACGGGCTGAGGTGCCTACTGGCATAGATCGTCTCCTTGGGGGGTCGCTTGGGTCGAAAAAGGCGTCAGAAAGAGACGAATGGCCCCCTGAGTGGCCCCCGTAGCCAGAACTTCAGCCGAGAGGCAGACTGCAACCCATTGATTTAATTGGTCGGAGCGAGAGGATTTGAACCTCCGACCCCTTGCACCCCATGCAAGTGCGCTACCAGACTGCGCCACGCTCCGCCGGATTTTTCTCGCTGTTGCACCGCAATATCAGCCACGGTGCGGCGATATGATACCCGCTTTTGGTGCCCCGAAGGGCGCGAGACGGCGCCGCTACTGCTCCAGCGCCTTGAACGATCGCTTGAGCAGTTCGAGCTTGGGCGCCATGAAGTCCTGCGACTGCTCGCCTTCGCGCTGGACGTCCAGCGTGTAGCGAACCTTGGCGTTCGCACCGTCATCGCCGGGGGCATCGGCGGTGGTGCTGATGCGCGTCGCACTGCTGACGTTGTTGACCAGGCCGTTGAAGGGGAACTCGCGCTGCTGCAGCTTGTGCCAGTGACTCTGGAAAGACTGGGGCATCTCCGGGTCGGGCTGGCTGCTACGCCAGAACTCGGCCCAATTCTGTTTCTGCGAGCTTTCCTGCACCGCGAGGCCGCCGACATCCCACACCACCCGCTCGCTATCCTTGAAGAAGTTGAATTTGAGCCAGAGCAGCGAGTCGCGGCTCAGCGGCACCAGGTCGGAGGTGACGATCAGGTCGGCGCGATGGGAGTGAAATTCGACGCGATGATCCGGCTCGATGGCGATTTTGAATTCGCTGAACACCCGGGGCGCCACGTTCTTCTGCGCCAGGAATTCCTGCCACTGCCAGAGCGTGCCGCCCATCGATACGAAGAAATAGTCCGCCATCAACGCCTGCGTGTCGATGCTGATCTGCCGGTGGCCCGACGCGGTGGGCAGGATCAGCGCCACATAGCCCTCCGGCGTTGGCAGGCTCATCATCACCAGCACCGTGTCCGCCCAGGGCTCGGCCCAGACATTGACCTGCCAGGTGCGGCCGTAGGCATCCGTATGCGTCGAACTCCACTGCGCTTTGCCCAGTGATGTGACTTTCACTGATTCGCTGCCCACCTGGCGGCGCACGGCGTAACCCTTGAGCAACAGATCCATGTAGAGACTGGAATCGCCATACAACCTCGCGAGGCTCACATCGTCGGGGCGACGCAGCCGCACGATGCCGTGATAGATCTCGACGAACCCGTTGTGATCGAGCTGGAAAGTCTGCGTCTGCTCGCCGCTGGCGCCCCAGAGCCCATCCTGCGATTCACGCACCACGCGGGGGAACGGCGCGAACAGTCCGGTGTGCAGCAGCTGCGATGATTTCGTGCCGTTGGGAAACACGCGATCGCGATTGTGTTCGAGCAGTGCGTGCTGGCCCTGCTCGATCTTCTCCGTGGTCACCTTGCGGACGTTGTTGAAGAACTCGGTCGGCGCCTGCGGCAGGGGGACGTTCTCGCGCACCTCGAGCGTCTCGCTGGCATCGAATATCGCAAGACGCACGGGCACGCGACCGGCGATGCGGCCCTCGCCCTCTCGCATGCCCGCCAGGCGCTCGATCGGCAGCGCATAGTTCAGGTTCTCGGATTCGGACTTGCGCAGCACCACGCCGATGACGCGCCCGGCCTGATCGATCAGCGGGCCGCCGCTGTTGCCGGGTGATGCGGCGGCGGAGAAGCGCACCCACTTCCACTCCCCGTCCTCCTCCTCGGGCGTCTCGGAGGTAAACACGCCGTCGCGGATTACGACACCTTCGCCGAGCGCGTTGCCTACGGCGAACACCGTATCGTCGAGCGCCGGCGGCGGGCCAATCTCGAACTTGCCGACACCCTTGGGCTCCTGGCTTAACGAGAACTCGACGAAGTCCTCGCGATCGGAGAATTTCCACACCTTGTCGATGTCGTAGACGTTCCCCGCCGCATCGCGCAGCGCCGGCGGACCGAACTGGCTGCCCGAGCCGAGTTGAAATACGTGGCTTGCGGTCACGTAACGATTGCCGCCAATCGAAAATGCCGTGCCGATCGAGCGGTACTTATCGATGCGCTGCTGGTAGGGGATCAGTTCGAGCGGCAGTGGCCGGTCATAGCTGACCGCGCCGTCGTCCGGCTTTTTCTGCACCACCTCGAAGGTCGCAGCGCGGATGCGCTGCTGCACACCGGCTTCCAGCGCGGCCGCGGAGGCGCTGGCGCTGGCGCTGGCGCTGGCGCTGATCGCGAGGCCGAGGAGCAGCGCCAGCCGAGGCAGCAACGCCATGCGCCGCACGACTAGCGTCGCAGGATCCGCAGCACCTCTTCGAGTTCCGTACGCACCTGGCGCACAATCTGCTGACTCTGCGTGGTGTCGCTGCGCGCCTCATCGCCCGTGAGCTTGTTGCGCGCGCCACCGATCGTGAAGCCCTGTTCGTACAGGAGGCTGCGGATCTGGCGGATGATGATGACATCCTGCCGCTGATAGTAGCGTCGGTTGCCACGTCGCTTGACCGGTTTGAGCTGCGGGAACTCCTGTTCCCAATAGCGCAGCACATGCGGCTTCACGCCGCATAACTCGCTGACCTCACCGATCGTGAAGTAGCGTTTTCCGGGGATCGCAGGCAGTTCGTTATTGTTCTTTGGTTCCAGCATAGGCTTCAACGCGCGCTTTGAGTTTTTGGCCCGGTCGGAAAGTCACCACGCGGCGCGCACTGATGGGAATTTCCTCACCGGTTTTTGGATTGCGACCTGGGCGCTGATTCTTGTCGCGCAGGTCGAAGTTACCGAAACCTGACAGCTTCACCTGCTCGCCCTGCGAGAGCGCGCCGCGCACCTCTTCGAAGAAAAGATCCACGAGCTCTCGCGCTTCGCGTTTGTTGAGCCCGAGCTGATTGAACAGCGCTTCGGCCATCTCGGCCTTGGTGAGAGCCATTGACGTTATTCTCTTATCCTGGCATCCAGATTCGACCGCAGATCCGCGCGCACTGCCTCCATCACGCGGTCAGCTTCCTCGTCAGTAAGAGTGCGGCTTAAATCCTGTAAAATCAAGCCTAAAGCGACACTTTTTCGACCAGTTTCTATCCCCTTGCCCTGGTAGAGGTCGAAAACGCGCAGTTCTTGTAGCAGGCTCGCGGCAGCAACACTAACACGTTCCCCGATGAGCCTGAAGGCGATGCCCTCGGGCACCGTGAAGGAAATGTCGCGACGGATCAGCGGATAGCGCGAAGTCTCGCGAAACTGCGCCACTTTCGCAACAAATGCCGCCGCGTAATCGATCTCGAACAGGATCGGTGCATATGTTAAGTCAAGTTCGCGCACCACGCCGGGGTGAAGCTCCCCGATCTGCCCGATCTCGACGCCGCTGCGCACAATTCGTGCGCTGCGGCCCGGATGCAGGCAGGCCTGGCCGCCCGGCTCGAAGCTGAACTCGGCCGCCGCTCCGCCCAGGCCCAGGAGCGTCTCGAGATCGCCCTTCAGATCGAAAAAATCCACCGGCGTTGATTGGGCGCCCCACTGCTCAGGACTACGCGTTCCGAGCACGATTGCCGCGAGCATTTTCTGTTCGCGGTAATCGCCGCCGTTCGGCGGCGGCAGCGGCGGCAGGAATCGACTGGCAATCTCGAACAGGCGCACGCGCGGCTGCTGCCGTCGCAGATTCTCGCGCGCCGCACGCAGCAGGCCCGGCCAGAGCGAGCGGCGCATGACGGCCAGATCCGCCGCGATCGGATTGGCGAGCTCGATCATCTCGCCCTCGCCGAAGAGCAGGCGCTGCAGCGCCGGGTCCACAAAGGCAAAGGTGATCGCCTCCTGGAAGCCGCGCGCGGCCAGCGTGCGCAGCACCACGCGTTGCTCCACCTCCTTCGAAGCCAGCGGCCGCGGCGCGGCTGGCAATGACGCATCGCGCTCGGCGATGAGATCGAAGCCGCCGATGCGCGCGACTTCCTCGATGAGATCCGCCTCGATGGCGATGTCGAAGCGCCATGAGGGCGGCCACACGCGGAACCCACTGTCACCCGCGTCTCCCTGCACTGGCGGACTCACCTCCATCCCGAGCGCCGTGAGCCTGCGTTCGATTTCAGCCGGTTCCACGTCGGCGCCGAGCAACCGGGTCAGGCGGTTCGAGCGCAAAGTCACTGGCGGCAACTTCGGCAGCGACTCAGGCTGTTCGGCCACCGTGATCGGGCCAGCCACGCCCCCGGCAAGCTGCGTGATCAGTGAGGTCGCGAGCTCCAGCGCGCGCTCCTGGATCCTGAAATCCACGCCGCGCTCGAAGCGCTGGCTGGCATCGGTCATGAGTCCGTAGCGGCGCGCACGGCCGGCGATGGCCTCGGGCAAAAACCAGGCCACTTCGAGCGCGATGTCGCGCGTGGCTGATGTCATCGAGCTGCGTTCGCCGCCCATGATGCCGGCAAGGCCAATGACCGAGCGATCGTCCGCGATCACGAGTACATCAGGCTCGAGCGTGATCTCGCGCCCATCAAGCAGCTGCACCTTTTCACCGGCCGCAGCCCATCGCACCGACATGGCGCCCTGCAACAGACCGCGGTCATAGGCATGCATGGGCTGACCCAGCTCGAGCATCACGTAGTTGGTGACATCGACAATGGGGCTGATCGAACGCAAGCCCGATCGCCGGAGTCGCTCGCGTAGCCAGAGGGGACTGGCACGTGAGTTGTCCACGCCGCGCACGATCTGCGCGATCAGTCGGCCAGCGCCGCGGCTGGCCGGCAAGGTCACGGCCAGTTGTTCCCCGGCGGGATCGATGGCCGCCGCACGAGCCAGTTGCGGCGTCCTTAAGTGCATGCCGCTCAGCGCCGCGACTTCGCGTGCGATGCCCAGCATCGAAAGCGCATCGCCGCGATTGGCCGTGACATTGACTTCGAGAATCGAATCATCGAGATCGAGCAGGGAGCGCAGATCTGTGCCCAGCGATTCTTTCTGATCCTTGAGATCCAGGTCCAGCTCGAGAATCCCCTCCGAGCTGTCACCCAGTCCGAGCTCGCGCGCCGAACAGAGCATCCCCTGCGATTCGATGCCGCGCAGCTTAGCGGCCTTGATCTTCACACCGCCCGGTAATTCCGCGCCTACCATCGCCAGCGCAGTCACCAGACCCGCACGCGCATTGGATGCGCCGCAGACGATCTGCACACTCGCGGCGCCCGGCGCATCGCTCATGAGGACGGTGCAGACCTGCAGCTTCTGGGCCTGCGGGTGCCGCTCGGCGGCCACGATCTTCGCTACCACCACGCCCGTGAAAGGCGGCGCGGCAGGCTCGATAGCCTCCACTTCCAGGCCTGCCATCGTCAGCCGGCGCGCCAGGTCGGCCGCATCCCAGGGCACATCCACCCACTGCCGCAGTGCTGAGAGCGGCACCTTCAAACTTCCGCTCCCGCAAACGGCGCGAGGAATCGCAGGTCGTTCTCGAAGAAGAGGCGCAGATCATTGACGCCATAGCGCAGCATGGCCAGCCGCTCGATGCCGGCGCCGAAGGCGTAGCCGGTGTAGCGCTCCGGATCGATGCCGCAGGCCTCGAACACGCGCGGGTGCACCATGCCGCAGCCGGCGATCTCGAGCCAGCCGGTCTGCTTGCACACGCGGCAACCCGCGCCGCGGCACAGCACGCAGGTGATGTCGACTTCGGCTGAGGGCTCGGTGAAGGGAAAATACGAAGAGCGCAGCCGCATCGACAGGTCCTGCTCGAAGAAGGACTCCATGAAGCGGTGCAGGATGGCCTTCAGATTGGCGAAGCTGACACCCTCATCGACGAACAGGCCCTCGACCTGGTGAAACATCGGCGAGTGACTCACATCCGAGTCGACGCGATAGACGCGGCCGGGCGCTATCAGGGCGATCGGCGGCTTGCTTCGCTGCATGGCGCGGATCTGCACCGGCGAGGTGTGGGTGCGCAGCAGATGACCGTCCTTCAGATAGAACGTGTCGTGCATCGCGCGCGCGGGGTGATTGGCCGGGATGTTCAGCGCTTCGAAATTGTAGAAATCATTCTCGATCTCCGGCCCCTCCTCGATGCTGAAACCGGCGCGCCGAAAGATCTCCTCGATGCGCAAGCGGGTCAGCGTAATCGGGTGCACCCCGCCCAGGTGTTCACCCCGGCCGGGCAAGCTCACATCGATGGCGCCGCGCGTGAGTTCCGCCTCGATGGCGCCGCGTTCCAGTTCGACGCGGCGGGCTTCCAGGCCCGCGTGCAGGCGTACTTTGAGCGTGTTGATGCGTGCGCCGGCAGAGGGGCGCTCCGCCGCCGGCAGAGCGCCCAATCCCTTGAGCTGCTCGGTCAGAACGCCTTTTTTGCCGAGCCAATGAACGCGGATCTCATCCAGATCCACGATGCTGACGCTTGCGCCAATGCGCGCGAGCGCGTCGGCCGCCAGCTCATCGAGCTCTCCCACGGCCCGAACCTGTGCGCTCAGGCCGCTGCGAGTTCGGCCTTGGCGCGCTCCGCGATGACGCCAAAAGCGTTGGCGTCATTGATCGCGAGATCCGCCAGCACCTTGCGGTCGATTGTAAGGCCGGCCTTGTTGAGGCCCGCGATCAGGCGGCTGTAGGAGAGGCCATGCTCGCGCGCCGCGGCGTTGATGCGCATGATCCACAGCGCCCGGAACTCGCGCTTCTTGGCGCGGCGGTCGCGATACGCGTACTGCCCTGCCTTGATGACGGCCTGCTTGGCCGCGCGATACACCTTGCGGCGCGCATTGTAGTAACCCTTGGCCTTGCCAAGGACTTTCTTGTGACGACGTCCGGCCGTCACACCACGTTTGACTCTTGCCATGATGGGACTCCTTTATGCGTTCGGCAGCAATTGTTTGAGACGACCGACGTCGCTCTCATTCACCAGACTGCTGCCACCCGAGCGCAGATGACGTTTGCGCTTGGAATCCTTGTGGCCGAGGTTATGGCGGCGGGTAGCCGAGTACCGCTTGAAGCCGTTCGCAGTCTTGCGAAAACGCTTCGAGGCGGCCCGGTTGGTTTTCAACTTGGGCACGATCCTTCACTCCTCATTGTTGGCAAGAGTTCGCAAGGCAGCCGTTCGGCGTTGCCGCCGGACTTCATGCCCGCTTGCTCGCGGATCGCAGTTCCTAAGCCCTTAAGGCCTTAGATACCGCGATCACTTCTTTTTAGGTGCAAACAGCATCACCATTTGCCGGCCTTCCATCAGCGGTTGCTGTTCGATCACGCTGTGTGGCGCGAGATCGCCCTGCACCCGGTCCAGAAGTTTCCGGCCGATATCCTGATGCACCATTTCCCGGCCGCGGAAACGCAACGTCACCTTGGCCTTGTCACCCTCGGAGAGGAAGCGGATCAGATTACGCAGTTTGACCTGGTAATCCGCCTCTTCCGTTCCGGGACGAAACTTCACTTCCTTGACATGGATCTGCTTCTGCTTGCGCTTGGCAGAGTGGGCTTTCTTGTTCTGTTCGAACAGGAATTTGCCGTAGTCCATGACTCGCACCACCGGCGGCTCGGCCATGGGCGAGACTTCAACGAGATCCAGCTCCGCGGAGGATGCCAGCTGCAGCGCTTCCGCGCGCGTCATGACTCCTGCTTGCCCCCCATCCGCTCCGATCACACGCACTGTGGGTGAAGCGATTTCATCATTTCGCCGGACCCGCTTCGCAGAAGTAGCTATGTACTAATCCTCCAAACTTCGGCGCCCATGGCTTTCCAGTTCGATGCGTAAACGTTCCACGAACGTCTGCGGTGTCATCGCACCCAGATCCTTGCCACTACGGGAGCGCACAGAAACAAGATTCGCTGCCACTTCCTTGTCGCCCGCCACCAGGAGGTAGGGCACCCGTTGCAGCGTATGTTCGCGAATCTTAAAGCCGACCTTTTCGTTGCGCAAGTCGGACTGGACCAGAACCCCCTGATTTTTCAGGAATTCCGTGGTTGATGAGACGTAATTGTGTTGCTTATCGGTAATACCCATGACAACCGCCTGCACCGGCGAGAGCCATGCCGGCAGCCGGCCGGCGTGATGCTCGAGCAGAATCCCGAAAAACCGTTCCAGGGAGCCGAATATTGCCCGATGCAACATGACAGGCGTGCGTTTCTGGCTGTATTCGTCGATGTAATGCGCGCCCAGCCGCCCCGGCATGTTCCAGTCCACCTGCAGGGTGCCGCATTGCCAGTCGCGGCCGATCGCATCGCGCAGCACAAATTCCAGCTTCGGGCCGTAAAAGGCGCCCTCGCCCGGATTTAGCCCAAATTCGATGCCCGCGGCCCGCGCCGCCTGCTTCAGGGCCGCCTCGGCCTTGTCCCAGACCTCATCCGAGCCCACGCGCTTCGGCGGCCGATCCGAGAACTTGATGCGCACATCGTCGAAGCCGAAGTCCTTATAGATGTCCAGAATCAGCTGCGTCATGGTCACCGATTCCTCGGTGATCTGATCCTCGGTCACGAATACGTGCGCGTCATCCTGCGTGAAGGCGCGCACGCGCATGAGCCCGTGCAGCGCTCCGGAGGGCTCGTAGCGGTGGACCTTGCCGAACTCGCCATAGCGGACCGGCAGCTGGTGGTAGCTGCGGATGCCCTGCTTGAAGATCTGCACGTGGCCCGGGCAGTTCATGGGCTTGATGGCATAGACGCGCTCATCGGGCGTGCGCGTGGTGTACATGTTCTCGCCGAACTGCGCCCAGTGGCCAGAGGCCTCCCAGAGGCTGCGGTCCATGAGCTCCGGTCCGTTGACTTCCTGGAACCCGGCCGCGTTCTGGCGCGCGCGCATGTAGCCAATCAGGGTCTGGAAGATCTGCCAGCCCTTGGGGTGCCAGAACACCGCCCCGGGGGCCTCCTCCTGCATGTGGAACAGGTCGAGTTCGCGGCCGATGCGGCGGTGATCGCGCTTCTCGGCCTCTTCCAGCCGGTGCAGGTACTCATCCAGCTGCTTCTGATCGGGCCAGGCGGTGCCATAGATCCGCTGCAGCATCTCGTTGCGCGAATCCCCGCGCCAGTAGGCGCCGGCGAGCTTCATGAGCTTGAACGCGCGCAGCTTGCCCGTGGAAGGCACGTGCGGTCCGCGGCACAGGTCCACCCAGTCGCCCTGGCCGTAGAGACTGATGGGCTCTGCGGCCGGGATGGCCGCGATGATCTCGGCCTTGTAGTTTTCCCCCAGTCCCTTGAAATAGGCCACGGCCTCATCGCGCGGCATCAGTCGGCGGTGTACCGGCTGGTCGGCGCGGGCGAGCTCCTTCATGCGCGTCTCGATGGCGGCCAGATCCTCGGGCGTAAAGGGCCGGGCGAAGGCGAAGTCGTAGAAGAAGCCATCCTCGATCACAGGTCCAATGGTCACCTGCGCGTCGGGAAACAGCTGCTTGACCGCCTGCGCCAGCAGGTGCGCCGTGGAGTGGCGGATGACCTCGAGGCCATCGGGCTCGCGGTCGGTGACGATGGCGAGCTTGACGTCGTGGTCGATCAGAAACGAGGTGTCGACCAGCTTGCCATCGACGCGGCCGGCCAGCGCAGCGCGGGCCAGCCCCGCGCCGATGCTCTGTGCGACTTCCGCGACGCTGACGGCGCGCTCGAAACTGCGTTGGCTGCCATCCGGCAGGGTAATGACTGGCACTGAGGAGATGCTGGGCCGCGCGCGAAAAAGGGGCGCAAGTGTCACACAGGGGCGCGCAGCGCTTCAACCATTTGGGGACCTCTTTTGTGCGATTGCAAAACCCCGCCGGCTGCCTTTCAATCGCGCCATGAGTCCGCCATCGGTGCACGACAACCCGGGCCGCCACCGCTTCGAGATCGAGGTCCAGGGGAAGCTCTCCTGGGCCGAGTACCTGCTCGGCGCGGGCACGATCACCTTCACCCACACGCTGGTGCCCGAGTCCCAGCGCGGCCGCGGCATCGGCACGCAGCTGGTGCAGGCAGCGTTGCTCGCGGCCCAGGCGCAGCACCGTGCGGTCATTCCGGCGTGCTCGATGTTCACCCAGTACATGCGCAAGCACCCCGAGACGCATTCGATGCTCGCCCCGGCTGGGCGCGCGCTGATGCACATGTGATACTTAGGGCTCCCCACCCCCACTTCAGCTCAACTTAAAGAGGAGCGCTCGTCCCATGAGCAACGTCAAGCCACTCAGCAACGCCAAGGCCGCCAACGCCAAGCAGCGCCGCACCGCCCCGCTTCAGACCACCAACGATCTGGGCGCCGATGCGCGACGCGACCTCTCGGCCGAGCTCAACACGCTGCTCGCCGACACCTTTGCGCTTTATCTGAAGAGCAAGAATTTCCACTGGCACATGTCCGGCCCGCACTTTCGCGACTACCACCTGCTGCTCGATGAGCACGCGGACCAGATCTATGCAATCACCGATGCGATTGCCGAGCGGGTGCGCAAACTCGGCGGCACGACCATCCGCTCCACGGGCCACATCGCGCGGCTGCAGAGACTGGCGGACAACGATGCGGATTTCGTGACCCCTTCAGGCATGCTCGCCGAGCTGCGCGAGGACAACATGCGCCTGGCCGCCTTCATGCGCTCGACGCACGACACCTGCGACAAGTACGACGATGTGGCCACGGCGAGCCTGCTCGAGGTGTGGATCGATGAGGCCGAGCGCCGGGTGTGGTTCCTGTACGAGGCCGGGCGCAGCGTTTGATATCGGTTCGAGGTTATGATCGTAACTGGCTGATCTGAAAGGCATCTGTCAGCCTGTAAGCACATCGCAAGACGGGTTAGGTACCTTCTAATAAATGTTCTGCGATGAACATTTATTAGAAGGTACCTAACCCCTTGTAGATGCTTAGGCCTGAGGCACCCCTCGGCTGGCCGCTATATCCGTCGAACTGCCCTAATTCGACCAGCCGCCGTCGATGATGTGGACCTGGCCGGTCGTAAACGACGACTCATCCGAGGCCAGGTACACGGCGAGTGCCGCAATCTCGTGCGGCTCTCCCAGGCGCCCCATGGGCTGCCGCTGCTCGAAATTGCGCCAGTGCGCTTTGGGATTTCCACCGAGCGCGGCCACGCGTTCGCCCAGAGACGGCGTCCTGACGGTGCCGGGACAGATGGCGTTGCAGCGCACGCCCCTGGAGGCGAAGTCCGCCGCGATGGCCTTGGTCAATCCGATGACCGCCGCCTTGGTGGCGCCGTAGGCGAAGCGGTTTGGCGCGCCCTTGATGCTCGAGGCCACCGAGGACATGTTGATGATGCTGCCGCCGCCGCGTTCGAGCATGCCCGGCAGCAGCGCCTTGCACAGATAAAACATCGAATCGACATTGATCTGAAAGGAACGCTGCCAATCGGCTGGTGAGCATTCCAGGATGCTGCCCTGATGCACGAAGCCTGCGCAGTTGAAGAGCACATTCACGGCTCCTGCCGCGGCGATGCACTCGGCGATGGCTTTTGGGTCCGTGACATCCAGCCGGCGCAGTTCCACGTTGGGCGCTTCGGCCGCAAGACTGGCGAGCGGCGCCTGATTGATGTCGGTGGCAATCACCGTGGCCCCTTCGCGCGCAAAGGCCAGTGCCGTTTCGCGGCCGATCCCTTGCGCTGCCGCGGTGATGAGGCAGCGCTTGCCGGTGAGCCTGCCGCTCATGGGGCGGACTCCCGCCAGGCAGCGCCATCGGGGTAGGCGAAGCGCGTGAGGGACCCTGGCGTCATCTCGGCGGAGAATCCGGGCGCGGACGGGACCAGATACCGCCCCTGACGGATGCGTACCGGATGGACGAAGTGGTCGTGCAGGTGATCCACGTATTCGATGGCGCGGTCCTCCATGCTGCCGCTGATGGCGACATAGTCGGCCATGGCCAGATGCTGCACCAGCTCGCACAGACCGACGCCGCCCGCGTGCGGATACACACGTACCCCGAACTTCGCCGCCATCAGCAGGATGGCCAGATTCTCGTTGACGCCGCCCACGCGCGCCGCATCGATCTGGATCAGATCCACCGCCTGCGCTTGGAAGAGCTGCTTGAACATGACCCGGTTGTGCGTGTGTTCGCCCGTGGAGACAGGCATGGGAGCGATGCCGCGGCGGATGGCGGCATGCCCCAGCACATCGTCGGGGCTGGTGGGCTCCTCGATCCAGGCGATGTTGAAGGATTGCAGCTCGCGCAGCCACGCGATGGCTGCATCGACATCCCAGCGCTGGTTGGCATCGATGGCCAGTCCGTGCTTAGGTCCTATGGCCTCGCGCGCGATGCGGCAGCGGCGCACATCATCCTCGATGCGGTGGCCGACCTTGATCTTGATGGTGTGAAAGCCCTCGGCGATGGCCTCGCGCGCGAGCCGCGCGAGTTTCTCATCCGGGTAGCCCAGCCAACCCGGGGAGGTGGTGTAGGCGGGATAGCCGTGCTTAAGCAGCCGCTCGGTGCGTTGCTGCCGTTTAGGATAAGCCGCGCGCAGGATCTCCAGCGCCTCCGCCGGCGACAGTGCATCGCTGATGTAGCGGAAATCGATCAGGTCCACGATCTGCTGCGGGTTCATCCCGGCAATCAGCTGCCAGACGGGCTTGCCGGCCGCGCGCGCCGCCATGTCCCAGGCGGCATTGATGACCGCGCCGATGGCCATGTGCATGACGCCCTTCTCGGGACCGAGCCAGCGCAGCTGCGAATCGGCCGTGAGACTGCGGGCGAAGGCCCCCAGATCGGCCAGCACTTCTTCCACGTGGCGTCCGACGACGAGGTGACTGAGTGCGCGCAAGGCCGCGGTCTGCACATCATTGCCGCGGCCGATCGTAAACACGAAGCCGTGGCCGGTGAGCCGCGAGGGCGCATCGGTGCGCAGGATGACATAGGCCGCCGAGTAATCCGGATCGGGATTCATGGCATCCGAACCGTCGAGCTCGCGCGAGGTCGGAAAGCGAATATCGTGCGCTTCAAGCGCCGTGATCAGCGACACACCCCACCCCTTTATTCGACCACACCGAGCCGATAAAAACGCAGCGCGTTGCCGGCGAACACGGCCTGCTCCGCGCCCGATGCCTGCCGTCGCACCAGCGCCCTCGCCATTTCAAACCACCGCTCGTAGCTGCCGCGCAGCGTCAGCACCGGCCAATCGCTGCCCCAGAGCACGCGCCTGGGCCCAAAGCAGGCCAAGACATGTGCCACGTAAGGATCCAGCGCGGCAGCTCCGCCCTCAGGCTTAGCTTCGGTCAGCAATCCTGAGAGTTTGCAGCAGGTCGGAGTCTCGCGCGCCAGCAGCTCGAGCTGCAATGCCCATGCCTCGAATGCCGGCGACTCGACGCCAGCGGCGATGTCGGGTTTGCCGGCGTGATCCAGCACCGCGCGCAATGCCGGGTGCTTCAGCAAGCGGCGCCGCAGAAGCTCGAGATGCCGCGGCGTGACCAGCGCATCGAAACTCAAGTCCGCCGCCACGAGCGCTTCGAAGGCCGCATCGAGCGTGGCCCTGCCGAGCCACAACGGATCGGCAATATCCTGGATCATGGGGCGGAAGCCCTTGATGACACCCGCGCCCTCCTCCACGAGCCTGGCGATGCGCCTGGCGACATCGGCCGCCTCGAAGTCCACCCATCCCACGACGCCTGCAATGGAGTCGTGCTGCTTTGCCAGGGCGATCAGGTGCCGCGTCTCGGCCTCCGTCGCGGCCGCCTGCACCAGCACCGTGGCGCCGATGCCGCAGGATTGGAGTTGCGCTGCCAGATCGGAGGGCTCGAAGTCCCGATGCAGCGGACCGAGCTGCGGCGTCAGCCAGTCGTAGTCGCCGCGGTCGAGGCGCCAGTAGTGCTGATGGGCATCTATGAAACTCATGGTGTGCTGGATCGGGCGCTCATTCGGGCGGATGATCGGCGATTATTTCATTTACCACGACCTGAAATGGAACCCACCGCTGGCTCCTCATTCTCCGACGAGGACTTCGAACAGCTCGATGCCTGGCTGCTGAAGCGGGCCAAAGGCATTTACGACATCGTCACGCTCGAGGGCTTCCTCACGGCGATTGTCATCGGTCCGAATACGATTTCGCCCATGGTGTGGCTGCCGAAGGTTTGGGGAAGGGGCAAGCCAGAATTCAAGGACCTTGAGGATCTCAACCGCTTTGTGGGCCTTGTGATGGGCTTGCATAACGAGCTTGCGGGTTGCTTCGCGCAGGATCCCGCATCCTTCGAACCCTCGTTTTACGAGTCCCCTCTGAATGATAAGACGGTCATCATCGTTGATGAATGGTGCGACGGGTTTGTCAAAGGCATGCGGATGGATTCGGAGGCCTGGAAACCACTGAAGCGCGAGCGGCCAGAACTTCTGATGCCTATGGAGCTCTTTGGCACTCGCGCCGGTTGGCGGAAATTGGAGGCCGGAGGCGAAGCGGCCATGCACGCGACCTGGTCGGTCCGCATCGCACCGGCGGTTCGAGCGATTCATGCCTATTGGCTGCCATACCGGCGCGCCGCGCTGGCGATGCCGGGAGATGCGGTCCGACACTGACGCACTCTGGCGAAGGGCGGGCTTACCCGGGGATTGCTGGTGATAGTGGGCGCTGAAGGCGGATATCGCACGTAAGCCAGCGAGGTGCGGTGTTTCTGGCGCGTGTCGGGCGTTCGGCTTGGCTATCAAGCCCGCTGACCGAGACGCATCACGAAATGGCCTCATTCTTCCCTAACCCAATGCGACCATCGGCACCGATTCTCCGATGTATAAACAGGTTTATACGCTGGAATCACAATGTCAATTTGGGCGCTGATGACTGCTTGCTGGACGTCGACGCCACCCAACTGGCAGACCAACCGCTGGTCGCCAGTATCCTACTTTGGTAGTATAGCGGTAGGATGAAAACGAAGACGTCCCTTACCCTTTCCGTGGACCTCATCGCCAGGATCGACAAGCTGGCCGGTTCGAAGGTCTCCCGCTCTTCATACATCGAACGGATCCTGAGGGACTTCGTGGACGGACTTGCTCAGGCCCGGAAGGACGCCCGAGAGATCGCTGCAATCAACCGTCACGCGGCTCAGCTTAATGCTCAGATGAGCGATGCACTTTCCTTTCAGGCCAATTCGGCGGATGAATGAGGCGGGGGGATTTATACCGGGTTCGCCGTCCTCCAGGTGACCCAAAGCCGGCACGTGTCTTTGTCGTCGTGAGTCGGCAGCCACTGATCGACTCGAATTACTCCACGGTAATCTGCGCACCGGTGTTCACGCAGCGGTACGACTTGCCAACGCAAGTTGCCGTGAGCACGACCGAAGGCCTCAAGCACGAAAGCGCGATCCAATGCGATGGGCTGATAAGCCTTGAGAAATCGAGGCTGACAGACTTTGTCGGCGAATTGGCTCCCATCAAGCTGCGCGAACTCGACAAGGCCCTGATCGTCGCCCTTGGGGTTGCGACTGGCACGCGGCCGCCGGCCTGACGATCGTGACCGGCAGCTATGCGGCATCGCCACCAGTGACCCGAACCAGGCGCGCCAGCCGGGAATGCGATGTTTCCCGGTAACTTACCACCGTGACGGAGGCGTTGGCGCATCTGCCAGCAGCAGTCCCGCGTTGCGCAGCGACTCCCACAGTGCCGGCTCGATGGGTGCTCGCAGCCGCGCGACGGCGCTGTCGACTTCCGAGGCGGTACGCATGCCCACCACGACGCTCGCCACGGCCGGATGCGCCAGTACGAACTGCAGCGCCGCCGCGCCCACATCGACACCATGCCGCGCACAGATGTCGTAGATGCGCTGGGCACGCGCCAGCGTCGCTGCGTCCGCGGCCACGTAGTTGTAGGTGGCACCCGGTGCGCGCTGGTCGGCCAGCAACCCTGAATTGAACGGGCCGCCAATGATGATTGCGGTGCCGTCGCGCTGTGCCTGCGCCATGACGCCGTGCAGGCTCGCCTGCTCGAGCAGCGTATAGCGCCCGGCGAAGAGGATGCAGTCCAGGTGACAGCGCTGCATCATCTCCAGGCACACCGCGCTCTCATTGACGCCGATACCGATGGCGCGGCATGCGCCCGTTTCCTTGAGCCGTTGCATGGCCGGCAGCGCCTCATCGAGCACCTGGCGAAAAATGGCGGTGTGGCGCGCGCCGTGGGTTTCGGCGCCGATGTCGTGCAGCAGCAGCACATCGACGCCACTGCGCCGCAGCCGCTTCAGGCTCTCATCGAAGGAACACAGCACGGCATCGCGCGAGTAATCGAACACCGCGCGATAGCCGTTAACAAGGTAGCCTTCTGTTGGCGTACGGCCCGCGTCGGCCTCGATCAGGCGCCCGACCTTGGTCGAGATCCTGATGCTCTCCTGCGGCAGGTGGGACAGCGCCGCACCTAGCCGTCGTTCGCTGAGGCCATAGCCGTATAAAGGCGCGGTATCGAAGTAGCGGATGCCGGCGCTAAGCGCGGCTGCGACAGCACCCTCGGCTGCCTCGTCGCTTACGCGCGCAAACAGATTGCCGAGCGGCGCGGTGCCCATCCCCAGCACCGGCAGCGGCACGACACCTGCGATAGACGCTCGCGGCGGGTGGTCCTCGTTCATTGTCGATATCGGCCCTGCCCTACCTTATATTCGTAAACTTGGTCTCCGCAAACCAGTGGCCCGCCCATGCAACGTGTCGTCTATGCCCTGGACCTCAAGGACGATCCGGCGCTGATCGCCGACTACGAAGCCTGGCATCGTGCCGACAAGATCTGGCCGTCGGTGGTCGAATCACTGAAAGTTTCCGGGATCGAAGAACTTGAAATCTATCGCACCGGGAATCGGCTGTTCCTGATTATCGAGGCTCCGGATGAATTCTCGCCGCAGGCCAAAGCCAGCGCCGATGCGGCCAACGCCGAGGTGCAGGCATGGGAGCGGCTCATGTGGGTATTCCAGCAGCCCCTGCCGTGGGCAGCGCCGGGTCAGAAGTGGATTGCGATGCAGCGGATTTTTGCGCTGACCGAGGTCATGAACACGCGGCGTTCGTAGACCTATAAGGCCGGGGGCACGGATTGCTCAGTTCTGCGTGCCTCGCGCTGCGTCTCGAGAATCTCGTACCAGATGGCATTGAGCACGCCGAAGGTAAGTGCCAGGCCCAATCCCAGAATCCAGCTGAAGTACCACATCAGTAAATATCCCCGTGGCGGCGGATGTGCTCGAGCGTCACGCGGCCACGCATGACGGCGAACACCCAGCTCGTGTATGCAATGATCAGCGGCAGAAACACGCACGTGACCGCCAGCATGATCAGCAAGGTCTTGGCGCTGCTCGAGGCGTCCCAGATCGTGAGCCCCTGGCCCGGATCGCTCGATGAGGGCATCAGAAATGGAAACAGCGCGAATCCTGCCGTGAGGAGCGTGCCGGCCTGCGTCAGCGAACTTGCCAGGAAAGCGAGGCCCGGCCGGCCGACACTGAGCAGCAGCGCCGCCAGCGCCGCACCCATGAGGGCACCGAGCGGCGCCAGCCACAGCACGGCATGCTCCCGATAATTCCAAAGCCAGGCGCCCGGTGAGATCGCGACCTGCTTGAGCATCGGATTGGAGGGACCGAACGGATCGGCGCCGCCGGTGATGTGATGCCCCGGAAGGGACGTCGCCACCCAGGCGCCGGTGGCGATGAAGGCGATGACGTAGACAGCCGCCGCCGCTCGCGCGAATTTGACGGCGCGCGCGGCCATGGGCTCGCCTGCTTTCAGTGCCGCGTAGGTACAGCCGTGCAGCACCAGCATCGAGAGACTCACCACGCCTGCCAGCAGCGCGAAGGGCTGCAGCAGATTGAAGAAGCCGCCCGAATAGGTCGGGCGCATCATGGCATCGAAATGATACGGCACGCCCAGGAAGAGATTGCCGAAGGCGACGCCGAACAGCAGCGCCGGCACCGCGCCGGCGAAAGTCAGTGCCGCATCCCACAGGTTCCGCCAGCGCGGATCGGCGATCTTGCCGCGGAAATTGAAACCCACAGGCCGCAGGATGAACGCGAGCAGGATCAGGAACATGGCCAGATACAGATTCGAGAAGGAGGCCGCATACAGCAGCGGCCAGGCTGCAAATACCGCGCCACCGCCGAGGATGAACCAGACCTGGTTGCCCTCCCATACCGGTTCGACGCATTCGAGCAGCGCGCGCCGCTCCTGATCATCGCGGCCGATGAAGCGAAACGTCGCGCCTACGCCCAAGTCGAAGCCGTCCATGATGGCAAAGCCGATCAGGAGCGCGCCCAGCAGCGCCCACCAGATCACTCGCAGCGTCTCGTAGTCAGGCATGCGGGCTCCCTGGATCCTGCCAATAGCCAAACCCATCCGGTCCGCGCCGCACCGTGCGCACCATAAGATAAATTTCGACCACCGCGAGCGCGGTGTAGAAGATCACGAAGCCGGCCAGCGATGCGATGACGTTGCCGACCGGCGTGCGCGACACGCCCAGAAACGTCGGCAGCACGCCATCGATGGCCCAGGGCTGGCGGCCGTATTCGGCCACCACCCAGCCCAGCTCGGCCGCGATCCAGGGCAGCGGCAGGCTGAAGCAGGCAATCCGCAGGAACCAGCGACTGTGTTCGAAGCGATGGCGCGTTCCCAGATAGAACGCGGTGGCGAACAGCAGGATGAAGAACAGGCCCAGTCCCACCATGACGCGGAAGCACCAGAAGATCACCGGCACATTCGGCACCGTCGACCAGGCGGCGAGCTCGATCTGCGCCTCGGTGGCCTCGGCGGGATTGTCGAGGTAGCGCAGCAGCAAGAGGCCGTAGCCCAGATCCGCCTGGTGCGCCGCAAACTGCGTGCGAGCGGCCTCGTCCTTAGGCTTGGCGCGCAGCGCCTGCAATGCCGCGTGCGCCTGCATGCCGCTCCTGATGCGCGTGCGCGCCACCGCGACCAGCTCCTCTATGCCCGCCACCGGCGTGTCGATGGAGCGCGTAGCGATCAGCCCTAAGAGCCACGGCAGTTTGATTTCGGCATGCGTGGAGCGCGATTTCACATCCGGCAGGCCGAAGACCGTGAAGTCCGCCGGCGGCTTCTCGGTGTGCCATTCGGCCTCGATGGCGGCGACCTTCATCTTCTGGTTTTCGCTGGCGAGATACCCGGACTCATCACCGAGCACGACCACCGACAATGCGCAGGCCAGACCAAAGCTGGCGGCCACGGCCATCGAGCGCTTGGCCACGGCGACGTTGCGGCCATGCAGCAGGTACCAGGAACTGATCGAGAGCACGAACACCGAGCCCACGACGTAGCCAGCCGCCGCGGTGTGCACGAACTTGGCCTGCGCCACCGGGTTGAACAGCACGCTGCCGAAGGACACCAGCTCCATGCGCATGGTCTGGAAGTTGAACTGCGCGCCGACGGGATTCTGCATCCAGGCATTAGCGATGAGAATCCACAGCGCCGAGAGGCTCGAGCCCAGCGCCACCAGTCCTGTCACCACCAGGTGTCCGATCTTCGACAACCGGTCCCAGCCGAAAAAGAACAGCCCGACGAAAGTCGACTCGAGGAAGAAGGCCATGAGCCCTTCGATCGCCAAGGGTGCACCGAAAATATCGCCGACGTAGTGCGCGTAGTAGGCCCAGTTGGTGCCGAACTGGAACTCCATCGTGATGCCGGTGGCCACGCCCATGGCGAAATTGATGCCGAACAGCACGCCCCAGAACTTGGTCATGCGCTGCCAGATTTCCCGTCCGGTCATGACGTAGACCGACTCCATGATGACCAGAATCATGGAAAGCCCCAGCGTCAGCGGCACGAACAAGAAGTGGTACAGCGCGGTCAGCGCGAACTGTGCGCGCGATACCCCGACGACATCGAAATCAATCACCGGTTCGCTCCTGCGGTCGGCTTCGCGGATCGGGCTCGGGCTCGGAACC
>Ga0302320_10009257_pt1 | contig 21207 bp, 23 predicted proteins | sample Bog_T0_3_FD_202130 | JGI IMG/M metagenome (GOLD analysis project Ga0302320, IMG submission 202130) | Peat permafrost microbial communities from Stordalen Mire near Abisko, Sweden - Bog_T0_3 | ecosystem: Environmental > Terrestrial > Soil > Wetlands > Peat | place: Sweden: Abisko, Stordalen Mire...
CGATTGGTCTTTCCGGTACGAATAACAACGCAACAGGAGGCAAGTGATGGGATCTTTCGCAACTCCACTCTCTGGACTTACGGCGGCACAAGACCAACTTCAGTCGGTGTCGAACAATCTTGCTAACATCAACACAGACGGCTACAAGGACCAGAACCTGACGTTCAACGACGTATTTTCGCAATCGACTGCCACGAATGGCAGTGGCGACCCATTGCAGACGGGATATGGCGTGGCAGTTTCCTCTACCGTAGCCAACTTTACCGAGGGAACCCTGAACCCGACGGGCACTGCGTCGAATATGGCCTTGTCTGGGAACGGATTCTTTGTCACTCAGAGTTCAACCGGCCAGCCAGATTACACGCGCGCCGGCGACTTTACCACGAACAAGGCAGGACAAATCATCACGCCAAGCGGAGAATTACTGCTGGGCTATCCCGCGGTGGGCGGAATTGTCAACACTTCGGCAGCTTTGCAGCCGTTGCAGGTGGGTACAGGTGTGACGATTCCTGCTGTGGCCAGCACTACTGCTGGAATGACCGCCAATCTTGATTCCACAACTGTTGTCGGTGGTACCACTACCAGCGCTCCCCTCCCTGTGTTTGATTCGCTGGGCACGGCGCATAACCTTTCAGTTACGTATACCAAGACGGGGGCAAATACCTGGACGTACGCCGTTACCGTCCCGTCAGCGGATATAACTGGAGGAACGGGCGCTACCACCGTTGTAGGGTCGGGTTCGTTGGTCTTCAACGGTTCGGGCGCCTTGACCTCAGCGAGTGTCTTTGGTCCCATCAGCATCCCTACACTTGCCGATGGCGCGACCTCGCCGCTAGCGCTTACTGGACCCTTTGGAACCCTCGCCAGCCCGACCATTACCCAAACGGCATTGGCCAGCGCCACGAGCGCTACAACAACCGATGGTTTCGCGCCCGGCACGCTCACAACCTACGTGGTGCAACCGGACGGTACCATCGAAGGAACCTTCTCAAGTGGGAACACGCTTGCACTGGGGCAGGTCGCCGTGGCCTCCTTTGCGAACACCCAAGGACTTACCAGCATTGGCAACAATAACTATCAGCCTACAGCGGCTTCCGGTTCGGCTGTAGTCGGACTGGCTGGGACTGGCGGAAGAGGTACAGTCGCCGGAGGTTACGTGGAGCAGTCGAACGTGAATATCGCAACCGAGTTTGCAAAGCTAATTGTGGCGCAGCAGGCTTACTCGGCAAACGCGAAGTCAGTTACCACATTCAACCAGGTCTCCCAGGCGACACTTGCAATGATTCAGTAAGTAGCCGGGAAACTGATTCTTAGCTCTACATAAGGGACTGGCCGCTCTGTTATTTAGCAGAGCGGCCAAGCTCCTGAATACCGAACTCCTCTCATATCCACCTCACGCAGCCGCCGCATTCCTGGAATTCCGATCAACGCCAGCGGATTGGCAGCGCACGGGCTTAGAGCGAGTTCCCCTTATATTACGGCCACTTAGCCCGGCTCTCTCGGGTTATACACTCCCTAAAAACATTTCCCTGCGCGAACGGTCCCCCGATTGCATTCATCGTTATCGTAAAGCCAATGCATGAGGCTTCCATTGAGCAATCACCATGGCAAATCTGCGATGCGCTATACACTCGTCGAGCTTGTGCACCAGGGCGCTCGTCAGCATGGGGAAGAGAACTAAATGAACATCGCGACACCGATAGGCGAATTGAAAACTGCCAAGGCTCCGCAGCCGGCGGAAAAGCCTCAGGAAATTGACCGATGCGAGTCTTTGCCCTGGCTCCCGTGTACGCTTGCGCTGGATATTCCGGTGGTCAGGTTTTCAGTTGGCGATCTACTCAGCCTTGCGAAGGGATCCATTGTCGAAACCGCATATCACCAGAGCAGTGACTTACCCCTGCGGGTGAATGGACAACTGGTCGGATGGACAGAATTTGAGGTCGTTGGCGAGCGCCTTGCCGTCCGACTCACGGACCTTTCATGAATCCTGCTCGTTCGAGCCCATCGATCCTAGAGCTCGGCATTCGCGGGCTGTCTGCTCGCTGTGGACTTTCGCCCTCAACCGTACGTCAAGCGATACCTCCGCCGATATTCCTTTGTCTGCAAAACCAGGTGCCCAGTCTCGGCGCCATTGAAGCGCCGATGCTTGAGCGCCAAGAGGTAAAGATCATCCCGCTCAACCCGGTTCTGCCGCCTGCGGCACCAGTCGAGGCAGCAATACTGGACGCCCCACGGAACTCGGGAGGGCTGCTAAGCCGCGGATTGAATTGGTTACGAGCACGCCAGGCAGGTCGATCGAGCAATAGGCGGTTGCACGTGGCGGCATCTGTTTCGCTCGGAGACAAGCGCTTTATTGCAGTGGTCCAGGTAGACGGCTTGCAATTCCTAATAGGAGGAGGAGCCACCAATGTCGCGTTGCTGGCTCAACTGAAAGGGAAGGAATCATTCGAGGACTTGCTGAAGGAAACATTAAGTGTCCAAGGAAAAGAACCTGATGTGCGAAGAGTAGTGCAAGCGAGGGAGAGCGCATGAATCACTCTGCGATGACCCGCGCAACCATCTGCCTGGCATTTCTGCTTGTCACAACATGCGCAAAAGCTACGCCCATGGCGGAGGGTGCAGGAACTGGCGCGGTATCCATGGCGCAGGAGCAGGGAGCGCCAATCCCGTTTGTCGATCGGCCTGCCGCATCGGGCGGCCAGACCTCTCTAGATATGCCGACGCAGGCACCCATCAACTCGCCCAGTGAGCCAGCCATGCAGCCGCGGACCAGTGCACCGACGCAATTGAGCGCCGCGCCTTCGGATGCAAATGAATTGCGCATTACAGGGTTGGGCGGAGGCTCGGCACAGTGGACCATTGTAATCCTGCTGACCTTCCTAACCCTGATACCTTCCATCCTTATTTGCATGACGCCGTTCGCGCGGCTTCTGATCGTCTTCCATTTTCTGCGGCAGGCGCTCGGTCTCCAGACCACTCCATCGAACCAGACACTGATAGGTCTATCGGTGATTATGACTTTCTTTCTCATGCAGCCGATTGGGGTGACGATCTATCACGACTCAGTTGTGCCGCTGCAAGCGGGGAAGATCACCGCCCTCGATGCTGTAGCTCGTGCAGGAATCCCGATGCGGCAGTTCATGTCGCATTACGTTCGCGAGAAAGATGTTGCTCTGTTTCTTGAGATGGCCAAGGAACCCCGTCCAGCGAGCATCGACGATGTCTCATTCCGCGTCCTGCTGCCGGCATACATTCTTTCGGAATTGAAGGCCGGTTTTCAGATTGGCGCCGTTCTCTTTCTGCCCTTCCTTGTTGTCGACATGGTTGTTGCGTCGATTACCACATCCGTCGGCATGATGCAGTTACCGCCGGTGGTCATCTCCACCCCACTCAAACTGCTGCTGTTTCTGATGGTCGATGGCTGGCACCTACTTATCGGCGCATTGATGAGGAGTTTCAACTAATGGGCGTGGATGGAGTGGTGATGATGGGCCGTTCGATGCTGCAGGAGGTTGTGATTCTTATCGCACCCATCCTGATTGCCGCGATCACGGTCAGCCTGGTGGTCAATGTCCTGCAGGTGCTGACATCTCTGCAGGATCAGACATTGTCCCACGTACCCCGCCTAATCGTTACGGGAGCAGCTCTTTTTATCATGATGCCGTGGATGTGGCGCCACCTGGCGAACTACACAATTGGACTTCTAACCGACTTTCACAAGGTGCTGCAATAGTGAACATCTCCCTGGTCCAGATCATCGGAGCATTGCTGACCATCAGCATCCGGCTCACGGGCATCATGATCTTCGCGCCTTTCTTTGGCAGCGTAGTGATTCCCGCGCGCGTGAAGGCGGTGCTGGTGTTGGCTCTCACTGCGCTCTTGTATCCAATGGTATCCAGCAGTATCCCGAAGATCGCCATCAGCCAGTGGCCAATGATGGTGTTCAGCGAGCTATTGATCGGAGTGGCGTTCGGAGTGGTGACAAACATAGTCTTCGATGGAGTGCAGATGGCCGGGCAGGTTCTGAGCGTGCAGATGGGCTATTCGCTGGTGAACATTCTGGATCCCCAGACCCAGGTGGAATCTACGGTGGTGGCGACATTCCATCAGACGATCGCGATGCTGATCTTCCTGCGCCTTAATGTCCATTTCTGGATCTTGCGAGCACTTGCACATAGCTTTGAATACCTCCCCCCGTCGACTGGCCATTTTGGGGCCGCGTTTACGTCGGAGGCGGTACATGGTGGTGCGGCCGTGTTTTCGATCGGCATCCAGATTGCCGCGCCAGTGCTCTCAGCGACGCTGCTTGCCGACATCGCACTTGGCCTCTTAGGCAAAGCTTCGCCGCAATTGCCACTCATGCTTCTGGGGCCGGCGGTCAAGAGCATTCTGGGCCTGTTGATTTTGATTTCCGCGCTCAAATACTGGCCGAATCTATTCGAGCATCTCTTCCTGAACTCAATCGAGCAAGGCGACCACCTTCTTCACCTGGCTCAATAACCGCAAGCGCGACGGGACTCCATGGCAGACAGCAGCAAAACAGAACAGGCGACACCGAAGCGGCGGAACAAGGCGCGCGAAGAAGGCCAGGTGGCTCGTTCTCGCGAGCTGCCCGGCGTCTTTGCTATCGCCGGGGTAGGGGGCGTCATCCTGATCATGGCGCCCTCGGCAGTCACTCACTGGACATCGCTCTACCGAAATGTACTCTATGCAGCATCCACAGGGGACATTGAGAGCAATGGGCCGGTGCTTTTTTGGAGCTCTGTGGAAGTGATGCGGTGGATGGTTCCTATCCTGATGGCGGGGATGATGCTTTCGCTTCTCACTGGACTAGCCCAGGGCGGGGTCAACTTTGCGCCGGCGGCACTGGCGTTGAAGTTCGACCGCTTCAATCCCGCAAGCAAACTGGGGCAGATATTTTCGCCGGTAGGCCTGAGCAATCTGCTGAAGTCGCTCCTTCCCTTCGGCGCAATTCTCTGGATTGCTGTCAATACGGTCGAGGCACATTGGGAGACGATGACGCACGCATCGAGCCTTGGATTGAGACCGTTCGCGACATTTGTAGGTTCGATGGTGCTGGAGTTGACCTGGAAATCGGGACTTGTTCTTCTGGCCTGGTCTGCGGTGGACTATGTGCTGACTCTCAGAAAGATGGAGAGCGACATGAAGATGACCAAGCAGGAGATCCGTCAGGAATCAAAGGAGACGGACGGCAACCCTGTGATCAAATCGCGAATCCGTCAGCTTCAACGCTCGATGCGCAAGAAGCAGTCTTTGAAGGCCGCGGCGACCGCGACGGTGATTGTTACAAACCCAACACACTATGCTATAGCGCTTCGCTATGAGGCGGAGATGCCTGCGCCAATTGTGGTGGCGAAAGGACGCAACCTGCTCGCGGAAAAAATCAAGCAGCTGGCACGAGACAACGGAATCATGCTGGTGGAGAACAAACCCCTGGCCCAGGCACTCTACAAAAGTGTAGAAGTGGGCGATTCGATTCCATCCCGTCTGTATCAGGCAGTGGCCGAGATACTCGCTTTGGTCTTCCGTGCACAGGCCGAGGTAAGGCGGTCGGATGCTGAGCGGCGATCAAGGAATGCTTCCGGCCAGAAGATTCAACTCGCACCGGCTTCAGCAAACGCGATGTCAGGGGTGACGAGATGATGGCGCGCCTTTCTGCCATATTGCGGAAGTCCGGCGAGTGGATCGCTCCCATCGCTGCAGTGTCCATGGTGTTCGTGATGCTTGTGCCACTGCCAAGCTTCATTCTCGATCTCTTGCTGACCATCAGCATTACCGCGTCGATGCTGGTGCTGCTCACAGCGATACAGATCCTGCGCCCGGTGCAATTCTCCGTGTTTCCGAGTTTATTGCTGTTACTGACGTTGCTCAGGCTGTCACTGGATCTGGCCAGCACACGGCGCATTCTGCTTCATGGCAATGAAGGCACCGGGGCAGCGGGCAAGGTAATCGAGGCTTTTGGTCAATTCGTTGTTGGCGGAAATTACATTGTTGGTTTCGTTCTGTTTCTCGCCCTGATCGCAATTCAGTTTCTGGTAATCAGCCACGGTGCGGTGCGGACTGCGGAGGTTACGGCCCGCTTCACCCTCGATGCAATGCCTGGTAAACAAATGGCAATTGACGCCGATCTGAATGCCGGCATCATCAATGAGCAACAGGCGCGTGCACGCAGAGAACGCGTAGCCCGGGAAGCTGAGTTTTGCGGAGCCATGGACGGAGCGGCGCGCTTCAGTCAACGCGACTCTCTTGCCACCATTCTGATCATGGCCATCAACATCATTGCCGGCTTCCTGATTGGCGTGTTTCAACAAGGCGTTCCGTTCCAGGACGCTCTGAAGACCTATACGATCCTCACAGTTGGCGACGGCCTGGTGACAATTCTGCCTTCCCTGCTTGTCTCGGTTGCCGGCGGCATTGTGGTTACACGGGCCGCGTCGAAGGAATCTCTCGGCGTCAATGTTGGCAAGCAGCTCTTCAATAGTCCTCGACTGCTGTGGATCGCAGGTGGGGCACTGGCTGCTCTAGGCCTGATTCCAGGCTTGCCGAAGGTGGCGTTCTTCAGCCTTGCAGGCGTGCTGATGTTTGCTGCCTGGAAGATGAAGCCGCAAACTCTCACGGACGAAGTGGACGAATTGGAATTGGCCGCCAAGACCGCTTTGCCGGGTGGAGCCACGGCTCCGCAAGTGGATCCGATGGACGCGGTGCTGAAGCTCGATGAACTCATGCTGGAAGTTGGGATAGGTCTTGTGCCGCTGGTGGATGCCCAGAAGGGCGGACAACTGCTTGCTCGTGTGAAGTCCATGCGGAAGAACCTGGCCCAGCAACTCGGCTTCCTTGTTCCGTCCATTCACATCACCGACGACCTGTCTCTACGCGAGAGGGAATATGTTGTCTATCTTCGCGGTGTCGAGATCGCCCGCTGGGAGCTGCGGAAAGACTGTCTGCTGGCCATCAGTTCGAATCCGAATGCGCCGGACCTGCCCGGGCAGGACACCCGTGAGCCGGCGTTCGATGTACCGGCGAAGTGGATTTCTCCTCAGACACAGGGGCAAGCGATCGCAGCAGGATATGCAGTTGTCGATCCGACTTCCTTGCTTGCAGCGCATCTTGCGGAAGTGATCAAGAGCAATGCCCATGAGCTGTTGTCACGGCACGAGACGAAAAGGCTGATTGACCGGCTTGCAGAGTCTCATCCGAAGTTGTCCGACGAATTGATTCCGAAGCTGATGAGTCTCGGAGAAGTTCAGAAGGTTTTGCAGCAACTGCTGCGCGAGCAAGTGTCAATCCGCGATCTGGGAACGATCCTGGAAACACTGCTTGACACGGCGTCGTATAACAAGAACCCGATCGCACTGGTTGAAGCGGTGCGTCATACACTGGGCCGCTCGCTGATCAGGCCGCTGCTCAACGAGCAGGGCGAGTTGACAGTGGTTACGCTGGACTCCGCAATCGAGGATGAATGTATGCGCGGGTCGAACCTGCAACCGAATCAGGCCAATTCGACACCACAGCAGATGGGTTTGGCGCGGCGCGTGCTTGATGGACTGCGGACGAACTTCGGCAAGGAGATAGGAGCGGCGCCACCAATCCTGCTTTGTTCGTCTCCGGGCCGCTACTACCTACGTCGATTGCTTGAGCCATTCATGCCCAGAATCATTGTCATATCTCCGGGAGAGATTCCGGCATTGACTCCGGTGCAGTCCGTGGGTGTTCTCCATTGAGACCGGCAAAGAGGCAGCAGAGACAGGCAAGCAGGGTTTTGAAAATGTATCGGACCGTGAATAGAGCAGCAGAGCCGAACCAAGGCACCACAGAGGGAGTAAGGAATGACAACAGCAGAAACAGCCTACCGCGCGAACATTGAAAGCTTCGATGAGCGCAACGATCTGGTGATTCAGGAGTTGCCGCAGGTGTACTACCTGGCTTCGCGGATTCGCGAGCGGATGCCGAGAACCGTGGAATTGAAGGATCTGGTGCAGGCTGGAGTTATCGGTCTGATTGAGGCTTGCCGAAGTTACGATAGTGCAAAGGACGCCCAGTTCTCCACTTTCGCAAAATTCCGGATTCGCGGGGCGATTCTGGATAGTCTACGCAAGCTGGACTGGGGGTCTCGCAAGATGCGGCGGAAGGGGCGCGAAATCGCTGCGTCGATTGCGAAGCTCGAGTCGTTGCTGGGGCGACCTCCGCAGGAAGATGAGATTGCGGAGGATCTGCAGATATCGCTGGATGAGTTGCAGAGCGCGATGACACAGCTCGATGGCCTTTGCCTGGTTGGCCAATTGGCGAATTCGTCCCGCGGCCATTCGGAAGCCTACGATCTGATTGAGTCTGCACAGAGCGCCGGAGGGGATAATCCTTTTGAGCTCTGTTCTCAAGGCGAAAGAAAAGAACAGCTTGCAGAAGCTGTCTCGCGGCTTTCAGAGAGAGAACAGCTGATCCTGTCGCTTTACTACAAAGAAGAGCTTTCGATGAAAGAGATCGGACAGGTGGTGGGAAACGCTGTTTCACGCGTCTCACAGATCCACGCAGCCGCGATGATCAAGCTTCGCGCGTCGCTGGGCCATCTTCGCGAAAATGCGGCAACGCCACCAGCCTACATGCAGGGAGTTAGCTGCACCGGGAGTTACCAGCAGTCCAGCGGACAGCAATGAATACATCGCGAAATGTGGACAAGATGAAAGAAACAAAGACGGGCTTGGGCAAGGGACCGAAACACCGGACCATTCACTCATGCAACTTTCGCTATGCAGGGCGTCTTTCGAACGAGAATGCGCGGGCTTTGACGTCCCTTCACGAGAAATTTGCCCTGAATGTAACCACTTCACTGGAGCTGTACCTGGGTACATCTCTGCACCTGAAACTGCTATCTCTGGAACAGATGGCGATTGTCGACTACATTGGCGGCATGGCCGCAAACAGCTATCTCCTGCCGTGCGCACTTAACGTCATGGAGAACAACTGTCTTCTAGAGATGGACGGTTCGCTGGTATTCCCGATTATCGATCTTCTGCTCGGCGGAGCGGGCGCGGCATGGGAGGATTCCCGCGAGTTGACAGAGATTGATGAAGAGATCATGCAGAGCGTTACCGCCTTGATCGTGAAGGAGATAGAGTCCTCGTGGCGGACACTGAAGCTCTCGCTGACACCCGGTCGCTGCATCAAGCCGGGACAGATCCAACAGGTATTCCTGGCAAACGAGAAGCTTGTTCTTCTGATGTTCGAGATGACCATTGGAGATACCTCGGGATCCTTCAACCTGGTGTTGCCCACTTCATTCGTTGGCTTCCTACTGAGGCACTTGAAAGCCGCACAGTCGAAGAAAATATCGAGCCTTCGGTCGACGCGCAATCCTAGTCTCCGTGAGCGAATTCTCGATTGCGATTTTGTGGTGGCTGCAGACATAACTCAGATGCGGGTGCTTGTGAAGGACTTGATTGACCTTAAGGTAGGAATGGTCTTGAAGATGAGAGCGCCGGTAAAGAACCCTGGGCGGCTCACTGTGGAAGACGTCGAGATATTTGAAGCATTACCAGTCCGCAATGGCATTCGAAAAGCAGCGCAGCTCTCATCGCGGTCGCAGGAACCATCGGGAAAGAAGGAGTAAGATGACGACGGAAATGTCAGCCGGAAGAGATGATCAATCATTCTCGAATAGCTTCTTCAACACGCTGCTTCGCGCCTTAACCGATGCCAGCGGTTCGCCCTGGGAAGCGATCGATGCTCCAGAGCCTGAAGCGGCTCCGGATGAGGCGGAGCCAATTCGAATCATGCTGGCTGTGGCCGGCAGTCTGCGCGGCAAAGTCCAGCTGGAATTCGGTCGCGCGGAAGCAAGCATTCTGGCGTCAGCACTGCTTCGGGAGAAGGTTTCCGAGTTCGGAGAGGAACAGCAGGATGCCCTGGTGAAACTGGTTGCATCGGGAGCGAATGCGTTTTGTTCAGAACTTCAGGATGAGTATGGGAATTTCACAATCAATGCCAGTGCTGCCTTCGAACCAATTTCCGATGGAGCGAATACAGTCCAGCTAACGGCATCGAACGATGCAGGCAATCGCGTTCCGGTCTTGATGTACACCGATTCCTTGCTGATGAACCAGCTATCCGCTCATTCCGTGGCGCGCAGTGCGGCCGCGAAGGTTGGGACATTTGGCAATGCAGCGGGAACAGCAGGGTTTGCAGAGCAAGTAAATTTGGACCTTGTGCTGGATGTGGAGCTGAACGTCACACTGCGTTTCGGAAAGCGGCAGCTAACACTGCGCGAGGTGCTTGAGCTGACCAGCGGATCTGTTGTTGAACTCGATCGGCAGGTTGAGGAGCCAGTGGAACTTCTTCTCGATGGCGTTCTGATCGCAAGAGGAGAAGCAGTGGTGATCGACGGCAATTACGGCCTTCGTGTGACCGAAGTTTCGCAGCCACTTTCTTCCGCGCTGCTCCGCTGAACATGGCAATCGCTGACGAGGCCGGTCAAACCGTGAGCTCGGGCGGAAGGGAAACATGAATCCGATCCATGCGATTAAAACGCCGTCCTGGATTGCTGGCTGGATAGCTCCCAAGTCGAGATGCGGGACCTGCCAACGATCGCTTTCGCTGCGGCAGTTGTCCGACCGAAAAGTGGGAATCCGGATGCGCGATGCCTGGTATTGCAGTTCTGCGTGCTTTACATCGGCGGCAGAGGCGGAAGTGTCTGAACTTCTGAAGTCGGGATGGGGAAACGGGAGTCACATTGCGAGAATGCCGCTGGGACTGATTCTGATGAGCAGGGGATTGTTGACGAGCACCCAGTTGAGAGAAGTGACAAGCGAGCAGAAGGAGGTTGGAGGGGAGATCGGGGATCTGCTGGTGCGTAACGGGTCAGTAAGTGAAGGCCAGATAGCCGCCGTCCGCGCTACGCAATGGGGCTGCCCTTTGTTTGCAATGCCCAAGCATCTGGCGCGCACGCACATTCGTGTTCCCTCGACATTCATCCAGCTATGCTCCGCGGTCCCCGTCCATTTGGTTGATACGGCAAAAGTACTGCTGGTGGGCTTCGTTCATGGCATCGACTATGGACTCCTGTATGCGATCGAGCAGATCATCGGATGTACGACCCAACCCTGTTTCGTCACCGAAAGCGACTTTCAGTTTCAGATGCGCCGGCTGGCAGAGTTCGATAAGAACTGTGACCGATCGATTCCGCCCGAAGTGAATTTCGATGCCGTTCATACCGTGGAGGAGATCGCAAGTATCTTGTGCAGCTATGGCGTCGATCTCGAGGCCGACGAGGTGGCTCTTGCCCGGTGCAAAGACCATCTCTGGGCACGTCTGTCCTGTGACAACAGGAAAGTCGACCTCATCTTCAAGACTCAGTGATTGCCAGTTCATGCAGACCGCCGGAAACCTCCCCTCGGAGGCTAAAGCCCGCGCCCATGTTGCCTGATTTGCGGCACGAATGAAGTCGTGCCCTGTTAGAAAGCATGTGCCGGTGCAGCTCTAAGGCCCACAGAACTGAGATCGATCAACGATCATCTGTGCGGCGGACACCCTCATTGCCTTCAAGGAGGCGGGTATTCACTGTCTGGCAACTTGTTGCAACCATAGATACGGTGAGCGATTGCGCCAATTTGAACGAATCTCTTGCCGGCGCCGATAGAGACGGAGCAGGTGGGTGCAATTGCTTAATCATATTTGCGAAGAGATATCGGTTCACGGCTGGAATCCGCTTTCCTCGCGGCAGCACCTCCATTGCAGAGAACGCTATAACGTTACGCAGATGGACGAGAGACTATTGGACGAAGTTCCGGTGATGTCGGCTACGTTGCTTGGTCTGGAGATCATTCTTCATGAGCCTGTCCTCGATCTAGGCGCGGCTTCCGAATTGGTGCTGAGCGATGTCGGGGCAACAATCCAGGTTCTGCGCCTGGTTGACAGGGAATTTGACTCCGACAGCGAGCGCCCTTATCGGATGAGCGACTGCCTGGCGAGTTTGGAAGCGGCCGATTGGTTTAGCGCGATCTCCCGCTGGACGTTCCCCTGCGATCGAGAACACGCGGAAGTGACTGCGCTTTGGAGGCATTGCCGTCTGGTTGCGCTGCACACGCAGCTTGTTTCTCAATGGCTCGATTACGTATCTCCGGAAGATGCCTATATGGTTGGTCTGCTTCACGGGATCGGCGCTATTCCAACCGTCCTGGACTGGCGAGACATCGCTCCTGGCGCGATGCGCGCTATGGAGGGATTGCTTCCGTTGTTCGTCCACAATGCCATGCGAAGCGTGATGGAATTCGGCTTCTCGTCCGACTGGGGTTTCCTGCTCAGTGCGGCGCATGAATTCGCGGACGCCCCTCTGGACTGCTTTGCGCCATCGGCTCAGGGCGGGAAGATGATGCGCATTTCGCATTGATGCCGGGTTGAGCGGGTACATGGCGGGAACACAGCCGATGAGGCAGTCGCACTTATGTGCCTCTTATCGACGCCTCATTTGCGATGCGGTTTCAGCAGCGTGGTTTTTGATTTTCCGGCGATATGAAGCAAATGCAGAGATAAATAGAGTATTGCGCGATTGGCCACATACGTGCACATTACATGCCCGAGGCCACACACACAATGAGCAGTGGATACTATGCAGCCTGCACCGGACTCATGTCGCGTACAGCAGCGCTCGATACGATCGCGAACAACCTGGCAAACGTGAGCACTGCCGGCTTCCGCGCGAGCCACAACATTTTCAGCTCCGTTCTTGCGACTACGGGCAATACCTCTCTTTCCGTTCTTAACCAGGATGCAAACGATTATGGTGTTTTGAGCGGGACGCAGTTGGACACCTCGCAGGGTGCTCTGGTGCGGACGGGGAACGATCTCGATATGGCCATGGAAGGGCCTGGTTACTTCGCGGTCCAGACTGCGGCCGGCCCGGTCTACACGCGTGGCGGAAACTTCCGCGTATCGCCACAAGGACAATTGATTACGGCAGCGGGTGACCCTGTGCTGGGCGAAAACGGGCCGATCACGATTGTGGGAGATCCGGTCTCGATCAGCCCCGACGGGACAATCTCAACGAACGGCGCTATCTCAGGAAGGCTGAAGATGGTGGAGTTTGCAGCCGCGACGCAGATACGGAGCGCGGGAGGCACGTATTACACGGCGCCTGCCGGTACTGCCGTTGCTGCGCAGAGTTCGCAGGTTCGTCAGGGGTCGCTGGAAAGCTCAAACGTAAATCCCGTCACCAGCGTAGTGGAACTGATTACCGCGCAGCGCGAGGTTGAATCCATGCGCCGTGTGCTGACCATGTTCAGCACTGAGATGGACAAGGCTGCAGCGCAGGACTTACCTCGCGTCAGCTAGAGCGCGATCGCCAATGAACTGACCCCGTCTCGAAAGGAACTAAAACATGTTTCGTGCTCTCTATACGGCCGCCAGCGGAATGTCGGCCCAGCAGTTGAATCTTGATAACATCGCCAATAATCTTGCCAATTCCAGCACGACTGGCTTCCAACAACGCCAAGTCAATTTTACAGATCTGTTGTACCAGAACCAAATTATGCCGGGCGCCGCAGCAACACAGCAAACGACTGTTACCGCAGGCTTGCAGATCGGATTGGGAACACGCCCTGGGCAGACTGAGATCATCCAGACGCAAGGCGATTTCACCACAACCGGAAACCCCCTCGACCTGGCCATCTCCGGCGCGGGCTTCTTCCAGATCCTGATGCCGAACGGACAGACAGGTTATACCCGCGATGGATCATTCACTCCCAATGCGCAGGGTCAACTTGTTACGGCCGACGGCAATCCTGTGCAGCCGGCGATTACGATTCCGGCGGACGCGTTGAGTGTGACTGTGGGCAGCGATGGGACCGTCAGCGTAACCCAACCGGGACAGACAGCGGCCACGCAGGTGGGCAGCATCCAGACCGCGTTGTTCGTCAATGCAGGCGGACTGAACAGCGTTGGAAACAATATTTACCTGCCGACGACTGCTTCCGGTCAACCGATTGTCGGAACGCCGGGCGGCGCGGAGGGGTTGGGGACTCTGCAGCAGGGAATGCTGGAGCAGTCGAACGTCAGCGTGGTCAACCAGTTTGTGGCGATGATCCTTGCCCAGCGGTCCTATGAGTCGAATTCGCGCGTGGTCAAAGCGGCGGACGAAATGCTGCAGCAGTTGAACCAACTGGCTCAGTAGTTGCTGTTGCGAGTTTGCAGGACAGGGGGGAGCTAATATGACGGCGAAGCACTTGGCGATTGTATTCGTAGCGGTGGCTGGTCTTCCCTTTGGTGCGCAGGGCCAGTCGCAGCAGCGAGTTGCTGTCAGCGCGGAGGAAATCGCACAGACTCTCTCTGCCCAGGGGATTCGGATTGCGGACGATCAGGTGTCTCTGCTTGCCAATGTAGTGGCAACGGAGTCGCATCCTCAATTGGATATCTTGTCAGTTGCACCGTTCGGCGGGCGGACGTCCACGAAGCACGCTGAAGCACAGTCTCTGGTCAAGCTTGGGTGCCGCAGGCCGGGCACTTGTCTGCCCTTTTACGTGGTCGTCAAGGAAGACGAAGGAAACTCGGTTTCCGGGGCGCCAGGTACTCCGGTTGCATTGCTGAAGCTCAGGGCCGGAAAAAATCTCGCCATCACAATGCGATCTGGCACACACGCGGTTCTGCAGATGGACGATAACCGTTCGCATGTGCAGATCGCCGTCATCTCTCTTCAGGACGGCAGCGCCGGGGATCGAATCCGCGTCGCGAGCCCCGACCGCAAACAGATCTTTACAGCTGAAGTGATCGGCGCAAATCTCCTCAAGAGGAGTTACTGAGATGTTATTGAAACGACTAAGTCTCAAGCGAGCCCTCACCTTTGCGCTGATCGGGGCATCGTCGCTTCTGGCTTTCGGCGCGAACCCTTTGAAGGCGCATACCAAGAGTCCAGAGCAGCTCCGGGCAGACTACATCACACGATTGCAGGAGCACTATGTTCCGCTGACCGATGAACACACGGTGGGTAGTCTATGGACTGCCCAAAGCCCGTTGGGCGATTTTTCCGTGGACTACAAGGCGCACCACCTGAACGACACCATCACCATCCAGGTGGCCGTTCAGACCACCGCGACGCAGTCGGGCAGCATGGACAGTGAACGAACCTTTACTACAAACTCCGCCATTACCGGCATTATGGGCCGGGCTCCGGCTGCGACCAACCCTCTGCTTGCGGCCAATTCGTCTTCGGTGCTCAAGGGCCAAGGTTCGACGGCGTCCAACACGCTGTTCGCGACCAGTCTCACGGGCCAGGTGATCGCTGTGCTTCCAAACGGCAACCTGGTGGTGGAAGCAGGACGCCAGATTTTCATGAACAACCAACACGAGAACGTAATTGTGCGGGGCATGGTGAGGCCAGGCGACATTGGTCCAAATAACACCGTGTCCTCAGCAGCGCTCAGCAACCTTGAAATAGAAATGAAGGGAAAGGGAATCATTTCAGACGGTGTCCGTCCTTTGAATCCCATATCCAGGGCGATCCTATGGCTATTGAACTTCTAATCGGAAACGTGTATCGGCTTATGCGCAGAAGACGGCTTCACTCGGCGAGCCGGCTCATCCTGTTCGTTGCGATGTTGCCGTTCTTCGTGCAAGCGGCTTTCGGGTCAAATGCCGACCGCAAGGTTCTCATTCGCGATGTAACGCAGATTCAAGGCGTGCGCGACAATCAGCTGGTCGGATTTGGGCTGGTGATCGGATTGACCCGCACCGGAGATACGCAGCAGACCTTTTTTACAGTACAGACGCTTGCCAATACGCTGCAGCGGATGGGCGTACAGATTGCGCCCGGCGTGGTGGTAGTCAAGGATGTGGCAGCGGTGTTTGTTACAGCGACTCTTCCGCCGTTCTCCCGTCCGGGAATGAAGATCGATGTAACCGTCTCCACGGTGGGCGATGCGCAGAGCATTGAAGGCGGCGTCCTCTTATTTACGGCTCTGCGTGCAGCCAATGGAGAAGTATACGCGGAGGCGCAGGGGCCGCTGGTGATTGGAGGCTACTCGCAGGGCGCATCGGGAAACGTCAAGAGCGTAAATCACCTGACGGTAGCCCGGATCGCCGAGGGCGCAATTGTAGAGCGGGATGCGGCGGTGGACCTGAGCCGCTTTGAGACTGTGTCCTTGCTGCTTCTTAACTCGGACTTTACCGCGGCACGTGACATTGCAGACGCCATTGACAAGGAGTTTGGCAACACGATTGCGACCGCAATCGACAGCCGCCGTATTGATGTGAGTGTGGCCAAGAGCGGTCAGACGTCGGTCCCGATCCTCATTTCGCGCATTCAAAATCTTTCCATCAGTTTCCGCTCTCCGGCCAAAGTGGTGGTGAACGAGCGCACAGGCACGATTGTGATGGGAGGCGACGTGAGGCTCTCGCCGGTTTCAGTGATTCACGGCAGCCTGACCATCGATGTGCAGACCGCACATGTTGTTGTGGAACCTGCGCCCCAGTCCAATGGCAAGACGGAAACGGTAACGGAAACGAAACTGACGGTAAGCGATGCGCCTGCGCAATCCATTGAACTGGAAGAGGGAGCCAACGTCGATGAGCTGATCAAGGGATTGCACGCCATCGGCGCAACCTCTCACGACATCATCTCAATTCTGCAAGCGATCAAGGCGGCAGGCGGATTGCAGGCCGATCTGGAGGTTATTTAGTGTCGAACATTTCAATGGGTGGAAGTCTAGCTGGAGCGGCCGCGAATGCTCTGGAGGCCAAGGCTGCAGGGATTTCCCGAGCGGGAAGTGCGGCGAAGACGACGGATCAGAAGATCGAGAAGTCGGCGAAGGAGTTCGAATCCATTCTTCTGGGGAGCTGGCTCCAGCAGGCTGAAAAGAGCTTTGGCTCCCTGCCGGGCGGAGACGACGATGACGATGCCGACGCCGGCAAGGAGCAGTTTCAGGGGATGGCCATGCAGTCGCTCGGTACATCGATGACCGCGTCTGGCGGCATCGGGCTAGCGAAAATGATTTCAATCCATCTTCACAAAGCAGAAGATGCCCGGGTAGCACTTGCCGCGAAGCTTCATCCGGCGCACCCTCAATAGCGGCTTCGTGATTGTAACCATCTTGTTTCATGGTGTTTAGACGGCTGATTGAAATGTTTTCAAGGAATCGCCGATAGCAGCACCGATGAGACAGGAGATGCGGCGATGAAGATTGATGTGAACAGTCCGGTTTTGAGCCAACTGGTAACCGACCGGGGAGCAAAACAGGTTTCGACCAGCAAGCTTGTGGTTAGTGAGAGTGCAACTGAAGATCGGACGACGTTTCATTCCGACAGCGCTTCGGTTGATGCGCTTACCAACCAGGCGATGCAGACCCCCGACATCCGCCAGGCCAAAGTGGATGCACTGAGCCAGTCGGTGAGCAGCGGGGAGTACAAGGCAAATGCAGCGGCGACTGCCGGCGGCATCTTCGCCAGCGAAAGCATTTAAACCGGCAAGAAAGGCCGGAGCGAGGTCTCGTTCGATCTACGACGAGGCTTCTGCCAGAAGGAATTGCAAATGAATATCGAGCCTGTCGAGACGCGCAATGAGCTCGCTGCCACCTATCTGCAGCAATTGCAGTCGTTGGCGAGCGAAATCTCGGGGGCAATGGAGGCGATTTCCTCCAATTCATTGACCGCCCTTCAGGAGAGCATTGCGAGACAGGAGATGCTGTGCGCCCAGGTGGCGACGGCGGCGCGAGCATTTGACCAGCCCGGGCAATCCCTGGCTCCAGCGGAAGCACCAATGGAATCGAAGATTCATGCGGCACGCGGCGCCATTCTTGAGCTGAACTTGCAATACGGAGCCCTGCTCAAACACGCCGGAAGGACAATCGCTCTTCTCCTTTCGTTGTGCAGAAGCCACACGGGACGAACCCAGGAGGCTCGCGGGCCCAGGTTGAAGCAAAAGACCTGGTCTTGCGAGATGTAGACTATGGCATCTTTAAGTACATCCTTGCTGACAGCCGTGCAATCACTGGGCGCTGCCAGTGGCGCCCTGCAAGTGACCAATAACAACATTGCGAATGCAAACACGCCGGGGTATTCCCGCCAGGTTGCAATCCTGCAAGAGGCGGCATCCACAAACGATGGTGGATTCAGTGTCGGCAACGGCGTTGTACTCGAGGGATTTCAGAGCATACGGGACGAGCTTGTTCAAACCCAGATCCAGCAGGAGACGCAGACCCAGAGCGGCGCAAATGCGGAGTTGGCGTCGATGCAGCAGATACAACCCACATTTACCACTTCTTCACAAGACATTGGTACAGAAATGTCTGCGATGTTCTCGAGTATTTCAACCCTTTCGACAAACCCGACCAGCTCAGCTGACGGCCAGGCAGTACTTACAGCCGGACAAAATCTTGCCACGGCCTTCAATACAGCTTCCAGCACGCTGACTTCGCAGCAGGCTGGGCTCAATACGCAGGTCGGTCAAGATGTAAGCGAGATAAACCACATCACCCAGCAAATTGCAGCATTGAACCCACAGATTGCTCAGCTCAATGCGACCGGGCAGAATGGCGGGACAGTTGAGGATCAGCAGAACCAGTTGGTGCTGGAACTGTCCACGCTCACGAGCGTCGCCGTAACCAAGACGGCCAATGGCGTGACACTGACCACAGGGAACGGTACGCCGCTGGTGGTGGGCTCCGGGAGCTTTACTCTGTCGACGACTACCGGCAGCAACGGAATGCAGCAGGTTCTCGATCAGAATGGGACCAACGTAACGGCGTCGCTCACTGGGGGCGATCTTGGTGGAACCATTCAAGCGCGCGACAAGACAATCCCAGGCCTTCTCACTCAGCTTGACACGCTGGCCAATCAGTTTGGGACGGCTATCAACGCAGCCCAGGCGAAAGGTTTCAACCAGAGCGGAAGCGCGGGGCAGGATTTCTTCAACGTTCCCACCACAGTGGCCGGATCAGCCGCAGGCATAAGCGTGGCCATCACCGATCCAAGCCAGATCGCGGCCAGTTCGGACGGCACGGCCGGGAGCAACGGGAACCTTGCCAATTTGAGTGCTGTGCAAACCACCACCTTGCCCGGTGGCGAGACGCCAGGCAACACCTACGCCAATCTGGTCTACCAGGTGGGCAGTCTTACCGCCAATGCATCGGCTGAATCGGGCGCGACCACTGCCAGCCTGCTGCAACTGAACGATCAGCTTAGCTCTGTTTCAGGCGTGTCGATCGACCAGGAGTCGGCCAATCTGATCACGTACCAAACGGCATACGAGGCCGCTGCACGAGTTGTGTCGACGATTCAGGGACTATTCACGATAACGCTGAGCATGGGCACAGCGGCAGCGGAATAAGCAGGGCACATCGCGGCAGACCGCCGCACAAAGAAGGTCAAGATGCGTGTCACGAACATGGTTCCCGATATCCAATATGCCATGCAGCAGAGCCAGCAGGCTCTTTCAGCCGCATTGCAGCAGGTGTCAACTGGCTTGCGCGTCAATCAGCCGTCGGATGACCCTACTGCCTCGGCGAACATGGTGGTCTCCCTTGCAGCTTCGGCCGGCGTGGACCAATACACAAGCAATATCAGCTCGCTGCTTCCGCAGATGAATACGGCGGACGCGGCCATCAGCTCGATCGTGACCTCGCTGAACACAGCGATCACCCTTGGGACCTCGGGCGCCACCGGAACCGCATCCGCAAGCAACAAGCAGGACATAGCCGCCCAAGTGGAGGGAGTTCTTTCCGGTATCGTTGCGCAGGCAAACTCGTCGTTCCAAGGTGTGTATGTCTTTGGCGGCACCGCCACCACAAAGCCGCCCTTCGTGGCTGCCTCCTCAACATTTACTTCGGCGCAAGGATCGGCCGGAAGCCCGCTTGCCGCCACCACAGCGCTGACTGCCGGCTCGATCACCACGATCAGCGACGCGACGACCGGAGATACGATGACATTCAAGGCGGCAGCGGGCGATACCGTTGCAACTTTGTCGACGGCGATCGCCAATGCGGTGGCGGCAGGGACGCTATCTGCCGGAACCAGCGCGACGATCAATGCATCCGGGCAACTGGCGATCGGAACCAACTCCAGTTCCGCCGGTATTGTAGTGAGCTCAAATGACGCCGCACTCGGATCGATGACAGCGACAGCGGGGTCCCAAGTTGCGAATGCGTACGCTTACGTTGGAGACAGTACCGTGAACACCGTGCAGGTGGGAAGTGCGATGAATGTCGCAAGCAGCATATCTGGGGGCCAGTTGCTCACTTCAGGCGCGAACGTGATTGGCTCGCTGAACAGCCTGATCACAGCACTCCAGAGTGGGACATCCGCACAAATCGGCGCGGCGACCACTGCAGTTTCCGACGCGCTCAATCACGTCAGTCAGCAACGCATACCTCTGGATAACTCCATGGGCCGATTGAACGATCAGGAGAGCTATCTTGGCCAGGAAACTCTGACGCTGACAAGCCAACAGACCTCGCTTGTGGGAGCCAATCTAGCCGATGCAGCTACAAACCTCTCTCGAGCCGAGCTAGTCAACAGTGCGGTGCTGGCGGCGGCTGCCAAAGTCGTTCCTCAAACCCTTCTCGATTATTTGAAATAGACTGCAGCGGCGAGTCGCGAGTTTCTAACTGACAGCGAAAGTCCCGGCTTGTGTGCGGGACTTTCTTGCCGTGCTATCGGCTGAATTATACCTGTTGTCCAATTGCTGTACACCGAAAGCACGATGATAAGTGGCTTTTTCCTTAAGAAAGAGCCACCTTGCACGCAACTAAACAGAGCACATGAAGTGGAGAACTGCTCTAACTCAAGCGCGGTACTTGCACCGCCTTCTGCAATATCTACGCGGTCGCCCGACAGTTAAGAAGAGGGTTCCAGGCGAATGCGATGTTACAGCCGAGGTAATTGATGTTGGAAAAGCAGGCTGGACTCACCGATCCGCAACAAGGAATCTTCTGACCTGAAAACATAAGTGAGTTCGATATTGAATTGATTCTGGATATGGACCGATAGAGCTTTTGTCCAAGACGACCTCCTTCTCGACGATCAGGTGCCTCAATAAGGCCCCACAACAGAAGCCGAGTGCAGGCGCAAAAGGGCAAACAAGGAGAAATACCCAATGGCACTGACTATCCTGAATAACATCTCCTCCCTCTCGGCGGAGAACGCATTGTCCAACACGCAGGCCAATCTGCAAAAGACCCTGACTCAGCTTTCAACCGGCATGAAGATCAACTCCGG